>Ga0081540_1003010_pt1 | contig 13496 bp, 16 predicted proteins | sample TabmetS2T1R1_FD_71024 | JGI IMG/M metagenome (GOLD analysis project Ga0081540, IMG submission 71024) | Tabebuia heterophylla rhizosphere microbial communities from the University of Puerto Rico - S2T1R1 | ecosystem: Host-associated > Plants > Roots > Rhizosphere ... | reverse complement strand
ACATAATCCATCCGGATGCGGCGATGGACGCGGCTGGAGACATTGGCCTTGATGACGATCAGCAGGGTCGGCTCGCGCATGAACTCGCGAATTTCCGACGACATCACCACCATTTCATTGCCGCGGCGCAGCACCTTGACATCGGAATTGCGCAGGATGCCGAGGCCTTCGCGGGTCTTGATGTCCGACGCATCGCTGTCGGGTGAGAAGCGATATTCGCGCACGCCGAGAAAGGTGAAATTGTCCGCGCAGAGCCATTGCAGAAACTGGTTGGCTTCGGCGACCTCGTCGATCGGCAGCGGCGGCGGATTGGAAGAGAAGGTCTTGATCGCTTCCTCGACGCGGTCACGCATGGCGCGCCAGTCGGTGACGCAGGCGCGGACGTCGCTCAACGTCCTGGTGAGGCCGTCGATCAGCTTCTGGCGATCGGCATCGGCGTCCAGGCGGTTGATGTGGAGATGAATCAGGCTTTCGCGCGTACCCTTTGCTCCCTCCGGCAGTGCTTCGCCGTAGTAGCGCAGCAGCTTGCCCTGTTCATCGCGCTCCACGGCGATGATCGGGTGAGCGACGAGGGTGACTTCGATGCCCTGCTCGGCGAGCTCCGCCATGGTGGAATCGAACAGGAAAGGCATATTGTCGTTGAGAATTTCGAGCACGGAAATTTCGCGCCCGTTCGGCAGCGTCGGATTGACGATGCGGATATCGGCGCTGCCCGCGGTGCGCCGCTGCACGTGTTCCCAGGTTTGCTCCGCCAGGAGAGCAAGCGAGGCGGCATCGTAATTCGCGAGGTCCTCGATATTGGTGTAGCCGAACAACGGTTCGGCAAAGGCCCGGGGGCTCTTGCCCGGCTGCACGTTACCCGCTGCATCGCGGACCAGAGTGGCCCGGGCCTTGTCGTCACGCCACGCCATAATGTCCTCCATTTGCCGCGCCGTCCGACCGCAGTGGCGATCATCAGCTTGATTGTGGAGTGCATCTCTTCTACCGCCATTCTTGACGGCGATCGAGCGCGTACGAAAAATCTCGGTCTCAAAGCTTCGACGGCTCCTGACGACAATACTACGATCCCGGAGTGGTCAAGGCGCACGCTGTCGTGAGGCGTGCTGAGATTGCCCTGCGCCTGCGCCTGACGCTGAAAGTCGATGCCGACGGTCGTCGAACCATTGGGATAGGAAAAATAACAAGTAATTTCAATTGTGTACGAGTTCGGGGTTTTATTCCGAACGGCGCGCCACCCGGTACAAATTGAGCACGCCAACCGGACCCCGTCCGATCGTACGCGGAGTTTTCGCCAAATCGGTCTCTTCGACGCGGGAATATCCCGAGGTCTACTTCTTGCGCGGAGGTGCGGCGGCGATGAGCGCGTCGACGAAAGTCTTGATCAGGCTGCCATGACGCGAAGTTTTGGGTTTGATAAGTTGCAGGGCAGTGCCTCGGCCAAGCGCCATGAAGCCTTCGGCAATTTCCACGGGATTGCCGGGAACGTCTTTGCCGAGGATCGCGAACAGCTTCGTGATATATTGTCCGAGTTGATTGCGATGGCTTGCCGCCAGACGTTCGTATTCAGCAGCGAAGCCTGTATTCCGGACCGCTTGGAGCTGAAGCTCAATTGCGAGAATGGCCCAATCCGCGTCTGAACTCACCCGCGCTATCCAGGCGTGAATGTACTGAAGCACCTTTTTTGCGCTCTTCTCTGACTGATTGAGAGCTGCCTCAAGGTGCGAGCGCTCTTCGGCGTGATGCGCGGAGATAAGTTCGAGCAGCACTTTCTCTTTACTCTCGAAGTTTGAATAGAACGCTCCCAGCGAGTAACCGGCAGCGTCGGCAATGTCCCGGATCGACGCATCCGCGAATCCTTTCTTCACGATTTCGGTACGCGCCGCCTCAATGAGCCTGGCCCGGGTTTGTTGCTGGCTTTCCTTTCGGCTCAATTTTGTGATCATGAAATAATCCAGATAACAGTTGTAATTTGAATATCGGTCGATATTCTAGCTGCGGCTTGGAGGAGAGGATATGGACATCAAACTTCATGATCGCACAATCGCGGGTCTTGCGGCGACCTGTGTCGCGGCAATTGTGCTTCTCTTTGTGATCTTTGCAACGACCGGCGGCGGCCAGGATTACTGGCAGATTGCGCGGAGCTCGAACGCCTTGACAGCCTTCGTCCAGGAGGGAGGCACCCGGCTGCTCGGGACTCGGTTGTCATTTGGGATCGACAATATCTTTATCGTTCTCTATTCGAGCCTGTTCGTCCTGCTGCGCGCTCGATTGGCGGCATTGCTCGGACCAAGTCTGCTCAACATCGGGCTTGGTGCACTGCTGCTTACTGCATTCCTAGATGCCGCCGAAAATCAGCATATCCTTGCGATTATCCAGGCGATGCAGAACGGTCTGGCGGTTTCGGAGACGAGCAGTCAGGTGCAAATGGCGCTATCGCTGCTCAAATTCGAGAGCAGCTGTCTTGGGGTACTGCTCTTTTCCTTCGCGTTTGTACGCATTGGCGGGGCGGGCGTGGCTGTTGCGCTCGTGTTCTGGTTCTACATCCTGGCCTGCGCGGCCATTGCGATGACGCCGGCCGAAGCCTTGAGGCCGCTGCTCTTGTTCCGGACATCGTGTTTCGTAGCTGCGTTCGCCTCGATCGGACTTCTGTTCTCGATTTGGCCGAACACGGTGGCCGGCGCCATCTCGCGGCGAGGAGCCGCGTTGGCGTGAAGGGCCGACGCACGCCCCATCCATGCGGGCTGCGCGATAGTGAAAAATGCGGAGAGATACAGGAGCGGGCATGCAGCAACCATTGGCATCGAGCGGATCGTGCGATCCCTGCCTTGGGCATTCCTTCGGCCGCCGTGGCCGGCGAAGGCACAGGTTTCTGGCGATTGCGTTTCTGGGGTTCTCGGCGGCATCGGCAGTCGCACAAACGCCACTCGAAATGGAGCGATTTAAGAGTCTGGCTATAGATGCGCCAGCGGCGGCACGCAGTTCGGAACCTGCAAGGGTGCTTTCGCCGGTGGAACTAGTGAGAGAACTGCGTAAGGGCGGGTATGTTCTCTTCTTCCGCCATGCAGCTACGGATATGAGTCAGGATGACAGAAACGCCCGCAGCTTGACGGATTGCGGCAATCAACGGAGCCTCAGCGCAAGAGGTCGGAATGATGCGCGGGCGATAGGGCGGGTCTTCGCAGAGCTGAGAATTCCGATCGGCCGGGTGCTGGCCAGTCCTGTGTGCCGCGCGGATGAGACCGCGACCTTGATTTTCGGAAGAAACGAGCATTCGAACGATCTGATTGGCGATCCGGATTTTCGTTCGAGCGATCCGCGCCGATACAGCGGGTTGAAAGAACTCTTTCAGACGCCGGTGTCCACGGGCGCCAATCTCGGCATCGCTAGCCACGGGAATCCATTTCGTGCGGTCGCGGGCCTGCCGGCAATCGCCGAAGGCGAAATGGCGATGATTCGGCCGATGGGGACCGATTTCGAGGTCGTCGCGAGAGTGCGCCCGGAGGCATGGCCCGGAATTGCCTCAGCAGCCAAAGCCAAATGAGATGAGTACCGTGAGTCATTGCCTTCGGCCCGTGATTTTCGCTCTGGCGATGGCCGCGCCTTCTCCGACGGTGGCCGAGGACGCCGCGGCCATCATCGTCCATCACCTACGCCAATCCTGCCCGATTGCCGAGTCGGGCAAGGAGCAGGTGGCATACGAAACCTGCCGGGCGGCGCTCTTCGCCGATGAACGGCTGCATGCGCTGTTCTCGCCGGCGTTGCGTTGGGGTGGCGACGTGCCCGGCAAGGGGCTCGACGAACTTGCATTGACGCACTTCGATCCACGCGTGTTCTTGGGCCTCTACCTGCCGCTATTCGAAACGACGGGCCGCGTCAGCACGACGACCGATGCGACCGGAAGCCACACGGCGATCCGATTGCAGGCTCGCTTTCGCAACGAACTCAGCCCGGGACAATTCCCATATCCGTTCTGGCATTCGCCGGCCAAATGGACGGCTTATGAGGATGCCAATCAGCTCGTCTTCTACCTGAACCGCGACACCGGCCTGATTGATATCGTCCTGCGGTCAACGCAGGGATCCGAAAAGGGCCTGCCACCCATCCGGTCGGTGAGGCCGCCTGCATTCGACGGCCAATGGGTGTGGAGCGGCGCGGCGGGGAAGCCGCAGCCGTCGACAGCCTGGTTTGACGGTTTGATGCAGCCGGAAAATCCCCATCTTGGCGACGTCATCGACGGTTACCGCAGATTTGCGACCACATTGCGCAACGCGTCCTGCCTGTCCTGCCACGTTCCTTCAAACCCGGCCGGGGCTAAGACACTGGTTCTCCTCCAAACGCCCGCGCATGCAGCCGGTGAGATCAAGAGAGTCCTGCAGGCAGTGCGCGCAGGCAAGATGCCAATCGAGTATTGGGGCGACCCGCAACCGCTGGAGGAAGGCCTTAAGGGGATACTGCTGTCGGAAGGCCAGGCCTTTTCCGATGCCGTCGATCACGCGTTGACCTGGGAACGATCTGCGCACGACGAACCGACGACCGCCCGTTAATTCTTATTTTCACCAAACAATGAGCAGGGACATGAAAATGACGAGCTGGAATTTGACAGAGAATATGACGGCCTTGACTGCGGCCGATTGGATCGGCCGGGCGCTTCTCGCTGTACTGTTCATCCTGGCCGGGGTCGGAAAAATCACCGGCTATGACAATACGCTTGCGTATATGGCCGCGCACGGCGTGCCCGGGTTTCTGCTGCCGGCCGTGATCGCTCTCGAGTTGGGAGGAGGCTTGGCTCTCCTTATCGGGTGGCGTGCGGACATCGCGGCGTTTCTGCTCGCTAGCTTTACCATAATCGCGGCGGTCGTATTTCACAGAAACCTTGGAGACCAGGCTCAGCTGACTTTGTTTCTGAAGGACTTTGCGATTGCCGGCGGCCTCCTGCTTGCCGTACTCGCGCAGTCCAGAAAGACGAAGTGAGTGTTATCGGCCTATCTCGGAAATCGGGTGACTCCGGTGAAGCTTTGTGTCCAGCAGAGCCTGGACAGCCATGCGTGGAAAAGTGGTAGCGCTCCATGCGGGCTGCCCGATAGCGAAAAATGCGGAGTGAGGTAGATGATGCGCATTGGTCTGATCGTGCTTTGTATGCTGTTCGGCGCTCTGGCTCATGCGGCTCCGATCGATAACAAGGATGGATTCTGGAGCGAATGGACCGAGGCAACCTTCGAGCGTGCCGCGCGCGAAAAGAAGTTCGTCGTGCTTTCGCTGCAAGCCTGGTGGTGCCGGTGGTGCTTCATCATGAATCGCGAAACCTGGAGCGATCCCGGAGTTCGCAAGATACTGAAGGATAGCTTCATTCCGGTGCATGTCGACCAGGACAGCAGGCCGGATATCTCGCAGCGGTATGAGGACTTCGGGTGGCCTGCGACGATCATACTCAATGCTGATGGAACCGAGATCGTGAAGCTGCGCGGTTACTATTCACCCCAGTACTTCATTCCAGTTCTTGAAGAGACTGTGAGAGATCCGACGCCGGTGGTCTATCCCAACAGCGGCGGCGGCGAGCGGCCGCGAACGCTTGCCACGAGTCTGAGCGATTCCCAGCGCAAGAGCATCCTGAACTTCATCGACAATGAAGCGTGGAACGAGGAATTCGGCGGCTGGAGCCGATCGAAGTTTGTCGATGGATCGACGTTGGGCTGGGCCCTGCGTCGCGCGAAACAGGGCGACGCCGTACAGGCCTCCCGGATCGAGCGGACGCTGAAAGGAATGCTCTCCATGATCGACCGCGATTATGGCGCGATGGGGCAAGAGAACCGCAATCTGGACTGGTCGGACCCGGTCAGGACGTATCCGATGTTTGCGCAGGAGGCGGGTCTGACCGCCTATTCGCAGGCGTCGATCCTTTTTTCCGATCCCGCGTATCGCGTTGCTGCGGACCGCATCTACGGTTTTCTCAAGAACACCATGGCCGCTACCGATGGCGGCTTCTATGCCTCATTGGGACTGGGGGAAGGGGTCCCGGGCATCGATCGCAAGCGCTACACGCGCGAATCCGCGCAAGCGATCTCGGCGCTACTTGCCTATCATGATGCAACGGGCGTTGCCGAAGCGCGCGATCTCGCGGTCAATACCGCACGGTGGATCCTGACCAATCGCGCCCGCCCCGAAGGCGGCTTCCGTCATGCGGAAACCGACATCGCCGGCCCATATCTTTCCGACAGCGCTGAGGTGGCCAAGGCGATGCTGGCGCTGCACCGATCGACTGGCGCCCGCGAATGGCTGACCCATGCTCGCGCGGCAGCCGACTTCATCGCCGTAAATTTCATCGACCAAACGACCGGTGGCTTCATGTCGGCCGTCGCTTCATCGAGCGCGAAGGGACTCGTGAAGTCGACCAAGCAGCGGGAAGACAACGTCACGGCTGTTCGGATGTTCAACCTGCTGTCGTCATATACGGGGGAGGGGCGTTACCGCGATATCGCCGAAGCCGGCATGGGCTATCTGACGTCCCCGGCGGTTCTGGACGCATATGTCTTTCTGCCGGATATCTTGCTTGCCGAGGACGAGCTGCGCAACGAGCCGGTGCATGTCACGATCGTCGGTGCGAAGGATGATCCTCGGGCGTCGGACCTCTATCGTTCGGCGCTGTCCTATCCGGCCCTTCACAAGAGGGCAGAGTGGTGGGACAAACGAGAGGGCCCCTTGGCGAGCCCGGACGTGGACTATCCGGACTTTCCAGACGGTCCAGCCGCATTTGCATGCACCAAAACTTTCTGTTCCTATCCGGTCACCAAACCATCCGAGATCGCCAAACAGCTCGACGGATTGAACCGCGCGATGAAACGGTAAGGCGGCAGCGCGCTCGCTTAATCGCTACAGGTTAATGACGCCGCGTCGCGCCGCGTGGGCCACGGCGTCGGTACGGCCAGTTGCATCCAGCTTGTCAAGAAGTGAGCTGACGTGGAACTTGGCCGTATGGACCGAAATCCCGAGTTGCTTTGCGATTGTCTTGTTCGATGCACCTTCGGCCAGCAACGTGAGCACGTCGAGTTCTCTTGGCGTAAGATCAAAACCGTGTAGTTCGGTATTGCTTTGCCGATTGCGCGCCACGACCGTGACTGTCGCCGGCTCTCCCGGCGCGGCGAGGTGGAGCCCGGCGACGCCACCGAGCAACAAAGCCATCTGGTCCGCCAGCAAGGGATCGTCGATCTCGATGGCAACGACGATTGGCGAGGGCTCCTCGCTCACGTCTCTGGCCTCTCGCCGATCGTCAACTTCAGCCGAACCGGCTCGCCGGCGCGACGGACCGTTACCTCCACTGCCGAGCCTACGCTATCGGGGCCGAGTGCTTGCAACAGCGATCGCACGCCGGAGATCCTGTTGTCGTTCCACTCTACAATCACGTCACCTTGCCGGATGCCGGCGGTGGACGACGGCCCCGACTTGTCGACATTCATCACCATCGCGCCCACACCATCGTCGAGCTTGACCGGCTGCAGGCCTAGTCCGAGATAGCCTCGTGCGATCCGGCCGTGGGTCTCGAGCCTGCCGGCGACACGTTCGATCGTTGCCGACGGAATAACAATGACCCGTCGCGGCCCGAGCACCGCCATACCGATCGCGTTGTCCGACGCATCCAGCACAACGCCGCCCTGGTGGCTGTTCCGCAATCGAACGTCGAGCTCGACCCTGGCGTCGATTTCGCCGCCGCGAAGGCTGCGCCAGCGGCCGCCCACCAAGGACACCGCACCGAGCGCTGCCGTAGGTACGCCACGCTCGGCGGCAACGACCACCGCGAGCGAACCGAGCTTTGGCACATCAGGCGAAAGCTTGATCGGTGCGATATCCCTGGCGTCGTCCTTGGTGTCGAACCGCAGCAGTGCGACGTCGGTCGTGTGATCGCGTCCTGCGATCCTGGCCTGCCGAACGGTTCCGTCCGAAAGTTCAATCGAGATCTCGCCGTCGTGGGCCAAGGCCTCGTCGGCGGTGACGACGAGGTTAGGTTTCCAAATGAAGCCCGATGCGCGCGAGCGGTGCGAGTGCACAGAAACGATCGCGGGGGCCGTTTTGGCGACGACGGCGGCGACGGCGGAAGAGAGTAAGGAAAGGTTGGTCGTGCTCGGGTCGGTCATGGCGAAACTCCCAGTTGGTTGTCCCCAATCTGGGAATTCCGAGCGCATCCGGAAACTACCCGAATGGGCAGGGTCGGCGGGCCGTTCGGTGCGTGGCATCGAATGGCCGATCCTGGCGCGAAGCAGCCGGAAGCGCATCACGCTTTCGATCCGCGCGCTGTCAACCCATCCCACATTTGGGAAGGCTCTGCGGAACCGAGCTTTCCGTCGCGGTTGCTCGAACGCGACGGGAGCGGCTGATACTTCACGATGTAGAAGACGGCGATAGCGAGCACGATGATGGCCATCAATTTGACAATCATGACCCTACGTCGTTGGCGCCTTCGGCGCAGACGGACGGCGATCACAATCAGCGCGACGGCGAGGATCAGCAAGAGCAGCGTGATCATGCGGACGCCTCGATGCGCGCGAAACCGTTAAGGGCAACGTACCGTCTTTACCTATGCCTTCGTCGCCTTGTTGTGCTGCTTCTGCGGCAGCGGCTCTCCACCAGTACGCCACCTGTAGGGCCGAAAGTTGGCGGGATTTCCGGCCGACCTGGCTTCGTAGGTCGCCGCCTGGGCGAGGTTCACGAAGGGAGAGGTCAGATTATGGACCCAAAACGGACATGGCCGCGGCTCTGGCCGATGTCGGGTTTTGATCCCACGGAGACATATTGGCCCAGTGTCCAACTCGACGTCACCTTTGGTCATGCTAGAGGGTTTGCACCGGCTCCCCTACGGTACTTCTTGCCGAAGTTGCATAGCGCGCGGACAGCGCCCGACCGTATGAGTTTCAGTGATATACAGATGACGGAGCGGCCAGATGGACAAGCGTCATATCTCTGCGAATGCGAAATCGACTGATCGAAAAGGCGGCTTGAATAGGAGGGGCCTGCTCTCGGGCCTCGCGATGCTTCCAGCGGTGCCGACCTTGTTGGCAGCAAATACCACCTCGGCCCAACAAGCTCCATCCGCTGCCTTTTCATTTGCCGCCTACGGCGACTCGCGACCGATGATGTATCTCCCATACAAGGAGGGGCAGCCGGAACTCAATCAGTTGTTCGTTGAACTGTTCGGGCTGGTCATGCCCGAAAAGATTGCCGAAGCGGTGGTAAAGAGGGATGTGAAGACGATTTTCGATCCGGTCACCAAGGAGCTTGTCAAAGTCGTGATGCCGTTCGAGTCCAAGTCAGAAGTCATGACATTGACGCTCGACAAGGGATGGGTCACCGAGGCGTCTGTCGAGGACGTAAAGCTGCTTCCCGGTGTGCACCGCACGATGTTCCGCCTTCAGGGCGGCGAATGGGTAGCCCGCGAAATCGTGAAGGACGTCAAATCCGGGCGTGCCAAATTCGTGATCAACAGCGGCGACGTCATCTGGTGGGGAAACCAAGGCCGCACGGTTACCGACAGCCCGTACTGGAAGCGAGTGAACGACACCATGTTGAAGCAACTCCCGCCCCCAGACAGCGAGATGCGCGCCGCCGGGCTGGAGGGTCGGTGGTTCATGGGGGTAGGCAATCATGAGGTGTGGGGAGATTCCAAGATCGAGGGTGTGCTAGACGCGGTGCCGTACTTGAGGAAGTTCGGAGTCACACCGGAGAACCTCATCTACAAATTTGATCTCCATGGCGTCCGATTCATCTATCTGTGGAGCGGCAAGTACGACTACCGTTCGCCGTCGCTGTGGGACGCTGATCGGCCGAAATATGCGGAGCAGATGAAGCAATTGCAACAATGGATGGACGAAGCCAAGGCCGCCGGAATCCGCAAAACCTTCATCACCTTCCACTACCCAACGTTCGCCCGGTCCGGCCTCGGCGCCATCCCTAGCCCTGATAATCCGCACAAGGTGATCGCAGCTTATGCGAAAGACATGGAAGTGATCGTGTTTAACGGACACGTCCACACCACCGAGCTATTCGACGTAGACGGCGTGAAATACCTGATGCTGGGCGGCGGCGGCGCCGAACAGGACCCGATCCTCCCGGGGCGAACGAGCATCAAGTTGCCGGCGGACTATCCACCAGACCTTTATTGGAAGGGTGAGCCGCCCAAGGAGGAGTACAACTACGTCCTGGTGGATGTCGAACCCAACCAGAAAACGAAGTTCACCCTTAATCGCTTCCGACCCTGGTCGGCCGAACCGTTCGCAACTGTGGAGCTTTTCAAGTAAGGCGGGTGTGATCAAGGTGAGGGATGCACTTGAACACCGCTCTGCTGATTATTCACGGGCTGGTCGCGGTCGCCCTACTCGGTGCGATCACCCATCAGACAATCGCGGCGTGGATGCCGTCGCGCGGCCGCCGTGGGTCATTCTTCGGCCGCTTTCGCGCCGTGGCACCCGGGTCATTTGCCAACGCCATCGTCGTTCTCTATGCGGTCTCCGCGCTGTTGGGCGCGCTTTTGTACCTGCCATTCCGCGTTCATATCCGGCCCGACTTGGAGCGAGCCAGTCAATGGCCGGCGCTTGGTATTTTTGACCTCAAGGAGCATTTCGTCTCCATCGGGTTAGCATTGCTGCCCGCCTATTGGGTTTGCTGGCGAATGCAGCTTGGTGATGAATCCTCTCGAACGCCTGCCGCCCTGACCTTGATTCTTTGCTTTATCGTCTGGTGGAGCTTTTTGATTGGTCACGTCCTGAACAACATCATGGGTTTCGACAGATGATACCACCTCCGTGGTTTCGCAGGTTCGCATTTGCATTCGCAATTGCCTTTGCAACGCTCTACGTGGCCGCGGTCAAGCTCGACCTTGCGCTGTTCACCGTCTACCCGTCGATTCGCGTCGTGCTTCTGGGCACTCATCATTCGAGAGACAGCATGGGGCCGTCGATGGGGAGCTTCATGCCCGCGATGTATTGGTACGGCTGGACTGCAACTGCCGCGCTGGGAGCGCTTATATGCGGGATTTGCGCCGCATTCTTGCCTGAGCATTGGTCGCGACCGTTTTGGTCGGGATGGTTGTGGGTAGTTCCCGTGACCGCGATGATCGGGTGCGTTTACCTCACGCTGCCCTGGTTTCGACTTTAGTCAAGAATGTCTCCTTTGGGCCGATACTGTTGAAAAAGTCCTTCGCAGCGAACATCCTAATTTTCTAAGGGCTACTGGAGCGCGCTGGACGAGGTCGGACGTGGGGGACCACGTCGACCTAGGCAGAATCCCTCTGCGGTCTTCCTACCTACGCGAGGAAGCCTTCTCTTGCCAAGCTCGCTCGGAGCCGATCTCGGCGAGATTTTTGCCGCGGCTCAATTTTCGACTTTTTCAACGCAATCGGCCCTAAACGGGACGTCCCGTCTTGGCTCTGTCTATTTCGCCGATATTGCATAGGCGATCCGCCGCCGCTCCGCTACGGTCGTCGGTGACGACAAGCAGTTTTGTTGGTGAGCGGAAGTACGGCACGTAGTGGATCAGAAGGAGTCAATCGTGGGCGCAGCCGGAACACCGAGTCCACTTACCAGCTGGAATGACGGTGCAGCGAAGTCACAGATCCTCGACTTCGTCGCGCGCGTTACGCAGCAAGGTGGACCAGACTTCATTGCACCTGCGGAACGCATCGCCGTCTTCGATAACGACGGCACGCTCTGGTGCGAGCAGCCGCTGCAAGTGCAGGTCTTTTTTCTCATAGATCGGGTCAAGGAGCTCGCTGGCAAGGATCCGACCGTGAAGGAGCGCCAGCCGTTCAAGGCGTTGCTCGAGCTGGACCTCAAGACGTTGATGGGTCTGGGCAAGCAGGCACTTCTTGAGCTGGTGTTCACCACGCATTCGGGCATGAGGGAGGAGGAGTTCGACCCCATCGCGCGAGACTGGTTGGCGAAGGCGAAGCATCCCAAATTCGGGCGGCTGTTCAAGCAGTGCACCTTCCAGCCCCAGCTCGAGCTGCTCAAGTTCTTGCGGGAGAAGGGCTTCAAGACTTACATCGTGTCGGGCGGTGGCATCGATTTCATGCGCGCGTGCTCCGAGGAGATCTATGGCATCCCGCGCGAGCAGGTCATCGGCTCGAGCACCAAGCTGCGGTTCGAAGTGAATGAAGACCGCGCGGGGCTGATGAAGCTTGCTGAACTCAATAGCTTCGATGATCGCGAGGCGAAGCCGCAAAACATCGCGTTGCACGTCGGCCGGCGGCCGATCCTGGCGTTCGGCAATTCGGACGGTGACCTGGCGATGCTGCGCTATTCCAAGACCGGCAAAGGCCCGCGCTTGGCTCTTCTCCTTCACCACGACGACTCCGAGAGAGAGGTCGCCTATGACCGAGAGTTCCGGCTGAGTCCGCTCGGCGAAGCGCTGGACAGGGCGGACGCCTACGGGATTACCGTGGTCAGCATGAAGCGCGATTGGAACATTATTTTTCCCACGGCCTCGTAGACCCAGAAGGGAGATCGTCTATGCCGGCACAAAATCCTCAAAGCCCAATCACGGCCATCGACATCTTGCTGGACCCTGACGCCACGATGCTGGGTCACGCCCAAGCCAACAACGCTCGGCTGCTCAAGGTCTTTCCGAAGGGATTCGCCTTGGATGAGGCACACCGTCCGCACATCACACTGATTCAGCGTTTCGTCCGCACGGCGGACCTCGACAAGGTCTATGCCGCTGCCGAAAAAGTCCTCGCGGGTGCCAATGTCACCCGCATGCAGCTGGAGGCGTTCAAATACTACTATGCACCCGGCAAGGATACCGGCGTGGCGGGTATCGTCGCACGGCCGACCCCAGCACTGCTCACGCTGCAACAGGTACTGATTGCCGCCGTAGCCCCATTTACGTTGGAGACCGGGCCGATCGGCGCGTTCACCGCGCCGCACGACGATCCCGCCTACGACGCCTTGCTCATCGGCTACGTGTCTACCTTCGTTCCAAAGCAAACCGGCGACCAGTTCAGTCCGCACGTCAGCACCGGCGTCGCACCCCGGGATTACCTCGACAAGATGCTCGCCGAGCCGTTTGTGCCATTCACCTTCTCACCTGCGGGGGCGGCTGTGTACCAACTCGGCCCGTTCGGCACGGCTGCGAGGAAACTCAAGGAATGGAATTTGAAGTCCTGACGAACGTCCCGCTCCGATCCTCGCCTCGAATGAAATTGGAGTGCCTTGTCAGCTATAGCTCCGGAGTTGGGCGAGGACCAAAAGTGATGAACCTCTCAAGACCAATTCGCGCAGGAACTCAAATTTTAATTGATGGACGTCTGAGTTTCGCATCACGCTTCTCCTTGGTTCTGCAGCACTGCCTGTTCCTTGGAGAGCTGCACGTAACATGTGCAGCGTCCCCGATTTTGTTGCGTTGCATGAGTCCGGAAATGGCCGCCTTTAGCGGAGTGCCACCGGCGGGGTTCCTTTGAAGCGGAACTGCGTGTCGGAGCTGAAGCGACAGCTTTATGAGTGCGCGCTCTAGAG
>Ga0081540_1003009_pt1 | contig 13499 bp, 18 predicted proteins | sample TabmetS2T1R1_FD_71024 | JGI IMG/M metagenome (GOLD analysis project Ga0081540, IMG submission 71024) | Tabebuia heterophylla rhizosphere microbial communities from the University of Puerto Rico - S2T1R1 | ecosystem: Host-associated > Plants > Roots > Rhizosphere ... | reverse complement strand
GGGGGGGGGGGGGGGGGGGGGGGGGGGGGGGGGGGGGGTGGCGCCCTATCGATAGTGTCTAACCCCTCACCCCCACCCTCTCCCAACGGGAGAGGGGGCTGTTGTGCCACTTAACTGCCCCGACCAAACTAATCACACTCCCCTCGGGCGAACGTCTGCGCCCCGGGGGAGTTTTTGTCTAAGGTATCGTCGCTATTTCTGCTGATCCCGCTCCTCAGCGTCGCATCCAACCCCATAATTCTCGCCTTGGCCTTCGCCGCCTTGCTCTTTCCAGCGTTTGTCGGGATGCTGGGGACGATCGCCGCTCATTTGCCCGCCTGCCTGGGCATAGCTCTTGGCGTCATAACGGGATTTATCGTCCCCGACCTCCTCGCCTTCCTCGGGCGGCGCAAAGCGCCCCTCATAGGGTGAAGCATTCGGCTTGTCGGCATTGGGCTCGCCAGAGATGGACTCGTCTGGCTCGCCCGCCGGATGCTCGCAGGAATGCCGGCGTTCCTCATGACCGTAATGGCGGGTGACCTCGTCATTTTCCGTTCCGTCGACACGCCGCCAACGGCCGCTTTGCCCGATATTGTCTCCGCGCCGCTCAAGCGGTTCATCCTGCTTCCCGCGGTGGTTCGTCATGGTGTGCCTCGCGTTGCTGAGATGTCAGCCGCAAAACCGCCCCGCACCTGCACCGGTTCCGAAATGCTGGCAAAGGCTCCTGACAATCGTCGAAATTCCAATAGTTGATGGAACCTTTATTTGCGCTGCACCGGGATGATCTATGACGAAGCGTTTCGCCAAGGTCTCGATTCTTTTCGTGGCACGTCCTGGAACCCCTCGGCCCCTACCTGCGTTGTATTTGCAAGTATGTAGGCGATGCACTTCCCTCCCCCGATGCCCTCATATGTCATCGCCCACATGCCTGAAGGCCCGCATTGGAGACCATCCTTTGCGGGCCAAATTTTTCGAAAGGCAAAGAGGAGACCGCAATGAACTGGGACCAGATTCAAGGCAATTGGAAGCAGATGCAAGGTAAGCTCCGGGAGACCTGGGGCGACCTGACGGATGACGATGTCGCGCGGATCGAAGGCAGTCAGCAGCAGCTGATCGGGCGTATTCAGGAGCGCTATGGCATCACCAAGGAAGAGGCCCAGAGGCAGGTCGACACCTGGGTACAGCGCCTCTAACGGTGCTCAGAGGGAGTTGAGTAGTGAGGAAGGAAAGTGGCAGCGATAGCTGCCACTTTTTCTATGCGCCACTCAAGGCCGGCTTCGTTCCCTCGCCATCGCGACGGGGCTTGGCTTTCAGGTCAAAGAACAGCGCCTGGCTCGTAATGGCTTTGACGTTTTCCGGCTCGAACGGCTTGGTGATCAGGAAAGTCGGCTCCGGCCGTTCGCCTGTGAGGAGACGCTCGGGATAGGCGGTGATGAACACGATCGGCACCCCGGAAATACCGAGGATGTCGTTGACAGCCTCAATACCGGAGCTGCCGTCGGCAAGCTGAATGTCGGCGAGGACCAGTCCAACTTTCTTCTCTTCGATCGCGGCAACCGCCTCGCGATGTGTACGGGCCACGGCCGTAACATTATGGCCGAGACTGATCATGATCTCCTTTAGGTCGAGCGCGATCATCGGCTCATCCTCGATGATGAGCACGTCGGTCGCGACCTGCTGCATCATCTCCTGATTGGCCTGCGCAACGAGATCAGCCACCTCCTGTGCGCTGACATCGAGCGCGCTGGCAGCATCCTCGACACTGAAACCTTCAAGCGCCCGAAGCAGATAGGCCTGACGCGGCAAAGGCGACAGGCGACCCAGCCGCCGGTCGGCGGCAGTTTCGCTGCCCCGGTCCACGACTGCGTCAGAGCCCGCCGGCTGCTGGTTATAGATCTGCAGGACCAGGCGATAGAGTCCCACTTTGACCGGCAGATCCGCCGGCACTTTGCTGTGATCGGAGATCAGGCCTTCGAGAACGGCGGTGATAAGATTATCGCCCGCCTGCTGACTGCCCGTGAGAGCACGCGCATAGCGTCGCAGACTCGGTAATGCAGCGCTGATCGACTGCGAAAGACTCATAGCTCACCCCGATGCGAAAGCCCTGGCAAAGAAACCCGCCCTCTATCCCTTTGTTCCCAGATGGCCGGAACCGGGACAGGCTGCAGAGAGTTTCAGCTCTTGTTCACGCAATGACACCGTAACGACGAAGAATTGTGCCGGCCAAGGTGAAGCTTAGGCTCCCGGCGACGCAAGTTCCGCGAGGCATTACGAGGGACTATAAATGGCGAGAGGAAAGGCCTCTGTCCAGCGCTACGAGCGTGTGGGAGAAGATCGGCCAGGCAATCTGAATGGCCAGGCAACCCTTGCCCTTGTCACCGGCGGGGCGCAGCCGGCCGCAATGCAATATCTTCCCGAGGCCGGTCCGAGCCTGGCGGAACATATCGTCGATCAGCTGCGCGTTGCCTATGACGGGCTTCTGAGCGCGCCTATTCCAGATCACCTCAATAAGCTCCTGGCCGATCTGTGCAAGGCGGAGGAACAGTCTTGAGCTCTGAGGCTGTACGACAAGGACTGATCAATTTCTTGCCGAATTTGCGCGCCTTTGCGATTGCGCTTTGTGGCGACTCGGACCGCGCCGATGATCTGGTCCAGGATACGATGCTGAAGGCCTGGAACAGCCTCGACACCTTTCAGGAAGGCACGAACCTGCGGGCGTGGCTGTTCACGATCCTGCGGAACACCTATTTCTCTGAGTGCCGGCGGCGACGTCGTGAGGTGCCGGACGAGGGTGGGGACTATGTGGCCCAGCTCTGCGTTCCGCCCTCCCAGCATGGCGCGGTCGATGCGCAAGACGTGCTGAAGGCGCTTGGCCAGCTCACCGATGACCAGCGCGAGGCGCTCATTCTGGTTGGCGCCGAGGGCTTTGCCTATGAAGAGGCCGCCGAGATCTGCGAATGCGCGGTGGGTACGATCAAGAGCCGGGTGAACCGGGCCCGGAATCGCCTGTCCGAGCTTCTCGGCATCGATGCGGCCGAAGATTTCGGTCCTGAGCCGATGACCGAAGCGGTTCTGCTGAGAGCCGGCGGCAGCAAAGGTGGCTAACCGCTCATAGCGGCTAACGAATGCGTGTGTGCGCGGAACTAAAGCCGCATCCTCGGGTTGAGCCTATATCTTGGAAGTTGAGGTGCACATCATGGCTATGAAGGCAGGATCGAAGTCCAAGCAAGGCTTCGCATCGATGAACGAGGACAAGCAGCGCGCCATCGCCCGCAAGGGCGGTGAAGCCGTTCCAAAAGAAAAGCGCAGCTTTTCTCAGGACCGGAGTCTGGCTGCAGCCGCGGGCCGCAAGGGCGGCGAGAGCGTTCCCAGCCAGAAGCGCAGCTTCTATCAGGATCGCAATCTGGCTGCCGAGGCGGGCCGGAAGGGCGGGGAGAGGGTGCCCGACGAAAAGCGCAGTTTCTCAAAGGATCGCCGCCTGGCCGCGGAAGCCGGCCGAAAGGGCGGAGAAAGCCGGAACGGCCAGGTCAACGCTCGTCCTCATCGCTAGAGGCCCGTTGCTGCGGAAGAAGCAGCCTCGCTGCTTCGCTGACGTCGTTATCATCATTACCGCAGGGCAGAGCTGACGGTGTTTGCGTCGTCAGCGCGCCCTTCTCGTTTTCTCATCAGCTCCAAAACGATTGCTATTGGCCACGCTTATGGCCAAGGTAGGATGGTTACCGGAACCCGGTTTCCCGGCGAGCGTTCTGTCCACGATCCCATGTGAAGGAGCGAGAGATGGGAAATCTTCTATATTGGGCAGTAATCTTTCTGATCGTGGCTCTGGTTGCTGGCGTCCTCGGCTTTGGCGGGGTGGCTGGCACTGCGGCGCAAGGCGCGTCTTTGTTGTTCTGGATTGCCATCATCCTGTTCGTCGTTTCCCTGGTTGCGGGACTGGCTCGACGTGGCTGAGCGCGCAGGCGGAGACAGCAGCGCAAAGCGCTCCGTCGCAGCGCGCATTCTGGCTCCGCTGGGTCTTTTTGCAGCCGGCTATCTGGCGGGGCGCTATTGGCGGAAACCTGCCCGATATGCCGGCTCTCTTGTCGACCGGGCGCTGCGTCGCCTGGTCTTTCAGTCTGTGCCTGAGACAGAAGCGACTCAGGAGCTGTCCGCCACATCTTTGATCGCAGAGCTTACTCATAAGCTCTATTTAAGATTGCTCAGCCACAATCTGCCAAGCGTTGCGGCGAGTGCCGCTTTTTTTGTGGTCCTGGCTATCTTTCCGGGAATGGCCGCGCTGGTGTCGCTTTACGGACTGGTAGGCAATCCGGCCGACATCGGCACCTTTATCGACAATCTCGGCGAGGTCGTTCCGCACGACGTGATCCAGTTGATCCACAACCAGTTCATCCAGATCATGAGCCGACCAACGACCAATCTCAGCACCTTCCTGCTCAGCCTCGTGATTGCACTGTGGAGTGCGAACTCAGGCATGAAAGCGGTGATCGAGGCGTTGAATGTGGTCTACGACCGCGTCGAGCAGCGCTCCATCATCAGGATTAACATCCTTGCAGCGTTGATGACTCTGGCCTTCATTGGTTTTATGGCCGTGTCGGTCAACATCTTGATCCTGCCGGAGCTTTCGCCTTGGCTCAGGGGATTGATGGGCGAGCAGCTGGTGGCGTTGCGCTGGCTGATCCTGCTGATTGCAATGCTTATCCTGATTTCAGCGCTCTATTACATCGCGCCATCTGGCCGGCAGCCCCGCTGGCATGTGCTGACGGCAGGTGCGACGCTTGCCGGCTTCCTGTGGATGGGACTGTCGGTGCTGTTCTCGCTGTATCTGACCAACTTCGCCAATTATTCCGTCACCTACGGTTCGCTCGGCGCAGCAGCGATTTTCATGACCTGGCTGTGGTTGACGATTACGACGTTTCTGTTCGGGGCGGAGGTCGATGCGACAGTGGAAAGCCTCGGCGAGGGCCGAGGCTTTCGCAATAGCGCTAATGAATAAGCTCGCGTGAATTTCCCGATCGGGCCTGACGTTCTCTCGTCCGCTCGGGACTTGCAGGAGTAACAGCCGTTTCTCTTGCTCGCCGCCTCTGATTCGCCGACGCCATCGCCAGTAGAAAACCGGCGGCCAGCGGGGCAAGGGTGGTCAGGACTGGAGCTCTGCGGAACAGGCCATATCCAACCCGCGCTGCACCGAGAATCAGAGCGGGATTAACCGCCAGCAGCGCCGATGTAATAGCGGATTGTCTCGCCTCGGCACGCAGCTCTTCCAGATGCTTCTCCTGTTGCCGTATCCGGGCGACGACGATGATGGCCGCCACCAGGCCGATCACCGCAAAGGCGACCGCCAGGATCACCGCAGCCATTATGTCTCCATAGCTATTGCGCAGGACCATATAGATGGCAGCGAGACCGAACAGTGCAGCAATGATGAAAGGGACGACAATAATCGTCCCTCCCACAACACGGCCCGCAAGAGTACTGGCGCTGAGCTTCGCGTATTCAAGCATTGAGCGCAGCATGGCCGCCGCGCTCTCAACGCTTCCAGAGGGCGCCGAGCACGAAACCGAAGGCGATCGCGCCCAGGAGCGTTGTCATCGGCCGGTTCTGCAGAGAATCATCAAGAGCATCCGCTGCGCGGTTGGCATAGTCGCGAACCGCATCAGCACCTTCACGAGCCCGGTCGGCCACCTCGTCATAGGCTTCACTCGCGCGCTCTGAAGCGCGGTCGATCATGTCGCTGGCTTTGTCGGCAAGGCGGTTGGCTGTGTCCTTTGCGGCTTCCTTCGCCGCGCCATAGTTGGCGCCGGCTTTGTTCATGGTCTCGTCCATTCTGTCCTCCTGCGTTGGAATTCTTGAGGCATAACGCATATGGCTGCCGAAGGTTCAAGAATTAGCGCTCAGTTTGCCGCGTCTGCGAAACGCACCTCGCAGCCGCGATGGACGTTGCGTCAACATCGCCATGATCTGTGTTCCGCGATCTATTCGAGCCTATGCTAAAATGTCGGCGAGACGACATTTGCGGGCGCGTTCCGCAGCAATTTGAAACCGCTTGCAATCGCCCCCCGTGCCTGCGAGAGATGATTCAGCGAATTTAGGGTGAATGAGGCCCGGGAATGACGGTTAGCGTGGAGTCAGCCCGCCGCGTTCTGATCGTTGAAGATGAGATGCTCATCGCTCTCATGCTGCAGGACATGCTTCAGGACGCCGGAATGATCATTGAAGGCGTCGCCAATTCGCTGACCGCCGGCCTTGATCTGGCACGCACCGCCAATGCCCAGCTTGCCATTCTTGATGTGAATCTCAGCGGCGACGAGGCCTACCCTATCGCGGACGTGCTGCGCGGCCGAGGCATTCCCTTCCTCTTCTCGACGGGGTACGGCGCCGAAAGTTTGCGGGCGGACTATGCGACCGTCCCGCAGCTGATGAAGCCCTTTCAGCAGGATCTGCTGCGCAATGCGATCGAGGCGGCGCTGGCAAGGGCCGGTTCGTAGCCTCCCGTTTCCCTAGAACGGGTTCCAGGTCTGCCTTTCGGTAAACTTCACATAGGCAAGGTTCGCCCCGAGCCGCAGGCCGAGGCCGGAGCGGATCGGCACAATGACAACACCGCCTTTGCCCAGCACGTTCAAACCGACGCCGCCAGCCACATAGGCCGCGCCGCCTATGCCGCCGAACCGCCCGTAAATCGCATAAGGGTCGTCGAGATTATAGACCAGGAACAGCGCGCGTCCGCCTTCGGCGCCGAAATCAAGTCCGGCCGACGGTCCCTGCCAGTAAATCTCAGCGGGCGCCGTAGTCTTGCGATAGAGCGTGCCTTTGCCATAGCGCAGGCCCGCCAGGAATGCCCCGCCCCCTTCGACACCGGAAATGTAAGCATTGGGCTGGCCAAACTGCTGGAAGGCATAGTTGATCGCCGCGCCAAATTCCGCCGTGACCGTGCCGAACACGCCACGTCCGGCTTCCCGGATATCGGAGATAGAAAAGCCTTCCTGGGCGGCCGGTGGTGGCAAAGGCGGCGCAGCAAGCGGCGACGCGTCCTCACCACGCGGTGGCGGCGCAAGTGTCGTCGGACGGTTTGCCTCGCTCATCGGCGGGGGTGGCGCTAGCGTCGTCGGACGATTGGCGTCGCTTATCAGTGGGGGTGGCGGCAGATCGCGTTCTGGGGACTCCGTGTTGCGGGCGACGCGCCCAGATGCGCCGGGGGAGCGCTCAGGCAAAGCCGGCGGAGCATAGTCCGGCATCGCCGCACTCGGCTTTGCGCTTGCGGTAGGCGGTTGCCTGGGCTCCGTGGCGCGCGGCTTCTGCTCTGCCAGGCTTGGCGGCTTGATACTGGACGGAGAGGCTGGTGGCTCCGCCCTACCGGGTTCGGGCACCGCCGCCCATTGGCTGGAGGACGTGGCGACCTGCGGGGCAGGCTTGGCGCCGGGATTGTCGATCTCTGCATCGATTTTGGCCAGCATATAGCTGGATTTCTGACCCATCACGGCCAGCAGCCGGTCGCGCACGCGCTTCAACTCGTCCAGCTTATCGCAGGTGATCTTTGCAGATGGTGTCTGGCTGAGCACATCCATCTGCCCGACCAGGCTTTCAACCTCGCGATTGAAGCCGTCGATCTTCTCGTCGTGGAAGCCGCTGGTGCGCGCTTCAAGGTCCGCGTCGCTGAGGCGGGCCTTCTCGCGCAGGGCTGCCACTTTGGCTTGATAGCGCTTGGAGCTACTGACGTTCAGCTCTCGCAAGGCCTGCGCCGTCTGATCAACGACAGCGCCGAAATCGGCGCTGGTGCAGTTCTGGGCCTCAGCTGCCCCAATGCCGCTGAGAATTGCCAAAAGAAAGGAAAGTGCAAAACAAGCTCGGCCGATCATGCTGTCCTTCGCGAGTTTAAGAGGCCGCCGGTTCTCTTGACGGCCTAAACTAGAGATGCTCACGGAAATACGCAATGGGAACCGTTTTCCTGTGCAGGGCAGTGGGGAAAATCAGCTTCTTTCAGGCATTTGGTCAGCGCGGCTAGCAGCAAACAATGGCAAATGTGGTGCTCATGCCCGATGCTGTGCCGCTCGCGACCATCGAGCCAAGCGCCCGCCGAGTCGACGCTCTAGAAAAGTTGAGTGGGCCCCTCCACCGCTTTTTAGCGCTTTTAGCGCAAAGTTTGCGCTGGTGCCGGTCTGCACGGGAAGGCGCGACGGGCGAATTGTCACGGCTGAGCCGCCCGGCGCATATGCCCGCGGCACGAAGGCAGTAAGCTCCGAGCGGGCATGTTCAGACGTTATCAGGATCTTGCAGCGGGTGCAGTCGGCAGAATAGCCAAGGCCAGTTGGCGTCGCCATCTCGCCCCGGTTGCCTTCGGCGTCGTCGTGCTCTTCCTGATGGTCTGGTTCGATGCCTTCGAACAGTTCGTAGCATTCAATGAACGGCATCACGAGTGGCAGCTCGATGAGGTGTTCACGACCTTCGCCGTGTTCGGCGTCGTCTCGATATGGTTCCTGCATATCCGCGGCAAGGAGCTCGAGCGGGAAGCAATGCGCCGGAGCGAGGCAGAGGCCCACCTCGCAACGGCGCTGCACACGATGCACCACGGCATCTCGATGTATGACGCCGACCAGCGCCTCGTCATCTCCAACCGGCGCTACGCAGAAGTGTATCGATTGCCGCCCGAGCTAACCCAGCCAGGCACAGCGCTCAGCGAGATTCTGGAATTTCACAGAACTCGTGGGGTGCCCGGGGAACCTTCTCCGGAGGACTATCACCGTATGCTGTTGGCCAATCTAAAGAAGGGCGGTACTCACACCGCGGTGCGCGAATTCAACGACGGCAGATCCATCTACATAGTCTATGAGCCGCGCGAGGGCGGCGGGTGGGTTTCAACACATGAGGACATCACCGAGCGCCGCCGGATGGAGCAGCGTCTCAGCTACCTTGCCCATCACGACCCCCTCACCGAACTTGCCAACCGCTTCCTACTGCGTGAGCGGCTCGAACTTGCGCTTCCGGATGCCGAGCGCGGCGAAGACCTTGCCGTGCTCTGCCTCGATCTCGACCACTTCAAGCACATCAACGACACGCTAGGCCATCCTATCGGCGACGAATTGCTGAAGCACGTTGCCCACCGGCTGCGCGACTGTGTGCGCAAATCCGATCTCGTCGCCAGAATGGGCGGCGACGAGTTCGCCATCCTGCAAGTCGGTGCGGCCCAGCCGATGGCGGCCACAACGCTGGCCGCCCGTATTGTCGAGGTGCTTGCGGAGCCATACCAGATCAATGGCCACGACGTCACCGCCGGGACGAGCATCGGCATCGCCGTTGCACCGGCCGACGGCACCAATCCGGACCAGCTCATCAAGAACGCAGACCTGGCGCTCTATCTGGCCAAGGCGGACGGACGTGGTGTCTATCGATTCTTCGAGATGGAGATGGATCGGCAGATGCATGCGCGCCGGCAGCTGGAGCTGGATCTGCGCAATGCGTTGGCCGAGCAGCAGTTCGAGCTCTACTACCAGCCGATTCTCGACCTGGGCACGAATGAGGTGCGAGGACTTGAGGCTCTGATCCGCTGGAACCATCCCGAGCGCGGGAGGGTCTCGCCCATGGAATTTATTCCACTCGCGGAGGAGACGGGTCTTATCGTGCCGGTCGGCGAGTGGGTGCTGCGCGAGGCGTGCAGCGAGGCCGCGCGGTGGCCGGACACGGTCATGATCGCCGTGAACGTGTCTCCCGTTCAGTTCAAGAGCCCCAGCCTCGTGAAAGCGGTGTTCAGCGCGCTCGCGTCGGCAGGCATCTCTCCCAACCGCCTGGAGCTGGAAATCACTGAGACGATCTTCCTTCAGGATTCCGAGGTCACCCTCGCCATGCTTCATCAGTTGCGGGCACTGGGCGTGCGGATCGTTATGGACGATTTTGGCACAGGCTATTCGTCGCTGAGCTATTTCCAGCGCTTCCCGTTCGACAAGGTCAAGATCGACCGATCCTTTGTTCGGGGGCTGAGCGAGGGGACGAGCTCGCTGGCCATCCTGCGCGCGATCGCCAGCCTTGCCTGCAGTCTCGATATCGCCACGACGGCCGAGGGCGTGGAGACGGAAGAGCAGCTCACCAGGATACGCGTTGAGGGGATAACGCAGGTTCAGGGCTACCTGGTCAGCCCGCCCCGGCCGGTCGGCGAACTGGGTGAGCTGATCACCTCGATATCTGGCGGCAGCATGACCGGGTAGCACGCGACATCAGCCGGACGTGCTTTCCAACATCCCGAAGTCGTACCGCGGTGGCGCTAATTCAGATATGAATTCAGCACATTCGGGTTGCTCTCTCCGAGCCTTTTCATCACCTGCCTGTGCAGCCAGCTGTTCATTGCGGCGCTGTCCTCCTGACAGCCTCCATAGCCAAGCTCCTGGGCAAGTTGCCAGCGCGAGGCGAAGCTGGAATCGAGATTGAGCAGCTTCAGCAGATCGACGATAGAGACGCGCCAGTTCAGCTTTTCTCGCCGCCTTGCCGCGATCCGACCGAGGATCGCATCGACGTCAATCGTTGGTTCGAATGTCAGAGGGCCATGGGCCGTCGTCCGGTGATCCGCCGGGGTCGTCGATGCGTGGCGCACGCCGTTCGCACCAGTCCTTTCTTCGTCGAAAACCTTATTCATGATGCAGGCCATTACGCTCATCTTTTCCCCCAACGCATACATCACCACGGGGCAGCGAGCGAACCCGCTCTATTCTCCCCAAGTGGTGCAATTTTCCTAGCAATTGCAAAAGGATGATGTCACCTATCCGGGCCATCGAGGCTCAGAATGGAGCTTTCTCTCCGGCCGAGGTAGACCGTATTATCCCTTATCGCCCGGCGAGGCGCTCAAGCAGGAGAAGCCGGCCCCTGATACATCGCCCAACCCTGCTTCAGCGCGAGGCGCTGCCGTCCAGCACGATCGCGCTTGCCCGTTTTCTGATCGGCAAGGTGGTCGTCCGCGAGCTGCCGGAAGGCGCTGCCAGCGGCCGGATCGTCGAGACGGAGGCCTATCTGGTTGGCGATGCGGCAAGCCATGCCTATCGTGGTATGACCACGCGCAATCGCTCCATGTTCCTTGAGCGTGGTCATGTCTATGTCTATCTCGCTTATGGCACGTCCTTCATGCTGAACATCACCAGTGAGACCGCCGGCACGGGCGAGGCGGTTCTCGTTCGCGCGCTGCAGCCGCTGTCGGGCATCGCGCTGATGGAGCGAAATCGCGGCACCACCAATTTGCGCGACCTCGCGCGCGGACCGGGTCGCCTGGCACAGGCACTCAGCATCGATCGCGCACTCGACGGCGTCGATTTGTGCTCACCCGGTCCGTTATGGCTCGGCGAGGACGAGCATGAAGCCGGCGAGATTGGTGTCAGCATCCGGATCGGAATTACCAAGGATGCCGATCGTCCGCTGCGCTTCTTTCTGCGGGGTAGTCGCTTTGTCAGCGGGCCGAGAGTCCTGAACCTGTGAGCCATCTCGCCTGGCCGCAGGTTCAAGGCTATCGTGGCAGGATGGATGCGCGGAGGATAGCTATGAAGCTCTACTGGTCGCCGACGTCACCTTATACGCGCAAGGTGCGCGCGGTGGTCCTGGAGAAGGAGCTCGCCGATCTGGTCACGCCCGTGCAGGTCGACGTCTGGGGCGATTACGGTACCCTGCATGCAGACAATCCCCTCGGCAAAATCCCATGCCTGGTCTCGGATGACGGACTGGCGCTTTATGATAGCCGAGTGATCTGCCCCTATCTCGATGCCCACCCTTCGGGAAGGGGGGCTCCCCTCTATCCGCTAAATGGGACTGAGCGCTGGCGCGTGATGAAAGCCGAGGCGCTCGCCGATGGCATCAACGACTGTGCCGTCGGCATGGTTGTCGAGGGCCGCAAGCCCGGCGATGAGCGCTCGCCCTGGATGGTCGCGCGCTGGACGACCGCGCTTGGCCGGGCATTCGATGCCATGATGCCCGAGATCGAAGCGCTGCCGCCCGGCTTCACGATCGGGCATCTGGCAATGGCCTGTGCGCTCGGTTACATGGACTTCCGCCACCCACAGGTGGCGTGGCGCGATGGTCGGCCGGAACTGGCACGTTGGTTCGAGCAGCAGTCAGGTCGGCTGTGCCTCACGGAGACGGTTCCCGCGGTCTGGCGCGAAACGGAAAATCTGGGGTGAAGGCTAACACAGATCGGATGGCCGCCATGTCTGTAGAGAAAGTCGCAGTGATCACCGCAGGCGGTAGCGGCATGGGCGCTGAGGCAGCTAAGCGTCTGGCTCAAGATGGCTTCAGGGTGGCCATTCTGTCGTCCTCCGGCAAGGGTGAGGCTTTGGCGGCGGAACTGGGCGGTATCGGCGTGACCGGCTCCAATCAGTCGAATGATGATCTCAAGCGCCTCGTCGATCGGACCATAGAGTGCTGGGGGCGGATCGATGTGCTCGTCAACAGCGCTGGCCACGGCCCACGTGCCCCGATCCTCGATCTGACGGACGAGGACTGGCACAAGGGGCTCGATATCTATCTGATGAATGTCATCCGCCCGACACGCCTGATCGCGCCGATCATGCAGCAGCAAAAGTCAGGCGTGATCGTCAATATCTCCACGGCCTGGGCATTCGAGCCTGATGCGATGTTTCCGACCTCGGCTGTGTTCCGGGCGGGCCTTGCCGCGTACACTAAGCTGTTCGCCGACCGTTACGCCGCCGACAACGTCCGGATGAACAATATCCTCCCAGGATGGATCGATAGCCTTCCCGCAACAGAGGAGCGACGCCAACGCGTGCCGATGCAGCGATATGGCAGACGCGAGGAAATTGCGGCCACGATTGCCTTTCTCGCTTCCGAGGGCGCCGGCTACATTACCGGCCAGAACATCCGCGTCGACGGCGGCATGATGCGGTCAGTCTGACGCGCTAACTCAGCGCCAGCGCCTCCGTGAAGGTCAGGCGCCGACCGGCTTTGCCGTCGAAATAGATGAAGGCGAGACGGCGCCGGCGTGAGATCATGCGCGGGGGCAGGGGATCATAGCGCATGGATTCCCCGCCCAGATGCGGCGTCACCGAGGCGACGTCGACCGCCTCGTCTGTCTCCACGCGCAGGAGCTGTAAAGTCTCGCCCTGCGCGGTGTGGCCGGTGAAGGGAATGTGCGCGAGGCGCAGGAAACTCACCGGATCGGATGCCGTGGAGAAGCCGGCCACGAATGCCGTCTCAACGAGGTCGAAATCGGGCTCGGGGGCGGGCGCTGCACGCTTGCTCGCCTGCGGATCGTGCGGGGTCTGCCATTGCGCCGGGCGAGGCGTGTGATTGTGGCCGGGGCCATGATCATGGCGGTGATCGTGGTCGTGCTCGCCCTGTTCATGATCGTGGCTGTGAGTGTCGTGGTGATGTCCGCGATGCATATCCGCCCTCAATAGCTGACCGGCTTGTCGATGATGGCCTTGTGCTTGCCCAGCGTGCCATGGGCGACCATCGAACCGAGCGCCTCGACCACCACGCGGACACCCAGCAGCGCGGTGATGTCTGAGGTGTCATAGGGCGGGGAGACTTCCACGACT
>Ga0081540_1003008_pt1 | contig 13502 bp, 15 predicted proteins | sample TabmetS2T1R1_FD_71024 | JGI IMG/M metagenome (GOLD analysis project Ga0081540, IMG submission 71024) | Tabebuia heterophylla rhizosphere microbial communities from the University of Puerto Rico - S2T1R1 | ecosystem: Host-associated > Plants > Roots > Rhizosphere ... | reverse complement strand
TTCGGCTGTCACGCTCTGGGCGTCTGCTCAGCGTGCTCGTACTGCGATCGAGCGGCAATCCCTTCATTGATCGCGCCGCACTCCATTGCGTTCGCGCAGCCGGACCTTATCCCGTACCTCCCCCAGGCATCGGGCCGGCACAACTGGCGCTCGCCATTGCCTTCCGCTTCCAATAGCCGCAAGCACAACTGCAACAGGATTGATACATTTTTACTCCAGACTTCAATTTATCTGGAAATTCCCACAGCGCTTTTCCGCAATCCGTGCTGATCTACAACGACAAACGTTAGCGAAAGCATGATCGGCAAGAGTAGAACGCGTCTTGCATAAAGATCATGCTCAAAAAAGCCAGGCCCCCGGTCCGATTCAATCGGAACGGAAGAGGTTTTTGGCACGGGAGGGGGCTCATGCCGGATGTGCTGATCGCAGGTGCAGGGCCGACAGGGCTGGTTCTTGCGCTCTGGCTGCATCGGCAGGCGGTGCGTGTGCGCATCATCGACAAGGCGGCCGGGCCCGGCACCGCATCGAGGGCTCTCGCCATGCACGCCCGCACGCTCGAATTCTATGCCATGCTCGGCCTCGCCGAAGAGGCGATCGAAGCCGGCCGCAGATTTGCCGCCTTGAATTTCTGGGCTAGGGGCCGGCATGCTGCGCGCGCGCCCATTGGCGATATCGGCAAGGGCCTCAGCCCCTATCCCTTTGTGCTGATCCTGCCGCAGGACGTGCATGAGCGCCTGCTCCTCGGGCATCTTCAGGGCCTGGGCGTCCCCGTCGAATACCGCACTGAGCTGCTGGGCCTCGAGCAGCGTGGCAGCGTCGTCACCGCAGACATCAAGGGACCGGGCGGCCAGGAGATCGTCGAAGCGCGGTTTCTGTGCGGGTGCGATGGCGCGCACAGCGCGGTGCGTAATCAGCTTGGCATCCAGTTCAGCGGGGCCAACTACGAGGATCTGTTCTATGTAGCTGATGTCACCGCATCCGGACCGCCGGTGAATGGCGAGCTGCATGTGTTCATGGGCCGCAGCCGCTTCCATGCCGTTTTCCCGCTGAAGCAGGATGGCCATGTGCGCCTTGTCGGCCTCGTGCCGGAGCGCCTGCGCAACAAGCCGGACCTGCGCTTGGAGGACTGCACGCCTGGCATCGGCAAGGAGGCCCGCCTCTCGATATCAGGCGTCAACTGGTTCTCGACTTATCATGTCAGCCACCGCGTGGCCGAGAGCTTCCGTGCCGGCCGCGTATTTCTGCTCGGCGATGCCGGCCACATCCACAGCCCGGCCGGCGGCCAGGGCATGAACACCGGTATTGGCGATGCGATCAATCTCGCCTGGAAGCTGGCCGAGGTCATCAAGGGCCTCGCCAGCCCTGCCCTGCTCGACAGCTATGAGGACGAGCGCATCCGCTTCGCCCGCAAGCTGGTCGACTCGACCGACCGCGGCTTTGCCATGGCGGTCAGCAAGTCGTTCTTTGCCCGGCTCGTCCGCTTGCGGCTGCTGCCGTTCGTGGCGCCGATGCTGTTGCGCTCTGGCTTTGTGCGCAGGCTCCTGTTCCGCACGCTCTCGCAGATCGGCATTAGCTATCGCGGCGTTTGGCCCAATCAGGGCCGGGCGGGTGAGGCCCATGGCGGCGACCGGCTGCCCTGGGTGGCGGGCGAGGATGGCCTTGGCAATTTCGCGCCGCTCAAGGGGGTCGGCTGGCAGGTGCATGTGTTCGGCACCGCGAGCGCCGAGCTCGGCGCCTTTTGCAAGGAGAAGACCCTGTTCCTCTATGAGCGCCCGTGGAGCCAGGAATGCAGCGACGCGGGCCTGCAGAAGGACGCGCTGTATCTGATCCGACCCGACGGCCATATCGGTCTTGCCACTCCAGGTCAGGACATCGCCGCACTCCGGCGATATTGGGATGGCCTGCACGTGTGAATCACAGCAAAAGGGTTCTATGATTTCCTTCCGCTCTGGTCACGCCTTGTTCGCGGCTGTTGTTTTATTGTTGGCACATGTCCCCTCGGCTTCCGCGGCCGACGGGCTCACGCCGGCTGAACAGCAGGCCCTGCTCAACCTGCATAACAGCTATCGCGCCCGACACTGCGCACCTGCGCTCGCCTGGTCTGCTGAGCTGGCAGCCTCGGCCCAGGAATGGGCAAGCAAATGCCGGATCACGCATGGACCTCGCCCCCGCAATCAGGTCGGCGAAAACCTCGCCTGGGGCTATCAGCGCACGGCTGGTAACGCCGTCGAGGCCTGGTACAAGGAGGTGAGCGACTACAACTACAAATCGCCCGGCTTTGCCTCATCCACTGGCCATTTCACGCAAGTCATCTGGAAAAATACGAAGCAGATCGGCTGCGGTGTCGCCACGTGCCTATGGGGAAGTCTGCGCTTCTGGGTGTGCCGCTATGCGCCACAGGGCAATTGGGCGGGACAGTTTCCACAGAATGTTTCGCAGACGTGCAAGTGACGGCAATGGGGGCGGAATGGAGAACCGGCTAGAGGAAACAGTCTTGCCCACTCAAGGCCGTCATCCCCGTGAAAACGGGGATCCAGTAAAACACCGGTATAACCGATGGAATTGACGAGCTGCAGCGTATTGGATTCGCGCTTTCGCGAGAATGACAACAGAGTCTAATGGCTCACTGACTTCGAAAACAGGTTCACCACCACCACACCGGCGACGATGAGGCTGAGGCCGACCACCGCGGGGGTGTCGAGCGCCTGCTTGAACCAGATCCAGCTCACCGCCGAAATCAGCACGATGCCGACGCCGGACCAGATCGCGTAGACGATGCCGGTCGGGATGGTGCGCAGCGCCAGCGACAGGAAAAAGAAGGCCACGCCATAGCCCAGGATGGTGATGATGCTCGGCCCGAGCTTGGTGAAGCCGTCGGTGGCCTTGAGCGCCATGGTCGCGCAGACCTCGGCTATGATCGCGATGGTAAGATACAGATAAATTGTCAGCATGCCCCCGCCGACGCTTTAAGCCACCACAGCCTGGAATGCCGGCCGCATCTTCGCGCCGACCTTCTCCGCGATCATCTCGCCGATCGGCAGGGCCGAGGTGGCGGCGGGCGAGGGCGCATTGCAGACATGCAGCATGCGGTCGGTCTCGCGGAACAGAAAGTCGTGCACCAGCGTGCCGTCGCGCAGCACCGCCTGGGCGCGGATGCCGGCCTCTAGCGGCTGCAGATCGCCCATGGTGAGGCTCGGGCAGTATTTGCGGCATTCGGCCAGATAGCGCCGCTTGGACATCGAGTTGGCCAGCTCATAGACGCCGGCCTTCATGTTCGAGCGGATCACCTTCCAGAAGCCGGGGAAGCGCAGAAACTCGATGGCGTCGCGCGGCGAGACCGAGAACTTGGGATAGCCCTCACGCGCCCAGCCCAGCACCGCGTTCGGCCCGACGGTGACGCTGCCATTGATCATCCGGGTGAGATGAATGCCCAGGAACGGCAGGTCCGGATCGGGAATAGGATAGATCAGCGAACTGACGATGCGGTTCTTGGCGGCGGGAAGCTCGTAATATTCGCCGCGAAACGGCACGACCTGATAGTCCACCTCCAGGCCTGCCAGGCGTGCCAGCCGGTCGGATTGCAGACCGCCGCAGACGACGAGGTGCCGCGTCTTCCAGCTTCGACCGGCGGTGGAGACGGCGACATGATCCGTCCGCTCCTCGATGGCGACCACCTCCGCGTTGACGATCAGTTCACCGCCGCGACGACCCAGCTCACCGGCAATTGCCGCGCAGATCAGCTTGTAGTCGGTGATGCCGGTGGAAGGCACGAAGATGGCGCCCACGCCGTTGATGTTCGGCTCACGGCGCTTCAGCTCGAAGGCGTCGATCAGCTCGGCATCGACCTTGTTCTCGGCCGCGCGCTGGTGGAGTTTCAGCATGCGCTGGCGCTCGGCCTCATTGGTAGCGACAAGCAGCTTGCCGCACACTTCGAATGGAAGGGTGTGCTCGCGGCAGAAGGCGACGGTCGCGGCCGCACCGCGCCGGCACAGCTCCGCTTTGAAGCTGCCCGGCGCATAATAGATGCCGGAATGGATGACGCCGCTATTGTGGCCGGTCTGGTGCCGGCCAACGCCGCTTTCTTTCTCAACGACGAGGATGCTGGAGCCAGGATGGGAATCGCTCAGCTTGTAAGCTGTGGCCAGCCCGACGATCCCGCCGCCGATGATGCAGAAGTCGTAGATCATCTCACCTTACGAAATGCCGGAAATCCCGCCGGCTCGTCGCTCAGATCTCGTCCTCTTCGTCGCGACCGCCGCCGAGCAGGCCGGAGACGTCGCCGCCATCATCGTCCTCGTCTTCGATGAAGGTTTCGTCACTATCCGATTTGAGATCGGACTCATCGTCCTCGATTTCGACCAGACCGTCTTCCTCCATATCGGGCACTTCGTTCTCGGATTCGGCGACCTCATCGAGAGACACCATATCCACATTCGCCACGGCGGGCGAGAGCGCATCATCGTCTTCGTCGGCGTCCACCGTATTTCCACTTACGGCTTTCACACGGCCGTCTGTCTGCTGATAGACGGTGTGGCAGATCGGGCAGGTAATCGGATCACGGTTCAAGTCATAGAACTTGCTGCCGCAATTCTGGCAAACCCGCTTTGTTCCTCGGGCAGCTTTCATTGACATAGGGTAGAGCCTCGTAAAAATGCTAGTCTTGGGGAAAAATGGCCTTCTGCATAGGCATCTATGTTCGCCCTGTCAAAGGCAAACACGCGATCGCCCAGCGCCAAACACTTGAGAATTGACAAAAGGAGCGACGGGGCTGCTCTATGCGGTCGGCTCGATGGTTATGGTTTGCCATCGGCCATTCTTCAAGTCCGGACAACCCACGTCGCACTCATGCCGAAACTTGCCGCATTACAATCGGGACCCCTCAAGGGGCGCGCCGCCGTCCCCGGAGACAAGTCGATCTCGCACCGGGCGCTGATGTTCGGCGCGCTTTCCATCGGCGAGACGCGGATTGCCGGGCTCCTGGAGGCTGCAGACGTTCTGGCGACGGCTGGGGCGGTCGAGATGCTCGGCGCGGAGGTTGCCCGCGATGGCTCAGAATGGATCGTCAGGGGCCGCGGCGTCGGCGGGCTGACGGCGCCGGAAGGGCCGCTCGATTTCGGCAATTCCGGCACGGGCGCCCGGCTGATGACGGGCATTGTCGCCGGCCATCCTATTAAGGCGCAGTTTACTGGTGACGCTTCGCTCTGCCGGCGGCCGATGGGGCGGGTGCTGAAACCGTTGCGCAAAATGGGGCTCGCCGTCGCCGAAGGTGACAAGGACACGCTTCCACTGACGCTGATCGGCACCGATCAGCTCGTGCCGATGCGTTATGTACTGCCCGTCCCGTCAGCGCAGGTAAAGTCTGCCGTGCTTCTGGCTGGGCTTTCAGCGCCCGGCGAGACGACGGTGGTCGAGGGCGAGGCCACGCGCGACCACACCGAGAAAATGCTGACCTATCTCGGGGCTGAGATCTCCGTCGAAGCGACACCGGAGGGTCGTGCCATCACGCTCAGGGGCCAACCGATACTCCAGGGGCGACCGATCCGGGTGCCGGCAGATCCAAGCTCGGCGGCCTTTCTGGCGGCCGCAGCACTGATCTCGCCGGGATCGGAGATCGTCATCGAGAATGTGCTGGTTAATCCGACCCGCACTGGCTTCTATACGACACTTCGCGAGATGGGAGCCGACATCACATTTGAGGCGGAGCGCGATCAGGGCGGCGAGCCCGTCGCCGATATCAGGGTGAGGCACAGTGCGCTTCGCGGTGTGACCGTACCGCCCGAGCGAGCGCCCTCGATGATCGATGAATATCCGATGCTCGCGGCGCTCAGCGCTTATGCCGAGGGTGAGACCTTCATGCAGGGCCTTGCCGAGCTGCGAGTCAAGGAAAGCGACCGGCTGGCGGCAACGGAAGCCGGGCTGAAGGCCTGCGATGTGGAGTCGGTGGCGGCTGGAGACACGCTCCGCGTGCGCGGGAAAGGGCGTGTTCCCGGCGGCGGGGTAATCGCCACCGACATGGATCACCGCATCGCTATGGCGTTCCTCACCCTCGGCCTTGGTGCCGACAAGCCGGTCACCGTCGACGACGTGACCATGATCGACACCTCCTTCCCGAATTTCGTCGCGCTGTTGACCGGCCTTGGCGCCGCCTTCGAGGCGCGGGCATGATCATCGCCATCGATGGCCCGGCGGCGTCCGGCAAGGGCACCCTCGCCAAGCGCATCGCGCTGCGCTATGGGTTGGCGCATCTCGACACCGGCATACTCTACCGCGCGGTTGCCCGTGACGTCATTGCGTCGGGCGGGAGCCTCGATGATCCCGCGGCGGCCGAGCGCGCCGCCCGCATGCTCGACCTCTCGACGCTAACCGACAAGGGGCTGCGCAGCCGTCAGTTCGGCGAGGCAGCCTCGATTGTGGCGGAATATCCAAATGTCCGGGCTGTGCTGCTGGATGCGCAGCGGGAGTTCGCCCGACGGCGGCACGGCGCCGTCCTCGAGGGACGGGACATCGGGACGGTTGTATGTCCCGACGCTGACATTAAATTATATATCACAGCCGACATTGAAGAGAGAGCAAGGCGCCGCTATCGCGAGCTGTTGGAGCTTGGAGAAGCAGTAACACCAGATGCTGTGATCGAAGATCTGCGCAAGCGGGACGAGCGCGACACCTCGCGCGCGGCCTCACCCTTGCGCAAAGCGGAAGGCGCGCACTTGCTCGATACTACGAAATTGGATATAGAGGCTGCATTTTTCGCCGCCGTAAGACTGATTGACGCCGCGATTGGCCGTGCCGTGAGCACATGAACGCCGCTTCTGGCTGTTTCGTGTTGAAGCCTGCAGCCCTGCATAGGACCGGCGTTGGTTCTTCTTTCCGGCAGAAACAACGGAACCCGTGATTGACGGACGCATGCTCTCTCCCCCGCCGGTGAGGAGAGGCTGCCCGATCTTTCCTATTGGCGCCCAGTGCGCTTCACAAACAACCGGCAGGAAATTTGATGAGCTTACCCCAAGTCCAAGAACCACTCGCTAAGGAATATGCGCCCACCGAGGAAGACTTCGCCGCGCTCCTTGAGGAATCTCTAAGCCACTCCGGCCTCGATGAAGGCTCGGTGGTGAAAGGCAAGATCGTCGCGATCGAGAATGATCTGGCCGTGATCGATGTCGGCCTGAAGACCGAGGGCCGTATCCCGCTGAAGGAATTCGGCGCCGGCCCACGCGGCCCTCAGCTGGGCGTCGGCGACGAGGTCGAGGTCTATCTCGAGCGCATCGAGAACGCCATGGGCGAGGCGGTCCTCTCCCGTGAGAAGGCACGGCGCGAGGAAAGCTGGACGCGGCTGGAAGAGAAATTCAACGCAGGCGAGAAGGTCGAAGGCGTCATCTTCAACAAGGTGAAGGGTGGCTTTACCGTCGATCTCGACGGTGCCGTGGCCTTCCTGCCAGGCTCGCAGGTCGACATCCGCCCGGTCCGCGATATCGGCCCCTTGATGAACGTGCCGCAGCCCTTCCAGATCCTGAAAATGGACCGCCGCCGCGGCAATATCGTCGTCTCCCGCCGCTCCGTGCTGGAAGAGACCCGCGCCGAGCAGCGCTCTGAGATCGTCGCCAAGTTAGAGGAGGGCCAGACGGTCGAAGGCGTGGTCAAGAACATCACCGACTACGGTGCGTTCATCGACCTTGGCGGCATCGACGGCCTGCTCCACGTCACCGACATGGCATGGAGACGCGTCAACCATCCCTCCGAGATCCTCAATGTGGGCGACACCGTGAAGGTGCAGATCGTCCGCATCAACCCGGAGACCCATCGCATCAGCCTCGGCATGAAGCAGCTCGAGTCCGATCCGTGGGAGGGCATCGAGGCGAAATATCCGATCGGCGCCAAGTTCACCGGCAAGGTCACGAACATCACCGATTACGGTGCGTTCGTCGAGCTGGAGCCGGGCGTCGAGGGCCTGATCCACGTCTCCGAGATGAGCTGGGTGAAGAAGAACATCCATCCCGGCAAGATCGTCTCCACCAGCCAGGAAGTCGAAGTCCAGGTGCTGGAGGTCGATCCGCAGAAGCGCCGCATCTCGCTCGGCCTCAAGCAGACCCAGGAGAACCCCTGGCGCGCCTTTGCCGAGAACCACCCCAAGGGCTCCGAGATCGAAGGCCAGATCCGCAACATCACCGAGTTCGGCCTGTTCGTCGGCCTCGATGGCGGCATCGACGGCATGGTGCATCTGTCCGACCTCGACTGGAACAAGTCGGGCGAGGAAGCCCTCAAGGACTTCACCAAGGGCGACACCGTCCGCGCCGTGGTGCTGGACACCGATCCGGAGAAGGAGCGCATCTCGCTCGGCATCAAGCAACTCGGCACCGATCCATTCCAGTCGGTCTCCAACCTGCGCAAGGGCTCGGTCGTGAGCACCGAGGTCATCGAGGTGAAGGAGGCAGGTCTGGAGGTGAAGATCGCCGGCACCGACATGACGGCCTTCATCCGCCGCGCCGATCTCTCCCGCGATCGCTCCGAGCAGCGCCCGGAGCGCTTCTCGCCCGGCGACATGGTCGACGCCGTGGTCCTGTCGATCGACAAGGCGTCCCGGAAAATCTCCGTCTCCATCAAGGCGCTCGAAATCGCCGAGGAGAAGGAGGCCGTGGCGCAGTATGGCTCGACCGACAGCGGCGCGTCGCTCGGCGATATCCTTGGCGCTGCGCTCTCCAAGGCGCAGGAAAAGGACACCAAATAGCCTGACAAGAAGGCAGCGGCTGCAAAGCCCGCTGCCTTTTTTCGTTTCTCGTTCCTCAGTCCACCCGGCAGATCCTCATGACGCTCGATGCTGACCGCCTTGCCGAACGCCGCCGTCTCAAACGCCGGCTAAGCCTTTGGCGCATTGGTACGATCCTCGCGATCGTCGCATTGATCGTCGTGCTCGCGAGCCGCGAAGGCGGCATTCTCAGCTATCTCGGCGCGCAGCAGCAGGTGGCGCGAGTGGATATCAGCGGCCTCATCACCGATGACCGCGACCGGCGCAAGCTGCTCACCGACCTCGAAAACGCCGACCAGGTGCGCGGCGTCATCCTGTTCATCAACAGCCCTGGCGGCACCACGTCCGGCGCCGAGGCGCTTTATCTGGCCGTGCGCAAGCTGGCTCAGAAAAAACCTGTCGCCGCGGTGTTCGGCACCATCGCCACCTCCGCCGCCTATCTGACCGGCATCGCCGCCGACCATATTGTTGCGCGCGGCAACAGCATCACCGGGTCGGTTGGCGTCATCCTGCAGGTCGCCGAAGTTTCCGAACTCCTGAACAAGATCGGCGTGAAAATCGACGAGATCCGCTCAGGCCCGCTGAAGGCGGTGCCCTCGCCCTTCACCCCCACCGACCCCGCGGGCCGCGCGCTCGCGGAGGAAATGGTAAACGAGTCACGCGACTGGTTTGTCGGGCTGGTCACAGAGCGCCGTCCTGCTGTTACCTCTGTTCTCGACCAGGTCAAGACCGGCCGCATCTATACAGGCCGCCAGGCGCTGCAGGTCGGCCTAGTCGACAGCATCGGCGATGAAGATACGGCGCGCGAGTGGATGGAAAAGCGCGGCGTGCCGAAGACCCTGGGCGTCGTCGACTGGAAGCCGCAGGATTCTTCGAGCTTTTCTTTCATTCGCGGGATGAGCGAAGGCGCCTTCGCAGCATTCGGCGGCCTTGCCGAGCAGTTTCACCGCTTTGTGATCGAAGGCATCACACGCGTTAACGATCTTGACGGCCTCCTTTCGCTTTGGCACCCTGAAAATAACAAATAACTACAAGTAGATCGCCCAAACGAAATGCCAATGATCAAGTCAGAGCTCATCGAAAAAATTGCGGCTGCGAACCCGCATTTGTTTCAGCGTGACGTTGAGCTGATCGTCAATGTCATATTTGACGAAATTATTTCCTCGCTGGCACGCGGCGAGCGCGTCGAGTTGCGCGGTTTCGGCGCATTTTCGGTCAAACAGCGCCCTGCACGCGCGGGCCGCAATCCACGCACCGGCGAGGCGGTGACGGTGGGCGAAAAGTTCGTTCCCTATTTCAAGACCGGCAAGGAATTACGCTTGCGGATGAATAACAGTTTCGAAAGCAAGTCCCGAGTAAAGTCGCCTTCTAAGCCGAGGAAGAAAAAGACCTGACCCATAGCCGGGTGTGAGTGGAGCTTGGCCTATGCGTATGTTGCGCCTGTTACTTCTCGGCGTATTCGCGGTTGCCGCAGTATCGTTTGCGGTCGCCAATCGTCATGTGGTGCGTTTCATGCTCGATCCGCTTTCAGGCCCACAGGGCTCTTATTTCATCGAAGCCCCACTGTTCTTCTATCTGTTCGGCGCCCTGATCCTCGGCTTCATCATGGGCGCACTCGCCACCTGGACCAGCCAAGGCCGCTGGCGCCGGGCGGCGCGCCAGCGCGCCGAGGAGGTCTCCCGCCTTAAGCGCGAGACTGAGCGCCTCACCCGGCATTTGCGCGTCATGGAGCGCGCCCCGCAGATCCGCGCCTTCGTCGCTTCGCAGGAAGCCGAGAACGAGCGCCCGTTGATCCACTAAGGATCGTTGGGCAATCAGACGAATGGGCTCCAGTCGCGGGGCCATCCGCCTCAGGTGAGTTGTGGCTTGCACGTCGTGCGCCCCGGTGCCCTCGCCGCCAATTCGTGGCATGAACGGCTCACCGCCCGAGAAATCCAGATATTTGAGCTGCGTCCCTGCGATCCGCGTATTCGCGCCTTCCGCGCTTCCAATTTTGGCGATTTCATCAGAAACGCGTTTTCTGCCCTGACACTGCAAAAGACGAGTGCAAAGGCTGGTCCCGGTCTTACCTTCAGCTTGCGCGCCGCTCGCGCGCGATCGAAACTTCCCCAGGAGAAATCATGCTTCACGTCATCGCCGTTATCGAGACAAAGCCGGGCCAACGCGACGCCGTGCTTGCCGCCGCACGGGAGAACATTCCAAACGTCCGTGCAGAGCAGGGCTGCATCGAGTACACGCCCGTCATCGACGTGGAAGGAGCCCCCAATATCGTGACGCCAATCGGGCCCAACACCTTCATGGTCATCGAGAAGTGGGCGAGCAGAGAGGCACTCATGGCGCACGCGGCCGCGCCGCATATGGCCGCCTACCAGGAGCGCATTAAAGATATGCTCGTGTCGCGTAAGATCCACGTTCTCGTGGACGCCACCTGAGGCGCCGCCGCGCTCGTCACCTGCAAAATAGCTTTGACCGCCTCGCCTCTCCCGATCGCGGTGCGGCTTAGATATAATGCGGCGGCAAAGGGAGGGAGCTCGCCATGGCTGACAATCATTCCAACCGCCGGACGATCCTGTCCGGCTCGCGTTTCGAGGACGAGATCGGTTATGCGCGGGCGGTCGTCGAGGGAGGCTGGATCTTCGTCTCCGGCACGACGGGCTTCGACTACGCCACCATGACCATCTCCGACGATGTGGTGGCGCAATGCGAGCAGGTGCTGCGCAACATCGAGTGGGCGCTCACCGAAGCGGGCGCCACCTTCGCCGATGTGGTGCGGGTGCGCTTTATCCTGCCCCGAGGGGAGGATTTCGAGCCCTGCTGGCCTCTGCTCAAGTCGCGCTTCGGCACTATCAAGCCAGCCGCGACGATGATCGTTGCCGGCCTCTCCGATCCGCGGATGAAGATCGAGATCGAGGTACAGGCGCGCCAGAGGGCGTAGCGCCTAGGTTGCGATGTGAAGGTGACCGCCGGTACACTCATTGCTGCATTGTGGATCAGCTGGCTGATCTTCTGGATCATTACGGCAATCGGCACAAAGAAGACTGAAACGGCAGAGACGACCGGCTCGCATCTGAGCCATTTTGCCCCATTGGTGCTTGGTGCCGCCTTACTGATCTCATCACGGCTTGTTCCCGCTGCTTTGAACGGTCGCTTCATTCCACCAAGCTTCGTCCTATCCTTAATCGCGGCCGCGTTGGTCGTTCTCGGACTGGGATTCGCCGTAGCCGCGCGCGTTTGGCTTGCCGGCAATTGGAGCAGGGTGGTCACGATCAAACAGGACCATGAACTCATCACAAGCGGACCATACCGCTTGGTCCGGCACCCGATCTATACGGGATTGCTGATCGCGGTGGCTGGCTCGACCCTTGCCATAGGGGAATGGCGAGCCCTTTGCGGCCTGGCCATCATCATGGCGGCTTTGCTGCGCAAACTCTCGATCGAGGAAAAACTTCTGCTTGAGCATTTTGGCGAAGACTACGCGCGATACCGCAAGAAAGTGTCTGCTTTGATACCTTTCATTCTTTAGCCTGCGTGATGAGCGACAGGCAGCAACCGAAAAGGGCATAAGTTGCTCATTGCCGGCCGTGTCACACTTGCAATCGCGCTGGCCAGCTTGATATAGCCTTGGAGCCTTAAGTAACCGGCGTTGTGCAGGTGGAAACGTGGCCATTGGCGTAAAAATCTGCGGGATCACGAACCCGGCTGATCTGGAGGCCGTCATAGCGGCGGGCGCTAGCCATTGCGGCTTCGTGTTTTTTCCGCCGAGCCCACGTACGCTTGCCTTGGAGAAAGCCGCCGAATTGGCGCGTCAGGGTCGAGGCCGGGTGAGAATGGTGGCGCTCACGGTCGATGCCGATGACGCCGAGCTTGCCGCGATCGTGGAGAACGTTGCGCCGGACATGATCCAGCTCCATGGCAAGGAAAGCCCGGAACGCACGGCACGCATTCGCGAAATCACCGGCCGGCCGGCGATCAAGGCGATCAGCATCGCTGAAGCAGGAGATGCCGAGAAGGCAGACGCCTATCAGGGCATAGCTGATCTCATCCTATTCGATGCGAAGCCACCCCGCCTCGCCACGCGGCCCGGCGGCAACGGGCGCAGTTTCGACTGGACTCTGCTCGCCGGCGTGAAGGACCGTATGGATTTCGCGCTCTCGGGCGGCCTTACGTCCGACAATGTCGCCGAAGCCATAGCCGCAACCGCTCCCGTGCTCGTCGATGTGTCGTCGGGCGTCGAAATTGCCCCTGGGCAGAAGGACGCCGTGCTGATTCGCCGTTTCGTAGCGGCTGTCCGAGCGCCGATCCTGGAAGGAGCCGCTCATGGCTAGCCCCTCACAACTACAGCCCAATTCATTCCGTACCGGCCCCGACGAGCGCGGCTTTTTCGGCATCTATGGCGGACGCTTCGTCGCCGAAACGCTGATGCCGCTGATCCTCGATCTGGAGCAGGCCTATGAAGCGGCTAAGCGCGATCCGAGTTTCCAGGCCGAGATCGACCATCTCAACGCCCACTATGCCGGCCGCCCGAGCCCGCTCTATTTCGCCGAGCGGCTGACGCAGCAATTCGGCGGCGCCAAGATCTATTTCAAACGCGACGAGCTCAATCACACCGGCTCGCACAAGATCAACAACTGTCTCGGCCAGATCCTGCTCGCCAAGCGCATGGGCAAGACGCGCATCATCGCCGAGACGGGCGCCGGCCAGCACGGCGTGGCGACCGCGACGGTGTGCGCGCTGCTCGACCTCGAGTGCATCGTCTACATGG
>Ga0081540_1003007_pt1 | contig 13504 bp, 14 predicted proteins | sample TabmetS2T1R1_FD_71024 | JGI IMG/M metagenome (GOLD analysis project Ga0081540, IMG submission 71024) | Tabebuia heterophylla rhizosphere microbial communities from the University of Puerto Rico - S2T1R1 | ecosystem: Host-associated > Plants > Roots > Rhizosphere ... | reverse complement strand
TCCAGGAGATGTGCGTCCAGGGCGAGTCGCGCGAGATCCCCGCCGCCTGCACCCCCGCCTCCTCGAACTCCGCGCTCCTGTCACGCAGGAGCTCCATCTCACTGGTTCAGGTCGATGACCAGTCGAAGAGATAGAACAGCAGCAACAGCGGCTTCTCGGACGCGAGCCCGCGGATCGACGCGGGCTCGCGAGGCCCGTTCCAGACCTGCACCTCCGGGACCTGGTCGCCGACATTCAGCACAGCGCCAGCCTAGACCGTCCGTGGCCGGCGTTCAGCCGTTGGGGTAGAGACGCTCGTCCGCGGCCTGGTAGTGAGCGGGGTCGCGGTCGATTCGTGCCCCTGGGTGCTGGGCTTCGAGGCTGAGCAGGTTCGCGTCCGGCTCGAGCGTCTCGAAGGTCCGGAAGCGAAGCGCCGTTCCGCCGTCCGTGCCTCTCGTCCGCAGCTCGACCGGCCTGTAGGACTCCGGATCGACGAAGTAGGTCGTGTGCCCGTCGGCCGAGGCGATCTCGATCGTGTCCTGCCCGTCGATCGTCGTGTGGCCGACGACGCGGGCCTCGCCCGAGCGAAGAAGCTCCAGGATCTGGCCGCGGAACCCCGACGAGGTGGGGTCGACGTCGGCGGTGTCGTCGTCGCTCGAGGGCGGCGGCTTCGGCACGCTCGAGGCGGGAATGACGGTCAGGCTCGAGCTGACCGCGCCGCCGCTCCGCTTCCAGAATCTCCACGCGATCACGGCGGTGCCCTTCCGGAGCGCCTTCGCCTGCGCCGAGGTGATGACGCCCGTCTTGACGCGGGCGCCTTTGGCCTGGGCTGCTCGTCCCGGGACCTGGAGGATGGCCGTTCCCGGCCTCGGCCCGGGCTTGATGTCGTAGGAGTTCAGCTCCTCCGGAGTCGCCGTGGACTCCGGTGCCGAGACGTAGATCGTGTCGCGGGCCGGGTCGTAGAGCTCGCTCCGGCGATCCGCGGTGGCCGACTCGACGATCGACCCGTCCGACGCGGTCTGGATCTTGCGGCCGTCGTAGGGCGGGCTCTGCTGCTGCCAGCTCTCGTCGCGCCAGGTGATGACGCTACCGTCCCCGTTGGTCTGGGAGCCGAGCATGTCGACGTGCAGGATCGTGCCCGGCGACGGTGCAACCGCCGCCGCGGCACGGTCGACCACGGAAGCGCCCGCGCCGTCCCGGTAGACGAGGCTCAGCGCTCCGAGCGCGGCCGCGGCGACGAGGGCTGCGGCGAGGGCCCAGCGCCGCGCGAGCCGGCGCCGGCTGCGGTCGCGCGAGCCTCCGAGATCGCGGCGGACGGCGTCCTCGAGCGCTTCGCGGTAGTCGATCAGCGAGGTGGGAAGCGTGGCGTTCACAGGTCCTCCTTGGGGACGGACAGCGCGAGGCGCCGAAGGGCGCGGGACACGCGCAGTCGTGCCGCGGCCGGGCGGATCGCCAGCCGCTTCGCGACCTGCGCGTAGGGAAGCTCGTCGAGAACACGCAGCTCGAGGGCGCTGCGCTCGTGCTCGGGCAGCGAGCCTAGGCACCGTTCGAGCGCGAGCCGCGGCGAGAGCCGCTCCTCGACCGCGGTGTACCCGTCGTCGGCGGCCAGGTCGAGCGGGAGGCCGAGCCGTTCGCGCGCGCGGGTCTCGACGCGGTCCCGACGGACGGTGTCGGCGAGCACGTTCGCGGCGATCCCGAGCAGCCAGGGCAGGGCTGAGCTGCCGCGTTCGTCCCGGAAGCGGCCTCGCGCGAGCCAGGCGCGCGCGAAGGTCTCTGCCGTCAGATCGCTCGCCGCCCAGTCGAGCCGTCGCCGAAACCAGCGATAGACCGTCTCGACGTGGCGGGCGTAGAGCTCGCCGAACGCCGACGGGTCGGTCGCGGCGGCGAGAACGAGCGAGGCATCGGTTCTGCCCTCGCGCCGGCTGTCCGTGAGCTCGCGGGTCACTACCACGTCATCGCACGCCCGCCCTCGAATGTATCCGCGCTCGGCAGCTCGCTAGGCGCAGCACCAGTCCTCGACCCGCGCGCGGCGGCCGAACTGCTGGGCGATCCGCGCGACGGCGACGATCTTTCGCCGCCTGGTGCGGACGAAGACCCACTGGTTCGCCGTGGGCCACGTGACGAGCACCCAGCGCCCGTCGGGCGAGGGCGCGAGCTGGCGGAAGACGCCGGTGCCGCTGAAGAGCACAGGACCGCCACCGATCCAGAAGACGTTGCTGCTGACGCCGGCGAATCGAATCGCCGCCACATGGCCTCGGCGGCCGGCGAACGCGGCGTCGGTGTCGAGGGTCGCGTCGGAGGGGTCGTCCTGCTCGACCACCTTGCCGTTGCGGTAGACGCGCGTCGCGTGCGGGGCGAAGACGAGCAGCCGCTCGCCGTCGCGCGACCAGGCGACCTTGCGAACGGGCTCCGGGATCGGGGGCGTCCGTAGCAGGACGGTGCCGCGGTCCGTGTTGTACACGACCGCCGAGCGGCCTTCCGCGTACGCGAGCACGCGCTCCGGCCCGGGCTGCCAGGCGGGAGCGACGGCCGCTGCTCGGGCGACGACGTGGTCGCCGGTGCCGTCGCCCGCGACGATCCGCAGGCGGCCGCCGGACAGGTACGCGATGCGCGTGTCGGTCCTCGTTCCGGTCCACGCCGGGAAGCGGGGAGCCGGCCGCGCCAGCGTCCAGCGCACCGCGCCCTTGGGGTCGAGCGCGACGAGCTGGTTCGCCCGCGTCGCCGCAACGAACAGGCCGTGCGGCGAGAACGTGGCGTCGCGGTAGCGGCCGAGCCGGCGCTTCGACCCGTCCGGCCGCACGAGCCAGAGCCCGCTCCGGCTGGAGACGAGCAGCTGCCCGCGCGTCGGCAGCGAGAACAGCGCCTGTTCGGCGGTCTCGATCCCCACCGCCTTGCGGACCGACCGGACGACCGACCGGCCCGGCGGGCTCAGTGCAGCGGCGACGACCGCAGCCACGACGGCGACCGCGACGAGCGGCTGCCAGTGGCGCCGTGGCCACGCGACCGGTTCGCGCTCCGCGTAGGCGGCGCTCACGACAGCCCAGGCGCGCTCCTCGGCCTCCCGCTCTTCGGGCACCACGAACTTCACTCCAGCCGCTCCTTGAGCGCGTCGAGCCCGCGACGCAAGCGCGAGTTCACCGTTCCGCGCGGCAGCTCGAGCAACTCGGCGATCTCACCGGGCGTGTAGTCGAGCAGGTAGCGCAGCACGATCACCGCCCGGTGCTCCGGCGAAAGGCGGCCCAGCTCGCGCAGCAGCTCGTCGTCGCGCTCCCGCTGTTCCGGGGCCGCGACGTCCACCGCCTCTCCCTCGGCCCGCAGCGCCCGGGCGCGGGCCCAGTCGATCGCCCGGTTGACGACGATCCGGTGCAGCCACGGCCCGAACGGCCGGCGGCGGTCGAAGCGGTCGAGCGCCCGGACGGCGGCCAAGAAGGCCTCCTGCGCGATGTCTTCCGCCGCCGCCGCGTCGCGGACCACGAGGTAGGCCGCGCGGTAGGCCGGCCCCCAGTGCGCGCGGAAGAGCGCCTCGAAGTCAGAGGCTGACCCGGCCTGGGCCCGCCGCACCCAGGCCCGCTCGTCGCGGCCGGTGCCCGCCATGGCGTGCCGACTATACGAGCGTGCTTCAGTAGGAGGTCCATCGCCGCCAATTACGCGTCGGACGGCGCGGGAGGTCCACCGAGTACGCTCGCGCCCGTGAAGGTCAGGAGGGAAGAGGAGCGCGACCACCACGCCGTCCGCGCGGTGCAGCTCGCCGCCTTCGGTGGAGGTGACCACGGCCGCGTCGTCGCGGAGCTCGTCGACGACCTGCGGACGATCCCGGGCTGCCTTTCGCTCGTCGCCGTGGCGGACGACGAGGTCGTCGGCCACGTCATGTTCACGGCCAGCCTGCTCGACGCTGCGAAGCGCCTGGTCGAGGTCCAGGTGCTGAGCCCTGTCGGCGTCCTGCCGACCGCGCAGGGGCGCGGCGTCGGGTCCGCCCTGATCCGCCGCGGGCTCGAGCTCCTGCGGGAGCGGGCGGTGCCGCTGGCCTTCCTCGAGGGCGCGCCGGGGTACTACTCGCGCTTCGGCTTCGAGCCGGGCTGCGAGCTGGGCTTCAGGAAGCCGTCGCTCCGCATCCCCGACGCGGCCTTCCAGGTGATGCGCTTCCCGGCGTACGAGCCGTGGATGACCGGGACGCTCGTCTACTCCGAAGTCTTCTGGCGTCACGACGCGGTCGGCCTGCGCGAGCCCGACCCGCGGCTCGGCAATACCCTCTCGGCGCCGTCCGCCGGCGACGAGCGCTAGCGCCCGACCTGGCCGCCGCCGCGGGAGGGGTAGTCGCTCTCGACGCGCCGGTCGCGCACGACCTCCTTGTGCGAACGGGCGGCGTAGGCTTCCCCGCGGGCCTCCGCCTCCAGTTACCCGTTTGCGAGCGTCTGTCCAGCCACAAGCGCTTACGCAGCCTCTCCAGCAGGGTCATGGGTGCGCGATACGTGGGCCGGGCGGGGCCGCCAAGGCGCGCCAACGGCTACCTGCGCAACGGCTGTCGCAAAACCGTTACGAACGCGTGACGGCCGCGTTGCGGGCGGGCGAGATGGTCGCTGGGCCAACCAGCAAGGAGGCTCGCAATGAGCAGGCACCGCAGGCACGCGACGGTCATCACCATCGTCGCCTCTCTTCTCATCGTCCCCGCAACGGCCGCGGCGGCCCGGTCCGCCGGCCCGCCGGCCAACGACAACCGCGCGAACCCGACATCGGTCGAGGGCCTGCCGGCCACGGTGTCCGGCACGACCGTCGGCGCAACCGACGACCCCAAGGACCCGCGCTCGGACTGCGGGCGCGCCCATGACACGGTCTGGTACCGCCTCTCCGGCGCCCAGGCCGGCCGGCTCGTCGTCCGCATCAACGCCTTCGGCGACCTCGACGCGGTCGTCGCCGTCTACCGCGCGGTGCGGTCGCGCCTCATCCCGGCCGGCTGCACGGCCACCGACGACAACGGCCGCGGCGCGCTCTCGTTCACGAGCGGCGGCGGCGACTATCTGGTCATGGTCGGCCGCGAGCGGACGTCCGACGACGGCCGGTTCAGGCTGACGATGTTCCGCCAGGAGCCCTCGTCCAAGGCGCCCGGCCGCGCGCTCCCGCGCAAGGGCGTCGGCACGTGGGTCGAGCCGATCTCCGACTACGACGACGCCTGGTCGCTCAGGATGAAGGCCGGCGTCGAGTACCGCATCAACCTCTCGCCGGCCCGCGGGCGCTGCATCACGCTCGCGCTCTTCGGGCCGGGCACGCGCTCGTTCGCAGGCGCGTCGCCGCTGCATCTCCTCCCGTGCGGCGGCTACTTCACCTACACGCCCGGCTTCGGCGGCACCGGCCGCTACTCGCTGCTCGTGACGGCGTCCGACCAGCGACCAGGCCGGCAGCGCTACCACCTCCAGGCCGCGCTCGCGGGGCCCGACGACATGGCTCCCGGGCTCCCGCTCCGCAACCTCCAGACCCGGCGCGGGACGATCTCGGGCACGCGCGTCGACGTCGTCGACCTCTACCGCTTCCATGTCTCAGGCCGCGCGGACGCGATGCTCACCCTGCGCGGGCCCGGATCGGCGCGGTTGCTCCTGCTCGGCGAGAACGGCCACCGGCTCAACTCCTCGGACGGGCCCGGCACGCTCACCTCGCGCCTCGGCCGCGGCACGTACTTCGTCGCGGTGCGGGCGGACTCGGGTGCGCACGGGCGCTACCGGCTGTCGCTGCTCGAGCGGACGATCACGTCGACGACGGTGCTCGCGAACGGTCTGCGCAGCGCGACGGTGGGCGCCGGCTCGTCCGTCGCCATCACCGTGAACGTCGCGTTCAGCCCGGCCGGCGGCGTGCGGCTGCAGCTGGACCGCTTCGACCCCTTGAGCGGCTGGCACTTCTACCGGCTCTACCGCCTCCACATTGGTGGGAACGGCCGGGTCAGCTTCTCGTGGCGCCCACCGGCGATCGGCCACTGGCGCGTCCACGGCTCGTTCGGCGGCACGCGCACCGCGAGCCCGAGCGACGGCGGCACAGCACGGATCGTCGTCAGCGGCTAGAGACGGTTCTGCCCAGGCGGTGCCGGCGTTAGGCCGGCACCGCCGCCGCTTCGGTGGCGTCGGCGATCTCCCGGACGACCTCGGTGATGTCCCGGTTCGCGTTCCACACGCGCCGCTGGCGGTCGGCGCCGTTGCCGCGGGAGAGGATCTCGCGGATCCCGTCGAGCTCCGAGTCCGCGCCGAGCTCGCGCGCGTGCGGCTCGATCTCCTTCAGCGTCCGGCGCACGAGCTGCGCGACGGGAACGCGGTTCCGGCGGCCGGTGGCGAGGTCCATCACCGGCGCCTCGAGCCCGTAGCGGGCGGCGAGCCACTTGTTCTCGGTCGTGAGGATGCGGTGGTACGACGGGATCTCCTCGCCCGAGTCGAACCGCTCGGAGTAGAGCTTCACGAGCGCTTGGCAGAACGCGGCCAGTGCGACGGCATCCTCGAGGCGCGAGACGGCGTCGCAGATGCGGACCTCGACCGTGCCGTAGCGCGGATGCAGCCTGATGTCCCACCAGATGTGCGTGTAGTCGGCGATGCAGCCGGTCTTCTCCAGCTGGCCCACGACCTCGGCGTAGTCGGCGTAGTCGCGGAAGCGCGGCGGCGGGCCCGAGCGGGGGAAGGCGGCGAAGACCATCTGCCGGCTCGAGTCGAGGCCGGTCAGCTCGCCCCGCCAGAAGGGCGAGCTCGCCGAGAGCGCGAGCAGCGACGAGAGGTGCCCCAGCAGCCCGTTCACGACCTGAACCGCCTTCTCGGGGTCGTCGACCGCGACGTGGACGTGCATGCCGAAGATCAGCTCGCGCCGCGCGACGTACTGCAGCTGGTCGACGAGGTGGCGGTAGCGGTCGCGGGCGGTGATGCGCTGGCGCTCGAAGAGCGAGAACGGGTGCGTGCCCGCCGAGCCGACGCGCAGCTCGCGCTCGGCCGCGAGCCCGGTCACGTAGGCGCGCAGCTTCCGCAGCTCGCGGTCGACGTCGGAGGGCGTGCGGCAGACCGGCGTCGCGATCTCGAGCACCGACTGCATCAGCTCCGGGTTGACCCGCTGCTCGAGCTCGTGGCCCTCGGTCGCCGCGAGCACCGCCTCGACGTGCTGGACGAGGTCGAGCGTCTCGCTGTCGAGCAGCATGTACTCCTCCTCGACGCCGAGCGTGTACGGGTCGCCCTGGCCGAAGTTGTGGTCGAGCACGCTCCCGCCCGGGGCGAAGCTCTTGCCGGTGATGGTGGCGGGGTAGATCTGCTTCATTCGGGCACCAGCGCCTCGAGCTCGATCTCGACCAGCCAGCGCGGGTCGAGCAGCGCGGCGACGACGTAGCCCGTGCTGACCGGCAGGACGTCGCGGAAGAACTCACCGTGGGCGCGCGCGACCTCGGGGAAGTCCTCGGCGCGGGTGACCATGACCCGCGTGCGGACGACGTGGTCGACGAGGACGCCGACCTCGGCGAGCGCGCTGAGCGCGATCTGAAGGCAGCGGCGCGCCTGGCCGTAGGCGTCCGGCGGCGGGGCGGCGTCGTCCGGCATGATCGGCGCCGTCCCGGAGACGTAGGCGTGCGGCCCGATCCGCACGACCCGCGCGTAGCCCATCGCTTCGGCGAAAGGGGAAACGGCCGGGACAGTGCGGCGTTCGCGCTCCACAGACCTAGTATCAGGCTTGTGGAGGCTCTGCGGCAGGTCGAGGGCTGGCCCGCGGAGACGGTCGCGGTCGCCGTGCTGCGCGGGGGAGAGGAGCTCGCCTCGCACGGCCCGCGTGAGCACGTCTTCCGCTGGGCCTCGGTGACGAAGCCCGTGACGGCGCTAGCAACGCTGGTCGCGGCGGAGGAAGGGATCCTCGACCTCGACGACCCGGCCGGGCCGGAGGGCTCGACGGTGCGGCACCTGCTCGCGCACGCGTCCGGGCTGCCGTTCGAGGGCCGCACGCCGATCGCGGAGCCCGGCCGGCGTCGGATCTACTCGAACTCCGGCTTCGAGGTGCTGGGCGAGGTCGTCGGCGCTGCGGCCGAGATGCCGTTTCCGGAGTACCTGCGGGCGGCCGTGCTCGGGCCGCTCGAGCTGCGGACGGCCGAGCTGCGGAGCTCGCCCGGCGCGGGGATGCGCGGCAGCCTCGACGACCTGGCGCGCGTCGCCGCCGAGCTCCAGCGCCCGTGCCTCGTCGCGCCGGAGACGCTGGCGGAGGCCACGTCCGTGCAGTTCCCGGGGCTCGTGGGCGTGCTGCCCGACATCGGCCGGATGGAGCCGAACGACTGGGGCCTGGGGGTCGAGCTGCGGGACCGCAAGCGGCCGCACTGGACCGGCTCGCGCAACTCGGAGCGCACGTTCGGCCACTTCGGCGGCAGCGGCACCTTCCTCTGGGTCGACCCCGAGGCCGACACCGCGCTCGCGTGCCTGACCGACCTCGACTTCGGCCGCTGGTCGCTCGAGGCCTGGCCGGCGCTTTCGGACGCCGTTCTCGCATAGGCTCAGGGTCGGTCCAGGGTCATTCCGGATGGCCGCCCGCGCCCGGCCGCGCGATCCTGGCGGCATGAACGAGACGACAGTCGAGCAGCCGGCGGCGAAGCGCCTCGAGCGGAGCCGGTCGGACCGCATGCTCGCCGGGGTGAGCGGGGGCCTGGCGCGCTACTTCGACATCCATCCCGCGTTCTACCGGGTCGGCTTCGTCGTCCTGACGTTGATCGGCGGCGCCGGCGTCCTGATCTACGTGGCGGCTGCGCTCGTGATCCCGGACGAGGGCGAGGAGGACTCGATCGCCGCCAAGGCGCTGCGCGAACGGCGCGACCGGCCGTGGCCGCTGGTCGGGCTCGCGCTGATCTCGATCGCCGGGCTCGTGCTGCTCTCGCGTGTGAGCATCTGGCCCCGCGGCGACGTTGCGTGGGTCCTCGTCCTGATCGGCGGCATCATCGTCCTGCAGCTGAGCCACCGGCAGCGGGCGGAGGAGCCTGCCGTGCAGGCCGAGGGGACGTCGGAGGCTGCGCCCACGGCTCGTCCGAGCCCGTGGCGCCGGCCCCAGCGCATCGCGATCGGGCTTGCGACGGCGTTCGGCGTTGCGCTTGCGTTTGTGCTGGCCGCGGCCGCGATCTTCGCGGCGGTGTTCCACGTCCACGTCGGCAACGGCATCGGCGACCGGACATACGACGTGGCCGCGCTGAGCGATCTCCGCCCGGAGTACAAGCTCGGGATCGGCGATCTGCGCGTCGACATGCGCGACGTGCAGCTCCCGATGGGCGTGACCCACCTCCGCATGCGGGTCGACGTGGGCCGGCTGGTGCTCGTGGTGCCGCACAACGCCGCGCTGCGCGTCCACAGCGAGGCCGACGTCGGCAGCGTCAACTTGCTCGGAAGGTCGGTCGACGGCCGCGAGGTCGACCGGGGCGTCGACGAGTCCGGCAGGCGCGTGCTCGAGCTCGATGCCCATGTCGGCGCCGGAAGTCTCCACGTCGAGCGCGCCGTACGATGAGGTCACATGGCGCTGCCTCGCTTCGCCCGCCCGGCTGAAGGGCGCGTGATCGCGGGGGTCTGCGCGGGGATCGCGCAGGCCCTCGACGTCGACGTCACGCTCGTCCGGCTGGTCTTCGCGCTGCTGGCTCTGGCGGGCGGCGCGGGGATCCTGCTCTACCTCGCGCTCTGGTCGTACAGCAGCTCGACGCGACCCTGGTGGGCGCTGCTGGTCTTCGCCGCCGGCGTGTTGTTGTTGCACGCCTTCGGTCTCTCGGACCGGGCCGTCGCCGGGATTGCGCTCGTTGCCGCCGGCCTCGCACTCGTCTTGCACCGGCGCGGGACGTTGCGGCCGGACTCGCCGCGCGCCTACGCCGGCCTCGCGCTCGCTGGGCTGGGAGTCGTGCTGCTGCTCCAGGGCGAAGGCGGGACGACGACGCTGCTGCCGCCGGGCGCCGTCGCGGGCGCGCTGCTGCTCATCGGCGGCCCCTGGCTCTGGCGGCTCGCGGTCGAGCGGGACGCCGAGCGCACCGCGCGGATCCGCAGCGAGGAGCGCGCCGAGGTCGCCGCACGCGTGCACGACTCGGTGCTCCAGACCCTGGCGCTGATCCAACGGCATGCGACCGAGCCTCGGCGCGTGGCCTCACTGGCTCGCCGGCAGGAGCGGGAGCTGCGCGGCTGGCTCTACGAGGACAGGCCGCTCGGGGACGAGCAGTCGTCCCTCGTCGCGGCGCTCTCGGCGGCGGCCGCCGAGGTCGAGGAGCTGCACGGGGTCCGCGTCGAGCTCGCGAGCATGGGCGACTGTCCGCTCGACGAGGGCGCACAGGCCGTCGTGCTCGCCGCGCGCGAGGCGATGGCGAACGCGGCCAAGTTCTCGGGCGTGGAGCAGGTCGATGTCTACACCGAGGCGGGTGAGGACGAGCTCGCCGTCTTCGTGCGCGACCGCGGCTCCGGGTTCGAACGGTCGGCCGTTCCGCCCGACCGCCGCGGGCTCGCGGAGTCGATCGAGCGCCGTCTCGAGCGGGCCGGTGGTCGTGCGACCGTCGTGAGCGCTCCCGGCGAGGGCACGGAGATCGAGCTGAGGCTTCCGCGGAGTCGACCGTGACGCCGAAGCCCAAGCCGCGTGTCGTGCTCGTCGACGACCACGGTCTCTTCCTCGCGGGCGTGCGGGCGGAGCTGGGCGACGCGGTCGACGTGGTCGGCGAGGCGGGGACGGTCGCCGAGTCAGTGCCCCTGATCAAGGAGCTCGACCCGGACGTCGTCCTGCTCGACGTCCACCTCCCGGACGGGAGCGGCGACGCGATCGTCAACGCGGTCGCGCCCGACCGCCCGGGAGTCCGCTTCCTCGCGCTCTCCGTCTCGGACGCCGCCGAGGACGTGATCTCGGTGATCCGCGCGGGCGCGCGCGGCTACGTGACGAAGACGATCTCGGGCCCCGAGCTCGCGGCCGCGATCGAGCGCGTCGCGGCAGGCGACGCCGTCTTTTCCCCACGCCTCGCCGGCTTCGTGCTCGACGCCTTCCGCGCGGGCGAGCGCGTCGGCGGCGACGCCGAGCTCGACGAGCTGACTACTCGCGAGCGCGAGGTTCTGCAGCTGATCGCCCGCGGCTACATGTACAAGGAGATCGCGGCCCGTCTCAACCTGTCCGTGAAGACGGTCGAGAGCCACGTCTCGAACGTGCTGCGCAAGCTCCAGCTCTCGACGCGTCACGAGCTCACTCGCTGGGCGACGCAGCACCGTCTCGTCTGAGTCGGCGCTAGCGCAGGATCCCGGTGTGGCCGAGCGAGTAGCGGCCCGGCTGGGGCCAGACGCAGAGGCCGTGCGGGCTCGAGCCGACCGGGATCTTCGCGAGCAGCCTCCCGTTCCGCGTGTTGATCGCGTAGACGACCCCGTTCCAGCGACCCGACACCCAGAGCACGCGGCCGTTGGCGGAGACGTTGCCCATGTCCGGGCTTCCGCCGCCGGGAATCCGCCACTTCGTGACCAGCCGGCGCGAGCGGAGGTCGAGCACCGAGATCGAGCCCTCTGCGCGGTTGGTGATGTAGAGGCGCGTCGCGTCGCGGCTGACGTAGAGGCCGTGCGTCCCAGCGCCGGTCGGGATGAACCTGCGGGCGCGGAACGGCGAGCCCGTCACCTCCCAGACGCCGCCGCGGCCCATGTCGGCGACGTAGTAGATCTTCCCGTCCGGCGAGAGCTTCACGTCCTGCGGGATCCCGCCGCCCGGGAGCGTGATCAGGCCGACGACCTTCTCGGAGCGCACGTCGACCTTGATCAGCTGGCCCGAAAACTCGCAGGTCGCGATCAGGAAGCGGCCGTCGGCCGAGAAATCCATGTGGTCGACGCCACGGCACGGTACGTGTAGCGAGTGGTGGAGGTGGAACGAGTGCGGGAAGCGGAAGTCGAGCCGCGCGAGGCGCTCGGCGACGACGATCGCGTAGCGCCCGTCCGGCGTGAAGTACATGTTGTACGGGTCGTCGACCGGGATCGGCCGGCCGGGCGCGCCCGTGCGCGGGTTGATCGGCGTCAGGCTGTTGCCGACGTCGTTGAGCACGTACAGGGTCTTCAGGTCGTACGAGGGTGTGACGTGCTGCGGGAGCTGACCGACCGCGAAGTGGCGGACGACCTTGTAGGTCGCCGGGTCGATCTCGTCGACGGTGTTGCTGTCGCTGTTCGGCACGTAGATCAACCTCCGCGCGGTGCGGACGGCGACGCTCAGCTGCCCCGCCTCATCGTGCGCGTAGATGTTCTGCTCGGCAGGCGTCTTCGCAACGGCGGCGGCCGCGCGCGCGACGACGAGCTCAGCTACGTTCGCGGAGGTCCCGGAGGGCCCGCGTCCGCCAACGAGCAGGATCCGCTTCCCGACGGTTACGGCCGCCAGATCCGAGCGCCGGGTGGCGAGGGCGCCGCTTCGGCGCACCGTGCGAGCCTGCGGGTCGATCGCGACGATCCTCGCCGTGGGTGTGTTCGTCGCGGGTCCACGCCCGCCGATCACATACGCGGTGCCGCCCGTCGTGGCGGCGGCCGCGTGCGTCGTCGGCGCCGGGAGCCGGCCGAGGCGACGGACGCGCCCGGTCACGGGGTCGAAGACCAGTACCGCGCTGCTCGCGGTCCCGCTCGGGAGCGAGCCGCCGGCGATCACGAGCTTTCCACCGACGGATGTGACCGCTGCGTAGCCCAGCGGCGAGGGCATGCGCGCCGCGACGCGCGGCTGCCCGCCCGGCTTCCAGGCCAGGATCGTGTTCAGCCACGCCCTCCCTGTGTAGCCACCGACGACGTAGGCCGTGTCGCCGATCGTCGCGGCCGCGACGTCGGACGCCGGCTGCGGCAGCCGCCCCACGACCCTGGCGCCGCCTCCGTCGACCTCGACGATCTCGTCCAGCTGCCGGATCCCGTCGCCGCCCCCGAAGACGTAGGTCTTTCCGCCGACGCTCGCGGCCGCGGCGTCGTGGCGTACGCTCGGGAGCGCCGCGCGCTGCGTGTCGCCCTGCGCCGACACGAAGCGGATCTGATCGACGGAGGTGTCTGCGGCGTCGAGGCCGCCCGCGACGAGCGCGCCCGAGCCGCTGCGAGCGGCCGCGGCGTCCCGTAGCGGCGTAGGAAGGCTCGGCAGGGGACGCTCGACGAGGCGCGGCGGCCGTGCGGGCGGAGCGGTCACCACGTGGTGGCGCACCGTTGCCGCAGTCGTCGTTGCGGCGTCGTGCCTCGATCCGGAGGAACAGGCCGACCCTGTGAGCACGACGACGGACGCGAGCAGGATCTGCCCGGGCGCACGCATGCCCGAGAGGATGCCCGAGCGTTCCTGAACGGCGCGTTAAGCCTCGTCCGCGAAGAGCGGGCGCAGCAGCTCGTCGAACGACGCGCGGTCGCAGCTGGCAACGACAGCCGGCGTAAGCGCGCGCACCGACGCCGTGCGCGGGATGTTCATTGCGAGCCCGACCTCGCCGAAGTATTCGCCCGGCTGCAGCACGCGCCGCGGCCCGAAGTCCTCCTGGCTGACGGCGAAGAGCCCCGACAGGACGACGTAGAAGCGCTGCGCGTCCTCGCCCTCCCGCACCACCGCGCGCCCGGGC
>Ga0081540_1003006_pt1 | contig 13508 bp, 11 predicted proteins | sample TabmetS2T1R1_FD_71024 | JGI IMG/M metagenome (GOLD analysis project Ga0081540, IMG submission 71024) | Tabebuia heterophylla rhizosphere microbial communities from the University of Puerto Rico - S2T1R1 | ecosystem: Host-associated > Plants > Roots > Rhizosphere ... | reverse complement strand
AATGCAATAGCGTTTTCTTTTTGTCCAACCCCCAATTCGGGTAACCTCCCCTCGCCAGCGCGATGCCACGTTGTCGGAAGCAGCGAAATTCAAACAATTTTCGATTTTTTCGGTAAGTAATCTCGGCTTCTGTCCGAAAAACGAGACTCATCCAATGTGCCAGATCCGACTTTTCGGATCGCAGCGCTGCCTCCCATGGCACACCAAGCTCTCCGCCCTCCATTTGAAGCTGGGCGCCTTTATTGCCTGGCTGGCGTGCTGCCCGAGGCCAGCCGGACGGATCGGACAGGTGCTACCCTTTCTCGCATTCGAGCCACCCGAGCCGTCGCACTGCTCGGAGCGCCGCAAAAACCCACGCGAGACGCTGCCGCGAGAGATCAGCCGAGGCGCGGGTCCGAAAGGATTGATAGGCCGGTATCGGCTAGACGTGTCGGAGCGGGAAATGAAAACGCGGCTATGGATCGACGAGGCTAGGCTCGCCTCTGTCAATCAAAAGGCACGAAAACCGTTGTTTGCCTGCTGTCGTCAAACCTCTTGACGACATAAGCCGGGTCCAGCGAGCGGCGTTCGCGGCCCTCGTCGGTCGGTGCGAGCCCAAGCAAAGTCACCGGCCCGGGAATGTCGGAAATGCCGTTGAACGGCACCTTCATTGCCCGACCGGAGATGACAACCCCGTTGTGCGTGCGCGCACCAGCAAGCGTGAAATGCGCGTCGATATTGGGATTCTGTATCTCTGTCCAACACGTGAAATCGTGCGATGTTGATGCCCTGACCCCCTCGTCACTGCGAAAATCGAGGTCGACGAAGGTCGGTAAATTCGGCCGGTTCAATCGCACATCGAGCGTGAGCAAGATCAGCGAAGCCTCGGTGGAAGAGAGGGGGCCGCCAAGCTTATGGAGCTCGAGGCTCTGCGGTATTCCGGCAGCGACGGCTTGGTAATGGCCGGCGCTGCCGTCGAAGACGAGAGCCGGAGCGCCGGTACGAGAATCGATATCGGTCGCAATCTCGGCGCGAGCAGCAAGGCTCGGCACCGCCTGGATCGTGATCGCGTCATAAGCTCCGGCCGCGCCCTTGTGATCCCGGAGGACGGCGGCGCCGGTCAGCCCATCATATTTGATCGGGCGACCGGTTGTCCCGCTGATCACCCACCCGATCAAGTACCCGTTCGGACAGGGAGCCGAAGAAACCAGGTTTGCTCCCACCGGCGTGGGGTTTTCGGGATTGAAGACCGCCTTACCGTTGGCCGAAAGCGTAATATCGAAGCCGGACTCTTTGCAGATGTACTTGGAGGCGATGTCGTCGCTCCCGGGGCAAACCCAATGAAATCTTACCTTTACAGGCTCATTCTCCTGGCAAACCGTGTCGCTCGGGCAGCGGGCGCGGACTTCGATCTCGGTCAGTGGCGTCACGCCATCGGCCGCTGACATGCCTTTCGTAAATTTCGGGAAGACGATGACGCTTCCCGGCTGTTGCGAAGCGCCCGGCGGCGTCTCCGGCGCCTGCGCAAACCCCGGTGCTGCAACTCCGAGAGCTATCGCCAGCAGCGAGCAAAAACCCGCGCCTTTCATCACGACGTTCATTCTGCTCTTCCTGATTGCGCTATCTAGCGTCGTCGGTTCGATGCTAGGAGCCATTAGTAAAGAAAGGCACTGCTCGCCCGATAGATTGCGCTCATAAACCGTGCTGGCGCTATGCCTCGGACCGGATGCCGAGATCGCGCATTTTCTTGAACAACGTAGAGCGCGCTACCCCAAGAAGTTTAGCGGCCTCCTCGACGCGGCCGCCGACATCGGCAAGCACCTCTCGGATATAGTTCCGTTCGGCCTTGTCGCGGACTTCCTCCAGCGTCGGCAACGGAGCCTCGTTTGGCTCCGCGAGGTCTGATGGAAACAGCAACTCGACGCCGACGCGCGGCGCTTGCGCCAGCGCGACGGCGCGCTCGACGCGATTGCGCAGCTCCCGCACGTTCCCGGGCCACGGATGCGCCAGCAGGGCCTGCTCGGCCCGCGGGGTGAAGCCGCGGACATCGCGAGCAAACGCCTTTGAGAACTCTCCCAGGAAGCGTTGCGCGAGCGGCAGAATGTCGTCCGATCGATCGCGCAGCGCGGGAATAGTGACGGAGATCACATTAATTCGATAATACAAATCCTGGCGGAAGCGGCCCTGCGCCACGGCGGCTTCGAGGTCGGTATTGGTCGCGCAAACGATCCTCGCGGCTGTTTTGATCTGCGTCTCGCCACCCACGCGGGTAAAGCTGCGCTCCTGCAACAGGCGGAGCAGTTTCACCTGCATCAGAAGCGGTAATTCGCCAACCTCATCGAGAAAAAGGATCCCGCCAGCGGCCCGCTCGACGTAACCGTGATGGCGCGCCTGGGCACTGGTGAAGGCGCCTTTCTCGTGACCGAACAACTGGCTCTCGATCAGGTCGTTTGGGATTGCCCCGCAATTGACCGGAACAAACGGCTCATCGGCGCGCGACGATACTTTGTGAATAAAATGGGCTGCGACCTCCTTGCCGACGCCGCTTTCGCCGGTGAGAAGGAGCGAGCTGTCGATATCGGCGACGCGCCTCAAGAGCAACTCCACGCGGCGCATGTTCTCCGAGACCCCGAGATCGCCAGAGGGCCTGGGCTGCTCCGAGATCAACCGTGCGACGCGCTCGAGGAGATTGGTAATATCGTACGGCTTCAAGAGGTAATCCACCGCGCCGGCCTTCATGAGGCGGACCGCATCCTCGATCTTGCCGAAGCCGGTGACAAACAGGAACGGCTTGCCGCCGAGGCTGGGCAAAGCCCGAAGAAAGACCTCCTCGCCGCTCATATCGGGAAGACTGATATCGCAGATGACGAGATCCGGCCGCGCCGTGCACAACCCTTCGAGCGCCTCTTGGCCTGTGCGCCACCATAGCGGGGCGTACCCGTCGAGTTCGAGCCGATGCACGAGGCTCCCGCCCGCCGTCGGGTCGTCCTCGATAATGCCGATCCGCTGTCTCTCACGCGGCGACATGGAGGGTCTCCGTCAATCCGATCGGAAGGTTTACGGTCACGCGCGTGCCGACGCCGGGATACTCGACATCGATGCGCCCGCCGAGCCGGCGGACAAGGTCGCCGGTAGTCCACAGTCCCAAACCCTTACTCTTCGAAGGCTCCGGCGCAGCCGCATCGTGATGGAGCAGGGCGGCCATGTCTGCGGGCAGTCCCGAACCGTGGTCGGTAACCACGATCCGCAATGCTCGGTCGCAGCACGACACCCTGACCGCGACGCGATCGCCGATTGGCGAAGCGGCGCAAGCGTTCAGCAGCAGGTTGAGCATGATCTGGCGCACCGCGGGCCCGTCGAGCGCCACCGCTTCTGCGACATCGTTGTTCCAGTCGAGGCGCAACCGCCGGGTACCGGTCTCATGCTGCACGAGAAACGGAAGATCGTCGAGATCGATCGGCGTCAAGCGCCCCGGGTTAGCGCTGCCCTTATAGGTTACGAGGGCCGCGCGCACGACGTTATGGATTCCCGCCAGCCCGCGCTTCAGGAACTCGAGCGACGCCCGCAGCACGACGGGGTCGTGCCCGTGCGTCTGAATGGTGTCAATAGCATTGAGCATCCCATTGAGCGGGTTGTTGACCTCATGCGCCATGCCTGATGCGAGACGCCCGAGCACAACGCATTTTTCCTGCTCGGCAAGGTGAGCCGCGAGGGTCTGGCGCTCGGTGAAAGCCAATGCCATTGCGTTGAAACGATCGAATAGCTGACTGAACTCGCTGGCAACCCCGCGGCAGTAATCCTCCGGAATGGGTTCCACCCGGCCTTTCCGAATCTGCTCCATGTAGCGCGTGAGGACGCCCAGTGGCTGGAGCATTCGCTTCAATACGAAATAGCCGCCGAGCGCGAACGCCAATGTCAGGGCACCATTGACCAAGACCAGCGTTATCAGGATTTCACGGCGGGCCTGCAGCGAGTGAGAGATGTCCACCTCGGCAAAAATGCGTCCCACCGGGACGCCTTCGATGCGCAGTGTCCGCGCCGCCCAGGCGCGGCCGAGATTGGTGTCTATGGCGAGACCGTCGCCTGCTGCGAACCGCTGGCGCAATTCACCGGGCACCATTCCCTGAACCGGGAAACGGCGAGGATCGGATGAAGCCAGAATTGCGCCGCTCGGGAGCTCAAGTATCGCAAAATTCGGGTCGATCCCGGCATATTTGGCGGCGCGGGCGCGGTCCAAGGCATCAAACACCTGACGCGCATCCCGTCGGATGAGGGCTGGCAGCACGGCGGCGGAAACCCCGTCGAGATAAGTGCTCGTCAACTGTCCGAGATTGCTCTCCTGGTCCTGCACAAAACGCCAGAGAACGACCTGCGATGTCGTGGCTGCGACAGTGACCATGAGACCGGCCACCAGGATCGGGACCTTTACAACCAGAGGCCAAGATGCAATGTGCCAAAGCCTGGGCATCACAGCTGCTTCCCGACGTTCCGCCTTCCAGTGCCAACGCCTGTTCGAGCACGTCACCGGAGACCGTAACCCGATGCGCCCAAGCCCGAACACGGCAGTTGCGTCCTGGCGCTCAGCCTGCCCGCGCATAGGTCGTCGAGCGGCGTCGCAGATGCGCTCTCAATGCCGCACGCGCGGCGGCGGCGCCGGTTGCCGTTGTTGCATCCAATGTTCTCTCCGCCACGCCAGCACAGTCTCGTTGTGGTGAGTGATCGGCGCGACCTCAAACGTTACGCTCGCGACCACGGTCATAAGGATGGCTGGCACAAGGTTGGGAGTCACCGGGACTGGTGGAGGCCCTTGCAAAAGATCTCCGAGCCCGGTGGCGATGCCCATTGCCGCAAACATCCCCGGCCCCTCCCAGGCTTACCCAAACTTACGAAATCGAGAGTAGCCGAACCCATGAGTTGTTCTATGAGCCCATAATTGCGCAATTACATAAAAAACGCAAGATTTTTTATTCGAGAATCATAGTTAAATTTTTAACGATCAACAAAAATGATAAGGAAAATACCGCTGTTATCCGTTACCACCGCCCCGCCTGCTTATATGAGCATGTAATGTCGCTTAAGAAAATGCTAGACTTGAGTGCTCATATTGGGAATTGCGGAGCGGACCACCGCTCGGCAAGAGTCCGAACTGGCTCGATCCCGACGGCACGCGACGGGCGGCCTGTCAATCCTAGGACTAACTAGAGGACTACCGGTGAAACCAAATGCAGTAATATCCCTAATGTTCTCGATGCTCGCGCATGCGGCGCTTGCCGAGAGCAATGATGTCAATGGGTGGCAAGACACCAAATGGGGAATGACGCCTGACGAAGTCCAGAAGGCGGTAGGGCGACCCCTGTCTTTTGCAGATTTGGCAAAGGTATGTGATGAGAAATGCAACGAAGGCGCCGCCCTCGAGCTGGACGATTACAATTTAAACAATCAACATTTTGTCGTTCGTTTATGGTTCAGCAAGCCCGACACCCGCTTGCACACCGTATCCCTGTATGAAAAAAAATCAGATGAAAATGTCGATAGTCAATCATTTCCAAAAATGAAGACCTTTTTGGAAAACATTTATGGGCCGCCGCGATCGGTTTCTTTAAAGCGCGGATATTTCACAGTTGTATGGGAGATGCCTTCCACCAAAATCAGCCTGTACTCGAACGCAGCCGATCAAACAACTATTGTGTACGAACCGCGCACCGATGGAGAAACCGAAAAGCAATAGTTAGTTCAGGCGGCAAAATAAATCCGTCTGGGCACTAAGCTTCGCTGCGGATGCAGCGCACGACCTCCTCGATCGTCGTTTCGCCCTCGACGACGGCGAGCAGGCCGGTGTCGAAAATCGGCCGCATTCCTTGGTCGACCGCGATCCGTTCGATGGCGGCGGCATCGGCGCCGTCAAAGATCAGTCGGTCGATCGCGTGATTGGGGACCAACAACTCGGCAATCGCCCGCCGGCCGCGAAATCCCGTGCCGCGGCAGTCGGGGCAGCCCTTCGGATGGAAGAGGGTGATCCCTTCCGGGGGCGCCAGCCGCTCAAGGCCCAACCGTTCGATTAGCGCCGTCGGGGCCGGGTCGGCAGTCTTGCACACCGGGCACAGCCGCCGCACGAGGCGCTGCGCCAGCACGGCCTTCAATGTCGCCGTCATCAGATAATCTTCGAGCCCCATATCGCGAAGCCGGGTCATGGTCGCGGCCGCCGAATTGGTATGCAGGGTCGACAGCACGAGGTGGCCGGTGAGCGCCGCCTGAACGGCAATCTGAGCCGTCTCCAGGTCGCGGATCTCGCCGATCATGATGACGTCGGGATCCTGCCGCAGGATCGAGCGCAACAAGCTGGCAAAGTTGAGCCCGATCTGCGGCTTCACCTGGATCTGATTGATCCCGGTCAGTTGATATTCGATCGGGTCCTCGACAGTGACGATCTTGCGCGCGACGGTATTGAGCTTGAGCAGCCCGGTGTAAAGGGTCGTCGTCTTGCCGCTGCCCGTCGGCCCGGTGACCAGCACCATGCCGTTCGGAAGCTCGAGCGCCCGCTCGACCCCTTCGCGAATATCCGCCGGCAGGCCGAGCTTGGCGTAATCGAACTCGACGGCCGTGCGGTCGAGGACCCGCAGCACGACCGTTTCACCGTGCAGTGAAGGGATCGTCGAGACCCGGAAATCGATCTCATGTCCGCGCACCGTCAGCTTGATGCGGCCGTCCTGCGGCAGGCGGCGCTCGGCGATATCGAGCCGCGCCATGATCTTGATGCGCGAGATGACGGCGGCTTGCAGACGGGCGGGCGGCGGCTCGACCTCATGCAGGACGCCGTCATAACGATAGCGCACCCGCAGCCGGTCGGGGAACGGTTCCAAATGGACATCCGACGCGTGGGTCTCGACCGCCCGTGCGATCAGCTGATTGACGAGCCGAATGACGGGCGCCTCGCTTGCCAGATCCTTTAGCCGCTCTGCATCCTCTTCCGCCGGCTCCGCATCGGGGACGATCTCATCCAGCTCCGCTTCGGCGTCGCCCTCCCCAATTTCGGCATAGAGGCGATCGAAGGCGGCTTCGAGTTCGATCGGGACCGCGACCGCGACGCCAACAGGCCGGCCGAGCGCCGACGCGACGGCGTTGCGGGTGAAGGTATCGAGCGGATCGGCCATCGCGAGAGTAGCTCGCGGACCGCTATCGGCAATCGGAAGTGCGCGCGCGCGGCGCAGGAATTTGGGCTTCAACCGGTCGTAAAAGAGCGGCGCTTCGGGATAATCCGCGGCCCCGACGAGCGGCGCGGAGATCAGTCGGGCAAGGGCCTCGGCGAGACCACGATCGCTCATCAAACCGAGCTGGGTCAGCACTTGGTCGAGCCGGCCGCCGGTCTCGGTCGCGACACGACGCGCCCGATCCAAGGTACGCTTGTCAATAGCCCCGCCGTCGACGAGGGCGGCGCCCAGCTGCGTCAGCAGGTCCGCAGTATCCTGAGTAGTGGGAGAAGCGATGGGCTCAAAGGTCATGATGGCGCTATATCGAGGCTGACGACGATCTGGTCCTGTATCATAGCGCATCGGCGGGCTTTTGGGCGAGCGCAAGTGTACGGATTGGAGTTACTCGACCGGGTGGCTGATACCAGTGGCGCCGAGTGGTCCCTGCTGATCGCGGCACCGTTTGTCGGCAGCTTTCTCGGCGTCATTGTGCGGCGTCTGCCCGACGGCCAGCCGATCGCCTGGGCCCGGTCGCGCTGCGATTGGTGCGGGGAACCGCTGCGGGCACGGGACCTCACGCCGGTCATCGGCTGGCTCGCAGCAAAGGGCCGATGCCGTTACTGCAATCACGCTCTCGGCTGGTTCTACCCGGGGATCGAGCTCGCTGCGGTCGCTGTCGCCCTGACCGCATTGCTGGTGGACAGCGGACCGAGCGCCTGGCTCGATTGCCTATTGGGCTGGTGGCTTCTTGCCCTGGCCTGGATCGATATCCGCAGCTGGCTGTTGCCCGACCTGCTTACCTTGCCGCTTGTCTTGGCCGGGCTTGCAGCCGCCGCCGTCTTTGATCCGGGACAATTGACCGACCGCAGTTGTGCCGCCGCGCTCGGCTATCTGAGCTTAACCGCGATCGCGGCGCTGTATCGGGCACTGCGCCACCGCGAAGGACTGGGGCGGGGCGACGCCAAGCTGTTGGCCGCCGCCGGCGCTTGGGTTGGGACGACCGCCCTGCCGCAGGTGGTCTTTTTCGCCGCGCTGTCGGGCCTTGCCACCGCCGGCTGCTTGCGCCTCGCCGGCGTCCGGCTTCGCGCTCAATCGGCACTGCCCTTCGGGCCCTTTCTCGCGCTGGCCACCTGGGTTCTCTGGCTATGCGGCAACATATTCGTCTAACGGAGCGCGCATCGTCGGGGTCAGATCAAGCCGGCCGATGAAGGTAGGGAACACGAGGTGGTCATGAGGAAATTCGGCCTGATATCGGGCGGCGTCATCTTGCTGATCGTGATCCTGTTTGGGGGATGGATCCTTAGCCGCCCGGAGCGCGGCACGACCGGCTCGGTTAGCACAAAATTCCGGTTTCTCGGACCAAACGACAAAATCGTCGTCGACGGCTTTGACGATCCCAAGGTCGAGGGTGTCGCCTGCCACATCAGCCGAGCGCAAACCGGCGGCATCAAGGGCGGTCTGGGCGTGGCCGAGGATACCAGCGACGCCAGCATCGCTTGCCGCCAGATCGGGCCGATCAGGATTAACGGCGAAATCCGGGATGGCGAGCGCGTCTTCGACGAGCGGCGCAGCCTTGTCTTCAAGACGCTGCAAGTCGTCCGGTTTTTCGATCATCAACGCAACGTGCTGGTTTATGTCGCTTATAGCGATCGCCTTATCGAAGGCAGTCCGAAGAACAGCATCAGCAGCGTTCCGATCATGGACTGGCCTGGCGCTCGGACTTCCCGCTTTTCGCAATAGCGGTGCGCCCGATGGCACGGCCGTCGCGGCTATTCGGCTGCTGCTGCCGGCTGCGTCAGCTCGAGCCCGCGCTGCGCGACGGCGGCGGTCGTAGGCTCGCCTTCGCCGGCGACCTGCACCGTCGGGAAAGCGAATTTGATGCCGTTCTCGTCGAACGCCTTCTTGATCAAGGCGTAGGCTTTGCGCCGAATGACGAACTGTTCGCCCGGCAGGGTCATCATCTTCATCCGGATCTGCACCGCGAAATCGCCGAGGTTCTCGACCCCCTGCATCTTCAAGGGTTCCAGGATGAGCGGCGCGAATTCAGGATCCTTTTGCAGCTCCAGCCCGATTTGCTTGATCAGCTTCCGCGCCTTTTCGAGGTCGCTGTCATAGGTGATCCCGACCGCGAGCTTGTCGATGACCCAGTCGCGGCTCTGGTTCTGCACCGCGCCCAAAAGGCTGAACGGCACGGTATAGACCGGGCCGCGGTGGTGCCGCAGCCGGACCGACCGGATGCTGAAGCCTTCGACGGTGCCCTTGTAATTGCCGGACTGGATGTACTCGCCGACCCGGAAGGCGTCGTCGAGCAGATAGAACATGCCGGCGATGACGTCGCGGGCGAAGGTCTGCGCGCCGAAGCCGACCGCAATACCGACAACCCCGGCGCCGGCGACCAGCGGCCCGATCTGCACGCCCATCGCCGACAGCGCCATCAACACGGCGACGGCACTGACGACGACGAACAGGAGATTGCGGAAAATCGGCAGCAGCGTGCGCAGCCTCGCCCGCTTTCGCGCGTCGTCTGTGCTCGGCTGGCCCGGATCGGCGGCTTCGGCGAGCTTGCGATCGATCGCCGCTTTTATCGCGTGCCACAGAACGTCGGCGACGAGGAGGATGATGACGGCGCTCAGCACGCCGTGGACGAGGCGGTCGAACAGCGTGTCGTCGCCGGCGGCAAGGTACACGAGGTCGATACCCCAGCCCCAGGCGAGCAATGCTGCCGCGCCGATGAAGAGCAGCGCGCGGATGCCGCGCTCGAGGCTTACCGCGATGACGCTGGGCGGACCGTCACCGACTTGCGGGGAGCCGGGGGGTCGAAGGACATGCTGCACGGCGCGGCAGGTCACACCAACCGCGAGCGGCAGGGTGATGACGACCAGAACGAGCCAGAAGCTCGGCATGGCGTGAAGCACCCAAAGCACCCACAGCAGCACGATCCCGGTCGACAGCAACGCGTTTTGTGCGGGGCGCCCGAGATGGTGCGTCGTGTGTAACGGCGTTTCCGCTGTTTCGCCGGGCGCAAAGGGACGCCGCCAAACGGTTTCGAGCGCGATAGCGAGGAGACCGAGGCCGAGTGCGTACGCGACGAGCTCGCGGCTCGCGAGCGGGAGGCCGAGCCGGTAGAGCAGCCCGATCTCGACCCAGCCGAAGGCAAACCAACCAACAAACACGGCGATCCGGCGGCACCAGAAGCGCGCCGCCTCCGTGTCGACCGGAATGACGCGGAACCGCTCGTGATGGGGAGCCAACAAGAAATGACCGACGACGATCGCGATGCGAATCACAAGAAAGACAACGAGATAGCCAAAGACCATCTCGCGAAGAAGCGGGGGCCATTCGAGCGCGAGGAAGGCACCGACGCTGCCAAGGGCAAATGCCGCAACCCAGCCGACGGCAAAGGCCAAACGTAAGGCGACGACGCGAAGACGATCGTTGACGGTCGCCATCGGACGATCGTCGAGGTGTTGGCGGCTTCGCTCCGTCAACCTTCGGAAGAGCCACTCGACTCCAAAGCCCAAGGCCACAAAAACCGCGAGGAGCGACAGAGCCTTGATCCTTCCCTGGCTGCCAAGCTCGGCCGAGACAAGACCGTGCACCGTCCCGATTTGGTTGGGCAGCTCGGGGAGCGCGGCACCGAGCGCAACCATGTGCTCGCGGATCGCAGCTACGCGGGAGTCAAAGTAGTGCGAGATAGCGGTCGTCTCCGCCTCCGTCACCTTTCCCTGCGCCGCTTCGGCTTTGCTCTCGCGTTCGAGCCAGTCGCGCACCTTGGGGTCGGCGAGCAACGTCATCAGCTCTTGAATTTTCTGCGGCGTCGCTTCTTCGCTCGTCGGTGGTTTCGTTGCCTTTTGGGTGGCCGCAAAACCGTCCGTTGGGAACGTCGCCGCGAGGATTGTTGCGGCAAAGCAAAGTGCGACAGCCCCTGCCGATGACCTCGCACTGTGCAAAGTGAACCTAAAAAAACAGAAAAAACGAAAAGACCTAGTAAACGGAGCCGACCGGTCGGCGGCGACGCCTCGGTTCATAATGCTCCCTCCCTGGCTTGCGGCCTAGTAGATCAAGCAAAGGTTTCCCGTTACTTTCTACCATCAGCCCTGCCGTCAACACCATGACTTCTGAGACCCGCGCTTCCCGGTGGGGGCGCGGATGTCCCGGCTGATCGCCGGAAAATGGACAGGCCGGCCGCTCGGGGAGTAGCCTTCGGCTCGAACAACATCGGATCGGAGGGGACGAAGATGGCGGGGCTTGATACGATCCTCGAAACAATGACGGCCGAGCGACCGGCGACGGGATTCGTCTTTACCGAAGGACCGCTGTGGCACCCCGACGGCATTTACTATTTCGCCGATGTGCGCAGCAGCATGTTCTATCGGCTGAGGCTCGGCCAGACGCCGGAAACCGTACGAACCGGGACAGGCGAGGGCAATGGCACGACCTTCGATCTGCAGGGACGGCTCGTCATCTGCGAGGGCGGCAATCGCCGGGTTACGCGCTGGTTCGACGACACGCGCAGCGAGATCGTCATGGACCGCTACGAGGGCAAGCGGATCAATCGCCCGAACGACGTCGTGTGCAAGTCGGACGGCAGCATCTGGTTCACTGATCCAGGATTGCGCGTACCGTTGGCGGACAAGGAGCTGCCGCATTCCGGGGTTTATGCCGTAAGAACCGACGGGACGAGCCGCCTCGTTGCCGAGTTCGAATATCCGAATGGCCTCGCCTTCTCGCCCGACGAACGCACTCTTTACGTCGCCAACACGCGCCACGCTCAATACATACACGCGATCGAGCTCGACACTGCGGGCAACATGGTACGGCGCAGCATCTTCGCCGACATGTCGTCCGAGGAGACCGACGGCGTCCCCGACGGCATGAAGGTGGATGTCGAGGGCCGGGTCTATTGCACCGGCCCTGGCGGGACCTGGGTATTCGCGCCCGATGGCTCCCGGCTCGGCATCATCCGCACCCCGGAGGTCCCGGCCAACCTCGCTTTTGGCGGCCCCGATCTGAAGACGATTTTCTTCACCGCCCGCACCTCGGTCTACACCTTGCGCAGCAAGGTGCCGGGACAGCCGCATCCGTGGTATCGCGTCCGGGCCAGCTAAAGCGAGGAGAACAATCATGAAAGTCGGCATTGCGCTCAACATGCTGTCCGAGCCGCCGCGTCCCGATGTGGCGGTCGTTTCCGACCACTTGGCGATGGGCGACCTCGCCGAGCCGCTTGGCTTCGACTCGCTGTTCGCGCTCGAGCACCACTTTACCGGCTACGCAATGTCGCCGGCGCCGCTGCAGCTGCTGGCCTATTTCGCCGGCCGCACCAAGCGCATCATGTTCGGAACGGCGGTCATCGTCCTGCCGTGGCACGACCCGATCCGCGTCGCGGAAGAGATCGCCTTGCTCGATATTTTGTGCGGCGGACGCTGTCTTTTTGGCTTTGGCCGCGGTGCGGCGAGCGTCGAATATGAGGGCTTCCGCATTCCGATGGGCGAGGCGCGCCCGCGCTTTGCGGAGGCGGCACAGCTGATCAGGAAGGCACTGCGCGAGCCCGAATTTGAATGGCAGGGCGAATTCTACCAGATCCCGCGCACCTCGATCCGGCCGCGCCCGATCTCGCATCCCGAGGAGCGGTTCTTCGCTTCCTCGGTCAGCCCGGAATCGGCCGAGATCATGGCCAAGCTCGGCTTTGGCATATTGGTCGTCATGCAGAACGAGTGGCCCAAAGCCGCCGAGAACATCGTCAATTACCGCGAGATCGCGCTCTCCGTCGGCCACAACCCGCCGCCGCCGATCATCCTGACGAACGTCTCCTGCTCGGAAAGCCGCGCCGAGGCGCAAGACCGGGCGATGAATTGGCTCGGCAAGAAATGGCAGTCGATCGATGACCACTACCATTTCTCCGACGGCCATCTAGCCGCCGTCAAAGGCTACGAGACCTACGGCAAAATGGCCAAGACCTATGCGCGCCTGCAGGACGAGGCGGAACGGCTCCGTGCGACCGAGTTCTACGTCAAGATCCAGATTGTCGGCACGCCCGACGACTGCATTCAGCAGATCGCTGAATTGCAGCGCGTGACAGGCACCGACCATGTGGTGACCGAGTTCTCGTTTGGCGGCATTCCGCATGACGAGGCCGAAAGAAACATGCGGCTCTTCGCCGGCCGCGTATTGCCGGTATTGCAGCAGGACGCGCGGTTTGCCGCGCCGCCGGCTCCGACGATGGCGACATTGCAGGATACGGCCAAGACCGACCTCTTCGTTCCGGCTTAGTATAAACCCTCACCCCGCCCTCTCCCCGCAAGCGGCGCGAGGGTGGTACACGAAAGCCCTCTCCCCGCTTCG
>Ga0081540_1003005_pt1 | contig 13511 bp, 9 predicted proteins | sample TabmetS2T1R1_FD_71024 | JGI IMG/M metagenome (GOLD analysis project Ga0081540, IMG submission 71024) | Tabebuia heterophylla rhizosphere microbial communities from the University of Puerto Rico - S2T1R1 | ecosystem: Host-associated > Plants > Roots > Rhizosphere ... | reverse complement strand
GCTGCGCCGCCTGGTGGTGATCCAGGGCGACACCGAGCCGGCTTCCGTGGAGCAGCAGCGCCACCTCGGCAAGACCGCGCCCTCGCTCTACGACATGCGCAACGTGTTCCAGGTCAACGTGGAGGAGGGCCGGCATCTCTGGGCCATGGTCTATATCCTGCAGAAATATTTCGGCCGCGACGGCCGCGAGGAGGCCGAGGAGCTGCTGCAGCGCCGCTCCGGCGATCCCGACAAGCCGCGCATGCTCGGCGCCTTCAACGAGGCGACGCCGGACTGGCTCTCGTTCCACATGTTCACCTTCTTCACCGACCGCGACGGCAAGATGCAGCTCGAAAGCCTGGCGCAGTCCGGCTTCGATCCGCTCTCGCGCACGTGCCGTTTCATGCTCACCGAGGAAGCGCACCACATGTTCGTCGGCGAGACCGGCATCGGCCGCACCATCCAGCGCACCTGCGAGGCGATGAAGGCGGCCGGCATCGAAGACCCCTACGACGTGAGCAAGGTCCGCGACCTCGGCGTGATCGACCTGCCGACCATGCAAAGGAAGCTCAATCTGCACTATTCGCTGTCGCTCGACCTGTTCGGCTCCGAGGTATCGACCAACGCGGCGAATTCGTTCAACGCCAGCCTCAAGGGCCGCTTTCAGGAGACCAAGATCGAGGACGACCACAAGCTCGAGCAGTCCACCTATCCGGTGCTCAAGCTGGTCGACGGCGAGATCAAGCGCGTGGACGAGCCCGCCCTCACCGCCATCAACATGCGGCTGCGCGACGACTACACCGCCGATTGCCAGCGCGGCCTCGACCGCTGGAACAAGATCATCGACCGGATTGGCGTGAACTTCCAATTCCAGTTGCCGCACGTGGCGTTCCATCGGCACATCGGCGAGTTCAAGGACGTCAAGGCGTCCCCGAGCGGGGCGCTCGTCGACGACACCGCATGGAGCAAGGAGAAGGACAAGTGGCTGCCGTCGAAGGACGACGGCGACTTCGTCCAAAGTCTGATGCGTCAGGTGATCGAGCCCGGCAAGTTCGCGAGCTGGATCGCGCCGCCGCGCGTGGGAATCGATAACAAGCCGGGCGATTTCGAATACGTGAAGCTCGCCGCTTGACGCGATCGTGGGACGGTCGTGAGGTCACAGCGCCGGTGACGGCGGCTCATCTCTGCTGCCGGGGGGCCGAGCCGGCGACCGCGTGCCACCCGCGCCGATCGTCTCCGACCGCGCCGGGTTTGCAATGCACGTGCCGCTCGCCGAGCGTCCCCCGAGGACCTGCTGGCACTGCTCGAGGCTGTCGTAGGTGCAGTTCAGCGACCCCGTCGCGCCCTGCAGGCAGAACGGCTGTTTCTCCCGCTGGGGATAGGCACTTTGTTGCGGCGCGCCGACTAGCGCAATACCCAGCAAAATCGATGCAAGCGTCGAAGCGCGCATGCGGGATAGCTCCCTGTGCAAGTTAGGCCTCCCCTGCAAACGAAGCTTGCGATGGATTCGTTCCCGCCGGCGTGACCGGCGAGGTAACCGGACGCTGCTCGGCGTCACGTGAGAGGTGGATCACTCCGCCGCCTCGCCGCGCAGCACGCCGTCCCACCACGGGCAGACGCCGGGGGCGAGTTTGTGGTTGCCCTCGATCACGTTGACCGGCTTGCGCAGGCCGTTCGCGGCCGCTTCGACGCGGATCGCGCGCGCCTCGGCGCGCTTCTCCGCCGGCATCCACAATCGGTCGTGTCCCCACATGCTTGGGCCCCAGGTGACCTCGTGCGGCTGCCAGCCCTCGACGTCGATCACACGCCCGCCCCAGCCGTACTCCACCATGAAGCCCGACGGCGAGTTCGAATAGAACGAGGTGACCTCGTCGTTGATGTGCCGGCCGAGCGTGACGCCGATGCGGCCTTCCTCGGCCAGCGCCAGATCGTAGCATTGCCCGACATCGTCGAGGCTATAGAGCTCCACCATTAAGTGGTGCGTCGCGCTGCGGCCGGTCTCGATGAAAGCGATCGAATGGTGGCGCGGATTGGCGTGGAAGAAATAGGCCTTGAACGGCCGCACCATGTAGTCCGACAGACGGAAGCCGAGCACGTCGCGGTAGAACGGCACCACGTCGTTGATGTCCTTGACGTGCAGTACGGCATGTCCCATGCCGAGCGGCCCGGTGCGGAAGCCCGAGATCGAGCGGCCGGGCTTGAATGGCTCGCTCGCGATTTCGGCGCCGTGGAAGATTTCGAGCCGGTTGCCCTGGGGATCGGCGAGCACCACGAGATCCTTGACGCGGCGTTCGTCCGCGAGCGCGCGCGAGCCCCGCGCCACCTCGACGCCGGCCGCTTCCAGCCTTGTCGTCAGGGCATCGAGCGCGGCGGCATCGGCCACCTCCCATCCGAAGAACGCGACACCATCGCCGCCGTCTTCGCTGACGACGACGCGCTGCTTGCGATCATCCATGCGCAACGCGAGGCTCTTGCCGCCGCGCTCGATGAGCTGCATGCCCAAAAAGCGGGTGCCGAAGGCGGTCCAATCCTCGAGCGATTTTGCGCGAATACCGACATAGCCGAGACCTTGAATGTCCATGGACGGCCTCCGTCAGAATTCAATCAATTAAAGACTATGGGCTTCCCTGACGATCTTGGCAAATTTCCCGCGTCGATGCCGGTGCCTGCTCGTGGCCTGGAACCGCGATGGCGACGGCGTTTATCACCCGCGCTGCATCATTCCGCCGCCGCTTGCGCCGGGCTTGCGTGCGCCGCGATAAGATAATCGACCGCCGCTTGCGCGCCGCCTTTGCGGTGCGGGATACCGACGAGCGACAGCGCCATTTCGGTGATCGCCAACGCCCCCATGAGCATGCCCTCGTTCACGTCGCCGAGATGGCCGATGCGGAAATACTTCCCAGCATGGCGGCCGAAGCTCGAGCCGTACGAGATGTTGAAGGTGTCCAGTGCGAAGTGGCGGAACGCGTCGGCGTCGTGGCCCTCCGGCAGCAGCACCGCCGTGACCGTCGGCGAATAATACTTTGCGTCACGGCACATGATCTCGAGCCCCCAGGCGCGTACCGCCCGCCGCGTCGCCTCGGCCAGGCGATGGTGGCGCGCGAACACGTTCTCGAGTCCCTCCTCGTGCAGCATGGCCATACTTGCGGCGAGCCCGTGCAGCATCTGCGTCGCCGGGGTGTAAGGAAAGAAACCGATCTTGTTCATCGCGAGCATGTCGTCCCAGGCCCAGAACGACTTCGTTAGCTGCGAGCTTTTCGCCGCCGTAAACGCCTTCTCGCTCACCGCGTTGAAGGACATGCCGGGCGGCAGCATCAACCCCTTCTGCGCGCCACCGACGGTGACGTCGACGCCCCATTCGTCATGCCGGTAGTCGGTGGAGGCGAGCGAGGAGATGGTATCGACGAAGAACAGCGCGGGGTGGCCGGCGGCGTCGATGGCCTTGCGAATATCCGCGATCGGCGACAGGCACCCGGTCGAGGTCTCGTTGTGCAGCACGCAGACCGCTTTGATCTCCTTGTTCCTGTCCCGGCGCAGATGGTCCTCGATGGCCGCCGGGTCGGCGCCGATGCGCCAATCGGTCTTGATGAATTCCGGCTGCAGCCCGAGTTTCTCCGCCATGGTCTTCCACAACGTGGCGAACTGGCCGGTCTCGACCATCAGCACGCGATCGCCGGGCGAGAGCGTGTTGACGAGGGCCGCTTCCCAAGCGCCGGTGCCGGTCGCGGTATAGATGATCACCGGATTGGTGGTCTTGAAAATCGTTTTGATGCCGTCGAGGCACTTTTTGGCGAGCTTGGCGAATTCCGGCCCGCGGTGATCGATGATCGGCGTGTCCATCGCCCTCAGCACGCGGTCGGGCAGCGGCGTCGGCCCGGGGATGTGCAGGAAATGGCGGCCCACGGGGCGTGATGAGTTCTTCGACATCAGTTGATCCCTTTGCAGGCGCGGCTTTTTGCACGGCAAGGCGCGCGGCCGCAGCTTGCCGCCATCAAGGACGAATGCGAGAGTCAGTCAAGTCTCTTGCGACGGGGAGCCGATCTCCGGCAAAGAGTTAGTGGAATGGCCCAAACGGTCGTACCGGGGCTCGAGCGGCGGCTCAAGACGCATCTCCTTGGGGATGTGGCATTCGACGCGTTCACCCGCGGCCGCTATGCCACCGACGCCTCGCATTATCAGATCATGCCGCTCGGCGTCGTCGCGCCGCGCTCGGTGAAGGAAGCCGAGCACGCGCTCGCAATCGCGCGCGAGGAGGGCGCGAGCGTGCTGGCGCGGGGCGCCGGCACTTCCCAGGCCGGACAAGCGATCAATTCCTCGCTCGTCATCGATTGCTCGAAATATCTCGACCACCTCATCGCGCTCGACGTGTCCGGTCGGCGTTGCGTGGTCGAGCCGGGCATCGTGCTGGACGAGCTCAATCGCCGGCTCAAGCCGCACGGGCTGTGGTTTCCGGTCGACATCTCGACCGCCTCGCGCGCCACCATCGGCGGCATGGTGGGCAACAATGCCTGCGGCGCGCGCTCGCTCCGCTACGGCAACACCCGCGAGAACGTGCTGTCGATCGACGCGGTGCTGGCCGACGGAACGGCGGCGCATTTCGGCCCTGTCGCGCCCGATCTGTCCGATCTTGCGCCCGCCTCGCCGCTGCTGCCGCTGGCGCGCGATCTCTTGCAGATCGCCGCGCGCGAAGCCGACGAGATCGAAGCGCGCTTCCCCAAGGTCCAGCGGCGGGTCGGCGGCTACAACCTCGACTCGCTGACGCCGCGCCGCAACGAGCTCAATCTCGCGCACATTCTCGTCGGCTCCGAAGGCACGCTCGCCTTCTCCACCCGCGTCGAGCTGAAACTTTCGCCACTGCTAGGCCCCCGCGCGGTCGGCGCTTGCCACTTCGGCAGCTTCTTTGCGGCGATGGACGCCGCGCAGCACATCGTCAAGCTTGCCCCCATCGCGGTCGAGCTCATCGATCGCACGATGCTCGATCTGGCGCGCGAGATCGCGATGTTCCGGCCCACGATCAAGGCCGTCGTGCGCGGCGACCCCGAAGCCGTGTTGTTCGTCGAATTTGCCGAGGACGGCCAGTACCACAACCTCCGCCGTCTCATGGAGCTCAAGGAGTTAATGGGCGCGCTCGGCTTCGGCTGGAACAAGAGCGGAGCGAAATGGGGCGGCGTGATCGAGGTGTACGATCCGAAACTGCAGAGCGCGATCAGCGAGACCCGCACCGCCGGCCTCAACATCATGATGTCGATGAAGGAGGAGGGAAAACCGGTATCCTTCGTCGAGGATTGCGCGGTGCCCGTTGAGCATCTCGCCGAATATACCTCGAAGCTCACCGATATTTTCGCCAAGCACGGAACGCGCGGCACATGGTACGCGCACGCCTCAGTCGGCTGCCTGCACGTGCGGCCGGTACTCAACCTGCGTCTCGAGCACGACGTCAAGGCGATGCGTGCCATCGCCGAAGAGGCATTCGAGATCGTCCTCGCCTACAAGGGCTCCCATTCTGGCGAGCACGGCGACGGCATCGTGCGTTCGGAATTCCACGAAAAGATGTTCGGCGCGCGGCTCGTGCGCGCCTTCGAACAGGTCAAGGAGCGGTTCGACCCCAAAGGCCTTTACAATCCCGGCAAGATCGTGCGCGCGCCGAAATTCGACGATCGTCGCCTCTTCCGTTATGGCCCGACCTATCGCGCCGAGCACATTCGCGCGCATCTCGACTGGTCCGCCTATCCCGGCGCCGGCAACGGTTTCCAGGGAGCGGTCGAGATGTGCAACAACAACGGCGCCTGCCGCACGCTGGCGGGCGGCGTCATGTGTCCGAGCTATCGCGTCACCCGCGACGAGCGCGACGTCACGCGCGGACGCGCCAACACGCTGCGCCTCGCCATCACCGGTCAACTGGGAAAGGACGCGCTCACCTCCGACGAGATGGCGGAGACCTTGCGGCTCTGCGTCTCCTGCAAGGCGTGCCGGCGCGAGTGCCCGACCGGCGTCGACATAGCGCGCATGAAGGTTGAGGTGCAGGCGGCGCGCGTGGCAAAGCGGGGGCTCTCGCTGCACGAGCGGCTCATCGGCTATCTACCCCGTTATGCGCCACTTGCGGCCAAGTGGCCCAAAATCGCGAACATGCGCAACAACGCCCCGCGCCTGCGGCAATGGTCGGAGCGCTACGCGGGGCTGAGCGCCCGGCGCAACCTGCCGCGATGGCGCGGCGATCGATGGCGCGAGCCGGCGCGCGTTCCCAGCCCCGAGGCGCGGCCGGTCGTGTTCTTTGCCGATACTTTCAACCGCTACTTCGAGCCGGAGAACATCGAAGCCGCCCTCGCCGTGCTCGCCGCCGCCGGATACGGGGTGCATTTGCCGAAGCCAGCCGACGGCGGCCGGCCGCTCTGCTGCGGGCGCACCTTTCTCGCCGTGGGGCTCGTCGACGAGGCGCGCCGCGAGGCTGAGCGTTGCGCCGCCGCGCTCGCGCCCTTCCTCGGGCGCGGAATTCCCTTCATCGGCCTCGAGCCGAGCTGCATGCTCGGCTTCCGCGACGAGATCCCGGCGCTCGTGCAGGGCGAAGAGGGCCGTCTCTTGGCAGCGCACGCACTCCTGTTCGAGGAATTTCTCGCGCGCGAGGCGAAGGCGGGCAAGCTTGAGCTCTCGCTCAAGCCGGTCGCCAAACGCGCGCTGCTGCATGGCCACTGCCACCAGAAGTCCTTCGCTGCCATGGCGGAGGTCGAGGCGGTGCTGAGCCTCGTACCCGATTTGTCAGTCGAAACCATCGACTCCAGCTGCTGCGGCATGGCGGGGGCCTTCGGCTATGGCGCCGACACCATCGACGTGTCGCTCAGGATGGCGGAGCTCTCGCTCCTTCCGGCGGTGCGCAAAGCCGGTGCGGATGCGCTCGTTATCGCCGACGGCACCTCATGCCGGCATCAGATCAGGGATGGCAGCGGGCGCGAGGCGCTCCATGCCGCGCGCGTGCTGGCGATGGGTCTCGAGAGATCCGCGCGCGCATGACGCCGTGCGACGCTGTGACCGTCAAATGGTATTTGCCAGAATGGCCAATCCTGCGAGTGCGACGAGCCCGCCGCCGAGCCGGTAGCCGGCACGGCCGTCGGTGGTGCGGCCGATCGCGCAGCCGAGCGCAAGCCCGGCGGCGTGGAGGAGGGCGGTCGCCAACATGAAGCCCGCCGCATAGGTTCCGCCGGCGGCATCAGCCGGCATCTCACTGCTGTGGGCGTGGCCATGGAAGATCGCAAACAATGCGACGACGCCCATGGCGATCACGATCGGGGCGCTGCGCGTGAACGCCACGATGCCGCCGAGCGCGACCACGGAAACGGCGATGCCAAATTCGACGAACGGCAACGCCATGCCGGCCATGCCGAGCGCCGCGCCGGCCGCCATGGCGAGGACGAAGCTTCCGGGGACGAGCCAGAGCGCGCGGCCCCCGAGCTGCCAGGCAAAGATGCCGACCGTTACCATCGCCAGAATGTGGTCGAGCCCGCCGAGCGGATGGGCAAAGCCCGACACGAAACCGTGCGCCTCACCTGCGCCGGTATGTGCGAAGGCGGCAGCGGGGATGAGCGTAAGTGCGGCGGTGATCAGGCCGGTGCGCATGGTTGTCCCCCTGGCGGCGAGCAAAATCATCGCTGGCAAAATTGCACATCGCCAACGTGCTCGACAAGAGCGCGCTGCGCATCGGCGCCGCGTGCATGCGAGTCCATCGGTGCGCAGACGTTTGCTGCGCATCGTCGGGAGCGAATCGGCGGGTCCGCCCGGATGGGGGACATCCGGGCGGACCGCCGGATCGACGCGGGGTGGATGGGGGCGCACGCGCCGATCACAGCTCTTCGGGCCGGAGGCAAATGCTCCGGCGGGATTTACGGCTTTTTTCTTTGCTTTCTTTTGCTCCCACCGCGGCGCTTGTGGCCGCTCGTGCGGTTGGTCGCGGCAGGCGACGAGCCGGTTCAACCGGCCGCAACGGACGGAATCGACAGCAGATTTGCGGCCGGCGGTGGTCCTCCCCCGCATGCCGTGCGCTCCGATGGCAGACGACCTACTGCCAGTCACGAGCCGGTCGGGTCTCGCGGGTTATGCAGCGGAATGAATCGAACGAGGTGCGGCCCCGGTGCGGGCGCGCCGCGAAGCTGGTATCGTCGCCGCTGCGTTGGTCACAATGCCTTCCCCTCCTGCCCATGCACCGCTGGCGAATATGCGCGTTCGCAAAGCCGAGCGTGCCGACCTTGACGCGCTGATCGAACTCGAGCATCGCGTTTTCGCCACCGACCGGCTGTCGCCCCGCAGCCTGCGGCGCTTTCTCAACTCGCCGACCGCAGACGTGATGGTGGCCGAGCATGGTACCCGGCTTGCCGGCAATGCCATCGTGCTGTTTCGACCGCGCTCGCTAATCGCCCGCCTCTATTCGCTTGCGGTCGCGCCGCACATGGGCGGACGCGGGGTCGCCGCGACGCTGATCGCGGCCGCGGAAGCCGTTGCTGCCGCGCGTGGCTGCCGCGCCATCCGCCTCGAAGTGCACATGGCCAATCACGCCGCGATCTCCCGATACCGCAAGAGCGGCTACCGGGAATTCGGCCGTATTCGCCGCTATTACGATGACGGCGGCGATGCCCTGCGTTTCGAGAAGCGCCTTATCCCGAACTCGCCTGCGCTCGCGGCAGCGCCGCCCTATTTTCACCAGACCACGGAATTCACCTGCGGGCCGGCCTGCATCATGATGGCGCTGGCCTGGGCCGATCGGAACTTCAACCCGGCGCCCGCGTTCGAGTTTCAGCTTTGGCGCGAAGCGACCACCATCTTCATGACCTCGGGGCCGGGTGGCTGCGAGCCCTATGGCGTGGCGGTCGCGCTCAAGCGCCACGGCCTCGATCCGGAGATCTATGTCAGTCATCCCGGCCCCTATTTCCTCGACACGGCGCAGTCCGCCGACAAGCGCCGCGTCATGCAGGTGACACAACTCGCGTTCCAGCGTGAGGCGCAGGCCCTTGCTATCCCCACCCACCTGACTCCAGTGAGCGAATCGGTTCTCATGCAGGCGTTTGATGCGGGGAGCGTGGTCATTGTCCTCGTTTCGGGATATCACATGGTCCCCAGGGGGAAGCCGCACTGGATTTTTGCCTTCGGCCGCCACGGACGTCATGTGCTCGTGCACGACCCGGCGGCCGCCAGAGATCACCAAGGGATGGCGGCCGCCGCCGAGACTTACGCGGTCCCGTGGACCGCGTTCGAACGCGTGACCCATCTGGGTCGCCAGCGGCTGAGCGCGGCCATCGTCATCCGGAAAGGACATGCATGACCGGCTGGGTCATTCTGGTCGACCAGCCCAAAGACCTCCCCAACGCTGAGACGCCGCACAAGGTGATCACGACGAGCGAGTATCTCGCCCGCCCGCGCCTGTTCGATATGGGACGGCCGAAGCTCGTCAATCTGGCGCGCTCCTATGCCTATCAGTCTAAGGGCTACTACGCTTCGCTGCTGGCGGAAGCGCGCGGCCACCGCGTCATGCCGACCGTCGAGACGATGCTGGAGCTGCGCGAGGCCAAGCTCTACGAGCATGCGCTGCCGAAGCTCGAAGACGAGCTCAACCGCTGTGCACGCCGCGCCGACTTCCAGCCGGAAGGCGAGTTCAAGCTCCTGGTCTGCTTCGGCATTGCCCGCGACCCGCGCTTCGAATCGTTCGGACGCATGCTGTTCGATTGGTTCCGCTGCCCGGCGCTCGAGATCAACGTCGAGGCCGGGGCTTGGCTCTCGATAGACCGCATCCGCCCGCGCAACATCACCCGGCTCGCCAATGGCGAGGCGTCGTTCCTGCGGGAAGCGCTCCACCAGCACACCAAGCGCGAGTGGCGCGACCCCAAGGCCCGCACGGTCCCGAAATACGACCTCGCCGTGCTCTACGACCCCAACGAGAAGATGGCGCCGTCTTCGCCGGCGTCGATCAAGCACATGGCGCGCATCGCCGAGAGGCTTTCGGTCGACGTCGAACCGGTGACCCGCCGCCAGCTTTCCGAGATCGCCGAGTATGACGGCCTGTTCATCCGCGAGACCACCTCGATCGACAATCACACCTACCGTTTTGCCCGGCGCGCCTGGCAGGAAGGTATGCCGGTCATCGACGACCCGATCTCCATGATCCGCTGCACCAATAAGGTGTTCCTGATGGAGCTGTTGCGGCATAACCAGGTGACCATCCCGCCGACGGTCATGCTCGCCGATGTCGGCGACCTGCCGAAAGCGATGGACGAACTCGGCCTGCCGCTGGTGGTGAAGATTCCGGACGGCTCGTTCTCGCGCGGCGTGCACAAGGTGGATACGCCTGAGGAATTTCGCCGCGTCGCCGACGAGCTGTTCGAGGAAACCGATCTCCTGCTGACGCAGAAATTCTTGCCGACCCAGTTCGACTGGCGCGTGGGCGTGTTGGCCGGCGAGCCGCTGTTCGTGTGCCAATACCGCATGGCGCGCGGCCACTGGCAGATCGTCAAGCACCGCCCCGACGGGTCCTCGCACGAGGGCGGCTTTCGCACCTTCGAGCTCGACAAGGCCCCTCCGGAGTTGATCGACATCGCCGTGCGCGCGGCGCGGCCGATCGGCGAGGGTTTCTACGGCGTCGACATCAAGGAGACCGAGCGGGGCTTCATCGTCATGGAGGTCAACGACAACCCGAACCTCGAGCACGGCATCGAGGACCAAGTCGGCAAGGACGAGATCTGGACACGGCTGCTCAAGTGGTTCATCGAGCGGTTCGAGCAGTAATCCAAAGACCTGTAGGCTGGGAAGCGTTTGCCCAATGCGGAGGCGATCGAGGCGATTTTGCCCATCCGACGTGCTATGTCTGGGATATTGCACGCCTCGCAGGGACATCATGAAATTTGGTGAGGTCTTGAGCGCCGCTTTCGTGGTCGTTTGCGCGCTCATGCTTGCAGCGGCGCCCGCGCATAGCCAAACCCTCGATAAGGTCTCCTTCGGCACCAATTGGGTGGCCGAGGCCGAACACGGCGGGCACTACCAGGCGCTGGCCGACGGCACCTATCGCCGATACGGGCTCGACGTCACCATCGTGCCGGGCGGCCCGAACGTGAACAACCGCCTCCTGTTGCCGGTCGGCAAGCTCGACTTCTTCATGAGCGCCAACACGCTGCAAGGCTTCGATGCGGTCGAGCGCAATATTCCCACCGTTGCGGTCGCGGCCATGTTTCAGAAGGACCCGCAGGTGCTGATCGCGCATCCGGACCAGGGCATCGACAAGTTCGAGGATTTGAAGAAGCTGACGCTGTTCGTATCCAGGGAGGGCCTCGCTAGCTACTTCCAGTGGCTCAAATCCGATTACGGTTTCAGCGAGAAGCGGGTGAAGCCATATACCTCGAACCCGCAGCCGTTTCTCGTCGACAAGAAAAGCGCGATGCAGGGTTACGTGACGTCGGAGCCCTTTGCCATAGAAAAGCGGGCCGGCTTTAAGCCCAAGGTCTTCCTCCTCGCCGACTATGGCTTCGACAGCTATTCGACGCTGATCGAGACGCGCCGCAATCTCGTCACCAGCAGGCCCGACCTGGTGCAGCGTTTTGTAGATGCCTCGATCATCGGCTGGATGAACTATCTCTACGGCGACAACGCCGCGGCAAACGCGCTGATCAAGCGGCGGAACCCGGAGATGACCGATGAACTGCTCGCCTACTCGGTCGCCAAGATGAAGGAGTACGGCATTGTCGATTCCGGCGACGCGGTCGCCCTCGGCGTGGGGGCCATGACTGACGCGCGCATGAAGAGCTTTTACGACAAGATGGTGCGCGCGGGCGTGGTCAAGCCGTCGATCGCTCTGGGCAAGGCCTACACGCTGCAATTCGTGAACAAGAAAGTCGGTCTCGATCTGCGGCCGAAATGACTGTGGTTTGGGAGAACGATGCGCGCGCTCTTGAGCCTTGCCTTTTGCATGCTGCTCGGTGGAATACGGAAGTAGGAGTCCGTCGTCGAGCCATCGTTCAGCCAACATCGCAACGTGACACTTGATCCCTCCAAGCCCGGCACCCCCGTCGTCGCGCTGCGCGGCGTGGGCAAGAGCTTTGCCAACGGTGTGGTTGCCCTCGAGCGCCTCGACCTCGATGTGTGGCCGGGTGAGTTCGTGTCGCTGCTCGGCCCTTCCGGCTGCGGCAAATCGACGGCGCTTCGCATCATCGCCGGCTTGAGCGAGCCAACCAGGGGGAAGGTCGATTGGACCGAGGCAGAAGCTGCACGCACCGGTGCGCGCCGCATGGGTTTTGTGTTCCAGGAGCCGACTCTGATGCCCTGGGCCACGGTCGCGGCCAATGTGCGCCTGCCGCTGAAGCTTGCCGGTCTCCCGCCGGATGCCAAGGCGCGCGTCGATGCCGTGCTCGCGCGCGTCGGCCTTTCCGGCTTCGCGCAGAGCTATCCGCGCGAGCTCTCGGGCGGCATGAAGATGCGCGCGTCGATCGCTCGCGCCCTTGTCACCGAGCCGAACCTGCTGTTGATGGACGAACCGTTTGCGGCGCTCGACGAGATCACACGCTTTCGGCTCAACAACGACCTCTTGGAACTCTGGCAGTCGATGGGGAAGACCGTCGTCTTCGTCACCCATTCGGTATTCGAGTCGGTCTACCTTTCGCAGCGGATCGTCGTGATGACGCGGCGGCCGGGCCGCGTCTTCACCGAGCTGTCGATCGATGCGCCCCATCCGCGGGACGAACATTTCCGCACCTCCGCCGATTATGCCGGCTATTGCCGGCGCGTGTCGGAAGCCTTGGCCTGTGCCTCCGGCGCCGCCGACGAGCCGCCGGTGGGATCGTGAGAGAGTGAACATGCGCGAGGGACGAGCAAAGGATGAGATCTCTCCTGTCCCCGATCGCCTGCTTCGCGTGCTGCTGCCGATAGCGGTCTTGGCGCTCGGGGTGGCCCTCTGGGAGCTCGTGGTCCGCGTCGGCGGGATTCCGCCCTACGTGCTGCCGTCGCCATGGCTCGTTTTCTCGACGCTTGTGGCCGATCGCGCGCTGCTGTGGGCCTCGCTTCTCGTCACGCTCACGACGACGCTCGAAGGTTTTCTACTCGCGGCGGTGGGCGGCGTCGGCCTCGCCGTGCTGTTCAACCAATCCCGTCTCATAGAATATTCGCTCTATCCGTATGCGGTGATCCTGCAGGTCACGCCGATCGTGGCGATCGCGCCGCTGCTGCTCGTCTACCTTCCCCAGCAGGCGGCCGTGCTCGCCTGCGCCTGGATCGTCGCGTTCTTCCCCGTGCTCGCCAACACCACGCTCGGCCTCAATTCGGTCGATCACAACCTCGTCGACCTGTTCCGCCTCTACGGTGCGACACGGCGCCAAGTGCTCTTCGATCTCAAGCTACCGGCGGCGCTGCCTTACATGCTCGGCGGTTTGAAGATCGCGGGCGGGTTATCGCTCATCGGCGCCGTAGTCGCCGAGATCGCTGCGGGTTCGGCCGGCGCCGGGTCGGGGCTTGCGTATCGGATCGCTGGATCCGGCTATCTGCTCAACATTCCCCGTCTGTTTCCCGCGCTG
>Ga0081540_1003004_pt1 | contig 13519 bp, 12 predicted proteins | sample TabmetS2T1R1_FD_71024 | JGI IMG/M metagenome (GOLD analysis project Ga0081540, IMG submission 71024) | Tabebuia heterophylla rhizosphere microbial communities from the University of Puerto Rico - S2T1R1 | ecosystem: Host-associated > Plants > Roots > Rhizosphere ... | reverse complement strand
CTGGCACGGCTCCGGCACCTGAGCGAATCGGATAAGAGCCAGGTCGATCACGGGCCTCGCTAGATATTATCGCCGAAATGCAAGATTGACCTTCCAGGCTCTTGAAGAACTATTCCACTGACTTTGAGAACGGTTACGTCGCCGTCGTGATAGGCGAATCCGATCTCGATCAAGCCGTCGTCGAGCAATCAGTTGATCCGTCGCACCGTCCCGTCGGCGAATGCAGCGTCGCCAGAATTTCACTTACGTGCATGCGGATAGTCAACAGCGGGTAACCGGCTAACGCGAGCTTCAAGATCGGCCTAACATACAAGCGATTCCGACCTTTCATCCCATCGCGAGCCAGTTTTTTGACGACCTGCTAGAGCCAGCCGTGGCACCGACAATCAACCGGCTCGTGCCGGACCAACTTCAAAAATACTTTCCCGACCTGATAGCAATCGAGCTACCTTCGTGGTTCGATCGGACGCGATGGACGACCAGAGCGCGGCAGGCGACTGCACGCCGGCGGACCGATCTTTTTCCCTTGGCAGCTTTGTTGGTATTTTTGTTGGTACTCGTTGAATCAGCATCTTGATAAAACCAAGAAATCCCTAAAGAAAAGCAGCTTCATATGGCGGCTGCCGGGCCCACCAGTGATTTTAGTTGGTTATTGGAGCTTTCTCTCTCACTCAGTGAGTGACCACCGCACCAGATATCCGAAGGCGCCGTTACCGCCCCTTATCGGCCAAGAATACAATACGTGATGAGCGAGATGAATAAAGGCCTGTTTGTCCTTGGTCGCAAAACTGGAAAGGTTAGCGCACATAAGGATAGGCCTGCGAGGATTAGAGAAACTACGCCCACCCAGGTCAGGTTGGTCTATTTATCGATCGCCTGGAAGACATCATGCGTCACGGCATCAATTGGCTGCAAGCCATCGATGCTCCTAAGGACGCCTTTGGAACGATAATATTCGATCAAGGGCGCCGTCTGCTCCTTGTAGGCTTCAAGCCGGACTTTCAGGGTTTCGCGATTGTCGTCGGCCCGCACGCCGTGGCCGCGGTCCTTGGCCTCCTGCGCCCGCGTCAAAATACGGTCGAGCAGGATTTTTTCATCCGCCCTCAATTCGATGACGTGGTCGAGTTCAGCCGTTTCCTTTCTTAGAAGATCGTCAAAAGTCACCGCCTGACTGATCGTGCGTGGAAATCCGTCGAGGACAAAGCCAGGCTTCGCGTCGGGTTGCGAAATCCGCTGATTGACAGCAGCGATGACAAGGTCATCGGGAACCAGCTTTCCCTCCGCCATAAACTGCTTCACCGTGCACCCGATGCCGGTTTCCGTCTGCGTAGCGGCGCGCAACATCTCTCCGGTAGAAAGATGCAGAATGCCGAATCTTTCGACAATCCCTTGTGCCTGTGTTCCCTTTCCCGCACCAGGCGGTCCCAGCAGCACGATCCTCATCAGCGATCTTCCCCGGTTGATTTGGCAGGGAGGCCGTTCAAACCGCGCTTCGTTTTGCGCGTATCATCACCTCTTGAATCAGCCGCATGGTCTCAATTTCGTCAGACGAACGCGCTCAACCCGGTGATGGCCTTTCCGACAATCAAGGTGTTCATCTCACGCGTTCCCTCGTACGAGTAGATCGCTTCCGCGTCGGCGACAAAGCGGCCGATATGGTTGTCGAGCAGGATACCGTTGCCGCCGAGCAATTCGCGGGCATAGCCGACCGTTTCGCGACACTTGACGGTACAGAACGATTTTGCAAGCGACGCGTGCTCGTCTTGCATCAGGCCTTCGTCCTGCAACTGCGCCAGGCGCAGCATCAATGTCTGTGTCGACGTGACATTGCCGAGCATCCGCACCAGCAGATCCTGCACGAGCTGGAAACCGCCGATCGGCTTGCCGAACTGCATCCGCTCCGTAGCGTAGCGCAAGGCATGCTCATAGGCGCCCATCTGGCAGCCCACCGCAAACCAGGCGACCCCGGTGCGGGTCATCCGGAGGACCTTCGCTGTATCCTTGAAGCTATTTGCATTCTGTAACCGGTCGGCCTCCGGCACACGGCAGTCCGTCAGGGTGATCAGCCCGTTCTGGACCACCCGCAGAGCCATCTTGGACTTGATCTTTTCGACCGAGAACCCGGGATTGTTCTTGCCCACGACGAAGCCTTTGACCTGACCGGAGCTTTCCTCCCGTGCCCAAATCACGTTGATGTCGGCGAAGGTCGAGTTGCCGATCCATTTCTTCTGGCCGTTGAGAATCCAGCCATCGCCCTCGCGCCGGCACGTCGTCATCATCCCCCCTGACGTCGCCGAACCCACCAGCGGCTCGGTCAGCCCGAACGAGCCGATCGTCTCGAAGCGCATCATGCCTGGCAGCCACCGCTGCTTCTGCTCCTCGTCCCCGCACAGATAGATCGATCCAGCCGAAAGACCGGTATGCACGCCCCAGAAGGTTGCGACCGACGAATCGACGCGCGCCAGCTCCATCGCAACAAAGCCGTTCAGGAGCCAGCTGCCGCCCGCGGCGCCATAGCCCTGGTAGCCCACGCCGCCAATACCGACTTCGGCCATTTTCGGAACGATCTCGAACGGGAATGCATCGCGGGCCCAATAGTCCTCGATCACCGGAGCCACCACGCCTTCCGCGAACTCGCGCACGCGCCTGATCAAAGCGCGCTCCTGCTCATTCAAGACGTTTTCAATCCTGTAGAAATCGCCGTTGACTGGCGGTGGTGAATAGGCTGGCCTCTTGGCTTGCGCCGCTTGTGAGCTTGCCATGTGTACCTCCCTTTGAATGAATGGCGAGGTTCCGCCTTCCGCGGCTTCGCGCACAATGATCCGATTGACCATCAAGACATCTTGACCATCAAGACATCTTGACCATCAAGACATGGGCGCTTCACCGGGGCTGACGCTTCGATCTGCCAAAAATGCTTCGATCATGGCGGCGGTTTCCTTGGGTTGCGTCACCATGAAGAGATGGCCGTCATCGATCAGGCGCAACCTGGCGTTCGGGATGAGTCGCGCCAAAATGCGACCGTTAATCACCGGCACCAGCGGATCGTCGCGGCCCATCAGAACCAGCGTCGGCTGCGGCAGCGACCAGAGCCACGGCAGGCTGGTCCAGCCCGTCATGGCGAGAAGCTGATACAGGTAACCCAGGTTGCCCGCGCCGTGCATCGCGCTGGCATGCAGCCCGATCAATGACGGATTCTGACGGAATGCTCCGCCATAGATTTGCGGCCCTACCTTGCGCATGTAGTCCTTGTCGGTATATCGCCGCGGCGTCGCCATCTTCCAGAGCACCGACGGACGAGCCGGCACCATGATCGCTCCCGGCGAAGTGGCTGCCAGCACCAGCCGTCGGCACACTTTTGGATATTGGTGCGCGAATTGCTGCGCGATGCCGCCGCCCCAGGACACGCCCGCAACGTCGATTTCGCTGTGGCCGAGCTCCGCGACGAGATCGGTTGCAAGCCGTGCCAGCGTCGAGGGACGGTACGGCATGGAAGGTACCGGCGAGCCGCCGACGCCCGGCACGTCGAAAATTATTGCGGTGGTGTCGGTCAGCGCCTCGAGGAAAGGTCTTGCCAATTCCCAGTTAGCGCCAATCCCGTTGAATAGCAGCAAGGGAGGACTGCCGGCTTCGCCGTGCCTGAGCGCAACCTGCAGCGATTGCCCTCTGATCGAAATTTGCCGGACCTCGATCTCTCCCGTTTTGGCAGCCCGAACCGTATCGCGCCGGTCTGTCGATCCGCCGTTGGTGCGATCCTTGCTGGTGGGCTCGTCAGTCAAAAACGTAGGTCCCCGGGGCCGGTCCAAGGACGGGATGGCCTTCGCTGCCGAGGGAGGTGGGCGCGTCGATCTCATCGCCGGAGCGCGCATGCAGCCAGTCCCGCCAATCGAGCCACCAGCTGCCTTTCCGCTTCTCGGCGGTAGCGAGGAACGCGTCAGGCCCCGCCGGATTGACCCGCCCGATCATAAAGGACGCCTTCGGATTTGTCGGTGGATTAAGCAGGCTTTGCAGGTGGCCGCTGTTCGACAGCACGAAGGTCGTGGCCTCGCCCATGATCTGGGCCGTCTTGTGAACGCCTTTCCACGGCGTGATGTGGTCGGTGACGCCAGCGACAACATAGCTGTCGGCCTTCACTTTGCTCATGTCGATGCACTTTTCGTTCAGCGAAAGCTTGCCGGCATTAACAAACGGGTTGGTGAAGTAGAGATCGAGATAGTCGCCGTGCAGACGCGCCGGGAGACGGGTCGTGTCGGCGTTCCAATAGAGGATGTCGAAGGCCGGAGGTTGATTGCCGAGCAGATAGTTGTTGACCCAGTAGTTCCAGATCAGGTCGTTCGGCCGCATCCATGCAAACATCCGGGCCAGCTCATGGCCGTCGACCATCCCGCGCAGGCGGGAAGCCTCTTTGGCCGCACTCATGGTCTCGGGTGTCATCAGGCAGCCGAACGCACTCTCCTCGGCCGTGTTCGGGTCAAGCAGGCAGACCGCCAACACGACGTTCCTGATCTTCTTTTCCGCTGCGCTGCCAAGCGTTGCAAAATAGGCGGTCGACGTAATGCCCCCTGAGCAGGAACCCATCATTGAGACGTCTTCGCTGCCGGTTATTTCGCGCACGGCGTCGACGGCCTCGTCAAGCGCCGCAACATAGGTGTCAAGTCCCCAGTCACGATGGGCGGCGGTCGGGTTGCGCCAACTAACGCAGAACGTCTGGATTCCGCTTTCGAGCAGAAAGCGGACCATGCTTTTGTCGGGCGAGAGGTCGAGAGCGTAGTATTTGTTGATCTGAGGCGGCGTCACGACCAATGGCCGCTTCCAAACTCTGGCCGTGGTGGGCGTGTACTGGATCAGCTCAAGCAGCTCGTTGCGGAACACGACCGCGCCCGGCGTGGTCGCGAGATTCTCGCCGACCTTGAAGGCGCTGGTATCGACCATCGACGGCATGCCGCGATTCTTGGTGAGGTCATCGAGATAGTTCTTCAGTCCACGCCACAGGCTCTGGCCACCGGTATCCATGAATTTGCGCACGGCCGCCGGATTGGTGGCGATGGCGTTGGTCGGCGCGACCGCATCTATCAGGATTTCCGTGATCAGGTGGGCCCGCGCCTTGTCGACATCGCTCAGACTCGTCTTATCGACCAGGCCCGAGACCGCGTCGCCCCAGGCTAGATAAGCCTTGAGCAGCCGGCTATGGAACTCGCTCTCCCTCCACGTGGAATCGGAAAACCGCTTGTCCCCTGCTTTCGGCGCGCGCTCGGATTTTCCGCTCGCGATCTGGCCCAATTCGCCCAGGAACGATAACCACTGTTCGGCGGCGACCTTGGGTTCGTTGATCATCGCTTTGAAAAGAATGCCGGCGCTGTCGGCCAGATCCTGGCCGCGTATGCCGACAAGGGGATTGAGTGCGAGCGTATTTCGGGTGGCTTCCTCGGAGATGCTTTCGGCCGACGGGGCCTCGATACGGTTTTCTGTACTCACGGTGTTCGCGCTCCGGATGCAGGAATGAGCAGTGCTAGCGTTTCGGCGATCAGAGCAGGCTTCTCCGATCCCTCGACTTCGAGCGTGTTCTGGGTCTTCATGATCACTTGCCCGCCGTCCCTTGGTTCCACCGCTGAGAGCGTGACGCGCAGCCGAACGCGGGCGCCGGCCGGGACCGGAGCAAGAAAGCGCACCTTGTCGACACCATAGTTGAGACCCGCCGCCGCATCCTTGGGGATGATGCCTATCTCCATGGCCAGCGGCGCGACCATGGCGAGCGTCAGATAGCCGTGCGCGACCGGGCCGCGGAACGGGCTTTCCCGCTTTGCCCGTTCGACGTCGACATGGATCCACTGATGGTCGCCCGTGCACGACGCAAATGTATCGATCCGCGCTTGGTCGATTTTCACCCAATCGGAAACGCCAAGCTCCTGCCCGATCCGTTCGTTCAGGCCCGCTAACGTAAGATCTGTCACGCGCAGTCCTCCCTGCTGTCCGTCGCTAGCGCCGCAATTACATGTCGCCGTATTTCTTGCGCAGCTCCACCTTGTTGATCTTGCCGACGCTGGTCTTCGGGATGTTGTCGATGAACAGGATCTTCTCGGGGATACCGAATTTGGAAATGACACCACGATCCACGAAGCTCTTGAGATGCGTTTTGATGATCACGTCACTGACGTCATTGGCACTCCCGGAGTCCTTGATGACCAGCGCCATGGGCCGCTCGCCCCATCGGTCGTCTCGCACACCAATAACCGCGGCTTCCAGGACACCGGGGCATTGTCCGATCAAATCCTCGATCTGCAGTGACGACACCCACTCACCACCAGTCTTGATCACGTCCTTCAGGCGGTCCGTGATGTGGACGTAACCATCCGGGCTCACCACCGCGATGTCGCTGGTGTGCAGATAGCCCCCTGCCCAAAGCTCCTCCGAGGTCTCGGGATTGTCGAAATAACCTTGCGTGAGCCAGGGCGAGCGCAGCACGATCTCGCCAGACGATTTGCCGTCATGCGGAACGTCTTTCATGTCGGGATCTACAATTCTCAGGTCGACCAACGGAGCGGCCATCCCGGCCTTGGTACGAAATTCCACTTCCTCGTCGGAGTTGCCGCTCAAGTCCTTCGACCTGACGTGGGCGACGGCGGCGATCGGGCCAGTCTCTGACATCCCGTAGCCGGCGAAAATGTCGATCCCGGCGGCAAGCGCCTGTTTGGCGAGCGCCTTCGGCAGGGCCGAACCGCCGATTACCATTTTCAAGCCACTGAGATCGGTTTTTGCCGCCGCTGCCGCGTTGAGCAGCATCTGGAGAATCGTCGGCACCCCGTGCGTGAACGTCACGCTTTCGCTCTTGATCAGCTTGAGCAGCATCGCAGGTTCATAACGCCCGGGGTAGACCTGCTTGACGCCTGCAAGCGTCGCCGCCCAGGGGAAGCCCCAGGCGTGGACATGAAACATCGGGGTGACCGGCATATAGGCGTCGTCGCGCGAAAATCGCCCTTGTTGACTGGCCGCGCCAAACAACGCCAGTTCACACAGGGAATGAAGCACGAGCTGGCGATGGCTGTAATAGACGCCCTTCGGCAACCCGGTCGTGCCGGTCGTGTAGAAGGTGGTCGCCTGGGTGTTCTCGTCGAAATCCGGAAAATCGTAGTCCGGCGATGCCGCTGCAAGCAGATCCTCGTATTCGCCCGCGAAAGACAGACTTCCGGTTTGAGGCGAAGGCCGATCCGACATGACAACGAGCGTCTTGACATTCGGCAATTGCGGACGGATGCCTTCCAGCAGTTCGACAAATTCGTCGTAGACGAGCAGCGTCGAGGCGCCCGCGTGATTAATCGTATAGGCGATCTGCTCTGGGGAGAGCCGGACATTCACGGTCTGCAGCACCGCGCCCATCATCGGGATCGCGAAGAAAGCTTCCAGGAACCGGTTGCTGTCCCAATCGAGAACGCCAACCGTATCACCGGGGCGGACGCCGAGCTTGTCGAGGGCTGAAGCGAGACGACTGATCCGATCACCGATCTGGCGATACGTGAAGCGCTTCAGATCGCGATACACGACCTCCTGATCCGGCGACTGCAGGAGCGGCGTGTGCCACAACTGCTTGAGGATCAACGGATATTGATAGGCGGATTTGGCAACCTGAATGAGCCTTCCTGCCATGGCGGCCTCCCCAGATATTGCTTGTGTCCACTGACTTCGTTGCCTCCGCTATTCTGATCGTGCGGATTGACTCGTCTGCCGCCCTGCCGCCGTGCATATGTTCCGGCATTCGATATTAGCGCGAAACCTCGCGCACAGCTGGAAATTTGTGAAGGTTCGAAACGGTCACAAACGGGGGTCAATCGGGCCAAATGCGACAAGGAGAGATCACCGTCGGCGACAGAAAGCAGACAATGCTGCTTTGCAACCAAAGCAGTGTGGGAACACGCCCTGCTTTGGTGGCCTGGAAAATCCGTCTATCCTTCCATTTGGACGAGGAAAGCGACTCAGGCGTCCTAGCTCTCTTGCAGCGCAAAAGGCGGCAACGCCGCGGTCGGAGTTTCGCGGCACGAAAGCAGGAAAGGCGCGATTACGTGCAACGACCGCGAAGGAGCCACGGACTTAACTCCGGGAACGGCTCGCCCGACCTGGTTCATGTCGGCTCCAACGAGAAGGTGCATGAGTCGACCAAACTTGCTGCCGTATTTGACGCGCTCCTCAGTCAGGGTTTCTCGGCCGGAGAAATCTTGCGCGGTGTCGGTGTCACGCCGGAAAGCGTGCATTCTCCAAAGACACGAATTTCACTGAAGCAACTCACGATCGCCTATCAAAACGCCATTCGGCTGTCGACCGACAGACATCTGCCGTACCGGATCGGTGCGACGATACACATATCGACCTATGGAATGTATGGCTACGCAATCCTGTGCTGCCCCAATTTTCGCAAGGCAATGGAATTTGCAGCCCGCTATCACGCACTCGCTGCGCCGCTCGCCACCATCGAGTTCCGGGAGGAACGCAAAGGTGCGATCTGGCATATCGAGCCAATCCCGCAATCGATCGTTGATCGGAAGCTCTACCGCTTCATCGCGGAACTGCAAATCGGCATCCACATTTCCCTGATGCGTGACGTCATGGGCCCCACATTTGCACCACGGGAAATATCTCTCGCCTATCCGCAGGCCGCCGACTTCGGCTTGACTGCAGAATTGATCGGCTGTGAGGTGCGCTTTGCACAGCCCGCCAATCAGATTCTTTTCGAATCCAGCTGGCTTGATCAAGCTGCTACCCTGGGGAACAAGACGACCTACCCGGCCATTCTCGCCCTGTGCGACGATCTGCTCGCGGATTTGAGACTGCGCATCGGCGCCGCGGGAAGGATCCGAGCCATCCTGCTGCGAGATATCGCCAATCCTCCGACATTTTCTTCAACAGCAAAGCTACTGGACGTCAATGCCAGATCGCTGCGGCGCCAGCTTCAGCAGCAGGGTATCTCATTTCGCGAACTGCTTGATGAACTAAGAACTCAACTGGCGCTCAAATATCTTCGCAGCACTGAGCTAGTGACCGAAGATATCGCTCTTGCGCTGGGCTTTAGCGATGCAGCGAATTTCCGGCGGGCATTTCGTCGCTGGACCAACAAGTCTCCGAGTGAAGTTAGAGCAGAGTAACACCGAAGCAAGGAGTTCTCCGCCGGAGCCATGCACTCTGCCGACGACGATCGTACCGCACCAGTTTCGCACCAGAAAGGACTTGAACAAGACACAACCGACGCAATCGATCATCGACAAAAATGCGGGAAAATCAACGATCGCATCCTTTATCCTCCCGCTCATAACGGTCTGGTTGCAGGTTCGAGTCCTGCCGGGCCGCCACACGGCAACTCCAGTTGTGCGGACACCGAAAGAGTGACTCGATTCCTCTATAAGAGTGACTCGATTTCCGCCTTTAGGAGTAACTCGATTTTAGAGGGCCCTGATACCGCTCGGTTACTTCGCCTGATTTTTCTGATGCCCAGGTGCCAACGCGGAGGAGTCGAGGGGTCTCTTTTTCGACTTAGCGCGACGACAAATACGCCCTGGTCAGGCATTCTGCAGAAGCGATCAAAGCGTAGGTGCTTGAAAATCTGCGCGCTTGTAGATTTGCTTGCCGTGGCAGGATTCGGCGTCCGGATGGACCGCGAGGTCGACGGTTTCATCACGGGACACCATCCGAAGGATTCGAACGCGGGCAACGACTACGGCGACCGCTGGATCAGAACGATGTCCGCGGAAGTCGAGAAGTATCCGCGCTTCAGGATCCCCGCCCAGGCCCAGCCCCCCACCCACCATTAGCGGCTTCGCCGGAGCAACGCCGAAGTCGCCGCGTCGAAGGCGGCCAAGGAGGCGCAAGTCCGCGCGGCTGTAGCTGAAACCTAGAGCAACGGGACTCATCCGCACCTGCGATGGAGAGCCTGCAGTCTAACCGGCGAAGCGGATGAGAGGGAGGGATTCCCCGCCGGCGGCCGCGGATACTTCAAGAACACCGTAAAATAAGGCATCCCTGAAAAAGCCGGCGAATGTTTGCGACCACCGCTGTGTACCACCTTTTTGCGCCCACAGCCGGTGTTTCTCAGGTGATTTTGAGGCGGTTGAGACTGGCGACCGTCGTCGCGCGAGCAATGAAGGAGACCACATGCAGCGGGCGACCGATTGATTGGCAACCTTACCCTTCTGCAATTCGATCGAGACGTAGCCGGTGTCGATGATCGGTCAGTAGGTGCGCGCCACCCAAGACGGCTGCCAGCGTCCCCAGCCCGGTCCCGCCGGCGATCAGGAACATGATCAGCAATTGATATTTTACTGCATCGATCGGTTCGACGCCCGCAAGAATCTGGCCCGTCATCATCCCCGGCAATGAAACAAGGCCGACCGCCGCCATACTGTTGATAATCGGCATGAAACCGCTTCTCAACGCGTCCCGCATTACTGGTAGTAGAGCCTGATACCGCGTGCCACCGAGAGCAAGACATGCTTCCACCGCGGCTCGTTCGCGCACCAGACTATTTGTCAGCACGTCCAGACCCAAGCTTATCCCCGTCATGGTGTTGCCGAGGATCATGCCCAAGAGTGGCAGCGCATACCGCGGATGATACCAAGGATTCGGCCGCAGCTCCGTCAAGAGCGCAAACATCGTGATGGTACCGGCGGCGAGCAGCATGCACCCGGCGCCCAGGCCGTAGCCCCAAATGCTTGGTAGCCGCCGCTTCTGCCGCGCGACGATCTCCCGTGATGCGAAGAGAACCATGATGAAGGCCGCGAGGGCAGTCCAGAGCGGCGATACAACGGCAAACAGAAACGTTAGGACGTATCCGACGAGAACGAGTTGAAGCACCATCCGGATGGCTGCGATGGCCAGTTGTCTTTCAAGCCTGAGGCGGAGAACAACCGAGAGAGCGCCGTCCATGACGACAAGGAGCGCCGGTAGGACCAAATCGCCGTACGTCAGGTGGATGTAGGTCACGGCCGATTTTCCTCGATATCGCCGTCGGCGCTCATCACGAAAACCCTCGAGCCGACGCGGCGGGCTTGTGCGTCATCGTGAGTGCTCCAGACGACGCTCGATCCATCCGAAATGCGTTCGGCGATCAAGGATTCCACGGCCGCAGCGGATACGGAGTCGAGCGCCGAAGTTGGTTCGTCCAGCAGAAGCACCCGCGATCGCAGCATCAGCGCCCTTATAAGTCCCAGCCGCTGTCGCTCTCCGGAGGAGAGCCTTTGGATCTGCCAAGGTCCGCAGTTGTTCGGCAATCCCAAGCGCGTGACCAGCGGCAGCGCATCATCCCATTCCGTGAAGTGTTCCTGCACGGTGTCGGACCACCAACCAGGCTCGGCAGCGACATAGGTTACTCGCTTGCGCCAGACGGGCGCGGGCACCGTCTCCCTCAGCGTCCCGTCCAGTTTGACCGTTCCTTCGTTGGGATCGAGATCCGCGATGGATCGAAGCAGCAAGGTCTTCCCGACGCCAGAGGGACCTTGCAGGGCGACGCATTCGCCGTCCCTCAAGTCGAATGACACGCAGATGTGCAAGCGCTTGAGCGTGCGGACCGCCAGCATGTCAACGTTTGCGCTGCAGCCGATCGGCAACGCGCCTGGCGATCTCCGCCGGCGCCTCGTCCGGATAAGGATGCACCGAGCTGACGTTGATCTCGCCCAGCACGTAGCCGTCGCTCCCGTCTGTCTGCACCGGGCCAAGCATGAAATCGGCGTCCCAGATCATGGGCAGGTCACCTCGCGCAATATCCAGCAGCGAGGTTAGCTGCGACGTCCACTCGTCTTCCATCAACCGGCGTAGCCGCTGGAAGCGGGGGTCTGCGTTGGACGTGTAGAGCCGTGGTCCTGCCTCAGAACGAGCGATCGGCGAGTCGACGAGCGCCTTGACTTTGTGGTGTCCGAAGCCGGCGCAGCGATCGCCTGCCATATAGCAGCGCACGATGCCCTCGCTCAACCGAGGCTGAAATGGTTGGTCGATCACGCTGTCGTTCTCGAAATACTCCTCGCAGCGCCGGAGAAATTCATCCAGCGTCAGTTCCTCGGGCGCGTCCTTGGTCGCGTCCAGCACCTTTATTACGGAGGAGGTCGGTAGCCTCTCGACCTTCCAGACGCCTTGGCCCCCGTTACCCCGGTTGCGCTTGATCACGCGTGGACCTGCGGCGAGCCGCGTTGGCAACTCGGCGCGCATTTCCTCGGCGGTTTGATATAGCGCCGTGTCGCTTCCCCAGTCCATCGAGCGGGTACGATGAAGGACTTCCTTGGTCCCCATCTTGAGGATGACGTCGGGGTGGGCGCTCACCCACACGCCTTGCGCGGCGACGTCGCGCAGCAGAGCGTCGAGACCGGCGCGGTTTCGACCATCTTGAAGCGGGTTGACCCAGACGAGCACGCCGTCCAACGCGAGCAACTGTTCGCGGATTTCCTCGGCGAAGCTTTCGTCGTAGATCGCGGGCTGGGCTTCGATGCCGACGGCGGCGAGCGCTTCGAAGACGTGGACAAAGCGGCTGTTCTGCGGGGTCGCCTTGCGACGCGCGGCGGCATCGCCACGCGAGACGATGCCCACAGAATGCGGGGAAAGGGAACGACGTTCGGTATTCATGCGCGAGCTCCACGTGGTGCGTGCTGCGCAGAGCTTGGACCGAAGTCTCACGGGGAGTCTGCTTGTCCCCCTCGGAAGCACCTTACGAGAAATGGCAGGAAGTTTTCAAGACGTGGGCCGAGGACATCGACCGGCTGTAGCGAATCACTGTTTCTTGCAGCCTTTCATGCAGATCTTGTATTCGGTCGAACACAGGCCGGACCCGCATAGTTTTTCATGCAGGCCTTTTGCTGATCAGCGCAGACCTTGCAACTGGGCTCGGCCTGCGCCGGCCGGTTCGCTGCAATAAGAATGCAAGCCAGCACCAAAGCTGGAATCCGCAAACTTCTCATTTTGCCTCCTCATTCGCGAGTGTCGGGATGAGCGCATCGACGCGCCGTTCGATTTCGTCCCGCGCGCCGTCATAGTTCTGGATGCCCAACGGCACACCCGACCAGTAGGTCACATTGGCCTCACCCTTCCGCTCGGCGGGTATGGGATCGAACGCCAACACCCGGCTTGCCTGATTGGCCTCGTTCGCGGTCAAGGCATTTGGAAGGTTGGCGGGCTCGAGGCCGTCGAGCGCAAGGCCATCCTGGATACGAACCGGAATTGCCCAGTACATGTCGATACCTCGGGAGACGGCCTTGTATGGAAGTCCGCGCTCCTTGGCGACCTTGTTGAAGTAGGCAGCAGCCATCTGGCTGTTCACCACACCATGGAGGCAGACGAAGACGATAGTCTTCTCCGCTGCCGCACCTTCCGCGCGCGAAGCAGTGATGGGAACCCATGCCGCCGCGACAGTGAAGATCGCGACGGCGAGATAGCGAAGCGAAAGATGCGTCATTGTACTTTCACCGCTGCCTTGTCGAGCGCCGCACGCAAGCCCTCTGCAAGCCTTATGGCGTCGTCATTGGCCCAGAAGTGACAGAAGAACAGCCGCGGCTCT
>Ga0081540_1003003_pt1 | contig 13526 bp, 15 predicted proteins | sample TabmetS2T1R1_FD_71024 | JGI IMG/M metagenome (GOLD analysis project Ga0081540, IMG submission 71024) | Tabebuia heterophylla rhizosphere microbial communities from the University of Puerto Rico - S2T1R1 | ecosystem: Host-associated > Plants > Roots > Rhizosphere ... | reverse complement strand
AAGCTCCGCTGACCAGCGCCCGCTTATCGACCAGGTTCGACGCAGCATCTCCGGTTCAATCGGGCCAGGCATACGAATTGACGCAAATGTCGGGCCCACGTTCGAGCGCGTGATGGCGTCGCTACTGCGTCTTCTGGCGCGGGTCATCCTTCGGGTTGATGTAGGTAAGCCCCCAGGGACCGTTGGTGCTGATTTGTATAACCGTCTCTTCATTTGTGAAGACATAGTGTGCCGTGCCTGGAGGAAGGGCAAAGAAACTGCCCGCGGGCAAGGGCTGGGCCTTGCTCGGATCGGCGGTCTCGCCCATCCCCTTATAGAACGTCCCGGAGATCACCGTGACGATCTCATCGACCGGATGCGTATGCGGAGCAACGCGATAGCCCGCGGGCAACTTGAGCCGGAGCACAAACACGCCTTCCTTGCTCGGGTCGCCGAACAAGAGCGCCGCTTCCGCTCCGGGCGGGAGAACGGCTGGGGCCGGCTCCCACTTGATCTCCTGCGGTGGAACGATCGTGTGCCGCTTCATCGGATCCGCCGGCGCCGTGGAAGCGACGCCCGCGACAGCTACAGCGGCGATCAGCGTTGGCAATGCGATCTTCATGGATAACCTCCTGTGTGGGCCACTCTGTGTTCTCATAGGGATGACGGCCGAACTCGCGCCATTTCGACAGCGCGCGCGAATTCATCGCCTCGATGAGCCCGTGCCAACTGGTGCATCGGAATAGCGATCCGCTCGACATGGCTGCGGCAGCCGTCAAGGCCCCGAAGGAATGCTTGGCTCAACGTCCACGCCGTTCGAGAAGGAATGCGCGGACCGCGTCGTCGTTGGTGAGACCAATCGCCCGGTCAAACGCCTCGGCAGCCTCACGTGCATGGTTCCGTCGCCGCAACAGGTCAGCGCGAACGGCCCAGTAGGGTTGGTAGGAGACCACCGAATGCGCGTCGATTTGATCCAGCAATGCCAATCCGGCTGGAGCCCCATGGATTTCGGCATGCGCAGCCGCGCGTGCCACGGCCGCACCGATGGATGGTGCGAGTCGTATCAGCTCATCATAGAACGTGGCGATGGCGACCCAATCCGTGCGCCCGGTGCGGGCGCACGCAGCGTGCACTGATTGGATCGCCGCCTCGATCTGGAATCGCCCCAGCCGCGCATGAGCTGCCGACGCCGAGAGCTCACGCTCGGCCTCGTCGATCAATGGCGCGAGCCAGATGTGGGGATCCTGTTCCGACAGTGGTACGTATCGGCCGTCCGCACTGCGGCGCGCGGGGCGCCGCGCCTCACAGTGAAGAAGCAATGCCAGCAATCCGCGAACCTCGGGTTCATTCGGGATCGCGTCGCGTAACACGCGCGCGAGCCAGATCGCCTCTTCGGCAAGCCCCACAGCGCGTTGATCGCGACCCGCCGCGTCTTCCCAGCTGCTGCCGTACGCTGCATAGATCGCATTCAACACGGCTTCCACGCGCTGCGGGATCTGATCTGCGGCCGGAATCTCGAACGCAATCTGTGCCTGCCGAATTTTGGTTTTGGCGCGTACGAGCCGCTGGCCCATGGTCTTCGGTGAAACGAGGAATGCCCGTCCAATCGCGACCGCATCGAGTCCCAGCACGGTTTGCAGCATGAGGGGGGTATGCATGGTAGGATCGATGGCTGGGTGTGCGCAGACAAACAACAGCTTGAGACGTTCGTCGGGCAGCGCGTCTAGGTCTGCGACCTCATAGAGCTCATTCGCCAAGGTCTCCAGCGCGGAAGAGCTGCGCTCCTGTACCTCGAGATGCCGTGCGCGATCCAGCAGGCGATTGCGTGCGGCGGTCAGCAACCATGCTTGCGGGTTCTTCGGGATTCCGTCACGCGCCCATGTATTCAGTGCCGCGAGCAATGCGTCGGCGAGCGCATCTTCCGCACCCGCCGGGTCGCGGGTACGCGCCGCCAGCAGCGCGACGAGACGCCCGTACGATTGACGCGCTGCCGCCTCGACGGCACGGTGCGCTGACCTATCGGTGCTGGTCTTCACTTTCTAGGCGTCGCTCGAATTCGGAAGCAACCGGTCGGACCTCCACAGCGCCATACGAGGCGCCCGGGCAGCGCGCCGCCCATTCGAGGGCCGCATCGAGCGATGGCAGCTCGAGCAGGATGAATCCGCCCAATTGCTCCTTTGAGCTGGCATACGGGCCATCCTGCACGAGGGGCTTGCCGTCTCGCAGCCGCACGGTCGTGCCGGTTTCCGGCGCATCCAGCGGTTTGACGCCGGCGTAAACACCTGCTTCGACGACGGCCTTATAATAGGCGCGCCAGGCGCCGAAATGAACAGCGTCGGTGCTGGCTTGTTGGCGGCTCGCAAAATCTGCCGATGTTTCGTAGATGAGCAGCGCGTATTGCATCGTAGCTCCTCGGCTTCATTGATCGGTGCCCTTCCAATACTATGACGGGCGTCCGACCCCAAATTCGACACGTCGGGCGGCCGCGCAGCCAATGCCGCTGAACTAGGTACCGGCGAACCCGCCAGCGACATCGGTCGTCCGAAAGAAAGTTCACATTCGAAACTGTAATCAATGTAGGCGGAGGGGCGGGCGCGTTAATGTGGGCATGCGACAGGAGCTTTCCCACCAAACTACCAGGTGCCGAGGAATACGAACTCGGTTGTTGTAGAGCCAATCTGCGGCAGGTTCAGGCATAAAACTCCCTCGAGCGTGCACAGCTTCGCCCCCCGATGCCTCTCTGCATTGCAAACCGCCAGCGCTGCTTTGCAACTAATTGACAATCTATCCAATGGTTCCCAAAGGTGCCGCGGGCCAACTCGTCGCAAAACCTTTCGTCAGGAAGCCGCATTGACAGCCTTCATGCCGTGGAGGTGGAGTTCGCCCATAAGCGTAAGGATAGGGGGCGGTATTTGGGAAGAAGTGCCGAGGCCGGCGATGTCGCGTTTGATGCCGCACAGGGGTGCAAGCGACCTTCTGCGGGCGGCTTCGAGCGCGTTGGTCTCGCTGATCGGTCATAATCAGATTTAGAGAGGAAGCACTATGAGCATCAGCTTTCCGAATGAGTCACTCAACTATCGCACCGCGCGCGACGCGCTCCTTCAGCGCGAAGTCCACCTGCGTCGGGAGATGGAGTCCGTGGCCGCCGAACTCCGGGGCCTTCCTCAGGGCGGCGACGTGCCGGAGGACTATTTGTTCGATTGCATTGACGAGGCCGGAGCACTCGCGACGGTTCCGATGTCCGGGCTTTTCAGAGGCGGCGACACGCTCATGGTTTATCATTACATGTTCCCGCGCCACGCGCAGGATACTCGGCCGGGCCCCAGGACTGGGGTTACTGCGGAACTGCCGCTTGAGGAGGGGCCGTGTCCGTCCTGCACTGCGCTCATTGACATGTGGGAAGGCACGATGCCTCATTTTGAAGGGCTGGGCGGCAATCTGGTGGTTGTGGCCAAGGCCCCCATCGAACGGGTCGTGGCGTTCGCGCGCGGCAGGGGGTGGAAGCACGTCCGACTGTTGTCGGCCGCGCACAACAGCTTCCGGCGAGACTATGGAGGCGATGGTCCGGACGGCCAGCCCGTTCCGATCATGACCGTTTTCAAGCGGTGGCCCGATGGCGCGATCCGCTTACACTGGGCAAGCGAGCTGATCCACGCGCCAAGCGATCCGGGGCAGCATCCGCGACACCTCGGAACTGTCGAGCCGCTATGGACTTTGTTTGATTTAACCCCGGGTGGACGCCCCAACGCCGACGAGCAGATCGAGTATCCGTGCTGTCATGGACCATAGGGAATGTATGGCCCGGACAGATCACTGACAGGTGTCGAGGATCTAGCGCAATGCGAACCGGACACTCTCGAAAAGGCTGGCGCTGGAGAGCAGGGGATCAAAGGCAAGCGTGACCAGAAACACGGCAAGGCCCGACGCGATCCGCCACGGCCCGATCTCGCCCACGGCGAGATGCTGGCGGCCACGAATGATCGCAAGGAAGGGTACGTTCGAGGTTGCCGCGGCGTATGCGCGCCACGCCTCGACGTGCTGGCGCGCCTTCTTGGCGTCGAGCACGAAAGACCCAACGATGCCGAGGAACGCGATGCTGCCAAAAGCAAGGACCGCGGCGACATCGCCGAGCACGATCACCTGAGCGAGCGAGACCAGGCCGGCGCCCCAGAAGAACGGATTGCGCGAGACCCGCAAGATCCCGCGCACGATATCGTCCTGATCGAACAGATGTCCCAGGTGCTTAGGTCGTGCAAACTTCAGCGTCGCGGCTTAGGGGCCTCGAGACGGACGGCGCTGCATTCGCGTCGTCACTTGCCCCGCAACACCTGCACGATCGCCGCGGAGAACGCCGCCGAATGGCGCGGATGCGGTGAAGTGACCAGGTTGCCATCGGCTACGACCGGCGCATCCTGCACCCAGGTTGCGCCGGCAGCTTCGGCGTCGGGCTGAACGACCAGGTCGGGATAGGACGCGCTGTCATTGAACCCGGTCATGCGGCGGCCGGCAACAACCCTCGAGCGGGCTGCCAGCATCGACCCCCGGCAGATGCACGCGATGACTCCACCTCGATCGCTGACGTCTTGTATGAACTTGGTTACGCGCGGATCTTCGGCCAGCAAGGCAGGGCTTTTGGCTCCACCTGGAACCAGGACGCCCACATAGTCCTCAGGCCGGGCTTCCGTTATCGCGCGGTCGACATCCAAGAGGCCGGTCCGCGCGAAATAACTGTAAATCTGGACCGGCTCCTTGCGTGAGGACACCACCTCGACTTGGTAGCCAGCCTCGTTGAGGGCGACCTTGGGAAAGAAGTACTCCTCCTCCTGAAACGCGTCGGCGATCAGAGCGGCAATCTTTGGGCGTCGGTCGGTCATGGTATGGTCTCCTGTGTTTCAGAACAGTCGGTCGCTGCCCCCTTTTGATTGGTACGGCGCCGGGATGCTGACCCTCGGCTGTGCTGACGTTGGTGATGGAGTGAGGCGACAACCGCGTTCGATCAGCATGGAATCGCCGAACTCGTGAGGGCGGTAGCCGTGCTGGTCGAATGCCGGAGAAAGTTGGTCCAGCAATGCATCATTGGCGAAGGCGCGCAGGAGCTCGAAATGACTTTCGCCGGGTTGATGCACGCCGGTCAGGATCGCATCCACGACGCGAAGTCGCGTTTCACGTGCGATCCGTCCGCTCGCAAGTCCATCTCCAGCCCGCACGCTGCCGTCGGCGTTCGCTGCCGACTCGAGTGCACGGACGACGGTCGTCCCGATGGCGATGATACATCGAGCGTTCGACTTCGCGCGCGTGATTGCTGCCGCCGTGTGCTCGGGAATCCGATAGGGCTCGTCGAATGGGAGGCGAAGGTCGAGCACCGGATCTCCGGTCGACGATATGCCGGCGGCGTGTGTCAGCGTCGCAAAGCCGATGCCACGCCGCCGCCAGACGGCCTGGGTGTGCCAGTCGAGGGCAAATCCGGCCGAGGGCGGCTCGAATGCGATCGGGTTGGCGGCAATTCTCGTCCAGACGTCCCGCAAGACCAGCGGCTCGGGCACGTGCGCGTATTGGATCGGCCGTCCGTGTCGCGCAAGCCCGGCGAGGACGGTTGCGCGATCACCCAGGAACCGTAGTCGGAACAGGCGGGGATCGGCGAGGGGACGCTCCACGATCGCAACAAGCGGGCCAAGCGTGAGCCGGTCGCCTGGCGCAACAGACGGCGGCGGCATCCGGTCTTCGGTGCGGCTGCGATAGTCACCGGCGCCGAATGCGATTGCAGCGAACCGCATTGGGTCGCGGATCGACACCCACGCCGCCAGTCGAACCTCGATCGGTTCGCCGCTCGTGCAATGGATGCCCTGCACGCTCGCCGGCAGCGTCGCCGCATCATTGGCGATGACTAGGTCGCCAGGGCTGAACAGGGAGGCGAGTGCAGTGCGCGGCAGATGTCGCATCCCGCCATCGGCATCGATGGTGAGGAGTTTGGCGGATCGCCGGTCGAGCCGCTTGGCTCCAATCATGGCTGCACCGCGAGCGGACCGGCGGCTTGGCTTGGCAATGCCGCAAGCAGCGCCTCAACGATTTCGGCAGCGGCATCCTCGGGCCGCCGCAAGGTCGTCGTATCGGCATCGGGAACCGCCTGCGCATGCAGCGGCGTGTCCATGTCGCCGGGATCCGGCGAGAGGAAAGCGATGCCTGCGGCCTTTGCCTCCTCGGCCCAAATTGCCGTCAGGTGGTGGAGAGCCGCCTTGCTCGAGCCATACGCACCCCATCCGGAATAGGCGTTGACCGCGGCGTCACTCGAAATGTTGATGACGACCGAGCCGCGACCTTCCCGCGCAGAGGCGGCAAGGGCTCCGAACAGAGCTTTGGTCAATCGGAATGGGCCCACCAGGTTCACCATCAGCGCCTGCTCCAATTCCTCACTTTCCGTGTCGGCGAGCGGCGCGAGCGGAGTAGGTCCGAGGGTGGATGCGCTGTTGATAAGCGCATCGAGCCCACCAAGATTGCCAGTGACTTGCAGTGCGATCGGGTAGATGTCGTCTTTGCGCCCGACGTCGCCGACAATTCCACACGCTGCCGTCTCATCGGCGATCCGCTCGACCGTAGCGGCAGTACGAGCGACAAAGGCAACGCGAGCGCCGCGGACCACAAGCAGCCGGACGAGAGCCAGTCCGAGCCCGGACGTTCCACCCGTGATGGCTACCCGCAGTCCTCGCAGGTTCAGATCAGTTGGCATCGGTCAGTACTCCTCTTTCCCTGAGGCCGTTCTACAAGTTCAAGTGAACTTGAGATCAAGTGCTAATTGTGCTCTCATGGTGCATGGATTCCGTACTCACCATCGGCGAAGTTTCTCGGCGCAGCGGCGTCGCATCGTCAGCCCTGCGGTTCTACGAGGAATGCGGGCTAGTTTCATCGGTGCGGGCGGGCTCGGGACATCGGCGCTATCCGCGATCCGTGCTGCGTCGCATTGCGTTCATTGTGTTCGCGCAGCGGATCGGGCTGACGCTTGAGGAAATCGGCAGGGAACTCGCCAAGCTTCCGACCGATCGCATTCCCGCCCGCAAGGACTGGGCGCGCCTGTCCGGCGAATGGACGAAGCGGATCGATCAAAGGATCACCGAGCTTCAGCGTCTCAGAGCAGGGCTAACGCAATGCATTGGATGCGGATGTCTTTCGATCGACAAATGCGAGCTTGCAAATCCAGCCGATCGAGCCGGGCGCCGGGGACCTGGGCCGCGGTACTGGCTCGGCTAAGTGCCCCGCTCGAAAGCACGCTCTACTCCGGCGACCTTCGCGCAGGCGCGATTTGCGCCGCAGCAAGAACGAACACCGCGCGACGAAGTCATCAGGAGGATATTTGGAGCGCCGGCGCCTTGAAAGTAAAACTCGTTCGGCTACGCCGAGAGCCAATTTCCGCCTTTGGCCCAAGCGGTCCTAACGCAGCGCAACAGTCTCCCGCCTTACACAGATGTGCTATCCTTTCGGTCGGAGGCGCCGACCGCGCCCACCTCGATTCAGGGACCTCCTCGCCTGCGGCGAGGTGATCCGATGAAACGACCCAAATTCATCAGGCTTGTCGGCGGCGCGGCGCTCGGTCCCGAGGGAATGATGGCCTACCAAGAAACTTTTGTTCAGCGGCAGCAACACCGGATCTACGTCCGAGATCACCCTGGGGCGGAACCGGCGATCCTTCTCATGCACGGATTCCCGGACAACGTACACCTGTACGACCGTCTGTCTCCTTACCTCTCGCCGCCGCGCCGGGTCGTGCTGTTTGATTTTCTCGGGTGGGGCAGTTCGGATAAGCCGTCCGGCTACCCTTACACCACCGACAATCAAGTTGGTGACCTCGACGCCGTCATCACCCAACTGGGGCTCGGGCAAGTCGTCCTCGTCGCGCACGACGCCTCGGGCCCTCCGGCCATCGATTGGGCACTGGCCCGCCCTGAGCGCGTAGCCGGCCTAGTGTTGTTGAACACGTACTACTGCGAAATGCCGACGCTCCGGCGGCCGGAGGCGATCTGGCTCTTCTCCACGCCCGTGATCAGGAGCGTCGCGAGGCCTGTGTCGCGGATGTTCGGGAACTGGCTCTTCCGCCGGATGTACTGGTGGCAGGTCGGGAGATTCATCCGAGACGCGGATGTCAGACGTGAGTTTGTGCCACTGCTGTATCAACAGTTCGACGCCACGCCCAGTGCCCGCCCTGCCTTCTTTCGCCTGAACGAGGATTTACTGCCCATGGTCCGATCGCGCACACAAATGATCCCCCGGCTGAGAGAGTTCAGACGCCCGGTCCGGATCATATTCGGCGACGCCGATCCTTCCCTGAACAGCGGCGTCGCCCGCACCTTCCACGAGTTTCTCCCGGGGTCCGAACTATTCCTGATCCCTGGTGCTCGACACTTCGTCCAACTGGATGAGCCGGAGCAGGTGGCGCGGTTAATCCTGGCCATGCCAGGGCCGGGGAGTACGACGGCCTAATGCCGGTAACAGAATCGGCCCCGAACCCGGCGCGCGTTTCGATCGCATCGTCAGGGGCGGGAAACCCTGCCGACTCACAAGTGCAGGCGCCCACGGCGGTGGACCTAGGGTCATGTGTGGCACCACTTCGCTTCCTCTGAATTGGTAGAGTAGCGGTGCCAGTCTCGGCTTACCTAAAGGCAGGCTTGTTCGTGGTCGCGGCGGCCGCCGCATTGTTCGCGGCAGCCGAAACGGTCGCCATCCCGGGCTTTTGGGCGTATCTCGCAATCTTCGCCGTCGTCATGATCGTTTCGTTCGCGGCGCTCGATCCGGACCTCCTGCGCGAACGCATGCGGCCGGGCGGCAAGAAGCCGCCGCTCGCGTTGAGGGTCTTCTCGCTCGTTCTGTTCATGCATTGGATCGTTGCCGGGCTCGACCGTGGCCGTCTCCATTGGAGCGACGACGTGCCCGGCTGGCTGCAAGGCATTTGCCTGTTCACGGTCGGGTCCGGTTACGCCCTGGCGCTATGGGCTATGCGCGTGAACCGGTTTTTCTCGTCAGTCATTCGCATCCAGACCGACCGCGGCCAGCATGTCGTCACCAGGGAACCCTACGCCTTCGTCCGCCATCCCGGATACACCAAGGTCTTCATCGTGCCGCATCGCCGATGGGAGCCGGGCGATTACGAGACCTGGCGCCACCCCAGCCCGAGCCAGCAATCCATCATGAGGCGCCATACCTTTGCGTGCGGCGAATGGGGAGGGGATCGGCATGCCGACTTCGCGCCGTAAGCCGGCGACATCGTGGTCAAGGAGCAGTGGGGCTCCAGCGGATTCGCCAGGCTGACTGTGGCCGGACGCGGAAAGGGCATCCCGGGGACGTTCCGGGTTACCGCAGGCACTCTACATCGCGACAGCGCCCACCCGCTAAGGAGAACATTCGCCGCGGCAATGAGCGTCCTTGTCACGTCATGCTGCCGGGCAGGAAGCAGCGGATCGAAATACCGACTGCGCCCCACATTGGCCATACCATGGTCCGGCCGGCGCGATTTGGTTCAGTGATCACAGCATCGTCGGGGACGTCGATCCATTGGCCCCAGAGCCGTACGCGGTAGTGGCCGTCCTTCGATTCCCAATCGACATCGGCGACGACCGAGCCGTCTGCGTCGGAGCAGCAAGGCCCCCTCCCGCTTTTGAGGCTGTCGAACCATGGCTTGAGCGGAGAGTTAGCGTAGCGACCGTCATCACGGGCAACCGCGTGTCCGGCGAGAAAGACGGCCGGGACCAGCAGCGCAACTGCGATCCTGAAGAGATTCATGCGGCCTCTCGGCAACGAAAATCTTCCAAGGATTTAGATAGGCCTGCATGGAAAAAATGCGAGTCCCCAACCCAGCCCTCAGCCTCACGTTACGCAGAGATCTCGTGAGAATGGTCCGAAGGTTCGATAGTCTCAGCGTCGAATAATGTCTGGTGGATATGGGCGGATAGGGCGGCCCGCGCAAACATTGTCGCGAGCCTTTAGTGCCTCGCGGTAATACCGCTCGAAGTCGTTCAATGTGGGGACAGAAATATGACACGACTCGCGATTGTCATTTGCGTATTGCGCTAGTGCGTCCCATGCCGCTGACACACGATTGTACATATAGCAGCGTTCCGACACCGGCACGGTCATCAAAAGGTTTTGGGCCTGTTGAACCTCGCTACGCAGCCGCATCAGTTCCGGACATAGCTCCTGCGCATTGGCCTCGATGCAGAACCCGAGAAGCGCAATGAAGGCAAGAGATGGCGTGTGGGTCGTCATCTTAGGAAACGTTTGCTGCTCTGAGGTGGTTCCTTGCTAGCATCGGCGCCGACGAGGGATCGAATAGGATGATCATTATTGCGCTGCATGAGTCTGCATCTGGCACTTTTCGGATGTGCTGGTCTCGGTGCGTGATGTCCGCTTATCGGCGAAGACCGGAAGTAACCGGCGGAGCGTCAGACCGAAGCGAATGCCCCATAGCGACCAAGTTTCGCAGCGTAGCGAAATGACGCGATGGGCCACATCCAGACTCGCCCCTCAGCATCTCTCACCTCGACGGCAAGACCGTCAAGCGCCTTGCACAAGCGAATTGGACACCAGCTCTGGCGCGTCAAACATCGAATCCACAACCTCTGGAGCCTCAGCAAAGATCTGGCTGATTTCGTAACTTTTTCGGCAGCGCTTTAGGACTTCGAACGATGCCTCTTTCATGCTGGCTTGTAATTTCAGCGCAATCATAAGTCTCGGAGTGTGACCCCATCACACCAAAAACTCCAACATCGGCCCATCTTTCCAGTCTGGAGGAACGAGATGAGCGACCGAAAAGCCACCTCTAAGCCATCGGTCGGCGAGCTGGCGGAGCTCAAAGGCGCGGGCCGCGACCTGCGAATAGATGCCTGCCGAGGCATCGCGCTGTGGTTCATCTTTCTTGACCATGTCCCAAACAACATCGGAAGTTGGCTGACGCTGCGGAACTACGGCTTCAGCGATGCCGCGGAAGTATTCATGTTCGTCTCGGGCGTATCCTGTGCGCTGGCCTATGGCAAGGTATGGCGCTGCGAAGGCTGGACCGCAGTGATCCGCCGGACACTGCGACGAAGCTGGGACATTTATATCGCATTTCTGCTGCTCACGCTCGCCTGCGCCATCCTGGTTCACCTCGCGGGCGGCGGCCGTCTCGCTGACGAGAGCAATACTCGCATTCTATTGGACCATCTGGCGGAGACGCTCGCGCACGCGGTAATACTGCAATACCGTCCGGTCAATACCGACGTGTTGCCGATCTTTGTGCTTCTTCATCTCTTGTTCGCGCCGTTACTGTGGCTGCTGCTGCGAGTGCCGAACGTGACGCTTGGCGCCTCGCTGGCGCTTTACGTCTTGGTGCATGCCTTTGGCTGGACTGTCCCGGCGTGGCCGAACGGCCACTGGGCCTTCAATCCGCTGGCCTGGCAGCTGCTTGTCGTGCTTGGCGCGTGGTGGATGATCGAGGACAGGAGCGTGCGGCCGTGGGTCACGTCACGCACGGTGCTTGTGCTTGCCGTCCTGTATCTGCTCTTCAGCCTGGTTATCGCATTGAACTGGCGCATCAAACCGCTGGAAGCACTGGTCCCCCAGACGTTGGCGAAGCTGCACCAATTGGATAAATCAAATCTTCATCCATTGCGATTGCTGCATTTTTTGGCGATAGCGGTTTTGGCAGCATGGTTCGTGCCTCGCAATTGGCGAGCGCTGATGACGCCGGTGATGCGCGGCGCGATCTGTTGTGGCCGAAACTCGCTGCCAATCTATTGCCTTGGCGTTCTGCTGGCGTTCGCCGGCCACGTGGTGCTGTTCGATATCTCGGACGGGCTTGCAATGCAGATTGCGGTGAGTCTTGTTGGTATCGCTGCGATGATCGCGGCCGCAACGCTGCTGAATTTGATCAGTATCAAGCCCAGGCAACGATCAGCAATAGACAGCACGCTCCCGAGTGAAAACCCGCGAACAACGATATCTCAACCATCGGCCGACACTTGGCAGGCGACCGGTAACGTGCTCGGATGGGCCGCGTTAAGGTCTAGGCAAGAATAGCCGCCTTTGGGACAGCGCAAGCTGACGAAGCCGAAAAGGCGATAGCCTTTTATACCTCCGGGTCGTCCAAAAGGGCGCAGTAATCAGCGGCTTTGCTGAGTTGGCGTTCAACTCTTTCCGAAGAGTGGCGCAAGGGGCGCTGCCAAAACGGCCCGGCGGGCTTTGCGGGAATACCCCCCGTCCGCACCAATCAACCCGATCACACTGCGGTCTGCCAGGGTCGCTGGGGCGAAGGCATTGTTCGCAACTCCTGTGACCTCCCTCACAAAGGAATGGAATACTGTGCTATAAGGTACGCTTATTCCCTTCAGCCGATGCAGAATGGCATCGCGGGAGGCTCGCCGTGTTAAACGACCCTCGGTCCGTTCTTGACGATGGCGGCGAGCGGGCGACGCTTGCAATCGGACCGTTCCGATTGGATGTCGATACCGCAACTCTCTATCATGGCAACGATCCGCTACCCGTTGGCCGCCGCGCCGTCGCATTGCTCAGCGCGCTGGCGAAACGTCAAGGCTTGGTGGTTTCCAAAGACGAATTGATCCAGGCCGCTTGGTCAGGCTTGGTCGTCGAAGAAAGCAATCTGTCGGTTCAGATTGCGGCGCTGCGCAAGGCGCTTGCAGCCGAGCCGGGCGGGGAGAGTTGGATCGAAACCCTGCCGCGCCGTGGATATCGGTTCATCGGCCCGACCACGACCAGTTCGCACCGCAGCGCGATCGATGCCGAGAAGGTGCCACCTGCCCAGGGAGGCAGGCTCGCTAACCTGCCCCCTGGTGCAGCCGGCGGCAGAAGTCAGGAGGGATCAATCGCCCGCAGGTCCCGCTGGCTCGTCGGGCGAAACGGTCCGCTGGCGACGCTGGACAAGGTCACGCAGCGAATGCTCGCGGGCGACAGACAAGTCGTCTTCATCACCGGCGAGGCTGGTATCGGCAAGACCTCGTTCGTCGAGATGGCGATGGAGCAGCTTTCCCGATATCGCGTCGAGACCCTGTGCGGGTTCTGCACCGAGCGTTTCGGCGTTAACGAGGCATTTCTCCCGCTGATCGATTCGCTGACGACGCGTTGTCGCGCTCCGGACGGTTCGGCTGTCCTGGAGGCCGTACGCGCCCATGCGCCGGCCTGGCTGCTCCAGATGCCCGGTTTCCTGGATGTGGCGGACCGCGCCGCGTTCCGGAATGAGGTATTTGGGGCGACACGAGAACGGATGTCGCGTGAGTTCTGCGATCTGGTCGAAACGTTGAGTGTGGATCGCCCGTGGGTCCTCGTCATCGAGGATATGCATTGGAGCGACTTCCAGACGGTCGACGTCCTGTCGCGCTTCGCACACGGAGACCGCAAGGCTCAGGTGCTCGTTCTTGCCACCTATCGTGTTGGCGACAGCATCATGAGCGGACATCCGGTTCGCCGTCTGCATCAGGATTTGGAGATCCACGGGAGGTGCAGCGAGCTGCAACTCGATCGATTGTCCAAAACCGAGGTGGAGCACCACCTCGCCTTGCGTTTCCAGGACG
>Ga0081540_1003002_pt1 | contig 13529 bp, 10 predicted proteins | sample TabmetS2T1R1_FD_71024 | JGI IMG/M metagenome (GOLD analysis project Ga0081540, IMG submission 71024) | Tabebuia heterophylla rhizosphere microbial communities from the University of Puerto Rico - S2T1R1 | ecosystem: Host-associated > Plants > Roots > Rhizosphere ... | reverse complement strand
ACGCGGATGCTGCGCGCGCCATCACCGAAATCTTCACTGAGGTGATCATCGCGCCCGATGCGACCGAAGAAGCAATCGCCATTGTGGCCGCGCGCAAGAATCTACGGTTGCTGCTCGCAGGTGGCCTGCCCGATCCGCGCAGCAGCGGACTCACCGCGAAGACGGTGGCCGGCGGCCTGTTGGTGCAGAGCCGCGACAATGCCGTGGTCGACGACATGGCGCTGAAGGTCGTGACCAGGCGCGCGCCGACGGAGGCGGAACTGCGCGACCTCAAATTCGCCTTCCGCGTCGCCAAGCACGTCAAGTCCAATACCATTATCTATGCCAGGGATCTTGCGACCGTCGGCATCGGCGCAGGCCAAATGAGCCGCGTCGACTCTGCTCGCATCGCCGCGCGCAAGGCGCTCGATGCCGCCAAGGAATTGAAGCTGGCGGAACCGCTGACCAAGGGTTCGGTCGTCGCCTCGGACGCGTTCTTCCCGTTTGCCGACGGCATGCTCGCCTGCATCGAGGCCGGCGCCACCGCTGTTGTTCAGCCCGGCGGCTCCGTACGCGACGACGAGGTGATCAAGGCCGCCGACGAACACGGCATTGCCATGGTGTTCACCGGCGTCAGGCATTTTAGGCATTAGTTGTCACCCGTCATTCCGGGGCGCGCGTTAGCGCGAACCCGGAATCTCGCGCCTCACATCGGGATTCCGGGTTCATCGCTGCGCGATGCCCCGGAATGACGTCGCCGATCATGGATTCCGAATCGCGCTCACTATCCGGAACGACGAGGAGGCTCCTCCACGAGCATCAACAGCGCCATCCCCGTCACGAAGAAGATCACCAGCACGGACATGCCGGCCTTCTGGCTGGCGGTCGCCGCGGTGACGGCGCCGATCAGCAGCGGGCCGACAAAGGACGTCACCTTTCCCGTCAGAGCGAACAACCCGAAATATTGCGCGATGCGCTCTTTTGGCGCGAGGCGGATGAGAAGCGTGCGCGCCGCCGCCTGCAGCGGACCGCCGGCCGCACCGATGAGACAGCCGAGCACGAGATAGGCTTTTTCCGACGCCGCGGCGAACAGCGCTCCACCAGGCTGCGGCGGCGTAACCTTGATGAAGAAGACCGAGTCCTTGTCCACCATCAGGATCGCGACCACGGCCAGCAGCAGCACCATCATGCTGCCTGCGATGACGCGCTTCGGCCCCAACAGGTCGTCGAGCTTGCCGCCGAGCCAGGCTCCTAACGTGCCTGCAATCGCAAGGATGATGCCGAAGGTGCCGATCTGCAGCGTGTGCCAGCCGAACGTGCCGGCCGCATAGATGCCGCCGAAGGCAAACAGCGACACCAGCCCATCCGTATAGATCATGTTGGCAAGCAGAAAGAGCGACATCGATTTCTGCTTCGGCAATTCGCCTAGCGTGCGCTTCAGCTCCGAAAGCCCCGCGCGCATCGCCTCGCGCACCGGGCGTTTTGCCGGATAATCCGGCGTCAGCAGAAACATCGGCGTCACGAAGACGATGAACCAGATCGCCGTCAAGGGACCGGTGATGCGGTCGCCCTGATGGGTGACGGGATCGAGCCCGAACAGCGGCGTGAGCCCGAACAGCGTGCGGCCGGAATCGGGATTGGCGGCAAGCAAGCCGAGCACGATGAACAGGCTGACGATGCCGCCGATATAGCCCGTCGCCCAGCCTGTGCCGGACAGGCGCCCGATGCGATCCGGCGGCACCAGCGTCGGCATCATCGCATTGTTGAAGACGGTGGCGAATTCAACGCCGACGGTCGCAATCGCATAGGCCAATAGCAGCGGTGGAATGATGGCGGGATCGCCGGGCCGGCCGATCCACATCGCGCTGGCGCCGATCACGAGCAGCGCGCCAAAGCCCGCGATCCACGGCTTGCGGCGACCGGATGCATCCGCGATTGCACCAAGCACCGGCGAAAGCAAGGCGATGGAGAAGCCGGCCGCGGCCGCAGCAAATCCCCATAGCGCCTGCCCGGTTGCCGGATCCGGCGCCACGAAATTCGCGAAATAGGGCGCAAACACGAAAGTCGTGATCAGCGTGAAATAAGGCTGCGCAGCCCAGTCGAAGAAAATCCAGCTGATGACGGCGGCTGGGCGCGGATAAACCGGCATTTCTTCCGCGCGGCCAGCCGCAAAATCCGTCACCGCCATGTGCAATGTCACCTTTTGATCACAAACAGGCGTTTTGCCTGCCGCGCAGAAATCCATATAGCATTCGCTGGCACAGCGGCGCTGTACGTTGTCGCATGTCTGTTCGCCGATTTGGATACGTGGATTTCCGATGTCTTTATCTACGATCAATTGTCGCAAGAGTTTTGCGGTTGTCGTGCTGGCCTTGTTGTTTGCCTCGCAGGCAGACGCGCAGGAGCGGCGGTTTTACACGCCGCCACCACTTGATTCGGTGCAAGCTGTAGCAGCCGAACACGGCATGGTGGTGGCGCAGGAGAAACTCGCCGCACAAATCGGCGCCGGCATCCTGCGGCAGGGCGGCAATGCGGTCGATGCCGCGGTCGCAACCGGCTTTGCGCTGGCGGTGACCTATCCGCGCGCCGGAAATATCGGCGGCGGCGGCTTTATGGTGATCCACTCCGCCGAACGCGGACAGGATATCACGATCGACTATCGCGAGACCGCACCTAGCGCGACCAAACCGGATATTTTCCTCGGGCCCGACGGTAAACCCGATCCGGCAAAGTCGCGCGATTCCGCACTCGGCATCGGCGTGCCCGGCACGGTCGCGGGGCTGGCGCTGGCGCTGGAAAAATTCGGCTCCGGCAATTTCACGCTGGCTGAAATCCTCAAACCTGCGATTGCGCTGGCGCGCGACGGCTTTGTCGTCACCGACGACACCGCCGATACGCTGTCGGACATGTACCGCCGCATGTCGCGCTGGCCGAACTCGGCAAAGGCTTTCTCCAGGCCCGACGGCACGGCGCTGCGCGAGGGCGACACGCTGGTGCAGGGCGATCTTGCGGCGGTGCTGACGGCGATTGCCGAGCAGGGTCCGCGCGGCTTTTATGAAGGGCCCGTGGCGGAAAAGCTCGCGAAAGCAATCCGCGACGCCGGCGGCATCATGACGACGGATGATCTGAAGTCCTACCAAGCCATCCTGCGCGCACCGGTGCGCGGCACCTATCGCGGCTATGACATCGTCTCGATGCCGCTGCCTTCCTCCGGTGGCACGGTGCTGCTGGAGACCCTCAACATCCTGGAAGGCTTTCCGCTCGGCGATATGAAGCAGGGCTCGGCAGCTTCGCTACATCTGATGATCGAGGCGATGAAGCGTGCCTATGCCGATCGCGCGCGCTATCTCGGCGACCCCGCCTTCGTCGATGCGCCCACCAATATGCTGATCGCGAAGGATTACGCGGCGAAACAGCGTGCCAGCATCGATCCCGCGCGGGCCACGCCATGGGCGGAGGCCACGCCAGCAAAGCCTGTCCGCGAGGGCAGCAACACGACGCACTATTCGGTGGTGGACGCCAGGGGTAACGCAGTCAGCAACACCTACACGCTGAATTTTCCCTACGGGGTCGGCCTTGTCGCGGAAGACACCGGCATCCTGCTGAACAACGAGCTCGATGATTTCACCGCAGCGCCCGGTGCTGCCAACGCCTTCGGTCTGGTCGGCTTCGAAGCCAATCTGCCCGGGCCGGGCAAGCGGCCGCTGTCTTCGATGTCGCCGACCATCGTGCTGAAAGACGGCAAGCCGGTGCTGGTAACGGGTACGCCCGGCGGTAGCCGCATCATATCGGCGGTGACGCAGGTGATCGTAAATTCCATCGATTACAGGATGAACATCGCCGCCGCCGTCGCCGCACCCCGTGTGCACCATCAATGGCTGCCGGATGACGTGCGCGCCGAGCGCGGCATCCCCGAAGAGGTGCTGACCGAGCTCAAAGACAGGGGCCACAAGGTGGTCGACACGCTCGGCCAGACCTCGGCGAATTCGATTGCCGTCGGCCCCCACGGTCCGCTCGGCGCGCCCGACCCGCGAACACGCGGCGCGTGGGCCGAGGGACAGTAGCGCCGCTAGGCATCGGGAGGAAGTCCGGCTAGCGTGCATGCCGTTGGCCACTCGAAGGAGTCCTTCCCATGGCATCGCTCAAAGGCAAGACGTTGTTCATCTCGGGCGCGAGCCGCGGCATTGGGCTTTCGATCGCGCTGCGGGCGGCGCGGGATGGCGCCAATATTGCCATTGCCGCCAAGACCACCGAGCCGCATCCGCGGCTGAAGGGCACCATCTATACCGCGGCCGACGAGGTGCGCGCCGCCGGCGGCAAGGCGCTGCCTGTCGTCTGCGATATCCGCGACGAGGCGCAGGTGATGGACGCGATCGAGAAGACGGTCGCCGAATTCGGCGGCATCGACATCTGCGTCAACAACGCCAGCGCCATCAGCCTCACCAATTCGCAAGCAACCGACATGAAGCGGTTCGACCTGATGATGGGCATCAATACGCGAGGCACCTTCATGGTGTCGAAATACTGCATCCCCCATCTGAGGAAGGCGGAGAATCCGCACATATTGATGCTGTCGCCGCCGCTCGACATGAAGCAAAAATGGTTCGAGCATTCGACCGCCTACACCATGGCGAAATACGGCATGAGCATGTGCGTGCTCGGCCTGTCGGGCGAATTGAAGGGCGTAGGCGTTGCCGTCAATGCGCTGTGGCCGCGCACGACCATTGCGACCGCCGCAGTCGGCAATCTCCTGGGCGGCGACGCCATGATCCGCATGAGCCGAACGCCCGACATTATGGGCGACGCCGCGCATGCCATCTTCACCAAACCGTCGCGCGAGTTCACCGGCAATTTCTGCATCGACGACAAGATTCTCTATGCCAGCGGCGTCAGGGATTTCGAGGCCTACCGCGTCGACCGCTCGGCGCCGCTGATGTCGGACTTCTTCGTGCCCGAGGACGATGTCCCACCGCCCGGCGTGACGGTGCAGCCGCTGCCCTCGGTTGGCGCGGCGCAGACATCACGCTAGAAGCGCCGTGCGCGCCGCCTAACCTCGGAGAACTGCGTGGCCATCTGGAAGTGGGCTCTCGTCGTCGCAGTCGCTTTGCTGCCGGCGGCACTCGTAGGTCTCGGCATCCATTTCCGGCCCGATCGCGCCATTCGTCTCGCCACTGGTGGCGTCGCGCATATCGTTTGCTCGAAGAGCTTCGTCTCCGGACTGGATCCGCAAACCGTATTTGCCGAGACCCTCGAGCGCCCCGGCTTCCGCCGCTTGCGGCATGTGATGAAGTTCCAGATCGATCGCAAAGCCGGGACGGTCGACGCTTCGGCCCTGGGGTTTTTCAGGAGCCACGCCACATTCCATGAGGGTTTTGGTTGCGTCGAGCGGCTCGGCACGAAGGAGCCGTATCTCCTGAAGAACGACGTCGAGGCGCTGAAGGTGCCGAAGACGCCGCCGCTATTGCCTGAGATCGCCGGACCTGAACTGGTCGAGCCGGGCGATCCCGCGCTCAAGGCTGCGCTCGATCACGCCTTCGAGGAGCCGGCCACCCCGCCGTTCCGGCGCACCCGTGCCGTCGTGGTGGTACGTGACGGCAAGGTGATTGCCGAGCGTTACGCGCCTGATATCGGCGTGGACACGCAGTTGTCCGGCTTCTCCTTGACCAAATCCATGACCAACGCGCTGCTCGGCGTATTGACCCAGCAGGGATTGACCTCGCCCTCTCTGCCGGCGCCGGTCCCGGAATGGCGCGGGGGCAACGATCCGCGTCGTGAGATCGAGATCGAGCATCTCATGCGCATGACGTCTGGACTTGATCTCGACGAAACCGGCTCGGGCTCTAGTCCCTCGGCCCGGATGTATCTGCACAACGACATGTCCGCTTACGCGATCAACGCAAAAATGATCGCGCCGATCGGCACGCGCTTTCATTATTCCAGCGCCACGACGCAAATCCTGGCGCGTATTGTCAGAGATCTGACGGGCGGACCAGAGCAGACGCTCGCCTTTGCCTGGCGCGAATTGTTCAATCCGCTCGGCATGCGCAATGTCACACTGGAGTTTGACGGTGTCGGCACGGTGCAGGGCGCGAACTACATGCTCGCCAGCGCGCGCGACTGGGCGAAACTCGGCCTGCTCTATCTCAATGACGGCGTGGTCGGCGGGAAGAAGATTTTCCATCCGGACTGGGTGGACTTTTGCGCGGCGGCGACGCTCGACAGCGATTATGCGGCGGGGTTCTTCACCAATCGCAGCGAGCATCCCAACGCCAAGGGCCGCGTGAGCCTCGGTTTCGCGCGCGATTCGTTCTTTGCCGCGGGTCTTTTGGGACAGTACATCGTGATCATGCCGTCGCAACACATGGTCGTGGTGCGGTTGGGGGATTCCATCGATTATACCGGCGATACCAGGGGCGTGGCGCGGCTGGTGAAGGAAGTGATCGCGGCGACGCAGCCGTGAGTTTTGAGAGTCGTTCCGGGGCATGCGAAGCATGAACCTCAGATGCGCAATTGCGCATCGGGGAACCTAGAGATTCCCGGTTCGCGCTATCGCTCGCCCCGGAATGACGGATCCTACCGGCCGATCTCGTACGGACCGCCCTTCTCCAGCGCCCGCTTGTAGGCGGGCCGCGCGTGGATGCGCTCGACAAAGGCCATCGCCTTGGGATGACCCTGCTCGAGCCCGGCGCGCGCGGCAGCCGCTTCCAGCGGAAAGCTCATCTGGATGTCGGCTGCGGAAAATTCATTGCCGGCGAACCATTCGCTTTTCGCAAGCTCGCTCTCCCAGTAATCCATGTGCTGCTTGAGCTGCGGATTGACCAGCGTGGTCAGTGCCTGGTTGCAGACCTTGCGCACCAGCGGCCGCAGCAATGCCGGCGTCCGCCGTGGCATCAGCGTGAACAGCAGTTTCAGGAGCAGCGGCGACATCGCCGATCCCTCGGCGTAGTGCAGCCAATAGGTATAGCGCAGGCGCTCCGGCGTATTTTCCGGCGGGATCAGGCGCCCCTTGCCGTAGGTAGCAATGATGTACTCCGCGATCGCGCCTGATTCGGCGATGGTGTTGCCATTGTCGGTGATGACGGGCGATTTGCCGAGGGGATGGATGGCGCGCAATTCCTTTGGCGCGCGCATGTCGGGTTGACGCTGATAGCGCACGATCTCGTAGGGAACGCCCAACTCCTCGAGCAGCCACAGCACCCGCTGCGAGCGCGAGTTGTTGAGATGATGAACCGTCAGCATTGGCGTCCCCTGAAAATTTTCCGGTGTTCCCGTATCAGGCCTTGGACCGCCAGGCGACCGGTCCGCCGTAGCCCAAAAGGCCAAGCCCATTTATTACCCGGGTGATATTGACAATCGAATTATACCCGGGCATAAAGCGACGGCCATGTGGCCTTTTCGGAAACTCAAGATGATTCAGAGCTTTACCGCATTTGTGGGGCAGCGGCAGCTGATCTGCGGCAGCCTAGCCGAGGTCGCGCTTGCCGTGAGGCGCGCCGGCCAGGCGGTCACCCCCATCGTCATTTTCAGCGATGCGACCGGTCGCTCGCTCGATCTCGATTTGCGCGGGTCGGACGAAGAGATTGTGGCGCGGCTGCCCAAGACTGCGCTTGCACCCGAGGCCCAGGCCGCCGAGCCGCGTGGCCGCGGCCGGCCAAAACTCGGCGTGGTCGCGCGCGAGGTGACGCTGCTGCCGCGGCATTGGGAATGGCTCAACGCCCAGCCCGGCGGCGCATCGGTTGCCTTGCGCAAGCTGGTGGACGAGGCCCGCCGCGCCAACGGCGACCGCGACCGTCTGCGCGCGGCGCGCGATGCCGCCTATCACTTCATGTCGGCCATGGCCGGCAACCTCGCCAACTTCGAGGAAGCATCGCGCGCGCTGTTTGCCGATGACCGGCGGCGATTTGCCGGCCTGATCGCGGATTGGCCGACGGACATTCGCGACCACATCGTCAAACTTGCCTACAGCGATCGCGCCGACTAGCGCGATCGTCAAGTTCTCCCGGTGTAGCGCCTGATTTGACTTGAGGTGACCTGCGTTTCAGTATGATGATCATCATGGCTCGGACGACCGTGTCATCCGAGCCGCAACGATCAAGAAAATTCAGGGGAGACCGCCGTGAGCCAAAATCCGCAATTCCTGTTCGACGTCGGCAGTCCCAACGCCTTCCTCAGCCATGAGGCGATCCCGGCGATCGAAAAGCGCACCGGCGCAAAATTCGAGTATGTCCCGATCCTGCTCGGCGGCATCTTCAAGGCCACCAATAACAAATCGCCAGCGGAGACGCTGGCCGGAATCAAGAACAAGCCCGAATTCATGACGCTGGAGACCGAGCGCTTCGTCAGGCGCTTTGGCGTCAAGCCCTACAGCTGGAATCCATTCTTCCCGGTCAACACGCTGAACCTGATGCGCGCCGCGGTGGCCGCGCAAATGGAGGGCGTGTTCGAGAAATATGTCGACGCCGCCTTCCACCATATGTGGGTCGAGCCGAAGAAGATGGACGATCCGGAAGTGGCGGCGAAGGCGCTTGCTTCATCCGGCCTCGACGCCGCAAAACTGTTCGCCCGCGCGCAGGATGCTGCAGTGAAGGGCAAGCTGCTCGAGAACACCCAGTCCGCGGTCGAGCGCGGCGCGTTCGGCTCGCCGACCTTCTTTGTCGGCGAGGAGATGTTCTTCGGCAAGGAACAGTTGCGCGAAGTCGAGGAAATGATTTCGGGGAAGTGTTGAAGGCGAGCAGCGAATGGCGAATGGCGGAGATAGTGCTATTCGCTACTCCCTGTTCGCCATTCGCCTCTTATTCGCCCAATAACAAGGAACAAATCCATGCGCATTCTCGTGGTCGGCGCCGGTGCGATTGGCGGCTATTTTGGCGGCAGGCTGCTGCAGGCGGGCCAGGACATCACCTTCCTCGTGCGGCCGAAGCGCGCGGCTGAACTCGCCAGCGCCGGCCTTGTGATCAAGAGCCCGGCCGGCGACGTCACGCTGAAAAACCCGCCGACGGTGCAGGCCGACAAGCTCACCGAAAAATTCGACGTCGTGCTCTTGAGCTGCAAGGCGTTCGACCTCGAAGATGCCATCAAATCCTTTGCGCCCGCGGTCGGGCCGAATACCTGCATTATCCCGCTACTTAACGGCATGTCGCATCTCGACGCGCTGGACAAGAAGTTCGGCCGCGAGCGCGTGCTCGGCGGGCTCTGCGCCATTGCAGTGACGCTGAACGAGAAGCGCGAGGTGGTGCAGCTCGCGCCGATGCAGTCGCTCAGCTTTGGCGAGCGCGACGGCAAGACGTCCGATCGGGTCAAGGCCATTGCAGAGACCTTCGCCAAGGGCAATTGCGGCGCGGCGTCGAGCGAGCATGTGATGCAGGACATGTGGGAGAAGTGGGTGTTTCTCGCCTCGCTCGCCGCCGCCACCTGCCTGATGCGCACCTCCGTCGGCAACATCATGGCGGTCACCGGCGGCAAGGATTTTCTGCTCGGCATGCTCGATGAATGTTCGGCAGTCGGCACCGCCGAAGGCTTTGCGCCGGCTGGCCCGTTCTTCCAGCGCACCCGCGGCATCCTGACGACGGAGGGATCGCCCATGACCGCCTCGATGTTCCGCGACATCAAGGCCGGTCTGCCGGTCGAGGCCGATCATGTGATCGGGGACCTCGTTGCCCGCGCCGATGCGGCAAAAATTCCGGTGCCAAAGCTGCGCACGGCCTATACACATCTGAAGGCCTACGAGAAGCAGCGCGCAAGCTAGATCAGAAAGTAACCGGTCTCCATGAACGTCACTGCAGCAGGATCAAGCGGACGCACGATTCCGCGCGCCGATTTCGGCCGCGTCGCCGTCTTCTTCGGCGAGAAGAACGGCAAGTATCCCGACGCCAACCAGGTCATCGTGCGCGGCTCCGACACGCAGGCAGCCTTCGATACGCCTGTTGTCGCCAACCACATCGGCCCGGAATTCGACGCCAGCGATCTCGTGATCCTCGGCCATGTGCATGAAGATCATATGGCCGCGCTGCACCGCCTGCCCAAGGCGCCGGTGCATGTGCATGAGGCCGATCTCGCGGCCGCGCAAAGCTGGGAAGGCCTGCGCGCCGCCTATGGCAGCGACGAGAGCTATGTCGCCGAGATGTTGTCGCGATTCCAGCGCGACTTCTTCTACGCCCCGCGGCCGGACGCCATCGGCTACAAGGACGGCGCGGTTTGGGAGCTCGGCGGGTCGCTCGTGCGAGCCTTCCATATGCCGGGGCACACGGCCGGACATTGCGCGCTGCTGGTGGAGCCCGAGGGCGTTGCCTTCATCGGCGACATCGACCTCACCGGCTTCGGCCCGTACTATGGCGATGCCTCGTCAAGCCTGAGCGATTTCCGCCGCACGCTGGCGCGGGTGGCGGACATTCCGGCCAACGTGTGGGTGACCTCGCACCATCGCGGCGTCTACACCGACCGCGAAAAATTTCTGCGCGATCTCGCCGCCTACACCAGGACGCTCGACATTCGCGAGCAGCGCTTGCTGGGCCTGCTGCGCGAGTCGCCAAAAACGCTGGCGCAACTGGTGGAATGCCGTCTGCTGTACCCGCCGGGTCACCAGGGTTTGTGGGTCGTCGATGCGGAGACGCGCTCGATCTCCAGCCACCTTGACGAGTTGCTCGCGGATGGACGGGTGCGCCTGGACGACGGCGGCGTCTATCGCCTGAGCTGACACCACCTAATCCAGCAGCGTGAACTGCAGCAGCAGGTTGCGCTGGATCATCGAAAAATTGTCGTCGGAAACCATGGTGATCACGACTTCGCCTTCCGGCGTCGTATGCGCGTCGATCCCTTCCATGTTGTCGATCTCATGGCCGAGGTCGGCGAAGAAGATCGGCGGCCCGTCGACCAGGGCGCCCGGCGCAAAGGATTTCAGCGCAATGCGGCGAATGCGGATGCCGACGCCGCCGATCCATGAGAACTTCCGCTCCAGCAGCAGCATGTCGCCGGACGGCAGCAGCGTTGCATCGCTGATGTCGAAATTGTCCGAGCGTCGCACCGAAAACTGGCCCGGCGTTTTGCCGCCGATCAGGAAACCGAGGATGTTGCCTTCGGCATCGAGCCCGCGCTCGGAGATCGCAATCAGCGTGCCCGCGAGCGGTTGGCCCTTGGGGACGACGACCAGCGCTTCAAATCCCTTGTTGTAGGGCAGCTTGCGCGCCGCTATTGGCAGCGGCACCTCTTCACCGCGGGCCTGCGTAAATCCTTTGGCAAAATCGTAGCGCAGGATGCGGTTGACGCGCTCGAGGCCGACATAGACAAGCGAGCCGTCGAGCGCGATGCATTCTGAATCGTACCAGCCACGCGCGGTGATCGGCTTGCCGTCGGGCCCGAGCAATGGCGAGGCCTTGACGTCCTCCAGACCTATCATCTCCCTGCCGCGATAGACGATGCGGCCGGTGAACCAGCCGCCCTTGTCGCTGACGGCAATGAAGCGTTCGCCTTTGGCGTCGAGCCGCAGGCCGGACAAACCACCAAAGCCGCGGTATCCCGAGGTCAGCACCAGCCCGCTGCGGAACTCGAGCTCGCCGAAGCGCAGCCGCGAGCGGTCGCGGGTGTCGAAGCCGGCGAGCGGCCGCGCGTTCACCTCGATCGAAACCGGCTCGGTGACGGAATATTCGTCCGTTCTCGCCCGCTTCGGCGGCGGCTGCACCGCAGTTTGCGGCAACGCCGGTTCGGGCAACGCCAGCGCAACGAATCCCGCCGCCGTCGCGGTCAGCAAACGGCGGCGGCTCAATCGAGGACTCATGCGCTCAGGAATGCAGCCGCCGCCGGTGGCCGGTGGCTTGCGCGGCGTGGGTCTCGCTGAAGAGTTCGGCGAGCTTTTCGGTGATTGCGCCACCGAGCTCCTCGGCATCGACGATGGTCACCGCGCGGCGATAGTAGCGCGTGACGTCGTGACCGATGCCGATCGCGATCAGCTCGACCGGGGAGCGGGTCTCGATCTCTTCGATGATGTGGCGCAGATGCCGTTCCAGATAGTTGCCGGGATTGACCGACAGCGTGGAATCGTCGACCGGCGCGCCGTCCGAGATCATCATCAGGATTCTGCGCTGCTCGGGACGCGCCAGCAGGCGCTTGTGCGCCCAGTCCAGCGCCTCACCGTCGATGTTCTCCTTCAACAGGCCCTCGCGCATCATCAGGCCAAGGTTCTTGCGCGAGCGCCGCCACGGCGCATCGGCCGACTTGTAGATGATGTGGCGGAGATCGTTGAGCCGGCCGGGGTTCGCCGGCTTGCCGGCGGCAAGCCACGCCTCGCGCGACTGCCCACCCTTCCAGGCCCGCGTGGTGAAGCCCAAAATCTCCACCTTGACGCCGCAACGCTCCAGCGTGCGCGCCAAAATGTCGGCGCAGGTCGCGGCAACCGTAATCGGGCGGCCGCGCATCGAGCCGGAATTGTCCAACAGCAGCGTCACCACGGTGTCGCGGAAGGTTGCTTCCTTCTCATGCATGAAGGACAGCGGATGATAGGGATCGGTGACGACGCGCGACAGCCGCGCCGGATCCAGAATGCCTTCCTCGAGATCGAACTCCCAGGCGCGGTTCTGCTGCGCCATCAGGCGGCGCTGCAGCCGGTTCGCCAGCCGCGCCACGATGCCCTGCAGATGCGCGAGCTGCTTGTCGAGATAGGAACGCAGCCGCTCCAGCTCGTCATGGTCGCAAAGGTCTTCGGCCGCGATCACCTCGTCGAATTTTGGCGCAAAGGCGTGATACTCCGGCCCGCGCGGCTCGTTGCGCCCATGCGCGTTCGGCCGCGTCGCCTCGCCCGGCGTCTCGTCGTCGCCGAGCTCGCCGTCGTCGAACGTGTCCGATGTGGAGGCCTGCGCGCTCTCCATTGCGCTTTCCGACATCTCGTCGGTGGAGGCCTGCGCCTGGTCGGCGCTCATCTCCTGCGCAGCATCGCTGTCAGGCGAGCCTTCGGCGCCGGACTGGTCGTTCTCGCCGTCCTGGTTCTCGTCATTCTCGTCGTCGTCCGAATCCATGTTGCGGTCGTCGCCGAGATCGAGCGCCGACAGCAGATCATGCACGAGGTCGCCGAAACGGGCCTGGTCTTCGGTGAAGCGGGCAAGCTGATCGAGCCGGGTGCCGATCTTGTCCTCCAGCACCGGGCGCCAGAGATCGACCATCTTCTTGGCCGCCGTGGGCGGCGCCATTCCGGTCAGGCGTTCGCGCACCAGCATGGCCAACGCATCCGACAGCGGCGCGTCGGCGCGATCGGTGATTTCGTCGAACTTGCCGCGATGGAAGTGGTCGTCCAGCATCGCGGTGAGGTTTCTTGCCACCCCAGACATGCGCCGCGCGCCGATCGCTTCCACCCGCGCCTGCTCCACCGCCTCGAACACGCCGCGCGCCTGCGGATTGCCCGGCATCAGCTTGCGATGCACTTTTGGATCGTGACAGGCGAGTTTCAGCGCGATCGAATCGGCGTGGCCCCGGATGATCGCGGCATCGCGCTTGGACATTTTCCGCGCCGGTTCCGGCAGCCGGGCCTTGCCCGGGGCGAGGCCCGGCCGCTCGGCGGCGAAGCT
>Ga0081540_1003001_pt1 | contig 13529 bp, 10 predicted proteins | sample TabmetS2T1R1_FD_71024 | JGI IMG/M metagenome (GOLD analysis project Ga0081540, IMG submission 71024) | Tabebuia heterophylla rhizosphere microbial communities from the University of Puerto Rico - S2T1R1 | ecosystem: Host-associated > Plants > Roots > Rhizosphere ... | reverse complement strand
GAAACTCGTCTGATCCTCCCGCTCCCACGCCTCCGGTCCCGTACAGCATCCAGTCGGAGTTTGGTGCCCATCCAATTCGTCCTCGAGCCGACCCAAGAAGTTTGACGTCATGCCCGATAGACTGAGCAACCGTGAAGCCGGGCGTGACCGCACTGACGGCCGAACTGCCGCTGATGCCCGTGGCGCTGACGTCCAATTCCAGTCCGGCGACCATCGCGCCGTACTGCCAGTTGTAGCCGAAATGGCCGCCTCCGACCCAACCGCTCGATTTGAACCCGTCGAGCACCACGAGCGGGTTGGCGACGACAGTGAAGGAGAATGGGTCGTCCTTCCAACCGTAACCGCCGTGCCCGCCGATGTAGAACCCCGTCCACGACGGCAACGGCGCAGGCGGTGCAACTTTCACTGCCATATCTGCTGCAGACGCTACGCCGGTAGCCAACGTAAAAAAGGAAATTGCGAGTGCGAGCGTTTTCATTTCAGACCTCCATGTGTGTTTGTTGACGCGCTGCTATGCGTGTTCCGCGCGGAGGCTATCGCGGCTGACGACATTTCGATGTACCTTGGGAAACACATCCACAGGGAATGAATGGACGCGCAAAACTACGGGGATTTTCCCGTATTTCTACCTGCTGACGTCGATGCTGCGCGCTGGTGCACAACGCGCGCCGAGCGCGCCTGCAGCGGCTGTTGGCCGAGCGAGGCGAGGACAAAAGAGGACAAGGCTGCGGCGGCATGAAATGCGTTTGCTGCGAAGGTACCGGCTGGGTCTGCGAAAACCATCCTGACCAGCCTTGGGAGGGACCGCACGCCTGCACCTGCGGCGCGGCCGGCGCGCCCTGCCCGGCGTGCAACAATCCGCTCGACGGCGAGCCACCACGACTGCCGAAGGGGTTCAAGCCCGATGGCGAGTAAGGGCTGGTCGACGCGCTTCGCGGAGCCCATCGTGCTCGACGATGGCACCGAGCTGTCGACGCTGCGCGATGCGATCCATTATCTCGCCAGGACGGTCCCGAAGGCCGAGCGCGATCACGAAAAGGTGCTCTCCGCAGCGGATCACCTGACCAGGTCCGCCGAGCAAGGCTACCCGCTCTTCTTCGCGCGCGCGGCTACGCTGCAGGCAATCCACCGCAACAGAGAGCGAGTGTTCAATCCTGCTCGCAAGGATCATCACTGGGGCAAGCGGAAGCTGAAGAGGGATCAGTGAGCCTTCGAGCCGAAGCTGCTGGCGCAGATCGGGTACCGGGCGAAGTCGGCCGAGAGCAAGGTAAGCTATCAAGGAGCCTGCCTGACGACCTGTGATAGCATTGCGATGACGCGGGCTGGAACCGAATGCAATATCGTGGGACGTGAAGGCAAGGATCGGCCGACGCCCGCATACTGCCCATAGGATCGTCGGGCAGCGCGCGCCATTGATGAGAGGACCACGATGTTTGCATTCGTTCTAATGCCGTTCGATCCGGGCTTCGATGATATCTACAAGCTCGGCATCAAGGAGACGGCCGAGAAGCTCGGCATTCGTGCAGAGCGTGTGGATGAGCAGATATTCCATAAAGAGAACATACTTGAGCGCATCTACGGCCAAATAGACGCTGCGGACTTCATCATCGCTGACCTAACGGGTCGGAACCCGAACGTGTTTTACGAAACAGGATATGCGCACGCCAAGGGCAAGTTATGCTTGCTTCTAACATCGAGAGCCGACGACATACCGTTTCACCTCAAACACCATCGTCATCTTATTTGCGGAGACTCGATACAGAACTTGCGGCAAGCGCTTGAAAAAGACCTAGACGGCTTAGTAGCTGAGGTCAAAAACCGAGATTCTGTGCTCGCTGTGCGACTGACCAGAACGAGCGGTTTGTTAGAGAAAGATGACTGGACCGCAGACGCAAAGGTTGATCTGACTTTCGATCTCAGCAACGAAACGACCGTTCCGTCGCCCGAAATTGAGGCAATATATTTTGACACCGGCAGGGGATGGACCTTCAAACAAGATGGCCGCGAATGCGCAGCTCGGACTGTGGAAGGCGATAAGAACTCCGTCAGTCACTTCCTCCGTTCTCCCGTGCGACGTTTACAAGCTGGGTCATGGGCTGAAATCAAGATCAGCGGCGAAAAAACTCTCGCAACCAAATTCGGAAAGAAAAATAAGGAAGTCGTGTTCAAAGATAAGTACAGGGTGGCAGGCCGAGCAAGGGTTCGTGTTTTGACTACCGACGGTGCGTTTGAATTTCCCATAGACCTCGATATCGAGGTTGATGAATTTCCGTTCTAACTTGTCGCCAACAGAGGCGCACACGTTGATCATATGGAAGCGTGGGTTGGCTGCTGAAGTCAGGGCATTCCGAGACTGTACCGCTGCACCTCACAATGCCCGCATGCGTCACGCTCAGCGCGACCGGCCGCGTGCGCTGATCAGCGGCTCCAGCTCGCCATCGTCGCCGGTGACGACCTTTTGCTCTATCGAACCAGGCAGGATGCGCTCGCCTCCGCCGGTCTCGCGGACATCGAAGCCAATCTGCTCGAAATCCTGCATGCGATGTCTGCATATCCAGATGAGCCGACTTTCGAGGCCGGAGCGTCAACGTCCGCAAGGAGCAACGTGGATGAGGGTCATTTAGCCGACTTCATTTAAACCCTTCAGCTCATGGGCAAACTATCTTCCCTCCAAGGCCGCCACCACCCATGTTGCGAATGGCTCGGCATCCCTTCGGAACAATCTGACAGCCGTTCTCTCCGCAGGTGCGAAGCCCGCCCTGGGTGACAATTCTGGCCTTGTCATAAGGATCATAAGATGACGTTGAAGGGGCTTCGACGGGCGTGCGGCTCGGCGTAGCTGCCCGTTGAGTCGGAGGCTTCTTGGGCTCGATCTTCTCGCAGTTTCCATCGTGACTGAGTTGGTGCCCAGCACGGCAAGCGATCTTTACGCACCGTTCGCCATCCGCTCGATAGCCGATCTCACAGATTAGCGGACAGATACGGCTGCTCTTACCTCTTACGACCTCAAGCGCATCCGCGCTGGCGGTCTTCACGTCCAGCTTCGTGCCTGCATGTCTATTGAAGAGATCGAGCGCCTTCTGTGAGGCGGCGTTCCAGTTGCCGTCAACCGCGCTGGAGCTGCAGCCGACGCGGCGTAGTTCTGCTTGAAGTGCGCGAGGGAGATCGACGGTTGGTTGCTCAAGCTTTTCGGTTGGTGCGACGGCGGCGAGCTGCTGCTTCTTCTCCTCCGCTGCCTTCTCCGCAGCGATGCGGGCCTGTTCTGCCGCAGCTGCCTTCTCCTGCTCAGCTTTCTTCGTCTTCTCGGCGGCAAGTCGAGCTTTCTCCTGCTCCGCAAGGCGAGCCTTCTCGGCGGCGGCCGTCTTGTCCTGCTCGATCTGCTTGGCTTTCTCCGCCGCGATACGGGCCTCCTCAGCTGCCTTGGCGGCGGCGGCGGCCTTAGCTTGCTCGGCCTGCCTTGCTCCTTCGGCGGCGAGGCGTGCCTTCTCTTGCTCGGCAAGACGCGCTTTCTCGACCGCTGCGACCCGCGTCTCTTCGGCGGCGATCCGGGCCAACTGTCCTTTTGCCAGACTTGCGTAGAAGCCATCGGGATACTGCGCGAGGAAGGCGGTCCATACGTCCCTGGTGCCGATCTGCAGGGCCAGCTCGTAGTCGCGCCGGACGGCAGTCTGAGGGTCGGCTTGCGGCCCCATGGCGACAGGCTTCGCTGGAACGAGCGAAACATCATCCCCACCAAGCGAGCCGTAGAGATATGGCTCCTGCTTGTTGCCGGTGGACTTCAGGACATCGTCACGGACGTAGCCGAAGGCCTTCCGCAGATCGAGGCCTGGTTTCGTGACGTGGTTGACGACCGCCCTCGTGAATGGGCTGTACTTGCCGTCACCATCCGAGGCAGTTGAACCCGCCTTCGATGCGAACGCAATGAGCGTGTTCGGATTGGTCGGTTCGACCTTCGCCAAGCCGCGCCCAACAGCGCGGGAAGCCAGAGTGCGCTTCATCGACCTTGTGAACGGACTGTCTCGGCACGCATCGAGGATCACGAGGCGCAACTTCTTCGCTGGCTCGACGGCTACGAGGACGCGCTCCAAGGACAAGGCCTCGTCGTAAACGTCTCTGTCGCGATCCAGGACCGCATCGACGGGGATCATATAGTTGATGCCGTCTATCTCGATACCATGACCGGCGTAGTAGACGACGGCTACGTCGGCATCTCCAGCTTTGTCGACAAAGTCCCGAAGCGCCCGGCGCATGTCCGCGATTTTTAGATCGCGTCGAAGATCGACGCTGTCGAACCCGGCCGACTTGAAGGTCTCGGCCACTAGGGCGGCATCGTTGGCAGGGTTGGGAAGCCGGGCAACCTTGTCATAACCGGAGTTGCCGATGATCAGGGCGACGCGCTTGTCGGCGAGCGCCGGACCGCCGGCAAAGCACCAACCCGCCAGCATTAGCCCATAGGCGATCTTCCGAAGCGCTCCCATGCCAACCACATTGATCGCATCAAAAGTTGAACATGTTCAAGCCGGTTTCAGCGGGTTCTTCTGTGATGAAGGTCATAATGTACCGCCAAAGATCCACTGCGGCGGAGCGACCTTCTGGGCCGGTATGCGAGCCGGCGGCTGCTGCCTGCGATGTCCGCCTTACCAAGGAGCGTGGATCATCTCAGGCCGCTTCCATAGTCAGGGGAACAGCGGCCAGGATCATCAGCAGCGCCGTCAGGCCGTGCATGCCGAAGGCGCTCCTCGCCGAGCCTTTCGCCGCAAGAATGACCAGCATGTCGCCGATGGGGATGATGGCTTCCACGAGCAGGATAATGCCGACCATGTGGGAGCCACCCCACACCATGAACGCGAGCACGGCGAGCCCTGACGCGATGTCGCGCACGCCCTTGAGACGAAGCCACCAGGCGATATTTGGACCCTCTTCGGGAAGCGGCAGGCCGAAGCTGAGGGTCGCGGCTCTCGGCCTCGACAGGTACAGGAGCCCAATCGCGATTATCGCGAGGGCCACGAGCGCGGCAAATCCAAGGGCCAATTGATGCATATCCGTCTCCCTTATTGTGCTGCGGACCTGGCCGCCCGACCATCCTGAGGTCCGCTCTTCGCCCAAGAGCGACCGCGCCAGGCACCCGAAGCAGCGGGTAAACCCGCGCCGGGCTGGGCCTCGTCGTGGAACGGTCTCAGCGGTGAAACCGTTATCATGGCTGGAGGACGGAGTGATGGCCGACAAGCTATCTGGATGCAGACGAGCCGACATCGGCGGCGCGACTGCCGACGCCAGCTAAGTGCCATTAAGAGACACCGATTGCCCCGCCAAATCCTTGACTGCTCAATTCGTAGGTTTCCACTGAAGTGTCGGGATCGGTCTGGCTCCTGATCGCAACTCCAATGCCATACGCTCAGCAGGTTCAATCACATGCTCGCCTAGTGCAGCGATCATCCAGGTGATTATCCCGCTTGACGATGAAGTCCTACGAGCGGTCGCTGCGTGACATTAAAAGCCGCACGGTGCTCCCTCTCTCCTCGGCCTACTGTTTCGCCGCACCAATCGCCCTCCACAACGTTGATCGGCTTGCCAAGATCCATCAACCGGGCCTGTAGCAGGGATAGCGCGACGAGGTCACTTGCGATGACGGAACTCGGAACACCAATACCACTCGTCCAGCGAAACTCGACGTGGGGACGCTGATGAACACTGCTCGGATGGTATGAGCGGTCAAGATCAGGTCCGAACTGGATGCCTTGAAGTAACGAATAGGCGCGGGCTTGCGGACTTAACATCAGGTCTTGTTCACGTTGCCAGACGGCAGGATCTACCAGCAGCTCCAACTGATTCGGTTCTACATCATAGTGGCGCCGCCACGCATCTACATCCTCTGGCCGAGGCTGCCTTCCATACAATCTGGTGCAAAGGCCGCGAAGAAATTCGTGCCACGTTGGCGGCGGCGGCATGATGAATGGCGAACCATCAAGGCAGAGCAACGGTGCATTGGAGCCCTTTGGCAAGTACCAATATAAGGTGTGCCGAACCTCGGGTTGTTTCGCCAACGGCGGCTCTCCAGTCGCCTGAACAAACTCCCGCGCGTCCTTCACCAACGCCGTCGTCAGCACCGCACCGGCACCGATCAAAAATCCACGTCGAGACAGCAGCATAAAAAATCCTCCGAGATGGCACACGCATCTGGAGGACTGGCGACCTACTGTTGCCCATACGGGCCACATCGTCGTGCCACCGTTGCCGGTCAGGGCTGGTTGGCGGGACCGTCAGGTCCTCTCAGGATGCACGGCAAAGACTAGCAAACAGCTCTAAGAGGTCAATAGTGTTTGCGACGCCTTCGCCAGTGCCGCCTCATGCTCTTCACCGAATGCAACGCGTTGAAGTCGGCGATCCCGTCGACGAGAACGTCTTGTCATAGAAGGACGGCAATCGCGTCTAATCCATCTCGGTCCCGTGCGGCACTAGGATCACGATAGCTGACCTTTCGCGGTCCCGGAATGATGTCCGCTCTGCCCCCAACAGCGGACATGATAAAGCACCTGATCGACTTCCGCTTATGGGCCAGGAGGAGACATTGCATGATGCTTTATTTGGCCCGCGCGGGACTCAGGTCTCCTCCGCCCACGAGATGAGCAGGGGCGGCTCCACGCGACAGACGCCATGAGGTCAGCCCCGGTTTGGGGGCTGACCAACCTCTTGATGAACGGCCAGCGCCTATCGGCGGCTTCCCTGGGTCGTTCCTGCGGCTGACATCTCGGTCGGCCCCAGCTTCGCCGTCAGCTTGTTGATCTTGCCAGTGAAGCGGAACGGCACCTGATAGTCCTGGTCGTCTACCGGCGTGCCGGTATCGAGGCCAACGTTGAAGGTCTCGTCCCACATGAGGGTGATCGGCAGACTGCGCGGCATGGGATGGCTGTCCACGACCTTGCCGTCCGCCTTCAGCGAGCCCGTGCCGCCCTTGCCCAGGCCGGGGCCGTCGTATTTCCAGTCGAACTCCAGCGTGTGCTTGCCGGGCGCAAGCGCCTCCTTGCCCTGCCACTTGACGCGCTCGAGCCCGACCAGGTTCCAGGTGAACACGGGCCGACCCTTCAGCAGGTAGAAGCCGTAGCCGGCGAAGCGGCCGCCGTCGGTCATCAGCATCCCCTCGGCACCGCCCTGGGGAATCTCGACTTCGGCCGTGATCGTGTACGACCGGTTCAGCAGGCTCGGGGCGTTGCCGGTGTCGGGGAACGGCACGTTGCTCACTTCGCCCGAATAGGTGAAGAGGGTCCGGCCCGGCGCGTAGCTCGGCTTGTGCGAGATGAACCTCTCAAGGCGCGTGTCGTCGAGGGGGAAGACCTGGTACTTCGTCGCCTCCATCGCAAACACTTGCTGCATGGCGCGGAGCTTGTCCGGCATCTTGGCGGCGAGGTTGTTGGCCTGTGTCCAGTCCTCGGTCACGTTGTAGAGCTCCCATGGGAAACCGTTCATGACATCCGTGGGCGGCTTGTCCAAGGTGAGGACCCAAGGCGCGTGGACGGGAGGCGCCGAGGCGATCCATCCGTCGTGGTAGATCGCGCGCGAACCAAACATTTCGAAATACTGCGTCGTCCGCTGGCCCGGCGCGTTCGCGTTGGCCTTGTCCCAGGTGTAGGCCATGCTCACCCCTTCGATCGGCTTCTGCGCGACGCCATTGACGCTCACCGGCTGCGGGAGGCCAGCCGCTTCGAGGATCGTCGGCACGATGTCGATCACATGGTGGAACTGGTTGCGGATGCCGCCGGCGTCCTTGATCCGCGCGGGCCAGGCCATGGCCATGCCGTTGCGGGTGCCGCCGAAGTGAGAGGCTACCTCCTTGGTCCACTGATACGGCGTGTCCCAGGCCCACGCCCAGCCTACCGCGAAATGAGGATAGGTCTGGTCGGAGCCCCAGGCGTCGTAGAACTTCATGTTCTGTTCGACCGTCGGGTTCACCGCATTCGCAACGGCGAACTCGTTGAACAGGCCGTGCAGGGTCCCTTCGGGGCTCGCGCCGTTGTCGCCGCTGATGTAGATGACCAGCGTGTTGTCGAGCTTGCGGACGTCGTCGATCGCCTGAATCACGCGGCCGATCTCGTGGTCCGTATAGGCCAGATACGCCGCATAGACGTCGGCCTGCCGGATGTAGAGCTTCTTCGCCTCGGGCGAGAGCGTGTCCCATTGCGGAATGTCTTTCGGCCAGGCGGTAAGCTGCGCCGATTGCGGGATCACGCCGAGCCTCTTCTGGTTGGCGAAAATGGTCTCACGCAGCTTGTTCCAGCCTTCATCGAACAGGTGCATGTCGCTGATCTTCTTGGTCCACTCCGGCGTCGGGTGGTGCGGCGAGTGCGTGCCGCCGGGTGCGTAGTAGATCATGAATGGCCGGTCGGGCTGCACCTCGTTCAGCATCTTGATGCGCCCGATCGCCTCGTCGGCCATGGCGGTGATCAGGTTCCAGCCGGGATTGCCGAGGAAGGGCTGGATCGGCGTGGTGTTGCGGAACAGGTTATTCGGCTGCCACTGGCTGGTGTCATCGCCGGCGAAACCGTAGTAGTAGTCGAAGCCCTTGATGGGCCCAGTCGGCCAATTATGGAAGGGCCCGGCCTGGCTTCCCTCCCATAGCGGCACGTTGTGATCCTTGCCGTACCACGAGGTGTCGTAGCCGTTCTGCCGGAGAATCTCGCCGATGGCGACGGCGTCGCGCGGGATGACGCTGTTGTAGCCGGGGTAGCCAGTCGCCTGGTCGACGACGACGCCGGTGGCCACCGAATGGTGGTTGCGGCCGGTGAGGAGCGCGGCCCGCGTCGGCGAGCAGAGCGCCGTCGTGTGGAAGGCCGGGTAGCGCAGACCCGCTTGGGCGATGCGGTCCAGGGCGGGCGTCGGGATCACGCCGCCAAAGGTGGACGGCGCGGAAAAGCCGACATCGTCGGTCATGATCAGAACCACGTTGGGCGCGCCCTTCGGCGGCACAACCAGTGCCGGCCAGTAGGGCTTCGAGTCTACCGCGTTGGGGTTGATTTCGCCCCGAAACGGCGGCGGCGGATTCGGCAGATACCTGCCGTCGATGGTGGTCGTCGCGCCAGGCGAACCCGGCTGCCCGGTGGTTTGTTGGGCTCCTGCGGGAGCACAGGCCAAGGCCGTGAAGACGGCACCCAACATCATCGTATTCTTGTTCCTGCCCATGGCATTCTCCTACGTTGTCAGCAGACTCGCATGATTTGACGATCGTGACTTGACGCGCGGGAATCTCGGACCGCCGCCTGCAGCGAACGCTCCTCTGTTCTGCTTCTGTCAGCTTACTGAAAGTCGGAGGCCCGACTATGCAGAATCCGGCAGAAGGGGCTTTCATGTGAGCAGGGAACACCATGTCCAGACCCGGACAAAACCAGCCGAACCTTCGTGGGGCAGCCGTTCGGACGAGCGGCAAGCGTGCTTGTGGCTAGGGGTCGCTCGGTGCCATGATGTCCGAGTTGGGTCATTTGCAGACATGACCGCGCGGTCGGCGCAGGTCCGCTCTACCCTCAAAACCGGACATTTGGATCGGCAGCCAGCAAGTTCGCTTCGGGCCATGTGTGGACGGCTCCGAGTTGGCAAGAGCTTTTTTCCCGCGTGCAGCATTGGTCGGTGCGCCCATGTGTTCGGCCTTTTAGCGCGGTTCACATGACCGCTGGCCATAATGCCCTCCGCGGATCAGGTCCCGATCAATAGCCCGCATTCGACAATGCTTGGGGGAAGCTGGGTTGTCCTGATCGCCGGATCGACCGGCACTGCATTACGTGCTGTTCGCCCTGCCAACCTTCACATCACGCCGGTTGTCCGGCGCGATCTCGTTTACGCCGCAAGCGCGACGGGTTCCTTGTATCGTTCACCTTTGACCATCATAGCCCAGACCATTCGCGCGATCTTGTTGGCAAGCGCGATAGCAGCAACCTTGGTCGGCCGCCGCGCCAGCAAGGCCGTGAGCCAGGGCCGATGCTTGGTGCCATGGATCTTGGCGTAACGGATGACGGCGAGCGCCCCGGCCACGAACAGGCCGCGCAGATAGCGATCCCCTTGCTTGCTGATCCCGCCAAGCCTGTGCTTGCCTCCACTCGAATGCTGCTTCGGCACGATCCCGATCCAGGCTGAGAAGTTGCGGCCCGATCGGAAGGCCTTTGGGTCGGCAACGGTGGCGACTACAGCAGTGGCCAGCACCGGACCGACGCCGGGAGCTTCATCGAGCCTCATGCTCATCTCGTTGGATCGGTGCCAGGCGCTGATCAGCCGGTCGAACTCCAGTATCTGCTCCTTGATCCTCCGCAGTTGAGCCCCAAATGCCAAGAGACACGCACGGGCCATCTCCGGAACCCGCCTGTCGCTTGGATCGGCTACGACATTGAGCAGTTCCTCGACACCGTGGCGCCCAACCGGCGCAACGATCCCAAACTCGGCAAGGTGGCCCCGGATCGCGTTGATTACTGCAGTCTGCTGACGGATGAACAGATGGCGCGTTCGGTGGAGCAACAGGCCGCTCTGCTGATCAGGAGTCTTGGTGGGCACGAACCGCATGTTGGCCCTGGTGACTGCCTCGCAAATCGCCTCTGCGTCAGTCGCGTCATTCTTCTGTCGCTTGAGTAGAGTCGAGGAGAGGCGCGGTGTCGCGTTGATTAGCACTCCGTTTCCTCTCCCCGCTCATCAAACCGGACGTGCAGTTTTCCCGCATCCGGCTTTCCGACAGGCTTCCTCACGAGGCACACGTCGGCGACACTTTGCGCACGCGGTTCAGCACGAGCACGCCAGGGGTCCCATAGATTTTACGAGAGAATCGTCTGACGCCACGGCTGGGCGCATTATGTCGTCTGCGCAGAAAGGCGAGCACGCGGTCGAAGACATGTCGATCAACGGCCTGATGGGCCGTGGCAAGAGAGCCATAGCTGAAGTAAGCGGACCAGCCGCCCAGAAGGCGGTTTAGGCGCGCTTGCACTTCAGGCCAAGTACCCTTGTTGCCTGGCGTCAGCAGCTCGCTGACCTTCCTCTTGATCCGCAGCACACTTTTCTTGGACGGAGCTGCACCAAGATACCACCGTCCCCCGTTGGGGAAACGGCGGGGTCCCAGGGTGTACCCAAGGAAATCGAAGCTTTCCAATCGGACGTTCCTCACCGAGGTTTTCGCCTCGTTGAGTGTCAGCCCGAGCTTGGTCATCACTGCTCTCGTCCACGCCAATGCCTCCTCCGCGTGGCCGCGGCTGAGAATGACGAAGTCGTCGGCATAGGAGATGACGTGCGCACGGAATGCTTCACACCGACCGCTGAGACGCCAATGCTTCAGGAACCGATTCATGTAGATGACGGAGAGCAGCGGACTGGCGACACCGCCCTGTGGCGTGCCACGCTTGCTGCTCTTACCGCCACTCATGCGCCGTTTCCCGTCGCTATCCCGCTCCTCGACTGGTGCTCGCAGCCATAGCTTGATTAGCCGCAGCACATTCCGGTCGACGATGCGTCGGGCCACCGATTTAAGGAGGTCCGAATGCGGGATCGTGTCGAAGTATTTCGACAGATCAGCGTCAACAACGTCGGTGTAGCCCCGGCACACAAGCCGGTGCACTTCCTTGACTGCATCGACCGCGCTGCGACGCGGGCGATATCCATAAGCGCCATCCTCAAAATCCGCCTCGAAGATCGGCTCCAGCACGATCTTTGCGGCAGCTTGGACGACCCGGTCCCGGATTGTTGGGATACCGAGCGGACGTTCGCCGCCGCCGGGCTTTGGGATCATCACCCGCCGCACCGGATCGGGCCGGTAAGTCTTCGTGACGAGTTCATCGCGCAGGCCGGCCAACCATGCTTCAAGTCCCGACTCGTCGATTTGCTCGAAAGTTATTCCGTCCACTCCCGGCGCACCCGCGTTGGCGCGGGTAAGCTCGTAGGCATGGCTCAGAATATCCTCGCGGCAGATCTTGTCGTACAGCACGTAGAAGCGGAAGGCAGGCTCCGCCTTTGCCTTGCAATAAAGCTTTCTCTGAAGGCTCCTGATCTTATCGGGCGTTTGTAGGCTCATCGCCAATCGACCCATTTCCTCGCCATCTTCAAAAGCGCACCTGAAGTCAGGGTCCTTTCCTCCGCCGGAATTACCCGGTTTCATCAGTACTACGACCCTGTCCGACTCCCGTCCGGTCCATCGACTACTCGATGCTGAAGGTGCGACCTTCGACCAAGACGGGTCTCCCCCGATTACCCGCACTACCTTTCCAGCGTGCCGTGCCCATTACCCCGGTGAATCAGACAGGTGCATGTGTCGATTGCTTCCCTGTCCACACGGCCTTCCCCGCCATACGATCGGGTCGGCATTCACATCGTAACTTTCGAGGCGTGCTCAGGCTTCACTCACGTTACGGCCCGCTGGATTGCTCGGCCGCCAAAAGCGACCTTTGTCACGAGGCTTCGATCCGTCCGATTGCTCGTCCAAACCGCTCGTCAGCTACCAGATCAATCGACTACTCTCTGGGTGGATCCTTCCTCCACTGGTAATACGCGCCGTCGGGGCGCACCGTAGGGCTTCACATAGGCCGGAGGCATCAACCGCACCGTATGCCCCAACGCCTGCAATTCGCGGGACCAATAATGCGACGACGCGCAAGCCTCAATCCCAACCAGGCATGGCGGCAACTTCTCAAAGAACGCCAGCACGTACCGACGCTTCAACTGACGGCGGATCACCACCTGACCGCCAGCATCAACCCCGTGAACCTGAAAAACCGACTTAGCGATGTCCAGTCCGATTGTCGTGATCGTTTGCATGGATAGCTCCTCCAGATCGTGGGAGCCCTAGCAGCTCCCAAATCCATGGCACTCGCGTGCCGGTGGAGGAGCCGTCCACAGCATCATTACCGGACCGACGCGCCGACTAAGCGAATGCGAAGGTAAGCGCTCTGTATTTCGGACCCGACAGACTGGTTCACTCGATGACTTGATCCGCCCGTTTGAGCAGCTCTGGCGGAATCGTCACACCAATTGTCCGAGCCGTCTTGAGATTGAATATCAGTATATGCTGCGAGAGGACCTCGATCGGTAAGTCGCCCGGTTTGGCGCCCGCTAAGATCTTTTCCACATACACGGGTATTCGCGGCAACGTATCGAGAAGGCCTGTCCCGTAGGCGATCAAGCCCCCCGCTTCCGACATCCGCCGGCCTCCCAGAAACATCGTCGGAAGGCGATACGTGGCCGCCAGCTCGGCGATCCGTTTCTGATGAATGATGGGTACAGGTACGTCCAGTACCAGCAGCGCCTCGGCGCGCTCGTTCTTCATCGCCGTGAAGGCTCTTTCGAGATCTGGAATGGGACCTCTGGCCTTCAACCATTGAGGCCGCAGGCCCAGTGATCGTGCCGCCGTATCGTTCGCTTTCTCCAAGGGGTTCCAGCCCTCCACGCGCGGAATATCCTCATCACTCAAAATCGCCAACCGCGCGAGGTTCGGCATCACCTGCCTGAGCAATTCGAGCTGTTTGGTGGCCTGCTGCGGATCGAAGGTAGTGATCCCCGTGATGTTCCCACCAGGT
>Ga0081540_1003000_pt1 | contig 13531 bp, 7 predicted proteins | sample TabmetS2T1R1_FD_71024 | JGI IMG/M metagenome (GOLD analysis project Ga0081540, IMG submission 71024) | Tabebuia heterophylla rhizosphere microbial communities from the University of Puerto Rico - S2T1R1 | ecosystem: Host-associated > Plants > Roots > Rhizosphere ... | reverse complement strand
GGGAGAAGCTCGCAGCCAAAGGCGCGAAACCGCAGCGGCTGCTGTGGGCATCCACCGGCACCAAGAACAAGGACTACAGCGACGTGCTGTATGTCGAGGAGCTGATCGGCCCCAACACCGTCAACACCGTGCCGCCGGCAACGCTCGATGCATTCCGCGACCATGGCAAGGTGCGCGACAGCCTCGAGGAGAATATCGAGGACGCGCAGCGTGTGCTCGAAGAACTTGAACAATCCGGCATCTCGCTCGACGCCATCACTGATGAGCTGGTCAAGGACGGCGTCAAGCTGTTCGCCGACGCCGCCGACAAACTCTATGGCGCGGTCGCGCAAAAGCGCGCGGCTTCGCTTGGCGGCGGCATCGACCGGCAGCAACTCATGCTCGGTGATGGCATCAAGAAGGCGGTCGAGAAGAGCACGGAGGATTGGCGCGCATCAGCCAAAGTCCGTCGTTTGTGGCAGAGGGATAAGTCAGTCTGGACCAATGACGACGAGAACAAGTGGCTCGGATGGCTGAACAGCCCTGCCGCAGCCGACATCGACAACTACGAGGATTTTGCCCAGCGCGTGAAGGGGCAGAATTTCAGCGACGCTGTCGTGCTCGGCATGGGCGGATCGAGCCTCGGGCCCGAGGTGCTGGCGGAAACTTTCCCCAAGAAGTCGGGCTTCCCGAAGCTGCACGTGCTCGATTCCACCGATCCGGCGCAGGTGCGCGCCATGGAGGATACGGTCGATCTCGCTCATACGCTCTTCATCGTCTCCAGCAAATCGGGCGGCACCACCGAGCCGAACGTGATGAAGGATTACTTCTTCGATCGCGTCGCCAAAACCGTGGGCAAGGACAAGGCCGGCCATAGCTTCATCGCGGTGACCGATCCCGGCTCGTCGCTGGAGAAGACCGCGATCAGCCAAGGCTTTGCCCGCATCTTCCACGGCGATCCCACGATTGGCGGACGCTATTCCGTGCTGTCGCCGTTCGGCCTGGTGCCGGCGGCAGCGGCCGGCATCGATGTTCGCGGCCTGCTCGCTCACACGCTTTCGATGGTGCGCTCCTGCGGCGCCGACGTCCCGCCGAATGAAAATCCGGGCGTGCAGCTCGGGCTCGCAATGGGTCTTGCCGGCCTCGAAGGCCGCGACAAGGTGACGATCACCTCGTCGGAAAAGGTCGCGGATTTCGGCGCCTGGGCCGAGCAACTGATCGCCGAATCCACCGGCAAGGAAGGCAAGGGTCTGATCCCGATCGACGGCGAGCCGCTCGGCGCTCCCGCGCTTTACGGCGATGATCGCTTCTTCATCGATATCCGCACTGAAGGCGAAGATGACGCCTCGCATGACGACCGGCTCAAGGCGCTGGAGGCTGCCGGACACCCGGTCGCGCGCATCGTCATGAAGTCGATCGACCATATCGGCCAGGAATTTTTCCGGTTTGAGATGGCCACCGCCGTGGCAGGCGCAATTCTTGGCATCAATCCGTTCAACCAGCCAGATGTCGAAGCAGCCAAGATCAAGACGCGCGAATTGACCGCGGCATTCGAGAAGACCGGCTCGCTGCCCGCGGAGGAGCCTGTCGTTTCGACCGACGAGGCCGATCTCTACACCGACGAGCACAACGCGGCCGAGCTGCGCAAGGCCGGCGCCGACGGCACGCTAGGCTCCTGGATAAGAGCGCACCTGTCGCGCTCGGGCAGCGGCGATTATGTCGCCCTGCTCGCCTATATCGCGCGCAATCCCGGCACGATCGGCTCGCTGCAGAAAATGCGGCTTGCGGTGCGCGACGAGCATCATCTCGCGACCTGCGCCGAATTCGGCCCGCGCTTCCTGCACTCTACCGGCCAGGCCTACAAGGGCGGGCCCGACAGCGGCGTGTTCCTGCAGATCACGGCTGACGACGCCGAGGATTTGCCGGTGCCGGGCCAGAAGGCGAGTTTCGGCATCATCAAGGCGGCGCAGGCGCGCGGCGATTTCGACGTGCTCACCGAACGCGGGCGGCGCGCGCTGCGCGTCCATCTCAAGGGCGACCTCGGGTCGGGATTGTCTGCGCTCGATGCCGCGATTGCGGAAGCGCTCAGTTAGGAAAGTAAAAACATGCAACTCGGCATGATCGGCCTCGGCCGGATGGGCGGCAACATCGTCCGCCGGCTGATGAAGAACGGCCACACGGCCGTGGTCTATGACAAGGATTCCAACGCGGTTGGCGGCCTCGCCGGCGAAGGCGCAACGGGCGCTAACTCGCTGGAAGATTTCGTGGCCAAGCTGGAGAAGCCGCGCACCGCCTGGGTGATGCTGCCGGCAGGCAGGATCACGGAGACCACCATCGAGGCGCTGGCAAAACTGATGCAGCCCGGCGATGTCATCATCGATGGCGGCAACACGTTCTGGCAGGACGACGTCCGCCGCGGCGCGGCGCTGAAGGCCCAGGGCCTGCACTATCTCGACGTCGGCACCAGCGGCGGCGTCTGGGGCATCGAGCGCGGCTATTGCATGATGATCGGCGGCGACAAGGCGGTGGTTGACCGGCTCGATCCGATCTTCAAGACGCTGGCGCCGGGCGTTGGCGACATCCCGCGCACGTCCGGCCGAGAAGGCCGCGACCCGCGCGTTGAGCAAGGCTACATTCACGCCGGCCCGTCGGGCGCCGGACATTTCGTCAAGATGATCCACAACGGTATCGAATACGGCCTGATGCAGGCCTATGCCGAAGGTTTTGACATCTTGAAGAATGCCAACATCGAAGCGCTGCCGCCGGAGCACCGCTTCGACATGAACATCGCCGATATCGCCGAGGTGTGGCGGCGCGGCAGCGTAATCCCGTCCTGGCTGCTCGATCTCACATCCTCCGCGCTCGCGGAAAACCAGACGCTCGATAACTACTCGGGCTTTGTGGAAGATTCCGGCGAGGGTCGCTGGACCGTCAACGCCGCGATCGATGAAGCCGTGCCGGCGGAGGTGCTGACGGCCGCGCTCTACGCGCGCTTCCGTTCGCGCAAGGATCACACCTTTGCAGAAAAGATCCTGTCCGCGATGCGGGCGGGTTTCGGCGGCCACAAGGAGCCACCGAAGAAACCTGACACGAAGGCCTGAGCAGTCATGGCGGTCGGTCAGATGGCGCAAAAGAAACCCGATCCCTGCTCCTTCGTCATTTTCGGAGTAACCGGCGACCTCGCGCACCGGCTGGTCGTGCCCGCGCTCTATAACCTCGCGGCCAGCGATCTCTTGCCGGACAGGTTCTGTCTGGTCGGCGTCGCTCGCAAGGGCACGACGAGCGACAAACTGCGCGACAGCCTGATGAAAGGATTGCGCCAGTTTGCGACCCGTGCCGTGGACGATGCAATTGCCCAGCGCCTCTTGGCATGCGTGACCTGCGTCGAGGCCGATCCGAAGGAGCCTGAATCGTTCGACGCCATGAGCAAACAGCTCGACCAACTCGAAGCCGCGCGCGACACCGGCGGCAATCGCCTGTTCTATCTGGCGACGCCGCCTAACGCGTTCCTGCCGATCAGCCGTGAACTCGGCCGCACCGGCATGCTGGCGGAGAATGGCGCATGGCGGCGGCTGGTGGTGGAAAAGCCATTCGGCACCGACCTCGCTTCGGCAAAAGCGCTCAACAGTGAATTGCTCAAACTGGTTGAGGAGCACCAGATCTATCGGATCGATCATTACCTCGGCAAGGAGACGGTGCAGAACATCCTGGTATTGCGCTTCGCCAACGGCATGTTCGAGCCGATCTGGAACCGTAACCATATCGATCACATCCAGATCACCGTCGATGAAAAACTCGGCGTCGGGCATCGCGGCAGCTTTTACGACGCAACCGGCGCGTTGCGCGACATGGTGCCGAACCATCTGTTCCAGCTGCTATCGCTGGTCACGATGGAGCCGCCGGTGAAATTCGACGCCCATTCGGTGCGCTCCGAAAAGGCCGAAGTGCTTTCCGCGATCCAGACCCAGAGCGAGCAAGAGGCGCTGCAAAATTCCGTGCGCGGCCAATATCGGGGCGGCAGGATTGGCGATGCCGAAATCGACGACTATCGCAAGACCCCCGACGTCGCGCCCGCCAGCACTACCGAGACCTATGCAGCGCTGAAGCTAACCATCGACAACTGGCGCTGGGCCGGCGTGCCCTTTTACTTGCGCACTGGCAAGGCGCTTGGCGTGAAGCGCACCGAAATCGCCATCAAGTTCAAGCAGGCGCCGTTCGCGATGTTCCGCGACACGCCGGTGGACCGGCTGTCGCAGAACTACCTCATCATCTCGACCGAGCCGACCGAAGGCATCGCGCTGCAGTTCAACACCAAGGTGCCGGGGCCGAACATCAACATCGACGGCGTCGAGATGAAGTTCCGCTACAAGGACTACTTCAAGGCCGAACCTTCTACTGGCTACGAGACGCTGATTTATGACTGCATGATCGGCGACAACATTCTGTTTCAGCGCGCCGACAGCGTTGAGGCCGGCTGGCAGGCGGTGCAACCGTTCCTCGATGCCTGGAAGAAGGCAGGCGGCAAGGGGTTGAAGGTTTACGAACCGGGCAGCGAAGGACCGGAGGAAGCCAACGATTTGCTTGAACGCGACGGCCGAAGCTGGCGAAAGCTCGGGTGAGCGATGACAGAAAGCGACAACCTCGATGTGATCGCGGTCGCCGATCGCACCGCGCTGGCGGCAACCGCCGCCGAGCATTTGCTGGCCAGAACCGCCGCCAACAGCGGCCGCATCGCGATCTGCCTGACCGGCGGATCGAGCCCGAAACAGCTCTACCAGTTGCTTGCAACCGATCCCTATCGGAGCCGAATTCCGTGGCAGCGCGTACACTGGTTCATCGGCGACGAGCGCTTCGTGCCGGCGGATGATCCGCTCAACAATATGCGCATGGCGCGAACGACTTTCCTCAATCAATGCGCACCGGAGGCGAACGTTCATCCGATTCCGACCGCGACCGCAGATCCGGCCGATCCCGACCGCGGCGCCGCGCTTTACGAACACGAATTGCAGTCGTTTTACGGGGCGGACGCGCTCGACGAAGCCAGGCCCCTGTTCGATCTGGTGCTGATGGGCGTCGGCCCCGACGGCCATACGGCCTCACTGTTTCCCGGCGACCCCGCGCTCGACGAGATCACGCGCTGGGTCGTCGGCGTGCCGCGGGCGAATGTCAGGCCGTTCGTACCGCGGGTAACCCTGACGCTGCCTACCCTTGCCTCCTGCCACGAAATGCTGTTTGAGGTTTCCGGCCGGGACAAGCGCGCCATCTTGACGCGCCTCTTCGCAGGCGAGAACCTGCCCGCCAACCGCGCGCGATCCACCGGCGAGACCGTATGGCTGGTGGACCAGGAGGCGCTTCCGGAGGATGTTGGTGGGCAGTAGGACTCCCTGTGCGCTGGTGGTGATGGGCGTTTCCGGCTCGGGCAAGAGCACCATCGCCGACCATCTGGCCCGGCGTCTCGGCTGGCGCTACGAGGACGGCGACCGGTTTCATCCGGCGAGCAACGTCGCGAAAATGAGCGCGGGCCATCCGCTCACCGACGACGACCGCTGGCCGTGGCTGCAGGCGATTGCCGACGAGATCGATCGGCTCTGCACATCCGGCGAGTGCGCCGTGATTGCCTGTTCGGCGCTGAAGCGCGCCTATCGCGACGTCCTCGTGCACGGCCGCGACGATGTCCGCATCGTTTTTCTCGACGGGACGCAGGATCTGGTTGCGGCCCGGCTCGCGGCGCGCAAGGGGCATTTCATGCCACCGGGCCTGCTCGCCAGCCAGTTCGGGACACTGGAACGGCCCGGCACGAACGAGCGGCCGATCATCGTATCGATCGATGCGCCGGTCGAGGCGATCGTGGATGATATCGTCAGTCAATTGAACCTGGTTCCCCAATGACCCGTATTGCGCTTGTTGTTTCCGACGTCGACGGCACCCTGTTGACGAAGGCCAAGGTCCTGACCGATGGCGCCAAGGCGGCCGTGCGGAAGCTGCACGAGGCCGGCATCGGTTTCACCATCGTCTCCAGCCGGCCGACCATCGGCATGGGCTTTCTGATCGCGCCGCTTGCGATCACGCTTCCCATCGGCGCGTTCAACGGCAGCTCGATCGTCGATGCCGCGCTTGAGCCGATCGAGCAGCATCTGATTCCGCTTGCGGTAGCGCAGCGCAGCCTCGACGTGCTCGATGCGTTCGGCGTCGATATCTGGCTGTTCAGCAATGACCGCTGGTACACGCGCAATCCCGACGGCGAATACGTCCCGCATGAGAAGCGAGCGATCAAGGCCGATCCCACCATCATCGCCGACTTCACGCCGCATCTCGCAGAAGCCTGCAAGATCGTCGGCGCGAGTTCGGACGCGGCGCTGCTGCAGCGCTGCGAGGCGGCGATGAGGGAAGCCGTCGGCGCGGAGGCGACTGCGGTCCGTTCGCAGACCTATTATCTCGACGTCACGCCGCCCGGTCACGACAAGGGCACCTTCGTGGACGCGATGACCAGGCGGCTCGGGCTTTCGAACGACGCGGTGGCGACCATCGGCGACATGGAAAACGATCTGCCGATGTTTGCCAGGAGCGGCGTTTCGGTTGCGATGGGCAACGCCGCCGACAACATCAAGCAGCGCGCGACGCATGTGACCGACAGCAACGAACACGACGGTTTCGCGCGCGCGATCGACGTCATCCTGAAAAGCTGACAAAGCGTCGAACGCCGATCGCCTGCGCTGTCAAGCGTGCGGGCGAGTGATAGCGGCTGACTTTTTCGTGTCTGTGAGAGTCTTCACAGTTCGAATGATGGCACCGCGCTATCCAGTCTCCATGAAGATGAAACAGGCACTCCGCCGGCGGGCCGCTTCCTTGCCCGCACCTCGCTCCCCGGTGCGGCGATTTCCTCAAGGCCGGCCTCAATCCAACTCTCGCTGCGCGCGTCTACCTCGGCCTCCCTCATGGTCCGGTCTCACCGATTCTTGATACGGCACCGTATTGCCAATCCGGACAAGGCCTGATACGCTACCGTATCGCAATGGGAAGGCAGGAGCTGAACGATGGAAACGGACACGACCCTGCAGAAATTCAACCTAGAGTTTCAACGGCCACATTGTCGGCCTTTGCTCGCGCCGGAATCCAGCCGCAAACCCGGGCCATCTTCACGACCGCGTGGAAGGTCGATTTATCAAGCATCTATGGAGGTTTTCTCAAAGTCTTCGCCTGCCGAAACATGCTTTTGAATTCGCTATTGCGAACAGAAACTTAAGGGTCGCATCCGGACGACCGCATTTTTAGGAAATGAACAATGGCCATTACCGCCACTTTTAACCCCGCTACGGGGCTGCTTTCCGAACTTGGCGACACCCTCGACAACACGATCGTCACAAGCCGCGACGCGGCCGGGAATATCCTGGTCAATGGCGGCGCTGTCGCCATCGCCGGGGGCACGCCGACGGTCGCCAATACCACCCTCATCGAGGCACATGGACAGGACGGAAGCGACACTATCACCCTCGATGAGAGCAGCGGCGCCCTTCCGAAGGCCAATTTGTCCGGAGGCGCCGGCAACGACACGCTCACGGGCGGCTCGGGCGACGATCAACTCTTTGGCGACGCAGACAACGACACGCTGCTCGGCAAGGGCGGCTTCGATCTGCTGCACGGCGGCGACGGCGACGACATCCTGATCGGCGGTGATGCCGACGACCAGCTCTTCGGCGAGGCCGGTAATGACCGGATGATCTGGAATCCGGGCGACGACACCGACCTGTTCGAGGGCGGCGACGACATCGACACCGCCGAGGTCAATGCCGGCAACGGCGACGAGACCTTCCAGATTACCGCGAACGGCAGCCGCGTCCGGTTCGACCGGGTCAGCCCCGCGCCGTTCAGCATCGACATCGGCACCACGGAAAGCCTCGTCGTCCACGCCAATGGCGGCAACGACACGATCAGCGCGGCCGGCAACCTCGCCGCGCTCATCCAGCTTACGCTCGACGGCGGCGCCGGCGACGACACCATCACCGGCGGCAACGGCGCCGACCTGATATTGGGCGGCACCGGCAATGACATCGTGATCGGCAGGCAAGGCAACGACACGGCACTGCTTGGCGACGACGACGATACCTTCATCTGGGATCCCGGCGACGGCAGCGACACGGTCGAAGGGCAGAACGGCTTCGACACCTTGCAATTCAACGGCGCGAATATTGCGGAGAACATCGACATTTCCGCCAATGGCGGCCGCGTCCGGTTTACCCGTAACGTCGCCAACGTCGTCATGGACCTCAACGACGTTGAGAAAATTGCCTTCAAGGCCCTCGGCGGCGCGGACGCCATCACGGTCAACGATCTCTCCGGCACCGATGTCCAAAACGTCGAGATCGACCTGCAGGCCGGCGGCGGCGGTGGTGACGGTGCACCCGATACGGTGATCGTCAACGGTACCACTGGCGCTGATCATGTCACCATCGCAGGGAGTGGCTCGAGCGTTTCGGTGTTCGGCCTGCAGGCGCAGGTCGCGATCACAGGCGCCGAAGCCGCCAACGATACGCTCGTGATCAATGCGCTCGGCGGCGCCGATACCATCGATGCATCTACGCTCCCGACCGGCATTATCAAGCTCACCGTCGACGGCGGAGACGGCGACGACGTGATCATTGGCAGCGCCGGCGCTGACACCCTGATCGGCGGCGACGACAACGATACCATCACCGGCGGTCGCGGCGATGATGTCGCGCTGCTTGGTGCCGGTGACGACACCTTCATCTGGAATCCCGGCGACGGCAGCGACATTGTCGAGGGCCAGAGCGGCACCGACACGCTGGTGTTCAATGGCGCCAACATTGCCGAGCATATCGACATCTCGGCGAACGGCTCGCGCGTACGCTTCACTCGCGATGTCGCCAACATCGTGATGGACGTCAACGGCGTCGAGAAAATCGCGTTCCACGCACTCGGCGGCGCGGATACCGTCACCGTCAATGACCTCAGCGGCACCGACGTCCAGCAGGTTGCGATCGACCTGTCTGCATCGGGTGGCGGCGGCGACGGCGCGGCCGATACGGTGATCGTCAACGGCACGGCGGCGGACGACACCATCACGATCAGCCAGAGCGGTCCGAATATCGTGGTCAACGGCCTCGCGGCCCAGGTCACGATCAGCGGCCAGGACGCGGGCGACACGCTCGTCATCAACGGGCTGAACGGAGACGAAATTATCGACGCTTCTGCCCTCGCGGCCGGCGCGATCAAGCTCACCGTCAATGGCGGCATCGGCGACGATGTCATCGTCGGCAGCGCCGGCGACGACACCGTCACTGGCGGGGACGGCGACGACGTGGCGCTGCTCGGCGGCGGCGACGACACCTTTATCTGGAACCCCGGCGACGACAACGACATCATCGAGGGCCAAAGCGGCGTCGACACCTTGCAATTCAACGGCGCGAATATCGCGGAAAACATCGACATTTCCGCCAATGGCGGGCGCGTCCTGTTTATCCGTAACGTCGCCAGCGTCACGATGGACCTTAACGACGTCGAGAAAATTGCCTTCAAGGCGCTTGGCGGCGCCGACACCATCACCGTCAACGACCTCTCCGGTACCGATGTCCAGCAGGTTGCGATCGATCTGTCTGCATCGGGTGGCGGCGGCGACGGCGCGGCCGATACGGTGATTGTCAACGGTACGGGCGGCGCCGACCATGTCACGATCAGCCAGAGCGGTCAGAACATCGTGGTCGACGGCTTTCCGGCGCAGGTTTCGATCAGCGGTCAGGAGGCGGCGAACGACAGGCTGCAGATCAAGGGGCTTGGCGGCGCCGACGTGATCGACGCATCGAGCCTCGCTGCGGGCCAGATCCTTCTCACGATCGACGGCGGCGGCGACGACGACGTGATCACCGGAAGCCATGGCAACGATCTGCTCACCGGCGGTACCGGCAATGACCGGTTCATCTGGCGGGTGGGCAGCGCAGCCGACACCATCACCGATTTCACCGCGGGCGCCGGCACGCCCGACAAGATCGATGTGCGGGCCTTCGGGAGTTCGGGCATCCATGGCATCAGCGACGTGCTCGCGCACGCCACCCAGATCGGGGCGGATACCGTCATCGATTTCGGCGGCGGCGATACGATGACCTTGAGCAACGTCACGAAGGCCAATCTTTCGGAAGACGATTTCATCTTTGCAGTGCCGGTCGTGACAGCGGTGACCACCTCGGGCAGCGGCATTACCGCCGGTTCCGGCGATTTGAACGCCGGCCACGTCGTAACGTTCACCGTCACCTTCGACGGGAATGTCAGCGTCAACGGCGGTACGCCCACGCTGATACTCAATGACGGCGGCACCGCGACCCTGACCGGCGGCAGCGGCAGCAACGCTTTGACGTTCCAGTACACGGTTGCGAATGGCGAGAACACCGCCGACCTCGCCATTTCAGGCGTGAACCTGCATGGCGCCACAGTTCACGATGCCTTCGGCAACGACGCCGATCTCACCGGCGTTGCCGTCAATCCGGCAGGCACCCTGCAGATCGACACGATCGCGCCGCACCTCGGCAACATTGCCGCCTCGCCCGCCAGCGGCGTGGAAGTCATCGGCTCGGTCGTTCATTTCACGCTCAACTTCGACGAGGCGGTCCATGTGACGGGCGGTACGCCGACGCTCACGCTGAACGACGGCGGATCGGCGGTCTACAATGCGGCCGCAACGGCCTCGCTTGGCGATCCATCGAAACTGGTGTTCGACTACACCGTCGCGGCCGGCGACACGCCGACGGCGGCCCTGGCCGTCACGGGCTTCAACGCCCACGGCGCCACGGTCGACGATGGCGCCGGCAATCACGCCAACCTCGCAAACGCCACCGCGACCTTCGATGGCCTTGTGGTCTTCCCATTTCCGGGGCCCGGCCCGTCCGGCCCGTTTATCGGCGGCATCAGCTTCGCGGCGCTGGGGCTTCATCAGGCACCCACGCTTCCAGGCCTGAGCGGGCTGTTCTCCGGATTGACGGAAGCGGCGCCTCAATCGCCGGTTACCGAACTGCACACCGCTTTCGACTTCGCAGGACTGGGGCTTCATCAGGCTTCACCACTCGCGTTTTTGGGATCCGGCCTGAGCGGGTTGTTCTCCGGATTGCCGGAAGTGGCGCCCCAGTCGCCGGTTGCCGAACTGCCCACCATTTTCGACTTCGCAGGGCTGGGGCTTCATCAGGCTTCACCGCCCATGTTTGCGGGATTCGGCCCGAGCGGGCTGTTCTCCGGATTGCCGGAAGGGCCTTCGCACTTCCCGGTTGCCGAAGTGCACACCGCTCCTGACTTCCACCTGGTGTGAATTCGGCAAGCGCGAGCCGGCGTCCGATCGTCGTTCCTCCCATGAAGGCAGGCTTCCCCAGCCCGGGCCTGCCTCGGCGAAAACGGATGCCGGCTCGTGCGACTTGCCTGGTGGCCCGTGACCGTAGCCCGGATGAGCGCAGCGATATCCGGGGCGCTGCGCGCCCTTCCACGTCATTGCGAGCGCAGTCCGGGTGGGCAAAGCGAAGCGTGCCCACCATTTCGAAGCACGATCGGTGATGAATGGTGGGCACGTCGCTGACGCTCCTTTGCCCACCCTACGGACTGCCACCATCATTTCGATCGCTGCACGGCCGGCTTCTCGGTCGGCGTCGTTGCCGCGCAGAGATTGTGCGCGGTGTTGATCAACGCGATGTGCGTCAGCGCCTGCGGGAAGTTGCCGGTCTGGCGACCGGCGACCGCGTCGAACTCCTCGGCCAGGAGGCCGAGATCGTTGGCGATCGCGACGACACGGGCAAACAGTTCCTGCGCCTTGCTGGCCTCGCCCGCCAGCACATAGGCGTCGGCGAGCCAGAGCGTGCAGGCGAGGAATGCGCCTTCGGCCGGTTGCTGCTCCGCCTCGCGGGGATCGTGCCGCAGCACAAAGCCGTCGCGCATCAGATGCCGCTCGACCGCGGCAAGCGTGCCGCGGACGCGCGGGTCTTGCGGCGGCAGAAATCCGACCGCCGGCAGCAGCAGGATAGAGGCATCGAGCATTTTCGAGCCGTAGGACTCGACGAAAGCGTTCATTTCGGGATCGAAGCCCTTGGCGCAGACGTCGAGGTGAATGGCCTCGCGCAACGCGCGCCACTTCTCGAGCGGCGCCTTGAAGCCGAACGCCTCGGCGCTCTTGATGCCGCGGTCGAACGCGACCCAGGTCATCACCTTGGACGAGACATAGTGCCTGCCCTCGCCGCGGCGCTCCCATATGCCGTGATCGGGCTTGTCCCATACTTCGGCGAGGTGCTGCAGCACCGCGCATTCCATCGCCCAGCTCGTTTCATCCATTTCAAGCTTGCCGACGCGCCACTGGTGAAAGGCGTCGATCAGTTCACCGTAGACATCGAGCTGCAGTTGCGCATGCGCGGCATTGCCGACCCGTACCGGCTGCGCGCCTTCGTAGCCGGGCAGCCATGATGCCTCCCATTCCAGGAGGCGCCGCTGGCCCATGATGCCGTACATGATCTGCATATTGGCCGGAGAACCCGCCGCCGCGCGCAGCAGCCAACGGTACCAGGCGGAGGCCTCCTCGGTATAGCCCGAGTTCATCAGCGCCAGCAGCGTGAAGGTGGCGTCGCGCAGCCAGCAGAAGCGATAGTCCCAATTGCGCGTGCCGCCGAGGCTTTCCGGCAGCGAGGTCGTCGGCGCCGCAACGATGCCGCCGGTCGGCGCATAGGTCTGCGCCTTCAGCGTGATCAGCGAGCGCATCACGAGATCGCGGTGCTCGCCCTCAAAGGTGCAACGGCTGCACCATTCGGTCCAGAACGCTTCGGTATCCTTCAACGCATAGGCAGGGTCGATCGGCTTGGGCACGGGCAGATGCGATGGGCCGTAGGTGAGCACGAAGGGAACGGTGTCGCCCTCGCCGACCTCGAAATCGGCAACCGTCGTCAGATCCTCGCCGCGGGTCTCGACCGGCGTTCGCAATACGGTCATGTCCTGCCCGCAGATCGCTAGCAGCGCCGAACCGTCTTCACTCCGCTTCACCCAGGGAATGTCGATGCCGAAGCCGAAGCGGATCACCAATTGCATGTGCATCCCGACCCGGCCGCGAACGCCGCGCACCAGCCGCACCACGTCGGAGGCGTTGCCGCGCGGCGGCATGAAGTCGATCAGATCGACCGCGCCGTCCGCCGTCTCAAACCGGGTCTGAAGGATCAGCGTATCGTCCCAATAGCGGCGCGAGGTGCCGGTCACCTCCCCCGCCGGCGCGATCAGCCAGCGGCCGTGCTTCTCGGTGCCGAGAAGCGCGGCAAAGCAGGCGTCGGAATCGAAGGCCGGCCAGCACAGCCAGTCGATCGATCCGTCACGGCCGACCAGCGCCGCGGTCTCGCAATCGCCGATCAGCCCATAATCTTCGATCCGGCACGACAAGGTGTTTCACCGCCTAAACCGCGGCGCAAGACCGCTCATGTGTTGCCGCCGTGAGCGCGGCGACGTCGACTATGGATGTCATTTCCTCGACCGGCACCGGAAGCCGCCGCCGCCAGTTCGGATGCTCGTTGACGGTGCCGGGGATATTGGG
>Ga0081540_1002999_pt1 | contig 13532 bp, 8 predicted proteins | sample TabmetS2T1R1_FD_71024 | JGI IMG/M metagenome (GOLD analysis project Ga0081540, IMG submission 71024) | Tabebuia heterophylla rhizosphere microbial communities from the University of Puerto Rico - S2T1R1 | ecosystem: Host-associated > Plants > Roots > Rhizosphere ... | reverse complement strand
CCCCGGCCGTCACCGGCCGGCCCCCGGATCACCCGGTCCGCGCCGACGAACAACGGGAACATGTCCTGGTAGAGGCTGTCGCGCAGGAACGTGAACGGCACCCCGGCGGCCCGGATCCGCTCCTCGGTGTGCCAGTGGTCGCGGGCGAAGGTGAACGTCGCCCGCGGGCCGGCGGCCAGGAACGACAGGTACACGATGCGTGGCACCCCGGCGGCCACCGCCGCGTCGACCGCGTTGGTGTGCAGGCTCACCCGGTCGGCCGCCTCGGCCGCGGAGACCAGGAACAGCGTTCCGGCGCCGGTGAACGCCGCCCGCAGCGCCGCCGGGTCGGCGAAGTCCGCGACCGCCACCTCGGCGCCGGGCAGCCGCGGCGCCCGTTCCGGATCGCGCACCACGAGCCGCTGCGCCACGCCGCGCCCGGCGAGCCGCGCGGCGACCCGCTGGCCGACCTGACCGGTCGCTCCGGTGACGACGATCGGTGCCGGCGCGCTCATGCGCCCGGGTCGCGGCCGAACGCGGCGATCAGCCGGTCCTGCTCGGCCGCGGCCGGGTCGTCGGCGACCAGCCGGGGTCCGATCGCGCCGCCCGCGCGGTACATCTCCTCGCGGTCGGCAAACCATTCGGCGCAGGCGTGCACCGCGCCGGGGTCCAGCAGCCGGTCGACGCCGATCGCCACGGACAGGTCCCAGGCGTGCACGAGGTGGTCGGCCAGCAGTTGCCGCACGTACTCCTCGGCCGGCGTCTCGCCGAACGACAGGTTGACCGTCCGCCGCAGGGCACCGGGCTGGTCGACCGTCGCGCGCGCCTCGTCCGCAGCCCGGACGGCGGCCGCCACCGGGTCGTCGCCCAGCAGGTCACCGTCGAACCGGTCGCCGACCTCCGCGACCGTGGCACCGTGGAACAGCGGCGCCATCCACACCTGCTCGCCGACGATGTGGTTGACCAGCGTGCGGACGTCCCAGTCGGCACACGGCGTGGGGCTGGTCCACTGGTCGGGCGCGATCTGCTTCACCCGCACGGTGAAGCCGTCGACGCCGCGCGAGAAGAGTTCCGCGAGGTCCATGACCAGAAGGTACGCCAGGTCTGCCGGCGTTCACTCTGCACCGCTACGATGCCGGCCGTGGTCTACGCCTCCGGGGTCGCGGCCGGCGGGCGGGACAGCGCCCGGCGGCACTGCATCGTGTGCGGGGACAACCCGCTCGCCTTCCGCCTGGCCGACGAGCTGGTCAGCCGGTACGGCATGGCGGTCACCGTGATCCGGCCGCCGTCGGACGGGCACGATGGGCCGAACGCGGCCGCGTTGACCGGAGTGACCATTGTGGAGGCTGCCCGGCTCGGCGCCGACGCGTTCCACGCCGCCGACATCGGGCACACCACCGCGCTGGCCCTGGTCGCTCAGGACGACGCCGGTAACATCGACGCCGCGCTGCTGGCCGAGGAGATCAACCCCGGCCTCCGGATCGTCATCCGGATGTTCAACCAGAGCCTGGCCGACGGCGTGCGCCGGCTGCTGCGGGACTGCGCGGTGCTGTCGGAGTCCGCCATCGCGGCGCCTGGCTTCGTCGCCGCCGCGCTCGGCGACAGCTTCCCCACCTTCCTCCGGCTGCCCGACCGCCGGGTCTTCCTGGCCCAGCGCTCGGACGTCGCCCCCGGCGACGTGCTGTGCGGGCTGGCCGTCGGCGGGGACGTCGACGGCACCGACCCGGACGAGCCCGAACTGCTGCCCGCCGACGAGACGCGGGCCGACCTGGTGCTCGCGACCTCCGCGCCGCTCACCGCCGGACCGGCCGTGCGGCGCCGGCGCAGGCACCCGATCCGGGCGCTGCGCACCGCGGTCGGGCCGCGGCTGCGGCTGGTGCTGGCCGTCGTGCTGGGCCTGCTCCTCGTGGGTACCGTCCTGGTGAAGCTCGCCCGGCACGAGGGCTGGTGGGCCTCCGCCTACCTGACCATCCTGAACACGGTGGCCGGGGCGAGCCCCGACCTGGACGCCTCGCGCCCCGAGCAGGTGCTGCAGACGGTGCTGACGGTCATCAGCGTGGCGCTGATCCCGATCATCACCGCGGCGGTCGTCGAGGCGGCCGTGCGCGCCCGGCTCGCGCTGGCCACCGGCGGCCCGACCGAGCCGATGCGTGACCACGTCGTCGTGGTGGGCCTGGGCAACGTGGGCACCCGGGTGCTGACCGCGCTGCACGAGTACGGCGTCGAGGTGGTCGCCGTCGACCACCGGTCGCAGGCCCGCGGCGTGCAGGTCGCCCGGGGGCTGGGCATACCGGTGCTGGTCGGCGACGCCACCCAGGAGGGCATCCTGCGCGCGGCCTACGTGCAGAACTGCCGTGCCCTGGTGGTGGTGTCCACCAACGACGTGGCCAACCTGGAGACGGCTCTGCTGGGCCGCACGCTCGCCACCGACCTGCGGGTGGTGCTGCGGCTGTTCGACGGCGACTTCGCCAACCGGGTCGAGCGCGCCTTCGGCCTGACCATCTCGCGCAGCGTCTCCTACCTGGCGGCGCCGACCTTCGCCGCGGCGATGACCGGTCGCGAGGTGCTCGACACGATCCCGGTCAAGCGCCGCGTGCTGCTCATCGCCGAGCTGCCGGTCGGCGCGGGCTGCCAGCTGGAGGGGCAGCGCATCTCCGCGCTCAACCGGCCGCACGAGGCCCGGCTGCTGGCGATCCGCACCGGCCGGGGCGCGCAGACCCTCTGGGCCCCGCCTCAGGGCCGGCAGCTGGTGCGCACCGACCGGCTGGTGGTGGTGGCCACCCGCCAGGGGCTGAGCCGGCTGCTGGCCCAGACGGCGCCGACCTTCCGGGCGACCGCGCCGGTACGCCCGGACGGGCCGGTCGCGCCGACGCACGCGGTCCAGCTTCCGGTCCAGTACCACCGACCGCCCGCGCCCAACGACCCGACCGAACCCGTCACGGGCTGACGGGCCCGATTCAGGCTTGTGGCCCGCGACCTCCCGCTGACATGTTGACGACAACTCAAGCCGTTCGGGGCTACCGATGACACCGCAGGAATGGGACCCGGAAGACGTATTGCTGACCGTCGACCATCCGTTCGGCAGGGTGGAAACGACACTGGCCGAGTGGATGGCGGTTGGCCCGGGGCCGCGCAATCTGGTGCGCCCCGTCGCGGCTCGGTCCCGGCAGACCGGCGAGACCCTGCCCATGACCGTCGTACCACTCGCGTATCGCAACGACGAGATCGCGAGGGCCCGCATCGAGGCAGGGGAACTCGAGTGGCCGTGGCCCTGGCCAGGACCGGACCACCCGTGAGCTTCGCCGCCCCGGTCGGCCGCCCCGTTACGAGTTGACCGGGCGGCGGGCGACCAGCAGGACGTGGGTGACCGGCCAGCCCAGCTGTTCGCCGTCCACTGTGGACAGCCCGGCGACCGGGGCCAGCCGGTTGTCCACCACCCAGTCGTTGCGCCATGCGTTCGACGCCGACGTCAGTTCGAAGCCGACCTCCCCCAGCAGTTCGGCCCAGTCGCCGTAGCTCAGACCGCAGAACTGCTCGTGCGCCTCGGACAGCCAACTGTCCACATAGTCCTTGCGGGTCAGGAAGTCCATCGCGTCGGCCAGCCGGATGCGCACCACGCCGTCGTCGAGAGCGTCGAAGGGCAGCGGGAACCGGAAGTCCACCGCGAACTGGTCCAGCCGGGCCCGGGTGGACAGCCCGCCGACATGCCGCCTGACCTCCTCCCGGTCCAGGTCCGCCAGGTCGGTGCGGGGCGCCGGCGGGTTCGCGCCGTCGCCTGTGGACAGTCGCAACAGGACAGTCCGGTCCGGCTCGTCCGGCCCGCACACGTCGCTGTTGATCCACACCCCGCCGGGTACCGTGTGCTGGTAGATCGCCTCGGCGAAGCGCCGCACCGAGTCCAGGCGGTTGCCGTATGACCAGATCTCGTGGGTGAGGGCGAAGGTCAGCGTGGTGTCCACCGACCGGGCCGGCAGGACCGCCCCGCCGAGCACGTTGCGGCAGTAGAAGAAGACGTTCGGGTTGGTGAAGCCGCCCTGCGCCTTGCGGTGCACGCACTCCTCGTAGAGCGGTCGGGCGACCTCCACGCCGATCAGGTCGCTCTCCCGCAACCGTGGGTCCCGGTCGGCCAGCGCCAGCACCGCGCCGGCGCCGCAGCCGATGTCCACGATCCGGCCCGGCCGGACGTGCTCGCGGACCATCTCCCACTTGCGGGTGGCGGCCTCCTCGAACGCCTCGGCGTAGGTGCGGTAGTCGCGGGTGGTGGTGAGGCCGCCCTCGTCGCCGACCACCGGGTCGTTGACCACCGTCCGGACGAGGTCGGCCAGCCCGTACCGGTCGAAGACGTCGAGGGTGGCCGGGTGGGCCAGTTCCCGCCAGGCGGGATCCCCGGCGGCCAGCCGCAGCAGCACGTCCCAGGGCCGCTCGGGCTCGGGGTCCTGGTCGGCCTCCACGCCGGCGATCCGGAAGCCGAGCCGCCGGTACATCTCGGAGACCTCGGGGGTGGAGCAGGCCACGACCGTGTTGTCGCGATCCAGGCTCAGGCCGAGCGAGGCGGCCACGTTCTTGAGCGTCACCTCGGCGAACCGGTCGGTCGGCGCGGTGTCGAAGACCGGTACCACGAGGCTCGGCAGCCCTTCCATCACGCTGAACCGCTCGATGGCCGCCTCCCGCCGGTGGAACGCGACCGGGTTGCGCCGGGTGTTGGAGTGGTTGGCCGACGTGACCGCCCAGACGGTCGACGCCCCGTCGGCGGCGAGTTCCCGCAGGTAGACGGCCTGGAAGCGGGTCAGCAGGTGGTGCCGGCCGGGGAAGAGGAGATAGCTAGCCACCACACGTTGATACCGGACAGGTCACGGCATGGGAAAACCGGGACTTCGGACAAGTTACCGGAGTGCGATCTTGTTGTACCGTCGTGTCGTGACCCGGGCCGATGATGCACGGCGATGGATGGGCGTCGGGCGCGACGCCGGCACTGACTCCGGCGCGGCCACCCGCGCCGCCGCCGCGCAGGCGCTGCGGGGTGACGACACCAAGCTGATGATCGTGTTCTCGGCCATCACCCACGACCCGGCCGAGGTGCTCGCCGCCGCGAGGGAGGCCGCCCCGGGGGTACCGGTGATCGGCTGCTCCACGCACGGCGAGATCGCCCCGGGCGGCCCGACCGACGGCACGGTGACCGTGGCCGCGATCGGCGGCCCCGGGTTCACGGTGAGCACGGCGGTGGGCCGGCGGGTGTCCGGGCGGCAGCGCGAGGCGGGCATGGAGGTGGCCCGCTGCGTCGACGAGGTGGACGCGCCGCACAAGGTGCTCATGCTGCTGACCGACGGGCTGATCCGCGACCAGGAGAGCATCGTGCGCGGCTGCTACCTGGCGCTGGGCGCCGGGGTGCCGCTGTTCGGCGGCGCGGCGGCCGACGGCTGGCGGATGGACGCGGTCTACCTGATGGCCGACGGCGAGGTGCTCGGCGACGCGGTCGTCGCGGTCACGATCGGCTCGGAGGCGCCGCTGTCGGTCGCGGTACGGCACGGCTGGCGCAAGGTCGGCGAGCCGATGATGGTCACCAGCGCGGCCAACGGCCGGGTGTACACACTGGACGATCGTCCCGCTCTCGACGTCTACCTCGACCGGCTGGGGGCGCCGCCCGAGGCTTACACCGACGCGGCCGCGTTCACCGAGTTCGCCCTGCCCCGCCCGCTCGGGGTGCAGCGGCGCAGCGGGGTGGAGGCGCGCAACCTCAGCACCGAGGTGGACATCGCCGGCCGCTCGATCGGCGGCGGCATGGCGCTCGACCACGGGGGGCTGACCTGGGCGATGACCGGTGACCAGGAGTCCATCCTGGCCGCCACCGACGCGGCCTGTCAGGACGCGCTGGACGGGCTGGCCGGGCGGCAGCCGGTGGGGCTGTTCACGTTCAGCTGCGCGGCGCTGCGCGCCGTCCTCAACGACGCCGGCATCCGGCGGGAGAGCGAGCACCTGGCCAAATGGGCCGGTGACGTGCCGTACGCCGGCTTCTACACCTACGGCGAGATAGCCCGCAGCCACGGCATCGACGGGTTCCACAACCAGACCCTGGCCGTGCTGGCCCTGGCCTGAGATGGCGGACTCGTCAGGGTCGCTGGACATCGCCCAACTGGTCGAGCTGCTGGCCACCGTGTCCTCGTTCAGCGACGAGGCGACCGCCGCCCAGGGCGCCGTGGAGCGCTCGGCGCAGGCGCTGGAGGCCGAGGTGGCGGCCGTGGTGTCCGGTGGGATCGTCGCCGCATCGGTCGGCTTCCGGCCCGGTGAGGTACCGGAGCGGACCCTCGTGGACGTGGCGCTGCGCAGGCACGACGGGATCGAGGTGGCCGGCCTCGGACGGTGTCACACGGTGACCGCGCCGCTGGGCGGGGACCGGGCGGGGCACCTGGTGCTCGCCAGGCACCGGGCGCCGTTCAGCGTCGAGGAGCGCAACCTGGTCCGCGGGATGGCCCGGGTACTGGAGCTGACCCTGACCATGCTGCGGACGCTGTCGGCCGAGCACGACATGCGGCGGCGCAGCGAGACGCAGGCGGCGGAGAACGCGGCCCTGGCCGCCTCGCTGCGGCACCGGCAGCGGCTGCTGGAGCACCTGTTCGACATCCAGCGGGCGATCACCCGGCGGCGGCCGCTCCAGCAGGTACTCGACATGGTCACCGTGGCCGCCCGGGACATGCTCGACGGCGACATGGTCGTGCTGTGGCTGCGCGAGGCGCAGGACGCCGACCAGGCCCGGATCGCCTCCTCGGTCGGGCTGCCGGCCGAGGTCTACGGGCTGCCCGCGGTGCGGCTGGCCGACGCGGGCGCCGCCGGCCACGCCATGCGCACCGACAGCCTGGTGATCGCCCAGGGTGCCGCGCTGCCGCCGCCGCTGCAGGACGGTCCCTGCGCCTACCTGGCCGCGCCGGTGCACGAGCACGGAGCGGTCACCGGCAGCCTGGTGGTTGCGGCGCACCATCCCGACCGCAGCTACGGCCCGGCCGACGAGCAGGCGGTGCGCGCGTTCGCGGAGCAGATCAGCCTTGCCCTCAACGACCGCCACACGATGGACCGCATCCACGAGGCGCTGCACGACGGGCTGACCGGCCTGGCCGGCCGCAAGCTGTTCCTGGAGACGCTGGAGCAGCGGCTGTCCCGGGCGGCCGCCGAGGGTGGCTCGGTGGCGCTGCTGTATGTGGACCTCGACCGGTTCAAGGACATCAACGACACCCTCGGGCATGGCGCCGGGGACCAGGTGCTGATGTTCACCGCCGACCGGCTCAAGTCGCATGTCCGCGACGGCGACGTGCCCGCCCGGCTGGGTGGCGACGAGTTCGCGGTGCTGCTGCCCGACGTGAACGGCCCGGACGAGGCGATCGCGGTGGCCGCCCGGATCGTCGACGCGCTGGCCGTGCCGATGTCGGTGGCGCAGCGCCGGCTCCTGGTCAACGCCAGCATCGGCATCGCGCTCAGCGACCCGGACGGCGACGAGGCCGAGCGCCTGGTGCACCGCGCCGACCTGGCCATGTACGAGGCGAAGCGCAACGGCCGGGGCCGGTTCGAGCTGTACGTCGGCGCGGCCGTCGAGGTACCGGGGCAGCCGGCGCTGGGCGCCCGGCCTGTGCCGGCTAGCTGACAGTCCAGAGTAGACAGAACGGCTTGCCGGCCGGATCGGCGTAGACCCGCCAGTTGACGCCCTCGCCGTCCAGCCGGGTGGCGCCGATCGCGAGCGCGGCCGGCTCAGCCGCGTCGATGTCCTCGACCGTCACGTCGAGGTGGACCTGCTGCGGGAAGGCCGGATCCGGCCAGCGCGGCGCCCGGTACTGCGCCACCTGCTGGAACATCACCGGCTGCGCGCCGTCCTCGCCGATCATGGCAACTCCGTCGGCCTCGTACGTCACCTGCTTGCCGAGCAGTTCGGCGTAGAAGTGGCTCAGGGCCTTGGCGTCGGGGCAGTCGAGCATCACACCCATCACGGTGGTCCGCGGGTCGTCCGGCTTGAGGCACAGGTCGAACGGGTGCCCGGCGGGGTCGGCCAGCGTGTGCCACCGCTCGTTGCGGCGCAGCATGGTGGCGCCGAGCCGCTGGGCCAGGTCGGCCGCCGCGTCGATGTCCGGTACCCGCAGGTCGAGGTGGGCCTGCTGCGGATAGTCCGGGTCCGGCCAGCGCGGCGAAATGTGGTCGGGCGCGAGTTGCAGGCCGATCCGCCAGCCGTCGTCGGCGCTGAACGTGACCCAGTCGTCCTCGTCGTCCGGGTGCCGGTGCCAGCCCGCGAGCTGCTCGTAGAACGTGGCGAGGCGGTCGAGGTCGGGCGTGTCCAGCACGACGGTCTTGAGCGAGCCGATCGCCGGCCTGTCCAGTTCGGAGGTCATGGACCGATCCTGCCGATCCCGCGCCCACGCCGCCACCCGGCCCGGGCCTGTCCGGCCCGGGCCGCCGGCCTGAGAACCGGCGCTAACCGCGGTAGACCTCGAACTCGTAGAGCGAGTACCCGTACGACGTGCCCCGGCTGACCCCGCTCATCCGCACGTACCGGGCGGTGGTCGCCGCGAACACGTCGTTGTCCACGCCGCCGTCGCCGGTACCGGTGGAGAACACCGTTCGCCAGGAGCTGTTGTCGTTGGACACGTCGATCCGGTACCCCTTGCCGTACGCGGACTCCCAGCGCAGGATCGCCCGCCCGACCGGCTGCACCGAGCCGAGGTCCACGCTGATCCACTGGTTGTCGCTCCACGAGCTGCCCCAGCGGGTGGTCGGGTCGCCGTCGACCGCCTTGCCCGGCGTGAGGTCGGTGAGGAACTGGGTGCTGGACGCCCTGGCCGGGCGGCCGGCCGCCAGATTGCCGATCGGGTCGCCGCGGTGCGCGGGGAACGACACCACCTGCTGGTAGGTGGGCCGGTTCTGCCAGCCGATCACCGGGTCGGAGATGCCGCCGAGCCGGGACTGCACGATGCTGTCCGCGCACCACTGGTCGCCGGCCGAACAGGTGGCGTCGCCCGGGTAGACCTGGCTGGCCGGCTGGGCCGCCGCGACGTCCACAGTGGACAGCAGCATGCTCCGGCAGGCGGCCAGGTTCCCGCCGCCGCAGTAGGTCTGCGCGAGCGGCGCGGCGACCGGCTGCCCGAGCACGGCCCGGAGGTCCTTGCTCACGTACCCCCACCAGCCGTACTGGAACGAGGAGCCCTTGTGCGACTGGGACTCGCTGACCGAGCCGGGCGCCCCGGGCCCCTGCTGCCCTCCCGAGGGCGACTCGTTGACCTGCATCGCCCCGGCCAGGGTGGCGTAGAGCTGGTCGCCGAGGCCGGGCCGGAACTCGCCGTCGACCAGCAGCGGCCACCAGGCGTCGAAGGTGCGGATCGCGTCGGCGTACTGGTACACGTGGCTGCCCGGGCTGGTCTCGACCCGGCGGGCACCGGCCGCGTACCACTGCCGCAGCGCGGCCACCGCCGGGTCGCTGGTCGGCTGGCTGGTCAGCACCTGCAGCAGCAGCCCGAGGTCCGCCCGCGCGCGCAGGTCGGTGACTGCCGCGTCCTCCATGACCTTCACCGTGTCGGCGCGGCTGAGCTTGTGTCCGCCGGCGAGTGCCGCCCGTACCCCGGCGTCGAGCAGCTGCGCCCGCTGCACCGGGCCGAAGCTGAAGTTGCCGTCGGCCGCGCTGTAGTCGCCGGCCTGCTTGTTGTTCCAGCTGACGTAGAAGTCCTGGTTGACCGACTGCGGGTGCCCGGAGTCCGCGACGTAGGTCGCCGTGTTGGTGTCCGGGTTCCAGCCGACCCACTCGTGTGCCGGGTCGGCCGCCATGGGCAGGTTGGGGTCGGCACCGGCCGGCCGCACCGGGTTGAGCCCGGAGTCGAAGTAGGCGTTCTGCGTCGAGTTGACGTAGAACCAGTTGAACGCGTACCCGACGTTGGCCGCCGACGCCATGAACGAGGCTGCGCTGTCCATTGTGGACGGATCGTCGAACATCTGGAAGCCGATGGCCGAGTCCGCCTCGTGCCGGTAGGTCGAGCGCAGCGTGGTGAAGGCCGTGGGTACCCCGCCGGCGAGGCCACGCCAGGAGACCAGGCCGTACTTCGTCCGGTACGTGACCAGGGTGTACGAGCCGGCCGGGGTGGAGTCGGCCAGGGTCGGGCTCCACGAGTCGGTCTGGGTCAGCGCCTCCATCGGCAGGCACTGCCCGTGGTACCGGTACCCGGTGGAGTTGACGGTCGCGGCGCCGCCGGCCGGGTCGCACAGCGGCACCGCGTAGGTGTCGGTGATGTCCTGCCCGGCGGAGGTGGCGCTCCACGCGTAGTCCTGGCCCCGACCGAGCTGCACGTAGAGGTTGAGTCCGGCGAACGCGGCGCCCCGCGCGCTGATCCCCGGCCCCTGCAACTCCTCCAGCATCAGCAGCTGGGGGGAGAAGTAGCCGGTCTGCGGGCCGAACACCGCGATCGGGTGGCCGGTGGCGGAGTTCGCCGCCGAGATGACCACCGCGTTGGACATCCCACGGTGCTCGGCGCCGATCGGGGCGGTGGCTGCAGAGGCGGCGGCCGAGCCGCTCGCGCCGGAGACGACCGGTACCGGCGCCGCCGTGCCCCGGTCGGGCAGCACGACGCCGGTCGCGTCGGCCGGCGTCTGCCCGTACGGGAAACTCTGTCCATTGTGGAGAGTCAGTACCGTCTCCGGGTCATTCTGCTCGCGGAAGGCCTGCCACACCTGGTCGCCGAGGGTCGGACCGTACTTGGCCCGCGCCTCGACCCGGACCAGCGCCGAGGCCATCTCGCCGCCGCCACCGCCGCCGAACAGGCCGCCGACCACGCCCGCGATGGCGATCAGGTCGGTCGGTACGAACGGCTGCGGCCCGCCCGCCCCGGTGATCGCGTCGAGGTGCCCGGTCAGCACGTACTCGCCGGGGCAGTTGATCGGCACCTGGCTCATGCAGTGCGCGATGTACCCGTTGATCCCGGCCAGGTACGCGACCATGTCGTCGTAGAGCTGGGCGCCCCGGGTTCCCTTCGCCCGCAGCGCGTCGACCTGGGCCTGCAGGTCGGCCGGGTTGTAGGGCGAGTTGCGCCAGACGCTCTGCTCCAGCGCCTGGTTGCCCGGCGAGCCGCCGGCGAACGAGGTCAGCGTGCCCCGGCCGACGTGGCGCATCAGGTCCATCAGGAACAGCCGGTCCTCGGCCCCGGCGTACCCGGCGCCGTACATGGTGCCCGCCCGGGTGGTGCCGGTGACGTGCGGTACCCCGGTCGCCTTGTCCCGCACGATGGTCACGTCGGAGCGCGGCGACTCGGTCGACTCCACCTGCCCGGCCGGTACCCCGAAGGACCCGTCGCCGTAGAACTGCCCGATCTGCTCGTCGGTCAGGCCCGTGTAGGCGCCGACCAGGTTCGCGTAGCGGTCGAGCTGGTCGGCCGAGTGGGCCGGCCGGGTACCGAGGGCCTGGTTGCCCAGGATGTCCACGAGGGTGGCGTTGCCGTTCTCGCCAGGCGGCAGGACGTCGTTGCACTGGTCGAGGCAGTAGTCGTTGGCGGCCAGTACCGCGGCGGTGGCCGGCCCGGCGGTGAGCAGCGGTACCCCCAGCGTGGCCGCGGCGGCGAGCAGGACGCCCGCGGCGAGGCCGGCCAGCCGGCGGGACGGGCGGGAGAGTGTCATCACAGCGGTTCCCTTCCGGTGGGCCGGCCAGCGACCCGGCGCGACGACCGGGAGGAGCGACCCGGCCAGGGACGTGAATTGGACTCGTGTACTGGATGGTAAGTTAGGTCACATCCATGGTGGCGAATGCCGGACGAGCGCTCAGATAGCGCACATCATGGCAAAACAGGCTCAGATTCGGTACCGGCGTCCGCCTCCGGGCCACACCGGACGGCCCACTACCGTAAGTAGGGCCAATACCGGGGCGACATGCCGCGTGCCCGACTGGCGGACACCTCGTCCGGGATGCCATTGTCGTCGCGTGGACACGACGGCCGACCTCGACACCGTTGCCGGCGCGCCGGATGCGCCCGGCCCGGCAGGTGCCGAGCAGGACTGGGCCGCCCGCGTGCAGCGCCTCGAGGCGGAGATCGGCGGGCTGCGCCGGGCGATGCGCGGCCGGGCGCTGATCGAGCAGGCCAAGGGGCTGCTGGCCGGCACGCTCGACTGCTCGCCCGAGGTCGCCTACGAGCACCTGTCCCGGCTGTCCCAGCACGAGAACCGGCGGCTGGTCGATGTCGCGGCGCGGATCCTGGGCACCGCCCTGCCGGACGGCATCGAGGACCCGCAGCCGATCCCCGGTGCCGAGGTGGCCCGTCAGTTCGACCCGGCACCCTACCTGGCCATGCCGGACGAGGCCGACGACGGCGCGGTACCGCCGGACGCGGGCATCCCCGCCCTGTCCGCCCCCGACCGCGTCCGGCTGCAGACCGTGGTCAGCGCGGTCGAAGCCGCGCCAAACATGGCCGACCTCGCCGACCGGCTGCTGGCCGAGGGCGTCGAGTCGCTTGCCGCCGACGCGGTGGTCATCTACCTGGCCGAGCCGGACGGCGCGCTTCGCATGGCCAGCTGCGCCGGGCTGCCGGCCCAGGTCGCCAGCGACTGGCAGCGGATCCCGTCGGCGGTGCCGACCGTCCTCGGGGAGGCGCTGCGCTCGGGTCGCCCGCAGTGGTTCGGCGGCGACAACCCGCGCGGCTACCTACTGGTCGGCGACGGCGCCGCGCGGGCCGGCCTGCCGCTGCACCACGCCGGTCGCACCTTCGGCGTGGTGGAGCCGATCTGGCAGGAGCACCGCGAGTTCTCCCCGGCCGACCGGGCCTACCTGCTCGCCCTCGCCTCCGCCGTGGCCGGCCGGATCTGGCGGCTGTCCCGGCTGGTCGCCGACGTGCTGGCGGCTCCCGGGCACTGGCTGCAGTCGGCGCTGGACGTGGTGGCCGCGCCGATCCTGCTGCTGTCGCCCTACCGCGACGCCGGCGGCGAGGTGGTCGACTTCACCGTCGACTTCGCCTCGACCCAGGCCGGCCACCCCTATGGCCAGGAGCCCGACGAGCTGGTCGGCTGCCGGCTGCTGGACGTGCGCCCGACCCTGCACGCGGCCGGCGTCTTCGAGGCCTACCGGCAGGCCCTGCTGTCCGGCGTCCCCTGGCAGCGCGCGGCGCAGAGCGAGACCATCCTGGTCGGCGGCGCGACCCGCACGGCGCTGATCAGCCACTCGGCGGTGCGGCTCGGCGACGGCCTGCTGGCAAGCTGGCAGGTCCACGACGCCGAGGCAGAGCTGGCCCGGGCCGCCGTGGTCGAGGAGCTGGGCACGCTCGGGTACGCGGAGTGGGACCTGTCCACCGGGGTACTGCGCTGGTCGGCCGGGCTCTACCGGATCGTCGAGCGCAGCCCGTCCCGCGGGCCGCTGTCGCTGGACCAGATCACCGCGCTGGTGCTGCCCGAGGACCTGCCGGCGCTGGAGGCCGAGGTGCGGGCGCTGGTCGCCCAGCGCGGCCCGGCCGAGATCCAGTTCCGGATCGGTACCCGCGGCGGACCGCGCACCCTCCGGGTCCTCGTGCGGCCCGGCTTCGACGAGGCCGGCGAGCTGACCGTTGTGCACGCCGTCG
>Ga0081540_1002998_pt1 | contig 13532 bp, 10 predicted proteins | sample TabmetS2T1R1_FD_71024 | JGI IMG/M metagenome (GOLD analysis project Ga0081540, IMG submission 71024) | Tabebuia heterophylla rhizosphere microbial communities from the University of Puerto Rico - S2T1R1 | ecosystem: Host-associated > Plants > Roots > Rhizosphere ... | reverse complement strand
CAGGCCACACCAAGATTGTGGATCTGGCACAAGACGGGTCGACAAATACGAGTGTCGGTGACGTGCTTCACATCAAATTTACGGCGCAAAACCAGACACCAGCTCGACCACATTCAACTGACACGTTGCAATCGGGGCAAATCGATACGGCAGTCCAGGAGGGGAATGTCTCTCTTACACAGACGCCGGCCAAGAACGCGAAGTCAACGGACGGCAATGCCAGGCTACCCTTGCGCGCAACCGCGAAGCGAGCCGAATACGATGCGGGGGATCAGGTTCTGCACCTGACTGGCAATCCCAGGGTCAACAATGGGGCGATCGATCTTACGGCGCAGACGGTTGACTATCGTCGAGACAGTGGCGATGCCACTGCCAAAGGGGATGTGAAAGCAACGTATCTCCGCGAAAGAAACCAGAGTACTTCCCCGACAGGGTCGATGTTTGGTGGGGAGGGGCCGGTCCATATTGTTGCCTCGGAAGCGGACCTGGAACATGCCAGTGGCGACAGCATCTTTCGCGGGCAAGTTCGAATGTGGCAGAGCGCGAATACCGTTTCTGCTCCGATTATTGAGCTGTCACGAGCGGAACAGACCTTAAAGGCTCATGGCGACGAGAACAACAGTCATGCCGTAGATACGACGATTGCCTCGTCGATGGGGCCGAAGGAGAAGCAAGAGGTCGTTCGCGTAAAAAGCAATACATTGCTCTATTCGGACAAAGAACGACGGGGTGACTTTGAAGGTGACGTAGTTGCAATTGCGCCGGATGGCACGATTCGCTCGAATGAGGCACAGTTCTTTCTCCGTCCGGTTGGGCAGACCAAAACAGCACAAGGCCAGCCTGCTTCGTCTTCGCAGATCGACAAGATCGTAGCCAGGGGCAAGGTTTTATTGACGCAACCGGGTAGAAAAGGCGAGGGTGAGCAGCTTGTTTACACTTCGGCGGACGGGCGTTATGTCTTGACGGGAACCGCGTCGAATCCGCCGCGTATTTCTGATGCTGCTCGTGGCACAACTACCGGAGCTGCGTTGATTTTCAATGATCAGAATGATAGCGTCGAGGTGAGTGGGGGGCAGTCAGCCGCTGTCACGAAGACGCGCGCTCCGAAATAATGCAGAAGCTTTCGACGGACGAAATCGGGAAGTCTTACAAGGGGCGGCAAGTCGTCCGCGGCGTGAGTCTGGAGCTTTCGCAAGGAGAAGTTGTAGGGCTGCTTGGCCCCAACGGCGCGGGAAAAACAACCAGTTTTTACATGATTGTTGGCCTGGTATCTCCGGATACAGGACGTATTCTTGCTGATGGCGCAGAGATCACGAAGGTGCCGATGTATTTGCGCGCACGGCAATACGGGATCAGTTATCTGCCGCAAGAACCCTCGGTGTTCCGCAAACTGACCGTGGAAGAGAACATTCTGGCTGTTCTCGAAGTGCAGTCCATTCCCTCAGAGGTACGACGCGCCCGTACCGAAAAATTGATAGATCAACTCAACCTTGGCCATATTCGGAAAACGCGCGGTTACGCACTTTCCGGCGGCGAACGCCGTCGCGTGGAAATCGCGCGCTGTCTTTGCATTCAGCCGTCGTTCATTCTGCTGGACGAGCCCTTTTCGGGAATCGATCCCATTGCGGTACTCGATCTGCAGGAAATCATCTATGACCTGAAAGCGAGCGGCATCGGTGTGTTAATTACAGATCATAACGTTCGCGAGACGCTTTCTGTTACAGACCGCGCCTACATCATTAATGAGGGGCGGATCTTTCGGGATGGAACGCCGGAACAGCTGGGGAATGATCCAGAGGTTCGGAGAGTTTATCTCGGTGAAGGCTTCTCATTGAATTAAACAAGGGATCTGGCCGGTGCACCATGTTGAGGATTACGATTGTCTCGATCTACCGTAATCTGTTGGACAACTGTGGATGCGTGTAGACTAAGGGCAAATCCCCCAGAGTAGTTTTGTGGATTTCGAAGCAGGCGGGAATGGCGTTACTTCAACCAAAACTCAGTTTGAAAGTTTCTCAGCGGCAGATATTGACGCCTGGCCTGATGCAGATGGTCAGCGTGCTGGCGCTGAACAAGCTTGAACTGAAGGAGATGATTCAATCGGAGATCGCAGAGAATCCGATCCTGGAAGAGCTTGAAGAAAACGTACCGCTATTGGACGATGTCGCCAGCCGTCAGGAAATGCACGACCGTCCGGTTGAAACGCAGCAGGCCGACGCTGCGCGTGAAAAGACCGACCCATTCGACGAAATTGATTTCGGTTCCTATTTTCAGGACTACCTTGATCCTGGCTTTCGCACGCCGAATAGTTTTGAGGTTACAGAGAAACCCTCGATTGAGAATTTTCTCTCCCAGCCCAGCACTCTCACCGATCATCTCTTCTGGCAACTTGGCTCTCTGAGCCTGGCTCCTGCTATCCGCGATGCCGCGGAATACATCATCGGGAATTTGAATGAAGATGGATATCTAACGGCGACAGACGGTGAACTGCTTGAAGGGTATCTGCGAGAGCAGTTAATGCCTGAAGAGGGTATCCACGCGGCTAAGGCTGCTGACCATGTTGAGATTGCTGGAATCTCAACTGCTCTGGAAGAGCGTGCTCGAGGGCACCTTGCGGCGGCGCTCAAGGTGGTGCAGCATCTTGACCCGCTGGGTGTGGCGACAAGAGATTTACGCGAGTGTCTGCTGGTACAAATCTGTGCGCAGCAGCGTGAGTTTGAGCTGATTTATGAACGCCAGAAGCGATCGGTACACTCCAACGGCACGAGCGATGCGGATGCGGCTGAATCATTGTTGAGCGATGAACCTGCGCATGAGGTGACGGATTCTCATGTTAATGGGTTTGCCAAGGACACAAATGGCGCAAGCGATCGAATAGGCGTTTTCGAAACTGCACGAAACATTGTGGACAGGCATCTGTCTCTGCTGCAGAGACGCGATCTGCGCGAACTTTCTAAGGCGCTCGGACGCTCTCAGGAGGAAACACAGCATGCAGTGGATTTCATTCGCACGCTCGATCCGCGACCTGGTCAGCGTTATAACCGGGTAGATGCGAGATTAATTGAGCCGGATGTCGCTTTCGTAAAGCGCGGCGATGAATACGTTGTCGTCATGAATGAGGAAGATCTTCCTACCCTGCGGCTAAACCAAGGCTATCGCAGGATGATCACGCAGGATGGAACGGAAAAGGAAGTCAAGGATTACGTAAAGGAGCGCTATCGCTCGGCGATCCAGTTAATGCGGAATATTGAGCAGCGAAAAAATACCATCCTGCGCACTTGCGAAGCGATCATTCGGAGACAGGTTGATTTCATGGAAAAGGGCGTCGACGCGATGAAGCCCATGATGATCAAAGAAGTCGCAGAAGAAATCGGTGTGCATCCATCCACAGTGAGTCGGGCTGTATCTAATAAGTATGTTCATACACCGCAGGGAGTCTATGAGTTGCGGTTCTTCTTCTCGGAAGGCGTCAATGGCCCTGAAGGCTCAAGCACTCCCCTGATGTTACTGAAGCGCAAGGTAAAAAAATTGATTGAAGACGAAGATCCACGCAAGCCGCTCACCGATGATCTGATTGCAAGCATGCTGCAATCTCAGGGCATCGATGTGACCCGCCGAACAGTCGCAAAGTATCGTGAAGACATGCGAATTCCAAGCACCCATCAGCGCCGCGTCCGCGGTTGATGTACAATCACTGACCTCGCCGGAGATTGGCGAGCGACCTCTTTATGAAGGGAGCTTTCACCATGCAGGTTGAGTACACAGGCAGGCAGGTGACCGTTACCCGCACCCTACGCACGATCGCTGAGGAATCGCTCGAGCGCATCGTAAAAATTTTAGGCAAAACCACAGGCGCTCACATCATCCTTACAGCTGAAAAATACAGGCAGATGGCTGAAGTAACAATCAAGACCCGTCTGCTCAACATTGTCGCAACTGCAGAGTCCACAAGTTTGGAGACAGCGCTTCGCAATGCCTTGGATAAGGCTGAGACGCAGGCGATTCGCTGCAAGAAGAAACTCCATGCGAAAAAGCGTCAACCAAAAGAAGAGAAACAGACTGCAGAGCCCTCTCTAGCGCGCCCAAAGCGGGCCTCATCTCGCCCGCCGGCGTTGAAAGACGCTGTACCAGAGCCTCAAGCCGGCGCGAAAAAGGCCAATGGACATGCGCGTGGGAAGCAGGTATTGCCGGTTACTGTGCATTCATTTCCGGCCCGCGTTCCTATCCAGGAACCTCATGTGGTTCGCTCGGCCGATTCCGTAGCGTTGCGACCGATGACCCTGGAAGAAGCGGTGAAGGAAGCAGAGTTCCGTGACCGGGAAGTATTTGTCTTTCGCGATCATGAGGGAAATGTAAAGGTTCTGCATCGCAAACGAGATGGCAAAATGGAACTGATCGAGGCGCCATAGTCGCAGATACTGGTTCTGGCCTAACACCGAAATGCTAGGATGGGCGCATGCCCCCAAAAGCTGCGCCCAAGCCTCCAAAGAAATCAAAGAAGGCAAAATCAAGCCTCGCTCATAACGCAGATGAGGCGCAATCTCTTGTGATCATTAGCGGGCTCTCCGGTTCGGGTAAGCTCTCTGCACTGAAAGCATTCGAAGATCTGGGCTACTACGCGGTCGACAACATGCCCATCGAGCTTGTGCCGCGATTTGCTGAGTTGATCAGCGAATCTGCCAGGGCGACCCGCGCAGCGCTGGTAGTGGATGTGCGCGAAGGGCAGGGTCTGGAGCGATTTCCGGCCATTCTCAAGCAGATCAGACGAACGCTCACAACAACGGTCATCTATCTTGAGGCATCGAATGCCGCACTGCTGCGTCGTTTTTCCGAGACCCGCAGACCCCACCCGCTAGGGCGGGAAGACAGAGTTGGTGGCGCTATCGAGTCTGAGCGCAAATTGCTCGATCCAATTCGCAATGTCGCCGATATTACTATCGATACGTCGAATTTCAATGTTCACGAGCTTCGCGAACACATCCAGAACAAGTTTGCTAGCGGCGGCAGCGGCAAAGACCTTCTGATTTCATCGCTGAGCTTTGGATATAAGAATGGCCTCCCACTTGAAGCCGACCTTGTTTTCGATGTTCGTTTTCTGCCCAATCCTCACTTTGTGCCCGAGTTTCGTCCGCTGACCGGCAAACATCCTAAACTTGTAGCGTACCTGCAGAAATTTCCACAGACACGTGAATTTCTCGATCGCGTGACAAGTATGCTTCTTTACCTCTTGCCACATTACATTCACGAAGGTAAAAGCTATCTGACGATTGCTTTCGGCTGCACTGGCGGTCAACATCGGTCAGTGATGATTGCGGAACAGATCAGCAAGAGGCTTGAGAAAGAGGGCTATCGCGTGAAGACAGCGCATCGCGATATCCCGCGATGAAACGGTAAAATATAGAGATGCTATATCGATGGCAGAGTTGCAGGGAACATAGATGAAGGGCATCCTGCGTCTGCTCTATTACATGCGTCGCTACTGGTGGCAGGCGCTGGCGTCCGTTGTTCTGATGGCTGCGGTTGGGTTGTTGGATGCATTTCGTGTCCTGCTAGTGCAGCCGATCTTCGATCATGTGTTGCATCCCGGGGCAATAAGCCCGCCGATTGCCCTCTATAGAATTCCGGGAACAAGCTATCAATTCACGCTGCAGCAAGTCATTCCTCACTTCATTCATAACGTATGGGGAGTGGTTGCGTTCGCGCTGGTTGTTTCGACTCTGCTCAAAAGTGTCTGCGACTACGCCGGGACTTATCTGGTGAACTATGCCGGTTTTGGCATGATTACAGATCTGCGCGACGATTTATATGAAGCAGTGTTGCGGCGCTCTGTTTCTTTCTTTCAAAAACATGCCACAGGTACGCTGCTTTCCACTCTTGTCAATGATATTGAGCGAGTGCAGTATGCCATGTCATCGGTGTTGTCGGAATTTCTGCAGCAGTTCTTTACCCTGATCTTTACTATTGGCGTGGTGATTCATTTTGGCGGCAAACTGGCATGGGCGCTGCTAATTTTTGTTCCTGTGGTGATTGGGTCTATACGCCGCATAGGCCGCGACGTCCGCCAGACAACACGCAAAGGGCAGGACAGGCTCGCGGAAATCCAGAACATTCTGCACGAAACGATTACCGGCAACCGCATCGTGAAAGCATTCAACATGGAATTTTGGGAGTTGCTCCGGTTCCGGGATGCGGCGAAGCGTCTTTTCAAGGCGAATTTGCGGTCCGTGCGCGCGCAAGCCATCAGTTCTCCGTTGATGGATTCGATCGGTGCGATTGCGATTGCATTGCTGCTGCTGGTGGGACGCGGGCAGATTCAGAGCGGAGCAATGACGGAAGGCGCATTCTTTGCCTTCATCGTGGCACTGTTCAAGCTCTATGATCCAGTGCGCCGCTTTGCCATGTTCTATAACAACTTTCAGCAGGCGCTTGGTGCATCTTCGGCGATCTTCACCTTTATGGACGATCAGGATGAACTGGTTGAGAAGCATCGTGCATACACGCTGAAAGGTTTTAACGACTCCATTCGAATCGAAGATGTGGGGTTTGCGTATCGGGATGAAGAAGGCGAAAAGAAAGTACTGCATGAGATCAATCTGGAGATTCGCCGCGGTGAGGTGATCGCCCTCGTCGGTCCCAGCGGTGCGGGGAAGTCAACGCTCGTTAATCTGATTCCACGGTTCTTCGATGTCACATCGGGAAGAATTCTGATCGATGGGCACGACCTGCGTGACGTCAGCATGCGTTCGTTGCGTGATCAGATTGGCAAGGTAACCCAGGAAACTATTCTCTTTAACGACACGGTGCGAAACAACATCGCCTATGGACAACCGGACGTGCCTATCCAGCGCGTGCAGGAAGCGGCCAAGACAGCACTGGCACATGAGTTCATCATGCAGCTTCCCGACGGCTACGACACGCTGATTGGAGAGAAGGGCTTCCGTCTCTCAGGAGGAGAGCGTCAGCGGTTGGCTATCGCGCGGGCTTTGGTGAAGAATGCTCCCATCCTCATTCTTGACGAGGCGACGTCTGCGCTCGATACCGAGAGTGAATCACTGGTGCAGGCGGCGCTGAGTAACTTGATGATTGCTCGCACTGTTGTCGTGATCGCGCACCGGCTCTCCACTGTACGCCGGGCAACGCGCATTGCAGTGATAGAGCAGGGACGCATCACGGCGATCGGTTCTCATGAAGAATTGATGCAGCGCTCCCCAACCTATCAGAAGTTGTATCAGTTGCAATTTATGGACGTGCCGGAACTCCCGGAGCCTGCGATGATGGGTAAGTCTGAACTATGACCCAGAAAAAAGAAGCTACACTCACGAAGAAAGAAGCGGCAAGCGGTTTGCCAATTCATTCAATGACGGGCTTTGCTCGCACCTTGGGCAGAATTTCCGAAACGCTCGGTTACACTCTGAGCCTGAAAAGCGTGAACCACCGCTTTCTTGATTTGCATATGCGCATGCCTGGTGGGACTGAGTCGCTGGAAATGCAACTGCGCAAAGTGCTCAAGGAGAAGGTCGCGCGTGGGCACGTCGAAGTTTCACTTTCCATTGATCGCAGCGCAAAGCTGGAAGCGCAGTATGACGAGGGACTCGTTGCCGCTTATGTGGCAGCTTTTCGCAATGCAGCGTCGCAGCACAACCTAACCGGCGAGCCTGATCTGAATGCGATTTTTCGCCTGCCTGGGGTATTGACTGGCGACTCGCGCAATTCCGAGGAAGAATTGCAGTTGATTGAATCATCGGTGATGGAGCGTATCGTGCCGTTGATTGCTGAGTTGAACACGATGCGCGTGGCAGAAGGTAATGCCCTGGCCGATGAATTGCGCAGGGGACTTGCGCGCCTTAGTGGCTTTGTTGAGAAAGTGGCGGAGCTGAAGCACGATGTGCAAAAGATCTATTTTGAGCGAGTCAGCCAGAGACTCTCCGAAATGCTCAATGGAAATCTTGATCAGGAGCGGGTTCTGCAGGAGGCGGCTCTTCTCGCCGAGCGGAGCGACGTGGAAGAAGAAATTGCCCGCATGCACACGCATATCGCACATTTTGAATCGCTGCTGACTCAGGGTGGGGAGATCGGCAAAAAGCTTGATTTCCTGCTGCAGGAAATGAATCGCGAAGCCAATACTCTGCTGTCAAAGACGAGCGGGCTTTCAGGCAACGGCACGCGGATTACGGAACTTGGGCTGGGTATGAAATCGGAGATCGAGAAGGCCCGGGAACAGGTGCAGAACCTCGAATAACGTATTCCTAAATACAAAAAGGAAAATAATTGGCAGGGATACTCTTCATCATTTCAGCGCCCTCGGGCTCGGGAAAATCGACGCTCGTCAATCAGATCCGTTCCCTTGTGGACAACTTGGAATTCTCCGTTTCATACACGACACGCGCGCCGCGTGGTTCAGAAGTAGAAGGCCGCGAATATCACTTTATTACGCGAGACGAATTTGAACGCAGGGTGCGCGACGGTGAGTTTCTGGAGCATGCCGAGGTTTTTGGCAACTGCTATGGAACGGCTCGCCAATCATTGACAGATGCGCGGGCACACGGCAAGGATCTTCTGCTAGACATCGATGTAAAGGGTGCGGCACAGGTGCGCGAAAAGATGCCGGAGGCGGTCAGCATCTTTGTCATGCCGCCTGCTCCTGACATTCTGGCGACTCGTCTGAACAATCGCAGCCGTGCGGAAGGTAATGTAACGGAAGAAGTTATTCAACGTCGTCTGGCTGAGGCCAGAGCGGAGATTGTGAATTACCGCGAATATAGATATATTCTCGTCAACGACATTCTTGCCTTAGCCGAAGAGGAACTTTTGGCCATCGTTGCCAGCGAACGCATTCGTCGCGAGGGACGGCACGCGAAGCCGGATGAAGATCGCCTGGTGAAGCTGGCCGAAGCTTGCAGGCAGGAAAATTCAGGTGAGCGAGTCGGCCCCATACTCAAGGCTTTTGGGCTGCTCGATCCGGAGACGTAAAGACCTTAACAAGCTGCAGTTCTTAATTTTGGAGGATGAGTCAATGAGTTTGGAGCAGTCGTTCGACAGCAACTTCCGTTATGTTCTTGTAGCCGCCCGCCGCGCCCGTCAGCTGCAAAACGGTTCCGCACCGCTGGTTGACTCTCGTTCGCGCAAAGCATGCAAGATTGCTCAGGATGAGATTGCTGCGGGTAAGGTGAGCTATGTGAAGAGCGATACTCCAGTTCTTAAGCCTGAAGTTGCAGGCGCGGATATCCCTAAGTTCGCCATCTCGTAAAGGCGAACTTCTTCAGACATTGCAGTCAGCTAGTGCTTGAAGACCTGCATCATCAGCTCTGACTGTACCTGGTCGAGCTGCTTCAGTGTTGCCTCGAGTGTAGGCCGGTCATCGAGTGCAGCACTGTGGAGGATTTCGTTTAAACGAAATGCGGTGTGGCGCATGAGAATCTCTGCGTTCTTAAGCTTCTTCGTGTCTTCTGCAAGGCCCATATGAATTTTCTGAGCATATGTCTGGACCGCCTTCAGTGTTTCCGATGCGTGACTAAAATCGCCGGAGGATAATTCCTGTCCGGCAATTTCCGTCATGTCGTGAACAATTTCGGCATAGAGAAAGCATTGCTCTTTTGGAGACGCCTGAGCTGCTTTTGCCTCGAGCATGAGAAGAGCCTGGGCATCGGGGAGCTTTTCGTTAGCGCCGTACGCATATGTGCAGGGGATAAGAAGTGCTGCTGCGGCTGCGATTGCTACGAACCTCATGGGACACCTCCTCAGGTGCCACGGGAACGTTATCGGCTATCTATTTGCCAAGCGCGACCAGCCGATGTTTAGCCTGCCACTCTTGGTCGGGGAACCTACCACTGGCTGCCGTCAAGAACTTGTGATAGTAGTCGGCCGCCTGTTTCGTCTGATGTAGATTATCGTAAGCCGTTGCACAAAGAAAATAGGTAGCTGGAGTTTCTTCGAGATATTTTGATCGTGCGGAAAGGGAATCGAGCACAAGCTGATACTGGTGGTTCTCGGAGGCGGCAAAGGCCAGACTGCTCCAGGCATCTCCATTGTCCGGTTTCAGACTTACTGCCTTCTGCAATACGACGACAGCTTCAGGGTACCGCTGCTGCCTAATCAGATTTTCCCCGCGAGCGGTCAACAGGGTCGGATCGTTAGGGGTGGTTTTCAGCAGCTGCACATACAGGGGGTCAGCTTTGTCGGCGGAGCCGGTCTGGGTGTATGCGTCGGCCAGCATGGCACTGATTGACGAGTCGTTGGGCTCCTTTCCGTGGAGCTTTTCCAGAGCCGTAACCGACTCATTCTGCTTACCTTCCGCGTTGAGGATGATAGCCAATTGGGTATTCAGGGCGGGGTCATCGGGGTCGCGAGTCAGAGCTGCCTTGATCAGTGGCTCGGCGTCGGCATACTTCTTCTGCGCAATAAGAACATGAGCCAGACCGGCTGTAGCGTCGGATGAATCTGGCTGCTGGTTAAGGAGACGCCGGTAGGCTGTTTCTGCGCTTACCTCATCGCCTTCAGCCTCTGCGATCTCACCGGTGAGGAGTAGATCGGCGGGGGTCTCGGGGCTAAGAGAGAGGGCCTGTAACAGTTCCTGCTTCGCTGCGTCGGGATTGCTGGAACGGTCGAGCTGAGCCAAGGCACGGTAAGCTTGAGCTTTCGCGGTAGGGTTTGGTGGATTTGGCTCCAGCTTCGCCGCGGTCTCGAGTTGTTCGTGGGCGTCTTGCTGCTTTCCCTGCCTGGCAAGGATCAGGCCCAAGGCCAGACGCGACTCAAACTGCTTTGGGTCAGCAGCGATGGCTTTCTGATAGTAGGTTGCTGCTGCGTTGTCGTACTCCTGCGCGTCTTCTACATAGCCACGGTCAAAGAGAGCGCGGGCATCACTCTGGTGGGTAGAGAGGTAAGGATCCAGAAGACTCTGGGCGCGAGCGAAATCCCGCGTGTCGATGGCGGCTTCAGCTTGTGCCAGAGGGGCATCGGCAGACCTTGCTGAAGCTGGATGCGGTTCCTCATCCACGCTGGTTCCAGGCGGTTGCGGTGCCGATTGAGCGTAAGCAGCAAGCAGGGAACAGGAGAGCCCAGCGACTGCCAGATATTTTTTGACTGACTTCATACGGCTACTTCGTTCTCTGCTTCCTGCAAGGGTTCACGTTCACGCCCGGATTCTCGTCGTTGCGCCAGTACTTTTGACAGCCAGAAGCCTGTGTGGGATAGCTCGTTCCGGGTGATTTGCTCGGGAGTACCGGTGGCCACGATCTGGCCTCCTTTAGAACCGCCTTCCGGGCCTAGGTCGATCACCCAATCCGCCGACTTGATGACGTCGAGGTTGTGCTCGATGACGAGCAGGGAGCCGCCGCCGTCGATCAGCTTGCGGAAGGCGGTAAGGAGCTTGCTGACGTCGTCGAAGTGGAGACCGGTGGTGGGCTCGTCGAGGACGTAGAGGACGCGGCTGCCGCCCTTCTTGGCTGCCGATCCGGTGGAACGGACGGTGGCCAGGTGCGCGGCGAGTTTGACGCGCTGGGCTTCTCCGCCGGAGAGCGTGGTGGCTGACTGGCCGAGACGGACATAGCCGAGGCCGACTTCGTCGAGGACGGCGAGCTTGTCGAGGATTTTGGGCTGGCCTACGAAGAAGCGCAGGGCCTCTTTGACGGTGAGGTTCAGGGCCTCGTTGATGCTCTTGCCCTTGTACTTGATCTCGAGCACGCTGGCTTTGTAGCGGGTGCCGCGGCATTCTTCGCAGGGCAGCTCGACGTCGGCGAGGAACTGCATCTCGACGGTGACGGTGCCGTCGCCTTCGCAGACGTCGCAGCGTCCGCCGGGAACGTTGAAGGAGAAGTGTCCGGCGGTGTAGCTGCGGCGCTGGGCTTCGGGCTGCGCGGCGAAGAGCTCACGGATTGCGTCGAAGGCCTTGATGTAGGTGACCGGGTTCGAGCGCGGCGTACGTCCGATGGGGTTCTGGTCGACGAGGACGATGTCGTTGAGGCGCTCGACGCCCTTCAGATCCTTGTAGAGGTTGGTAGGGTCCGCTCCTTCGCCTTTGCCGAGCTGGTGGGCGACGGCGCGGTAGAGGACATCGTGGACGAGTGTGGACTTGCCCGATCCGGAGACGCCGGTGATGCAGACGAGCATGTTCAGGGGGATCTCCACATCGATGCCTTTGAGATTGTGGCTGCGTGCTCCACGGAGCTTCAGCCACTCTTTACCCGGTTCACGGCGGCGGGTTGGGATGGGGATCGTCAGATGGCCATTCAGGTAGCGGCCAGTGAGTGAGTCGGGGTTGTGCTCTACCTCAGAGACAGTTCCGGCGGCTAGGACGCGGCCGCCGAATTCGCCAGCTCCGGGACCGAGGTCGAGAAGGTAGTCAGCGGAGCGGATCACGTCGGGATCGTGTTCGACGACGAGGATGGTGTTGCCAAGGTCGCGCAGGTCTTCGAGGATGCGGATGAGCTTAGCGGTGTCGCGCGTGTGCAGGCCGATGGATGGTTCGTCGAGGACGTAGAGCGCGCCGACGAGCTGCGATCCGAGCGAAGTGGCGAGCTGGATCCGCTGCGATTCGCCGCCGGAAAGCGTCGAGGCGAGGCGGTCGAGCGTCAGGTAGTCGAGTCCGACGGCGTTGAGGAAGTGAAGGCGCTGCTGGATCTCGTGCAGGATGCTTCCGGCGATCTCTTCCTGCATGGGTGTGAGCGTGAGGCCACCGAAGAAGCGGTTGGCTTCGGCGATGGTGAGCGCCGCGGCATCACAGATGTTCTTGTCGCCGATGCGGACGGCGCGTGCTTCAGCGCGCAGGCGTTGGCCTTTGCATTCGGGGCAGAGAGCATAGCCGCGATACTTGCTGAGCATGACGCGGACATGCAGCTTGTACTTTTTGCGCTCGAGGTAGGCGAAGAAGCCGTGGACACCGAGAAATCCGTCGCGGCCGTCGAGGACGAAGGACTGCTGATCGGGCTCGAGATCGTACCAGGCGACGTTCATCGGGATTCCGTGCGTTTTGGCGGCTTTCTTCAGTTCGGTGAAGTAGGGGCGATACTTCGGGCGGTTCCAAGGGTCGATGGCGCCTTCGTCCAGGGTCTTCGACTTGTCGGGGATGATGAGGTCGAGGTCGAAGTCGATGGTATTGCCGAAGCCCTGGCAGCGCGGGCATGCGCCGAAGGGGTTATTGAAGGAGAAGAGGCGCGGTTCGGGCTCGCGGTAAACGCGATGGCAGGTCTTGCATTCAAAGGCGGCGGAGAAGCGCAGGCGCTCCCTTTCAGTGGTCTCGGAGTCGCGGGGGACGATTTCGTAGAGGATTTCGCCGGATTCGCGGTAACCGATTTCGGCTGCGTCTACGATTCTCGCGCGGTTGTCGGCGCTGACTACGATGCGATCGACGAGAGCGAAGACGGGCAGAGCGAAGTTGATCTCGAGCAGCGACTCGGGTGTTGAGAACTCGTAGATGGTTCCGTTCTGGTAGAGGCGGTTGAAGCCTCGCTTACGGAGATCGCTGAGGCGCTCCTTGAGTGGGTCGGTTAGTGGCGACTCTTCTGTTTTTTTCGCAGCGGGTTTGCGTCCACGCTTCG
>Ga0081540_1002997_pt1 | contig 13534 bp, 14 predicted proteins | sample TabmetS2T1R1_FD_71024 | JGI IMG/M metagenome (GOLD analysis project Ga0081540, IMG submission 71024) | Tabebuia heterophylla rhizosphere microbial communities from the University of Puerto Rico - S2T1R1 | ecosystem: Host-associated > Plants > Roots > Rhizosphere ... | reverse complement strand
GGGGCGGTTACGGCAACGACACCCTCACCGCCGGTGCCAACGGCCTCAGCCGGATGCACGGCGGCCCGGGTGACGACACGCTCAACGGCGGCCCCCGCCGTGACTTCATGTGGGGCGGCCGCGGCGTCGACCACGAGTTCGGCGGCGACGGCAACGACGTCCTGCACGCGCTCGCGCGCGACAACCAGGTCGACACGCTCGACTGCGGCCCCGGCGACCACGACGTCGCCTGGCTCCGCGCCGGCGAGGCCGACACCACGGTCAACTGCGAGAAGGTCATCACCGTCTCGACGGGGTCGGACGGCTAGCTCTCTCCTACGTCCAGTTCCATCTCCCGAGGCCCGCCCCCACCGGCGGGCCTCACTCTTTCCACACGGTCGAGGAAGCCCCCGACGACCTGGAGGTAGCGCTCCGGCTCCTCGAGGTACGGCATGTGGGCGCTCTCCTCGAAGAGCACCCACTCGGAGTCCGAGATGCCGCGGTTCAGCGGCTCGACGAGCGTTGGCGTGCACTCGTCGTACCGGCCGGAGGTGACCAGCGTCGGCACGCGGACCTCGCCGAGCCGGTCGACGACGTCCCAGTCCGCGAGCGTCCCGGTAACCGTGAACTCGTTCGGCCCCCACATCGTCTCGTAGACCTGGACGCCGAACTTCGCTCTCGCTCGCGCGAGCAACTCGGGCTCCGGGTCGAGGCGGCAGATGTGGCGCCGCTTGAACGCGTCCTCGGCTGCTTTCTCGTCGAGCCCCGGCGGCAGGTCGGCGTGCAGCCGCAGAGTCTCCTCGGCCCAGCGCGGCGCGCTCGTGGGCGTCGAGTTGAGCACCAGGCTGGCAAGACCCTCCGGCTGCGTGAACGCGTACTCGAGCGCGAGCATCCCGCCCCACGAGGTGCCGATCAGGTGAACCTGCTCCAGGCCGAGCCCCTCGCGCACGGCCGCCAGCTGCTCGAGGAACGTCTCGACCACCCAGAGCGACGGGTCGTCGGGCCGCGCCGAGTCGCCGCCGCCGAGCTGGTCGTAGAAGACGACCCGCCGTCCCTGCTCCGCCAGCACCCCGAGGCCGAGCAGCGGCAGATGTGACCCGCCAGGCCCGCCGTGCAGGCACAGCAGCGGCAGCCGGCCCGGAGCTTCGCCCTCGCCGACGACCCGGTACGCCGTCCCCTCGGGGACCGACGTTGTCAGTCGATCGTCCAGGTGTCGCCGGCGTGCAGGAGCTGCGCGAGGTCGCCCTCGCCCTGCTCCTTCCGCGCGCGCTCGAGCTGCTCTTGCATCAGCCGGTCGTAGACCGGCCGCTCGACGTCGCGGAAGACGCCGATCGGCGTCGGCCCGTGCGGCGTGTGCGACAGCCGCGCCACCGCCGCGGCCAGCGACGGAGTCGCCGCGTGCTCGTCGTGGACCAACAGTGCGTCCTCGCCCGCCACGTCCACGTCGACGATCTCCGCCGAGGCATCGGGCCGCATCCGCACACCGCGCTCTGCCTCGGCCCCGAAGCGAATGGGCTCGCCGTGCGTCAGCAGGATCCGGTTCTCCTTCTCGTCGCGCACGCTGTCGAAGGCACCGTCGTTGTAGACGTTGCAGTTCTGGTAGATCTCGACGAAGGCCGCGCCCTGGTGGGCGTGCGCGCGCCGCAGCGTCTCGGTCAGGTGCGCGCGGTCGGTGTCGATCGAGCGCCCGACGAAGGTCGCCTCCGCGCCGAGCGCCAGCGCAACCGGGTTGAAGGGCCAGTCGAGCGACCCCATCGGCGTCGTCTTGTTGATCGTCCCGAGCGGCGAGGTCGGCGAGTACTGCCCCTTCGTCAGCCCGTAGATCTGGTTGTTGAACATCAGGATCTTGATGTTCACGTTGCGCCGCAGCGCGTGGATCAGGTGGTTGCCGCCGATCGAGAGCGCGTCGCCGTCGCCGGTCACCACCCAGACGGAGAGATCGGGACGCGAGAGCGCGAGCCCGGTTGCGATCGCCGGTGCGCGCCCGTGGATCGAGTGGATCCCGTAGGTCTCGACGTAGTACGGGAAGCGCGCCGCACAGCCGATCCCGGAGATGAAGACGATCCGCTCACGCGGGATCCCGAGCTCGGGGAGGAAGCTCTGGACGGCGGCCAGGATCGCGTAATCCCCGCAGCCCGGGCACCAACGGACCTCCTGGTCGGTCTTGAAGTCCTTCGCGGTCAGCTGGCCGTTGCTCTTGCCGCCGTTCTCGCTCACAACAGCGCCTCCATCGCGTCGGCGAGCTCGCCCGCCCGCAGCGGCAGGCCGCGCACACGGTTGTAGCCGACGGCGTCGACGAGGAACTCGGCGCGGACGAGCTTCAGCAGCTGGCCGAGGTTCATCTCGGGGACGAGCACTCGGTCGTACGAGCGCAGCACCTCGCCCGTGTTGCGCGGGAACGGGTTCAGGTGCATCAGGTGCGCCTGCGCGACCTTCTTGCCCTCTTTGCGCAGCCGCCGCACGGCCGCCGTGATCGGGCCGTACGTGCCGCCCCAGCCGAGCACGAGCAGCGACGCGCCGTCCGGGTCGTCAACGGCGAGCTCCGGGATGTCGGCCGCGATGTTCGCGACCTTCTGTGCGCGCAGCCGCACCATCAGGTCGTGGTTGTCGGGGTCGTAGGAGACGTTGCCGGTCTCGTCCTGCTTCTCGAGGCCGCCGAGCCGGTGCTCGAGCCCTGGCGTGCCGGGAATCGCCCAGGCGCGCGCGAGCGTCTCCGGGTCGCGGATATACGGCAGGAACTCGGCGTCGCGGTTCGGCCCGGTCGCGAAGTCGACGGGAATCTCGGGAAGCGCGTCCGCGTCGGGAAGGAGCCACGGCTCCGAGCCGTTCGCGAGGTACGCGTCCGAGAGCAGGTAGACAGGCGTGCGGTACTTCAGCGAGATCCGCGCAGCCTCCAGCGCGGCGTCGAAGCACCCGCCCGGGGTCGACGCTGCCACCACGGGCACCGGCGACTCGGCGTTGCGCCCGAAGAGCACCATCAGCAGATCGGCCTGCTCCGGCTTCGTCGGCATCCCCGTCGAAGGGCCGGCACGCTGGATGTCGAGGATCAGCAGCGGCAGCTCGAGCGCGACCGCGAGCCCGACCGTCTCGGCCTTCAGCACGACCCCGGGGCCGCTGGACGTGCAGACGCCGAGCGCGCCGCCGAAGCTGGCCCCGACCGCCGCACCGGCCGCTGCGATCTCGTCCTCCGCCTGGAACGTGCGCACCCCGAAGCGCTTGTGCCGCGAGAGGTCCTCGAGGATCCCCGAGGCCGGCGTGATCGGATAGGCGCCGAGAAAGAGCTCGAGCCCGCTCTGCACGCTCGCCGCGATCAGCCCGAGCCCGAGCGCCTGGTTCCCGGTGATGTTGCGGTAGGTGCCGGGAGGCATCACGGCCGGCGCGACCTCGTACGAGACGACGAAGTCCTCCGAGGTCTCGCCGTAGGCCCAGCCGGCCTTGAACGCCTTCACGTTCGCCTCCGCAATCGGCGGCTTCGAGGCGAACTTCCGCTCGAGGTAGTCGACCGTGCCATCGGTCGGGCGGTGGTAGAGCCACGACATCAGGCCGAGCGCGAACATGTTCTTCGAGCGCTCCGCCTCGCGCTTGGTGATGTCGACCTCCTTCAGCGCCTCCAGCGTCAGCGACGTCAGCGGCACCTCGTGCACGTGATACTCGTCGAGCGAGCCGTCGCCGAGCGGGCTCGCCTCGTAGCCGGCCTTGTCGAGGTTCCGCTCGGTGAAGGCGTCGCGGTTGACGATCAGCGTGCCGCCCTTCGGCAGGTCGCGCAGGTTCGTCTTCAGCGCCGCCGGGTTCATCGCGACGAGCACGTCGGGCGCGTCGCCCGGGGTGAGGATGTCGTGGTCGGCAAAGTGGAGCTGGAAACCGGAGACGCCTGGCAGCGAGCCTGCGGGCGCCCGGATCTCGGCCGGGAAGTCGGGCAGCGTCGAGAGGTCGTTGCCGATCAGCGCCGTCTCGCTGGTGAAACGGCCGCCCGCCAGCTGCATGCCGTCGCCGGAGTCGCCGGCGAAACGGATGGTCACCTGCTCGAGCTGCTCGACCGGCTTTGCCATTCGCCGCTAGGTATAGCACCGGCACGGGGGAGCTACGCAGTGCCGGCGGATCTGCTGCGGTGGCGCCGCACCCGGGCCCGGTTGCCGCAGGTTCTGGAGTCGCACCAGCGGCGGGTCCGGCTGCGGGTCGCGTCGTAGAAGACCCGGCGGCAGGACTCGTCGGCACACCGTTCAGTCGCGGCGGGCGTGAGCGCCGCAGGATCGAGCCGAACGCGCCCGAGAGCTCTCGCTCGACCTGATCGATTCACGCCCCGCCGACCGGCGTGAAGTCGACGACGTAGCCGCCGTCACGCTCGGCGACGAGCTGCGCGCGCACCGTAAGACGGCCCGTGAACTCGTTCAGCGCGTCGAGCTCGTCCGGCGAGAGGGCGCGCCCGGCGGCGACGGTGTCGGCCAGGCGGTTCAGCAGACGGGCAGCAGCTTGTCGACGCGCCGTTCAGAGTCGCGGCCACCACGAGGAACCGGCGCCCCAACCCGGTCACGCTCTCGCTCGAGCCGGCGGCGCCGACCAGGGACGACGTGATCCAGTGTCTCGTCCACACCTCGCTCGTGACCGAGGATCCCGACTAGGCGATCGTGCGCTACCGCTACCGCTGGCGTGTCGCCGGGAAGCTCGTCCGCACCGTGACGAGCGCCGGCCTCACCGACGTGCTGCGCCACCGCCTCGCGCGCTCGGGGCAGCGAGTGAGCTGCACGGTCACGCCGTCGGACGGCAAGCTGCGCGGGCCGACCGCGAGCGCCCGCGTCACGGTTCAGTGACGCGCACGACCGTCAGGCCCCACGCCTCGCCGGAGTCGAACAGCTCGTCCGGGTCGACTTCGTCGCGCCAGCCGATGAAGTGCCGCTCCGGGTCGTCCTCCGTCGAGCCGTACACGGCGAGCCGCGCCTCGGCCTCCGGCTCCTCCGGCCCGCGCTCGAGCTCCTCACGCCGGCGCTCGGCCTCCTCGGCCGCGGGGCCTTCTGCATATCCCTTCGCCATCAGGCCGGGGCGGCTTCCTTCAACAGCGCCTGCAGGTCGAGCGGTGCGTTGACCATCGCCACGCCCTCCCCCTCGCTCGGGCGTGGCCACTCGTCCTTCGGCCGGTCGCGGTAGAGCTCGATCCCGTTCCCGTCCGGGTCGCGGAGGTAGATCGCCTCGGAGACGCCGTGATCGGTCGCGCCGTCGATCGGCCAGCGCGCGTCCACGAGGCGCTGCAGCGCGTTGCCCAGCTGCGCGCGGTCCGGGTAGCGGATCGCGACGTGGTAGAGCCCGGTCGTGCCGGCCGGGGGCGCGGAGCCGCCGCGAGAATCCCACGTGTTCAGCCCGAGGTGGTGGTGATAGCCGCCCGCCGAGATGAACGCGGCCTGGTCGCCCATCCGCTGCATCACGTCGAAGCCGAGGATGTCGCGGTAGAACGCCAGCGCGCGGTCGATGTCGGAGACCTTCAGGTGCACGTGGCCGATGTCGACGCGCTGGTCGATGCTCACGCCGCCGACGATAGCGGGTGGACGGCCGCCGCACGGGGGGTCAAGATGGACGTGGTGTTCCCTTCCCCCGAGGGACAGGCCGAGACCATCGGTCAGCGTCTGCGGCGCCTGCGGCACGAACGTGGGCTGTCTCAGCGCGAGCTCGCAAGCCCCGGCGTGTCGTACGCGTACATCTCCCGCATCGAGGCGGGTGCACGGCGCCCCTCGGTCAAGGCCCTGCGCATGCTGGCGCGCAAGCTCGGGGTCTCGGCCGACTTCCTCGAGACGGGATCGGAGATCCGCGACGTGGAGGAGCGGGAGCTGCGGATCGCGGACGCCGAACTCGGGCTGCGCCTCGACGAGGACACCGACCGCGCCGAGGCCGCGCTGCTCCAGCTCCACGACGAGGCCGTCGCCGCCGGCGACGCGATCGCAGCCTCCCGCGTGAGCCTCGCGCTCGGGCTGGCCTCGGCGGCAGCCGGCCGGCACGCCGAGGCGATCGAGCGGCTCGAAGCCGGGCTCGAGGTCTCACCGGTCTCTCCGAGCCTTCGCCCCGAGGCTTTCGGGACGCTCGGCGGCGCGTACACGGCGACGAGCCGGCCTGAGCTCGCCGTCGAGCTGTTCGAGCGCTGCCTGGCCGAGATCGCCGAGGACGTGCCCGAGGATGTCGCGGGCCGGGTCCGGTTCACGACGTACCTCGGCAACGCTCTGAGCGAGCTCGACGAGCTCGAGCGGGCGCAGACGGTGCTCGACGCAGCGCTCGAGCGTGCGGACGAGGTGACGGACCCGTATGCGCGCGTCCGCCTCTACCGCTCGCTGGCGCAGCTGAACGAGTCCCGTGGTCGCCCGCTGACCGCGCTCGAGTACGTGCGGCGCGCGCTCGCCCTGCTCGCCGTCACGGATGATCTCGAAGTGCTCGCAGAGCCCGTCGGCACCGACACTCGAACCGCCCGGTGATCACCGCCGCGGTCCGACCGCGCGGCCCGTACTCCCTGCGCGACACGACCCGCGCGGGTAGCGACGCGACCCGCGCGGTGGTCGACGGCGTGCTCGTCGCGGCACTCGCGAGGGGCGGGGCCGGTCGCGCGTGGCAGCAGGCCGACGGCACCGTCCAGCTGCGCGCGCCGCACCAGGCCGGGATCGACGAGCTGCGGTTCGTGCTCGCGCTCGACGACGATCACGGCGAGTTTCTTCGCCGCTTCTCGCGCGACCCGCTGATCGGCGAGGCGACGCGGCGGGTGCGCGGGCTGCGGCCACTGCGGACTCCGACGGTCGCGCAGGCGCTGCTGCGGGCGGTCTGCGGTCAGCTGATCCAGGCGCGGCGAGCCCGCTCGATCGAGCGGACGGTCGTGAGGGCGCTGATGCCGCCGCTGGCGGGAACCCGCCTCCATGCGCCCCCGGATTGCGCGGCCTTCGCGCGCCTCGCGCCGGCCGAGCTGCGCAGGCTCGGACTCGGTACGCGGCGCGGCGGTGCGCTCGTCCGCATCTGCCGCTCGCTCGACCTCGAGCGGCTCCGCTCGCTCCCCGGCGACGCGTGCGCCGACCGGCTCCTGCGCGAGCGCGGGCTCGGGCCCTGGTCGGTCGGCGTCGTCTTCCTCGAAGGGCTTGGCCGGTACGACCGCGGCCTCGTCGCAGACCTCGGGCTGGTGAAGCTGCTGTCCGCGTTGCGCGGGCGCTGGGTCGAGGGGTGGGAGACGGCCGAGCTGCTGGAGCCGTACGGCGAGTGGGCCGGGCTCGCGAGCCTGTACCTGCTGCATGCGTACAAGAACGGCCTCGTGCCGGTGCCGAAGCCGCGCGCCGCCTGAACTGAGCGGATCGGCCTAGACTCGGCGCATGGACGCGCGCCGCGTCGCCATTCTCGGCGCCGGGACGATCGGCGAATCGCTCCTGCGCGGCTTGCTCAGCGGCGGCTGGCGCGAGCCCTCCGAGATCGTCGCGACGGTACGCGACGAGGAGCGCGCCCGCGAGCTCGGGCAGCAGCACGGGATAAAGGTCACGCTTTCGAACGCCGAGGCGGTTGCCGGCGCGAGGCTGGTCGTGATCGCGGTCAAGCCGCAGGACTTCGACGTGCTGCTCGGCGAGATCGGCGGCGTGCTGACGCCGGAGCAGACCGTGCTCTCCGTCGCCGCCGCGATCCCGACCTCCGCGATCGAGCGGCAGATCGCCGACGGTGTGCCCGTCGTCCGCGCGATGCCGAACCGGCCCGCGACCGTCCACGAGGGCATTGCCGGGATCTGCGCGGGCGCGCACGCGGGCGCCGAGCACCTGCGGCTCGCGGAGGAGGCCCTCAGCCACCTCGGCCGGGTTGTCGAGGTGCCCGAGCGCTACATGGACGCCGTCACTGCGGTCTCGGGGTCGGGCCCCGCGTACTTCGCGCTGCTCGCCGAGGCGATGATCGAGGCCGGGATCCTGCTCGGGCTCTCGCGCGACGTCTCGACGCAACTCGTGGTCCAGACAATGCTCGGCACCGCGCGGCTGCTTCGGGACGAGGAGATCCACCCCGTCGAGCTGCGCGAGCAGGTCACCTCGCCCGGCGGGACGACGATCCGCGCGATCCGCGAGCTGGAGCGCGCGGGCGTGCGTGCGGCGTTCTTGAACGCGATTCAGGCAGCAATGGAACGCTCGCGCGAGCTCGCGGCCGGGGAACAGTGACGCTCGACGGCGTCGAGCTCACGGTCTGCGACGACGCCGAGCAGGTGGCCTCGGCGGTCGCCGACGAGCTCGTCGCGGCCGCACGGTCGGGGGCCGCGATCGCGCTGACGGGCGGCCACTCGGTGGGCCGCGGATACGAGTTGGCGGCGGAGCGCTACCCGGACTGGAGCACGGCCTCGGTGTGGTGGGGCGACGAGCGTTGCGTGCCGCCCGAGGACGAGCGCTCCAACTACCGGCTCGCGCGCGAGACCCTCCTCGAGCGGCTCGAGGCGATTCCGCGCGAGGTGCAGCGCATCAAAGGCGAGCTCGGGCCCGAAGAGGCGGCGCAGGAGTACGACGAGCTGTTGCGCGGGGTGTCGCTCGAGCTCGTGCTGCTCGGGATCGGGCCGGACGGGCACACCGCCTCGCTCTTCCCGAACCAGCCGACGCTCGACGAACGCGAGCGGCGCGCGATTCCGGCAGAGGCGACGATGGAGCCGTTCGTCGACCGCGTGACGCTGACGCTGCCCGTGCTGTGCTCGGCGCCGAGGGTCGTGTTCGTCGTGTCCGGCGACGAGAAGGCGGAGGCCGTCGAGCGGGCCTTTTCCAGGCCACCCGGCCGCTCGACGCCTGCGAGCCTCGTCCGCTCGACCGCTGGACACACCAGGGTGGTCGCGGATGCGGCCGCCGCAGCGCGTTTGCCACGCTAGACACCACGCGGCGGGCGGTGTTATACCCCGCTCATGGCCGCCACCGAACCCAAGCCAATTCTGGACGTACTCACCCTCGACCAACCGGAACAGCTCAAAGCGCTAGGGCATCCGCTGCGTTTGCGCGTGCTCGAGACGCTGGGCGCCGGAGACGGGGAGCACCTGACCAACCGCGAGCTGGCGAACCGCCTCGGCGTGGATCCCGGCCACCTGCACTTCCACGTGCGGATGCTGCTACGCGCGGGGCTGATCGAGCTGGCCGAGGGAGGCCAGGGCCGCGAGAAGCCGTACCGGGCCGTCGCGCGCACCGTGCGAGTCGCACCCGCGCTCCTGAAGTCCGACGCGACGAGCGACCTCCGCGCGGCGATGCTGGACGAGGTGCAGCGCGGCTGGGCCGAGCACGGCGCCACCGGCGCGTTCCGCTCGGCGCAGGTGACCGCCCGAGTCACGCCCGAGCAGGCGGTGGAGCTGATCCAGGAGCTCGTCGAGCACGCCCGCGTGGCGGAGGATCCGTCGCTCCCGCCGCTCGTGATCACGACGGTGCTCCACCCGCCTTCGACCGTCGACCTCGAGAGCTAAGCCGCCGGCAGCAGCGGTGAGCTGACCTCGGCCGCGATCCCGCGACGGCAGGCGAGCGCCTGCAGCACCAGCACCGTGTCGGCGACCGGCAGGTCCTCGAGGTACTCCTCGCGACTCTCGAAGGACTCGAGTACCGCCTCGACGGCCTCGGCATAACCCACGACATCCTGCGCGGCCAGGTACGCGAGCGCGTCGCCGACGGCCTTGGGGAAGTCGTCGCGGGTGCGAACGGCGTCGGCGTGGACACGCGCCTCTTCGTCGCCGCCGAGCACGAGCAACGCGAGCGCCGCTGCGTAGCGGCCGATCGGGCCTTCGGCGTCGGGAGCGCCGGTCTCCAGCGCCCAGCGCGCCGCGTCCTCGGCCGCGGGCCAGTCGCCGGCGAGCACGAGTGACTTCACGGCGCCGATCGGGCGACCCCAGCTCGCCGGCGGCGCGTCGGCAAAGCTCTCGCGATAGCGGTCGGCGGCGTGGTGGAACCACGTGTTCGCCTCGTCGGCGCGGCCGAGCATCAGTAGCGCGAGCCCGGCCCCGCCGGCAGCGTTGCCGAGCCGCGTGAGCTGACGCTGCCGTGTGTCGGCGTCCTGTGCGTCCGGAAGCCGCGCCTCGCCGTCGCGGTAGCGGGCCTGCTCGCGCTCCAGGTGCGCCGCCCAGTCCTCGTCACCGCGGCGTTCGCGCGGGCCATCTGCTTCAGGCACACCCAACCTCCTCCCCGAGGCGATCGTATCGAGGGCAGGCGCACGTGTCCGTCACGGGAGTGTGGCGGGACCGTGACGATTGACTAGGGTCTTCGGCGTGCGGGAGCTGCGCGAGGTCTTCTACGTCGACGGCGTCCGCACGGCGTTCGGGCGGGCCGGCCCGAAGGGCGTCTTCTGGCGCACGCGCGCCGACGACATGGGCGTCAAGGTGGTGCGCGAGCTTCTGCGGCGCAACCCGACGCTGCCACCCGAGCGGATCGACGACGTGGTCATGGCGGCGACCGCGCAGGTCGGCGACCAGGGGCTCACGCTCGGCCGCGACGTGGCGCTCCTGGCCGGGCTCCCGCAGACGGTGCCGGGCTTCGCCGTCGACCGCATGTGCGCCGGCGCCCTCACCGCGGTCACTGCCGGCGCAGGCGAGATCGCGATGGGCGCAGCAGACGTCGTGCTCGCGGGCGGGATCGAGCACATGGGCCACCACCCGATGGGCGACGACGTCGACTTCAACCCCCGGTTCGTCGCCGAGCGGCTCGTCGACACCTCGGCGGTCACGATGGGCGCGACGGCCGAGAACCTCCACGACCGCTTCCCACAGCTGACGAAGGAGGCGTCCGACGCATACGCCGTCCGGTCGCAGCAGCGCGCCGCGGCGGCCTGGGAGAACGGCGTGATGCGCGAGACGGTCGTGCCGATGTCCGTCTTCACCGACGACGGCTGGCAGATGGCCGACCGCGACGAGTTTCTCCGCCCCGACACGAGCATGGAAGGGCTTGCGACGCTGCCGACGCCTTTCCGCGCGGGCGGCCGTGTGACCGCCGGGAACTCCGCCGGGCTGACCGACGGGGCGACGGTGTCTCTGCTCTGCTCGGCCGGAGGCGCCCGCGAGCACTCCCTGGAGCCGCGGATGCGCCTCGTCTCGTACGCGTTCGCGGGCGTGGAGCCGGAGCTGATGGGCCTCGGTCCGGTGCCGGCGACGCTGAAGGCGCTCGACCGATCCGGCCTCCATTTCGACGAGCTAGGCCTTTTCGAGCTGAACGAGCCGTTCGCGGTGCAGGTGCTCAGCTGGTGCGACGGCCTCGGGGTCGATCCGCAGGACGAGCGCCTGAATCCGTACGGCGGCGCGATCGCGTGCGGCCACCCGCTCGCCGCGACCGGTGTCCGGCTGCTGGCGCAGCTCGCGTACGGCTTCCGCGAGCGGCCCGAGGTGCGCTACGGGCTCGCCGCGCTCTGCGTCGGGATGGGCATGGGCGCCGCGTTGATCTGGGAGAACGTCGCTGCCTGACACGGAGTTCAAGCTCGCGGCGGTCGAGCACGACGCCGGTCGTGTCGCGCTCGTGACGATCGACAACGGCGAGGACTACACCAAGCCGACCTTCTTCGGCGGCGCCGCGCTCCGGTCGTTGGAACGGCTGCTGCCGGAGCTCGAGGAGGGCAACTGGGCGGCGCTCGTGCTGACGGGCAAGCCGTTCGTCTTCGCGGCCGGCGCGGACATCACGGAGTTCCCGAACGCAACGCGCGAGCTCGCGATCGAAGGGAGCCGCGCGGGACACGAGCTCTTCGGCCGGATCCGGTCGCTGCCGTACCCGACGGTCGCGGCGGTCAACGGGGCCTGCCTCGGTGGCGGTGTGGAGATCGCGCTGCACTGCGACGCGCGCACGATCTCGACCGCGGTGCGGCACTTCGCATGCCCCGAATGCTTCCTGGGCATCATCCCCGCCTGGGGCGGGACGCAGCTCGTCCCGCGGCTCGTCGGCGCGGAGACGGCCGTGAAGTTCGTCGTCGCCAACCCGATGCGCCAGAACCGCATGCTGACCGGGCCGGACGCGTTCGAGCTCGGCTTCGCCGAGCGCCTGCTGGAGCCGGCCGAGTTCGTGGACGAGTCGATCGCGTTCGCCCTCGAGCTCGCAGCGAACGGTGACAGTCACAGTGACAGTCACAGTGACAGTCACTCTGCGACGGAAGTGATACGGAAGGCGCGCGGAAGGCTCGACGGGCAGGTCCACGGAGCCGCTCCCGCACCGTACAAGGGGCTCGACCTGATCGAAGGTGCACTTTCCGGCTGGTCGCTCGAGGAGGGCTACGCCGCCGAGGAGGAGGCAGTGGGTGAGCTCCTGCCAGGCCCGCAGGCCCAGGCGTCGCTCTACGCATTCGACCTGGTCGACCGCCGAGCGAAGCGGCCGCCCGGCAAGCCGCAGGCAGAGCCCCGACCGGTCAAGAAGGTCGGCCTCGTGGGCGCGGGCCTGATGGCTGCACAGCTCGCCGCGCTCTTCCTGCGCAGGCTCGAAGTTCCGGTGGCCATGCGCGACGTGAGCGAGGACGCACTGGCCTCGGCACGCGTGACGATCGACGAGGCGCTCGCCGAGCAGGTTGCGAAGGGCCGCTACGACGAAGGCAGGGCGCGCTTCCTCTCCTCGCTCGTCTCCACCTCCACGGGCTACGACGACTTCGCCGACTGCGACCTCGTCCTCGAAGCGGTCTTCGAGGAGCTCGAGCTCAAGCAGCGGGTCTTCGGGGAGCTGCGCGAGCACACGAAACCGGACTGCGTCCTCGCGACGAACACCTCCAGCCTCTCCGTCACGGAGATGGGCGCCGAGGTCGGGATCCACTTCTTCAACCCAGTCGCCGTCCTGCCGCTCGTCGAACTAGTAAAGATGTCTGCCACCGACGACGAGACGCTCGCCACCGCCTGGGCGTTCGCCGAGAAGCTGCGCAAGCGGCCGGTGCTCGTAGCCGACGCGCCCGCGTTCGTCGTCAACCGCGTCCTCACGCGCCTGATGAGCGTCGTCCTCGACGCGATCGAGCACGGCACCGATCCCGAGGAGGCGGACGACGCGATCCTGCGCCTCGGCCTGCCGATGGCGCCGTCGGTGCTGCTGCAGATGGTCGGTCCGCGCGTCGCGAACCACGTGCTCGAGACGCTCCACGACGCTTTCCCCGACCGCTTCCCGCTTTCACGGACGCTCGCCAACTACGCCGAGGGCAGCGACGAGATCGCGATCGCCGCGCACGAGCCGCGCACCCAGGACGAGATCCTCGAGAGCGCGCTCGAGGCCCTCGCCGACGAGGTCCGCCACCTGCTCGAGGAGGGAGTCGTCGCCGAGGCGAAGGACGTCGACACGGCGCTCTTGCTCGGCGCCGGCTGGCCCTTCTGGCTCGGCGGGATCACCAAGTTCCTCGACCAGACCGGGATTTCGGAGAGGATGTGCGGGCGCCCCCTCGCCGAGATCGGAGCGGGAGCGCCCACGCGATGAGCGACGACTGGCGAATCCGGATCGAGCTGGGCGAGGCGGCCCACGCCCACACCCTGCTCGGCCGTCTCGGGCTCGACCTTGGCTCCGACGAGGCCCAGCGCCTCGCGAAGGAGCTCCAGGGCCACCGGCTCGCGGTCTCGAACGACGAGAACACCGTGTTCGTCTACGTCGACGCGGCGGCGCAGGCCGACCAG
>Ga0081540_1002996_pt1 | contig 13536 bp, 11 predicted proteins | sample TabmetS2T1R1_FD_71024 | JGI IMG/M metagenome (GOLD analysis project Ga0081540, IMG submission 71024) | Tabebuia heterophylla rhizosphere microbial communities from the University of Puerto Rico - S2T1R1 | ecosystem: Host-associated > Plants > Roots > Rhizosphere ... | reverse complement strand
ACACATTTTCGCCCCTATTCGGTCCCCCACGCGTATCTCCGTTGTTGTCACAGTAGACGACGGCCTGGACCCCCCCCCCCCGACGCGCCGGCGACTCGTCGCCGGCGCGGTCCTTCTGGCCGTCGTCCTCGTGCTCGGAGCGCGGCATCTGCTCGGTGCGGGGACGGCGAGCCAGGCGGCTCCGGTGCCCGTTGCGCCGATACGGGCCGACGCGGGGCCGGCGCTCGTCGTGCACGTCGTCGGCGCGGTCCATCGGCCCGGCCTGTACCGGTTCACGGCGCGCTCGAGGGTCGCGGACGCGGTGGCTCGCGCGGGAGGAGCGACCCGTCACGCCGATCTGGCGCTCATCAACCTCGCCGCGCCGCTCGCCGACGGGACCCAGGTCGTCGTGCCGGTCAAGGCGCCGGCTGGATCCACGGGCACGACGGGAAGCGGGGCGACGGCTCCCGCCGGGCCCGTCCATCTCAACGTCGCGACGCTCGAGCAGCTCGACGCGCTGCCCGGCGTCGGTCCGGTGACCGCCCAGAAGATCCTCGACTATCGCCAGAAGCACGGAGCGTTCAGCTCGCTCGAGGAGCTGGACGCGATCCCCGGCATCGGGCCTGCTCGGATCGAGCAGCTGCGCGACGCGGCGGCGCCGTGAACCGCCTGCTCCACGCACGGCCGCACCTGCTCGTCGCCTGTCTCTGCGTTGGTCTCGCCGCAGCCAACGTGGCCCGCGTGGCCTCTTTTTCGATCGTCCTCTTGGCGCTCGGCATGGTCGCCAGCTCGATCGCTCTTCCCTCGCGCACGAGATTGCCGGTGCTCGGAGTTGCGTTGGCGCTCATCGGCTGGTGGTGGGCCAGCGCTCGGCTCGAGGCCCTCGACCGGAGCGCGCTCCTGCCGCGTGTCGGGACCGCGGAACGTGCGCTCGTCGCCGTGACCGGCCCCGCCCGGCGCTCGCAGTTCGACGTCCGCGTTCCGGCCCAGATGAGGCGTTTCGGCGCGGACGAGATCCGGGAGCCCGTCTTGCTCCGCCTCCCGCCTGGACGCTCGCCTCCACAAGGAGCCATCCTCGACCTGATCGGTGAGATCCGGTTGCCGCGCGGGCCGAAGAACGGCTTCGACGAGCGAAAGTGGCTGCGCCGTCACGGCGTGCACGTCGTCGTCCGGGCGGACCGCTGGCGAATCGTCGGTCGGCGAGGCGGCCTGTCCGGGCTGGCGGACCGGCTGCGTGCTCACCTATCCGCCGGGATGGGTCCAGGACTACACGGCGAGCGTCGCGCCGTGATCGCTGGGATCGTGCTCGGCGAGGACGAAGGCCTCTCGGAGCAGCTGCGCGCCGACTTCCGTGCATCCGGGCTTTACCACCTGCTCGCAGTCTCGGGTCAAAACGTCGCGCTCATCGCCTGTGGCGCGATCCTGCTCGCCTACCTGGTCGGCCTGTCGCGCTTCGTGGGGCAGATCATGGCTCTGGGTGCGATCGGTGGGTATGTGCTTGCGGTCGGCTGGCAGCCGTCGGTCGTCCGTGCCGGCGTGGCCGGCGCGCTCGCCTCGCTGGCCTGGTTGGCCTCGAGGCCGACGGACCGCTGGTACTTCCTCCTGCTCGGAGCGGCCCTCCTGCTCGCCTGGAGCCCGTACTCGCTGCTGGACGCCGGGTTCCAGCTCTCGTTCGCGGCCGTGGCGGCGATCTTCGTGGTTGTTCCCCGGCTCGAGCAGACGCTGGCCGGATACCCGGTGCCGCACTCGCTCGCGGAGGTCGTCGCCGTTTCCGGAGCCTGTGGGCTCGCGACGGCGCCCATCCTGCTCACGCAGTTCGGGGTCGTGCCGCTGTACTCGATTCCGGCGAACGCACTCGCCGCGCCGGTCGTCGCGCCGCTCCTCGGGATCGCGCTCGTCACTGCGATCGTCGCGCCGGTCGCGCCGCCGTTGGCGGCCGTGCTCGCGTGGGTGAACGGCTGGTTCGCCGCGTATCTGGCGGCGTGCGCGCGCGTCGTCGGAGGCCTGCCGTACGCGGCTGTGTCGGCGCGCGCGGCTCTGATCGTCGCTGCAGTCGTTCTCGGCGCGGCCTATCTCGTCGCTCGTCTCGGTTGCCCGAGAGGGCGGGCGTACGCGGCGATCGCTCTCGCGGCGGCGCTCGTCGCCGGAGGCTGGCGACTTCATGGCTCGTCGGTTCCGTCGCCGCCGACCGGCCTGCGCATCTCGTTCCTCGACGTCGGCCAGGGCGACGGCGCGCTGATCCAGGTTCCCGGCGGCGCGGTTCTCGTCGACGAAGGGCCGCCCGAGGCGAAGATGGCGTCACAGCTCCGGCGCCTGGGTGTGACGAGCCTGTCCCTCGTCGTCATGACGCACCCGCAACGCGATCACGTCGGTGGGGCGGCGGAGGTGCTGAAGAAGCTGAGCGTCGGCGCAGTCCTCGACCCCGCGATCCCGAACGAGAGCACGGACGAGCGGGCCGCCCGAGCAGCCGCGCGGGGACGAGGCGTCAGGATTGTCGTCGCGCGGGCGGGCGAAGCGTTCAGGATCGGCGGGCTCGAGCTGCACGTCCTGTGGCCCGACGGCCCCGGAACACCGGGCGACGACGCGAACAACCACGCGATCGTTCTCGTCGCCTCGTATGGACAGACCGATGCGCTCTTCACGGCGGACGCGGAATCCGACGTCACCGGCCGCCTGCAGCTTCCGCCGGTCGAGATCCTCAAGGTCGCGCATCACGGCTCCGCCGACGCAGGTCTCGCCGACGAGTTGAAAGAGCTCAGACCTCGCGTCGCTGTGATCTCGGTCGGCGCGGGGAACGACTATGGCCATCCGACCGCGTCGACTCTGGCGACCCTCCGCGCGGTCCCCGGGCTTGCCGTCTACCGGACTGACCTGAACGGACGGGTCGTCGTCGAGTCGGACGGTCGGCGGGTCTCGGTGCGGACGAGCCGCTGACTATGCTTGGCTGCGATGTCCGCCGAGCCGCTGCAGTCGGTCTATCTCTTCACCGGCAGCGACCGGCCGAAGCATCTGCGCGCGCTCCGCCGGCTCCGTGCGCGCTTCGGCCCGGAGGCCGTCGAGCAGCTCTCGGCGGAATCGACCTCCGGAGTCGATGCGGTCGCCGCATGCAACGCGCTCGGGCTGTTCGGCGGGCACGAGGGCGGACGGCTCGTCATCGTCGAAGGCGTCGAGCGTTGGCGAAAGGCCGATCTCGAGGCGGTCGAGTCGTACCTCGCGAACCCCGTCGAGGGAGCGGTTCTCGCCCTCTACGCGGAAGCCCCACTGCGCGGCGCGACGCTCGCCGACCTCGTCGCGAAGCACGGCCAGGTGCTCGACTACAACGTGCCGAGGCCGAACAACCTTCACCGGTGGGTGGCGGGCGAGTTCAAGCGCCTCGACATCAAGGCCGACGGCGAGGCCTCACGAGCGCTCGTCGAGATCGTGGGCGAGGACAGCATGGCGCTCTCGAACGAGATCCTGAAGCTCGGCTCGTGGGCGGGCGGAGAGCCGATCGCCCGCGCGGACGTCGAGCGTCTGGCCGCCCCTGCGCGCGAATCCGCGGCGTGGGCGTTGACCGACGCCTGGGGCGCGCGCGACCTGCCCACGCTCCTCGAGGCGTGCGAGCTCGCGTTCGAGAACAACAAGGAGCCGTTTCTCCTGGCCGTCACCTTGGCGTCGCACGTGGGTCGTGTGCGCACCGCCCAGGCCATGGCGGAGGAAGGGCTTGGCGTGCGAGACGTCGCGGCCCGGCTGAAGATCAAGGAGTTTCCGGCACGCAAGGCGCTGCAACACGCCGACCGCTACTCGCGCGCGGAGCTCGACGCAGCGCTCGTTCGCCTCGCCGAGCTCGACGCCGCTATCAAAGGCGCGTCGAGACTCTCGTCCGAGCTCGAGCTTCTCCGGGCGCTGATCGACATCACCCGGACGGCCGAACAGCCGGTCGCCGCGGTCTAGCTCTTCGCGACGAGCCGCGCGGCCTGCGCCTTCTTCCGGGCAGCGGTGTTGCGGTGAATCGCGCCGCGAGCAGCGGCCCGGTCGATCCAGCGTTGAAGCGACGTGTGCTCAGCCGAGACCTGGTCCTTGTCGCCGGCCTCGACGGCCGCCTCGAGCCGCCTCGTGATCGTCTTCACCGTCGACCGGTAGCGCAGGTTCTCCCCGCGATCCTCGGCGGACGTGCGCACACGCTTCTTCTGTTGCTTGATGTTCGGCATCCGTAGAAAGGCCCGCGGAAAGCGGGCTCGGGCGATGGTACCAGAGGTTTCGGCACACAACTGCCACGGCCCCGCCATCCACGCGTGCGCTTTCCAAAACTAGACTCGCAGTGGGGAGGAGGTCTCGGGTACCAGGGTGCGTGCCCAGAAAGGCCACGGCCACGACAGGCGCCGTTCCTATACTCGCCGCGTGGATGAGCGAGCCTTGGGCCGCGTAGAGAAGCGGGCCTCGGGCGGCCGGCGACTCGCCTGGAAGACCGCCGTCTTCTCGGTGGCGACGGGCCTCTCGCGCATCCTGGGCCTCGTCCGCGAGATCGTCGCCGCGTACTACTTCGGCGCCACCGGCAAGATCAACGCGTTCACGGTCGCCTTCCAGGTGCCGAACCTGATCCGGTCGCTCGTCGCCGACGCGGCGCTCTCGTCCGCCTTCGTCCCCGTCTTCAGCGAGCTGCTCGAGAAGGGCGAACGCAAGCGCGCGTGGCGCGTCGCATCGACTCTCTTCTGGCTCCTCCTGCTCGGCCTGGGCGCGATCACCGCGCTCCTGATCGTCTTCGCGCCGCTCGTCATCGCCCCGTTCGGCGACCCCGGCGGCGACAAGCAGCTCGCGATCACGCTCTCCCGGATCCTGTTCCCGATCGTCGTCCTGCTCGGAGTCTCCGGGATCATCGTCGGGATCCTCAACAGCTACGAGCACTTCACGGTCCCGGCGTTGACCCCGGTCTTCTGGAACCTCGCGATCATCGTCGGCCTCGTGCTCGGCGTCCCGCGCGCGGAGACCCTCGACACGAAGCTCTACGTCTACGCGGTCTCGATCGTGATCGGGACGGTGATCCAGGTCTTACTCCCGCTTCCCTGGCTCTACGGGCTCGACGACCGCCTTCGCCTCGCCTTCGACTGGCGGGACCCGGCGGTAAAGCGCGTGTTCGTGCTGATGCTGCCGGTGACGATCGGGCTCGGCCTCATCAACTTCAACCTCGTCGTCAACACGCTCTTCGCGTCGAGGTTCATCGACCCCGACCTGGCGCCCCGCGCGATCGACGCCGCCTTCCGCATCTACATGCTCCCCCAGGGGATGTTCTCGGTCGCGATCGCCACCGTGCTCTTCCCGCGCCTCTCGCGCCTTTCGGCCCGCGCGGACCTGGACGGCTTCCGGAACACGGTCGCGATGGGCGTGCGCCAGATCGCGTTCACGCTCGTCCCGGCCAGCGTCTTCAGCGCCGTGCTCGCGACGCCGATCGTTCGGCTCGTCTACCAGCGCGGCGCGTGGACGGTCGAGGACACGAAGGTCACGGCGAGCGCCCTCGCAGCGTTCTCCCTGGGGCTCACGTTCAACGGCGTGATGCTGATGCTCAACCGCGCCTTCTTCAGCCTGCAGACGCCGTGGACCCCCACGGCGATCGCAGTCGGAAACCTCGTCGTGAACACGTTGCTCGCGGCCGCGCTGTACCACGTCGGGACGTGGGGCATCCCGCTGGCGACGTCGCTCGCCAACATCTTCGGATCGGCGGCTCTGCTGGTCGTGTTCCGCCACCGGCTGGGCCGCATCGACTTCCGGGAGACCGCGAGCTCGTTCTTACGTGTCACCGCGGCTTCCCTGGCGCTCGCCGCGGTCGCCTACCCGGTCTGGTACGGCCTCGACCAGGCGCTGGGCCGCTCGGTCCTGGCGCAGGTCGTGTCACTCGGATCGGCGTTCGTCGCCGGCTTCGGCGTGTACCTGATTTCCTGCCGTTTGCTGGGAGTTCGTGAGCTGAACGCGTTGCTATCGTTGCGGAGCCGCTTCCAGCGCGGCTGATCTCCCATGGACCAGGAACGAATCCGCAACTTCTCGATCATCGCGCACATCGACCACGGCAAGTCGACGCTGGCCGACCGCATCCTCGAGCTCACGAACACGGTCACCGGGCGGGAGATGCGCGCCCAGGTCCTCGACTCGATGGAGCTCGAGCGCGAGCGCGGGATCACGATCAAGGCGCAGGCCGTGCGCGTGACGTGGAAGGGGCACGAGCTGAACCTGATCGACACGCCCGGGCACGTGGACTTCACGTACGAGGTCTCGCGAGCACTGCAGGCGTGCGAGGGAGCCGTGCTCGTCGTCGATGCCGCGCAGGGAATCGAGGCACAGACGGTCGCGAACGCCTACCTCGCGATCGAGAACGACCTCGAGCTGCTGCCGGTCGCGAACAAGATCGATCTGCCGCAGGCAGATGCCGACGGCGCGGCGCGGGAGCTCGCCGGGCTCGTCGGCGACACACCCGATCACGTGCTCAGGGTCTCGGCCAAGACGGGCGACGGAGTCGGGGCCGTGCTGGACGCGATCGTCGAGCGGATCCCGCCGCCCATCGGCGACCCACAGGCGCCTGCCCGCGCGCTCGTCTTCGACTCGTCGTACGACCAGTACCGCGGTGTCGTCGCGTTCGTCCGCGTCGTCGACGGTGAGTTCCGCGCTCGCGAGAACGTGCTTGCGATGGCCCAGGGCACGCGCTTCGAGACGGAGGAGGTCGGCTTCTTCTCGCCGACGATGAAGGCAGCGGACACGCTCGGAGCGGGCGAGGTCGGCTACATCGTCACCGGGCTCAAGGACGTCGCGAAGCTGCGCGTGGGCGACACGCTGACGACCCAGGGCTGGCCAGCGAGCGAGCCGCTCCCCGGCTACAAGGACGTGAAGCCGATGGTCTTCGCGGCGCTCTTCCCGACCGACTCGGACGAGTACCCGCAGCTCCGTGACGCGCTCGAGCGCCTCCGTCTGAACGACGCGTCCCTGTCGTACGAGCCCGAAACGTCGCAGGCGCTCGGCTTCGGCTTCCGCTGCGGATTCCTCGGCCTGCTGCACATGGAGATCGTCCGTGAGCGGCTCGAGCGCGAGTTCGACCTCGACCTGCTCGTGACCGCGCCGACCGTCGCGTACAACGTCACGACTCCGGCCGGCGATGTCATCGAGGTGCACAACCCCGCGGACATGCCACCCGAGCGCGAACGCGTCGAGGAGCCCTACGTCCGTGCCTCGATCGTCGTTCCGAAGGCAGGCGTCGGGGCGGTGATGGAGCTCTGCAACGACCGCCGCGGTCGCTTCGACCACATGGAGTACCCGTCTCCGGAGCGCGTCCTGCTCGTCTACGAGCTGCCGCTCGCCGAGATCGTGTTCGACTTCTACGACCAGCTGAAGTCGCGCACGAGCGGCTACGCCGGGTTCGACTACGACTTCGCCGGCTTTCGCGAGGGCGAGCTCGTGCGGCTCGACGTGCTCGTCGGCGGCGAGCCGGTGGACGCGCTCTCGCTCGTCGTGCATCGGGACGAGGCATACTCGCGTGGGCGCGCGCTCGTCGACCGGCTGCGCGAGGAGATCCCACGCCAGATGTTCGACGTCGCCGTCCAGGCCGCCATCGGCTCGCGGATCGTCGCCCGCGAGACGATCAAGGCGAAGCGGAAGGACGTGCTCGCCAAGTGCTACGGCGGCGACATCACGCGCAAGCGAAAGCTGCTCGAGCGGCAAAAGGCCGGCAAGCGGCGCATGAAGCAGGTCGGCGCCGTCGAGGTTCCGCAGGAGGCGTTCCTCGCCGTGCTCAACCTGGACGACGGGAAGAAATGACCGGTCAGGTCCGACACCTCTACGCGCATCTGCCGTTCTGCGCGCACCGCTGCGGGTACTGCGATTTCGTGACGGTCGTCGGGCGCGACGGCTGGCACGGCCGGTACGTCGATGCGCTCCTGGAGGAGCTCGACCTCGAGCGGGGCTGGCTCGCCGATCCGGTCGAGACCGTGTTCCTCGGCGGCGGAACGCCTACGCTGACGGACGGCTCGGAGTTGCGCCGGCTCCTTGGTGCGCTGCCGACCGCGGACGAGGTCACGGTCGAGGCGAACCCCGAGACCGTCACGCCCACGCTGGCGCGAATGCTCCGCGAGGCGGGCGTCACGCGCGTCTCGCTCGGCGCGCAGAGCTTCCAGCCCGAGCTTCTCGCCGTGCTCGAGCGCCGCGCCACGCCGGATGCCGTCCGGCGCGCCTTCTACGATCTTCGTGATGCCAGTTTTGACAACATCTCGCTCGATCTTCTGCACGGGATTCCCGGCCAGAGCGCCACCGCCCTCGAAGCTGACATCGACGAAGCACTCGCGCTCGCACCGGAGCACGTCTCGTACTACGAGCTCGAAGCCAAGCGTGGCACGAGGTTCGCCCACGTGCACGGGGCGGAGCTCGTACGCCAGGCCGAGGCGATGGAGGGCTACTTCGAGCTCGTCGTCGAGCGGTTGAACGCGGCCGGCTATCGCTGGTATGAGACGGCGAACTTCTGCCTCTCCTCGGATCGCGCAGGAGGTCGAGACCTGCGCGCGCGCCATAACCTCGGGTACTGGCGCGGGCGGGACTATCTTGGGCTGGGAATCGGGGCGGTCTCGACGCTCGGCGACCGGCGCAGGCGGAACACGCCACGGCTGAACGCATACGTGACCGCGCTCGCGCGAGGTGAGGCGCCCGATCGAGAGCTCGAGGCTCTCGATGTGCGCACCCGCGACGAAGAACGGCTGATGCTCGGCCTGCGCCTGGACACCGGGCTGCCGTTGGCCGAGGCGGAGCGCTCGGTGGACCCGAATGCACTCGGTCGCGTCGAGCGGCTCGGTCTGGCGACCCTTCGTGCGGACGTGGACGGACAACCGACCCTGGTCCTGACTCCGCGCGGACGGCGGCTCGGCGGCGCGGTGACCGTGGAGCTGCTCGCCTAAAATTTGCTGCATAGATGGCTGAAGCGCGAACAACGCTGACGGAGCGCCAGGCAGAGATCCTGCGCCGCGTCGTCGAGGAGTACGTCGAGAGCGGCGAGCCGGTGGGCTCGAAGAACCTCGTCGCGCGCGCGGGGATGACGGTCTCAGCTTCGACCGTGCGCTCCGAACTGGCGGAGCTCGAGCGATTCGGCCTGCTCACCCATCCGCACACGTCCGCCGGCCGGGTGCCGACCGAGGCCGGCTACCGCTTCTACGCGGACTCCCTCCTCGAGCGGCTCGAGCCTCGGCCGAGCCCGTTCCCGCTCGACCTCGCCGCCGCGCGCAGCGAGCTCGAGGCCGCGCTCCAGGAGACGACCGAGACCCTCTCGCAGGCCACGCGGCTCCTGGCCCTCGTCTCTGCGCCTCGGCTCCACACCGCGACGGTGCGGCACATCGAGGTGCTCGTCCTCCAGCCGCACGTGCTGATGGTCGTGATGATCACGTCGACGGGCGGAGTCTCGAAGCGGCTGTTCGCCCTGGCTGACGCCGTCGACCCGGGCCTCGCCCTCTGGGCCGGGCAGTACCTGAACGAAGAGCTTGCAGGGCTCGAGCTCGGAAGTGCGGCCCTCCGACGCAGGTTCGACGATCCGGCGCTGTCCGCTCGAGAACGCTTGTTCCTCGAGCTCCTCCGGCCCGCATTCACCGAGCTCACCGCCGACGACGAGCAGAGGCTCTACGTCGGGGGCGCCGCGAGCCTGCTCGGCAAGGTGAGAGCCGACGAGCTCGAAGCCTGCCAGCGGCTTCTCGAGGCGCTCGAGAAACGGGCCGCGATCCTCGAGCTGCTCGGGGAGACGATCGGCTCGCGCAGGCCGTTCGTCCGCGTCGGCGTCGAGCTCGAGAACCCGGCGCTGCGTGACGTCGCACTCGTGGGCGCGTCGTACGGGCTCTCGACGCGCACGCTTGGAGCGGTCAGCCTCGTCGGGCCGCTGCGCATGGACTACGAGAAGGCCATCCGCTCGGTCCGGGCGGCCGCGCACGAGCTCTCGCATTTCGTCGAAGCGGTCTACGAAGAGAACTGATGGCGACCACCGGTCGCGACTACTACGAGGTGCTCGGCGTCGGACGGACGGCCACCGACGCCGATATCAAGCGCGCGTTCAGGCGGCTCGCCCGCGAGCTGCACCCGGACGTGTCCGCGGCGCCGGACGCGGACGAGCGCTTCAAGGAGGTCGTCGAGGCCTACGAGGTGCTCTCGAAGTCCGAGACCCGGCAGCTGTACGACCGCTTCGGGCACGCGGGCCTGCGCAGCGGCGGTTTCCGGCCGACCGCGTTCGACTTCGGAAGCCTGGCCGACATCTTCTCGGCCTTTTTCGGCGATGACGTCTTCGGCGTGGCGACCGGGCCCCGCCGATCGCGTGGAGCCGACATCGCAGCGGAGATCGAGATCGACCTCGAGGAGGCGGCAACGGGAGTCACGCGCGAGGTGCCGGTTCAGGTTGCGATGCGCTGCGCGCAATGCGGCGGGAACGGCGTGGAGCCGGGCACCCCGGTTTCGGCGTGTGAGGACTGTGGCGGTACCGGGCGCATCCAGCAGGTGACGCACACCGCACTCGGGGAGTTCATCCGCGCACAGCCCTGCCGGCGCTGCGGCGGGAGCGGGCGCATCGTCGAGCATCCCTGCGAGGCCTGCTCGGGCGCCGGGCGCACGCTCGAGGAGCGAGCCCTGGACCTCGAAGTCCCGCCGGGCATCCACGACGGGCAGCGCATCCGGCTCTCCGGCGAAGGTCACGCGGGTGCGCTCGGAGGGCAGGCCGGCGACGTCTACGTGCTCGTCCGGATCCGACCGCACGAGCGGCTCGTGCGTGAAGGTGACGACGTCTTTTCGACTGTCGACCTGACTATGACCGAGGCCGCGCTGGGCGCACGCGCGACGGTCGCCACGCTCGAAGGCGACGAGCAACTCGAGTTCGAGCCGGGCACGCAGCCCGGCGCCGTTCGCGTTCTCCGCGGCCGCGGCATGCCGGTTTTGCAGGGCTTCGGCCGGGGAGACCACCGCGTCCTTGTCAACGTCGTCGTCCCGAGACAGCTCACGGAGGAGCAGCGGCGCATGCTTTCGGAGTTCGAGCAGACGGCGAGCGATGAGACGTACAAGCCGGACGAGGGCTTCTTCGAGAAGCTCAAGAGCGCTTTCCGCTGAGCCTGCTGCGCGCCTCGATCTCCGTTCCCTGTGAGCTCGTCGAGGAGGCGACGGCGGCGATGCTCGAGCTCTTTCCGGAAGGCTTCGCCGAGGTCGCCGGTCGCGAGGCGACGGAGCTGGTCGCTTTCACGGACGAGGCGGGAGCCGGGCGGCTGCGCGCGAGATTCGACGACGTCCGCGTCGAGCCCGTGCCCGAGGGCTGGGAGCGCGAGTGGATGCGCTTCCACCGGCCGGTCGAGGTGGGATCGCTCTGGATCGGGCCGTCGTGGGAGGAGCCGACGGCCGGACTGATTGCGGTCGTGATCGACCCCGGCCTCGCGTTCGGAACGGGCGCACACCCCACCACGCGACTCTGTCTGGAGCTCATCCAGTCGCTCGAGCGCGCGAGCCTGCTCGACGTCGGCTGCGGCTCGGGCGTGTTGGCGATCGCGGCGTCCAGGCTCGGCTTCGAGCCGGTGATTGCGATCGACATCGACGAGACGGCTGTCGAGGCGACGAAGCGCAACGCGGAGTCCAACGGTGTGGCGGTGGACGCGAGGCTGCTCGATGCGGCCGGCGGCGCACTTCCCGAGGCGGAGATCGCGGTCGCGAACATCGATCTGAGAGCGATTACGCGGTTGCAGCCGCCCCCGAACTGCCGCCTGTTCGTCGCCTCGGGCTACTACGGAACGGATCGCCCTGAAGTCGCGGGATTCGGCCATGTCGAGCGTCGCGTGCAGGAGCAGTGGGCGGCCGATCTGTTCAGGCGGGAGTAGCATCCGCCTCCCGTGGCGACGTTTTCCGTCCGGTTCCTCGGCTGCAAGGTCTCGCACTCGGATGCGCATGCGGTCCGAGAGGCGCTACTTCGGGACGGCCACGAGGAGCGGAGCGGTGGGGAGATCGCCGTTGTCAACACGTGCTGTGTGACGAATGAGGCGGTTCGCAAGTCGCGTCAGGCCGCGCGGCGGGCAGCGCGGGCGCACCGGCGCGTGTACGTGACCGGCTGTGCGGCGAACCTCGAGCGCGCGTTCGACGGGCTGCCCGAGAACGTGACGGTCGTCTCTCGGCGGGCCGAGCAGACGGCTGCGTTCGTCGCCGGAGACGTCGGTGCGATCGGGTGCGTCCAGGCCGACGCGCGGCTCGACCGCGTTCGCGCGTTCGTGCGCGTCCAGGATGGGTGCAGCTTCTCGTGCAGGTTCTGTGTGATCCCGCTCGTCCGGGGAGCGTCGCGGAGCCGAAGCGCCGACGCGGTTCTCCGAGAGGTCGGCAAGCGCGTCGAGCAGGGGCATCGCGAGGTCGTCCTGACCGGGATCAACCTGGGCTGCTTCCGCGATCGCGAGCGCGGCTACGACCTCGCGAGGCTCGTGCGCGAAGCCGGCGCAACGCCGGGGCTCGAACGGCTCCGCCTCTCCTCGATCGAGGTCAACCACGTGAACGATGAGCTCGTGCGCGCGCTGCGCGATACGCCGGCCGTTTCCCGACACCTGCACGTGCCGCTCCAGTCGGGGGACGATCGGGTGCTGACCGCGATGGGGCGCCGCTACACCGCCGCGACGTATCTCCGGCGCCTCGAGCCGCTTACGGACTTCAACGTGACGGCCGACGTGATCGTCGGCTTTCCCGTCGAGGACGAGCAAGCGTTCGAGCAGACCCGGCGCATGCTCCGCGCCGCGGGTGTGTCGAAGGTGCACGTCTTTCCGTACTCGCCCCGCCCGGGGACTGCGACCGCCGCGCAGGACCCGGTTCCCGCGTCGGTCAAGAAGCGCCGCAGCGCCCGGCTGCGCGCCGACTCGCACGAGGCGTGCCTCCGGCGCTGGCGGTCGAAGGTCGGCGGGAAGGACGAGGTGCTCGTCGATCGCCCCGGCCGCGGGTATGGCGACGACTATTCGCCGTGGCTCGTGGACGAGTCGGCCCCCATCGGCGAACTCGTGTCCGTGCGGGCGGTCGACGTGGCTGATGAGGGGATCGTCGGTGCCGTCTGACTGTCTTTTCTGCCGGCTCTACGCCGACGGCGACCATGTCGTGAAAGGCGAGGGCTTCGTCGCGGTCGCGGACATCAATCCGCGGGCGGAGACGCATCTGCTCGTCATTCCCGAGCGCCATGTCGAGACGTTCCGCGACATCGGCGAGTTTCCGGCGGAGGAGACGAAGCGCATGCTCGAGTTCGTTGCAGAGACGGCGCGCGAGGTCGGGCTCGAGGACTACCGGGTCGTCGTCAACGTCGGTCCCGGCGGCGGCCAGACGATCTTCCACCTCCACTGGCACGTCCTCGGTGGACGGATGATTGGGATGCCCGGATGAGCCTGATCGCCGAGATCCAGGACGAGCTCGAGGTCGCGATGAAGGAGCGAGACGCCCCGCGGCGGGACACGTTGCGGCTGATCCTCGCGAACCTGCGTTCGGCCGAGAAGGAGCTGCAGCGGGAGCTCAACGACCAGGAGGAGCTCCAGGTGCTCCAGCGAGAGCGGAAAAAGCGGCTCGAGGCTGCGGAGGCGTTCC
>Ga0081540_1002995_pt1 | contig 13538 bp, 8 predicted proteins | sample TabmetS2T1R1_FD_71024 | JGI IMG/M metagenome (GOLD analysis project Ga0081540, IMG submission 71024) | Tabebuia heterophylla rhizosphere microbial communities from the University of Puerto Rico - S2T1R1 | ecosystem: Host-associated > Plants > Roots > Rhizosphere ... | reverse complement strand
CCCCCCGACGCCCGCGGAAGGGAAGCCCCCGCCGGCGACCACGCCGACGCCGAGGACGTGGCCAGCGAGCGTGAGGGACAGTACGTCCGCCTCGACGAGCTGGGACGCGGCGGCCAGTCCATCGTCTGGCGTGCGCGCGATCGCTTCATGAGGCGCGAGGTGGCGCTCAAGGACCTCGCCCCTCGCCCGGAGGGGGAGTCGCCCGCGAGCACGAAGGCAGCCCGCAGCCGCTTTCTCCGGGAGGCACGCCTCACCGCGCAGCTGGACCATCCGGGAATCGTCGCCGTCCACGACCTCATCGAGCGTCCGGACGGCTCACTGTCCTGCGCTCAGAAGCTGATCCGGGGCGAGACGTTGAAGGCGGCCCTCGCCCGATGCCGCACGATGCGCGCCAGGCTGGACCTGCTGCCCCACGTGGTCGACGCGGCGCAGGCCGTGGCGTACGCGCATGCTCACGGCGTCGTGCACCGGGACCTCAAGCCCTCCAACGTGATGGTGGGCGACTACGGCGAGACGGTCGTCGTGGACTGGGGTCTGGCCAAGCACCGGGACGAGCGCGAACCGGCGGCCGACATCCCGACGCGCAATCTTCGTCCCGACCTGACCCAGGCGGGAGTTGCCCTGGGGACTCCGGCGTACATGAGCCCCGAGCAGGCGCGTGGCGACCTCGAAGCCATCGACGAGCGAAGCGACGTGTTCAGCCTCGGGGCGATGCTCTACGAGCTGCTCACCGGCGTGCAGCCGTTCGAGGGAGCCGACAACGCGCAGATGATCGATGCCGTCCTCGTCGGCCGCTTCGTCCCTGTGCGCGTGCGTTGCCCGCCAGCTCCGCCCGAGCTCGCCGCGGTCGCCGAGCGGGCGCTCCGGCGCGCGCCGGCAGAGCGCTACCCGGATGCGGCAGCGATGGCCAGAGATCTCCTCGCCTATCGCGCTGGCCGGCGGGTCGGTGCCTACACCTACGGAACGCTGGAGCTCGTCCGGAAGTTCGTCATCCGTAACCCGGCGCTGTCCGCGGCGATCGGCGCCGCCTTCCTGATCCTCGTCGTGTCGGCCGTCGTCGTCTTCCGTCAGCTGCGGCAGGCCCGATCGAACCTGGCGGCGGCGCTGGTCGAGCGAGCGCGGCGAGCGGAGGATGTGAGTGACTGGGCCCGTGCAGCGACCTACTACGCCGCGAGTCGCATGGAGGAGGACACCGCAGCGGCCCGGTGGGGCGTGGCGCTGGCGAGGGAGCGGGTCCCGGAGCGAAAGAGCGCGTTCTCCGGGCCGCCGGGAACGTTCGTCGACGTCGACGTCCTGAAGGACGGAACCGTGGTGGCGCTGGAGAAGCGGGGGAAGACGGCGAGGCTCCACGAGGTCACCACCGGTCGTACCCTGTGGAAGACCGAGACGGATGAACAGATTCTCTTCGCGCAGATCACCAGCGGAGCCGTACGACTCGGCTCCGGACGCTGGGACCGTGTCCTCGACGAGATCACCGGGGAGGAGCGCTTCAGACTGAACAGTGAGGAGGAGAGGCTGTGCCGTGCCGGGCTCCCGACGCGCGCCGTGCGGATCGTTCGTCCCGGAATCCTCCACCTCGAGGGCGTTGACGACGTTCATCCGAACGCGGGCCTCGCGGCACCCTGCGCCATCTCCTCGACCGGAGACCGACTGGCGATCCGCGACCTGGCCGGCCTGGTACATCTCTACGAGCTGCCGTCCGGGCGCGAGATCACTTCCCGCCCGGCTCCCGACGCACAAGCTCTGATCTTCACGGCTCACGGCGTCGCCGTCGTGCGTTCGGCCTCGCTCCAGCTCTTCGGAGGGCCTGAAGGAGATTTCTCGATCGAGCTGCCCGGCCGGGTCGGCTCGGACTACATCAGCGCGGAGGTGAACCGGGTGATCTCGGTCAGTCCGGACGGTCAGCGCGTGGTCGTGGACAGCCCCACGCTCAACCGAGCAGACGTCGTCGACCTTCTTGACCGGACCGTCTTCGTGAGCGTCGTCCGGCCTGCCGGCGACGCGAGCTATGCCTTCTCTCCCGATGGCACGACACTTCATGCGGCGGGCACGGCCGGCGGGCGCAGGCTGATCTCGTGGAATCTGAGACGCCCCGCGGTGACTGCGAGCGGTTCCGGGAAGACCCGGTTGTTCTTTCGGGCGGCGCGGGACAGGTTCCTCCTCTTCGAGGTCCACCGCGGCGGGGAGCTGCGGTCGGAGGACGGAAGGCTTCTCCGTGACATCACCGCCCCCGAATCCCTGGACATGACGCTGTCGGCGGACGGCTCGACGGTCGCGCTGTCCGTCCCCCACCAGATCCTGGTCCAGCGCGCCGACGACGGACGGGAGCTCGTCCGGGTTCCCTGTGAGCTCTGCCGGGTCATCTCGCTCTCCAGCGACGGGGAACGCCTGGTCGGCGTGTCGAGTGAAACGCGCAGGTTCTGGGATCTCCGCGGGCCTTCGCTCCTCCGAGAGGAGCCCACCGGTGGCGTCGGGCTGATCGGAGTCGGCAACTTCTCGCCCGGAGGCGATCGCTACGGATGGTTCCAGGACGAACGCTTCGTGCTCGAGGAGGTCTCGACCGGCGCGCAGAAGTTCCTCGTCCTTCCCGGCTCGGGGACGTGGCTCAGCTTCAGCCCCGATGGACGGAGCGTCGCGCTGACTGCGCCGGGAGTGTTCGGCGTCTGGAGGATGCCCGGGCTCGAACCGATCTGGACCACGTCGAATTCTTCCTCGGTCCCGGGGGCTGTGCGCTGGTCCGCGGACGGCACGACGCTGATCATCGCCTACGACGGAGCCGGCGCGGTGCTCCTCGACGCCCGCACCGGTGAGTCGCTGGCTCGCATCGTCCAAGGGCGCTCGGGAGCGGCGGCGTCGCAGGTCAACGTGCTCCCCAGCCTGAGGTACCGGCTGGTGCGCTCCGTTCGGACCTGGGCCCTCAGCCCGCTCCCCCGACCGGACGAGAGCTCGCCGGCCGAGAGTCTCCGCCGGGCTCTGATCGAGGGTGGTTTCCAGACGCGCGGGCTGGAGCTCGAGGACGCCGCGCCCTGACCGGTTTCAGCGGAGGTCGAGCACCGGCCAGTGGTACGCCCGGGCGATCGACCGCAGCCGCATGTCCGGATTCACCGCGGTCGGTCGCCCCACCATCGCCAGCATCGCGTAGTCGCTGAAGCTGTCCGAGTACGCGAAGCTCTGGTCCAGCTGCAGGTGGTGCTTCACGCAGTACTCGCGGATGGCGTGCGCCTTGTTGGCCCCCTCGATGATCGGGGGGATCACCTTGCCCGTCGCCACGCCACCCACGAACTGCATCTTGTTCGCGATCAGGTCGTCCGCTCGCAGATGCCGCGCCAGGGCCGTCACGGTGAAGTCCAGCGCGCCGGTGATCAGCACGATCCGGCACCCGGCCCGCCGTGCCTCGTCGATCAGGTCCTGGGCCTTGGGGAAGATGTTCTTCTTGAGCACGTCCTCGAACAGGTCGTCGCCGAGCACCATCAGCCGGTCCTCGGAGAGCCCCGCGTAGGCCCGGTAGAAATATTCGTTGAAGACCTTCCGGTTGAGGAGATCGAGCCCCGCGTAGACCGGGATCTGCGCCACCGTCGCCAGCGTCCGCGCCGCGATGCCCGTCAGCGAGCCGCGGTTCATCGCGTAGTACGCGTAGGCGTGGACGATGTTCGTCCGCACCAGCGTTCCGTCGACGTCGTAGAAAGCCGCCTTGGCGCTCATAGCCAGCCTCTGGCCTGATACCACGCGGCGCTCCGCGCAATCGAGGTGCGCGCGTCGATCCGGGGGACCCAGCCCAGCCGCTCCCGCGCCTTCTCCCCGCTGCAGGTCCATGCCGGCGCGAGCAGCTGCCGCGCGAGCTTCCGGTTCAGGGGCAGGTGCTTTCCCGTCAGCTGGCTGAACCCGTCCGCCATCGCTGCCAGCGCCGAGAGCCGCCGGGGCGACAGCCGCAGGGTCCGCGTCCGTACCCCGAGCACCTCGGCCCCCAGAGCCTGGATCTCCTCGAGCGTCGTCTGGTCCGGGCCCGGGGCGAAGAACGCCTCGCCCACCGCCTCGCGCCGGGTCGCGAGGAGCAGCAGCAGCTCCACCACGTCGTCCACGTCCACCACCGAGAGCGGTCGCGGCCCACCCCCGACCTCCAGCCGCATGCCTCGTTTCACCAGTCGAAAGAAGACCAGGTTCTCTCGATCGCCCGGTCCGAGAATCCGCGGCGGCCGGGCCACCGTCACCTCCAGCCCCGCCGTCCCGAGGGCGATCCGCTCCGCCTCGACCTTGCTCTCGCCGTACCACTCCTCGGGAGCGAAGGGGTCCGTCTCCACATGCGGCCGCTCCGGCGTCGAGGGCCCCACCGCCGCCAGCGAGCCGGCGAGGACCATTCGCCGCGCCCCCGCACGGAGCATCGTGTCACACACCGTGCGAGTCCCCTCGGCGTTCACCCGGAAGAAGGCCGAGCGCTCCGGAGCGCGCCGCAGCCCTGCGAGATGAAAGACCACCTCCACTCCCTCGACGGCGCGTGCCACGGACGGAGGGTCGGTCACGTCCCCCGACACCCGCTCCACCCCCGCCCCGTCGAGGGCCAACGCGTCGCTTCCGGGACGCACCATCGCCCGGACCCGGTGCCCATCCGTGGACAGCCGCCGGCTCAGGGCACTTCCCAGAAAGCCGTTTGCCCCGGTGATCAGGACCTGCATGTCAGAGGGGGCTCCCAGGATTTCCAGAGGGGGAAACGCGTTCCACGGGTGTTTTCTCCTCTGAAACCTGATATCCGCACGCCCTTGGCTTCGTCGAAAACGAAGCCATCGACTCGACGACGAGCCGTACAACATCCCCTGACAGAGGGGGAGGGAGAACCCAACCGAATGGCCGCCAAGAAGCCCGCGAAGAAGACGGCGAAGAAGTCGTCTGGAGCGAAGCGCAAGCCCAACGCCGCCTTCATGAAGGAGCTGAACCCGTCCGAGGAACTGGCGCAGGTCGTCGGCAACAAGCCGATTCCCCGCACCGAGGTGGTCAAGAAGCTCTGGGCCTACATCCGCAAGAACAATCTCCAGGATGCCAAGGAGAGGCGGATGATCAACGCCGACGACAAGCTGAAGCCCGTCTTCGGCGGCAAGAAGCAGGTCTCGATGTTCGAGATGACCAAGCTCGTCAACAAGCACCTGAGCTGACGTTCTTCGCCGGGGCGCGTCTCCGGCATTCCAGGGCTCCGTGGCGCGAATGACGACCGCGGGGCCCTTCGTCCGTCCGGAGCTCCGGTCTCCCCGTCCCTGAACTCGGACGCGCGGAGCGGACTGCGCCCAGGGCAGGGCCATGGCCCGCTCGCTGCACCGCCGGCGTGTGTCTCGCCAGCAGCGAGGTGCGCGTCATGGCCGTCGATCCCGTGTCGTCCGGTTCGGTCGAGGTGTCCGTCCCGCCGCAGGACGCGGCGACCTGGCTCGTCCAGCCAGGGGACACGCTCTCCGGCATCGCCCGCAGGCTCCAGCAGGACGGCGTCCCCGGCACCACTGCCGAGCTGGTGCGGACGCTTGCCCGCATCAACGGCCTGTCCAACCCCGACCGCATCGAGGTGGGCCAGGTGCTCACGCTTCCGCCTCTCGCCGGACGTCCAGCCGTGGACGAGGACCCCGTCTCGCTGCTCGACCGGGGCGTCCGCCGGGGCGCCGAGGCGCTGCGGATGTGCGTCGACGATCCGAAAACGCGGCTGGAGAACGCGATGCTCCGCTGGGTTCATCGCGTTCCCTCCGGACCCGCGGCTCCCGGCGGCGCGGAGCGGACGCCGCTGTTCCGCCAGGGAGACCCGGCATGGAGGGCCGAACGGCTCGGCGTCTCGGGCGAGGGCCCGACGCTCGCCCAGGCCGGCTGCGCGCTCACCGCCTGTGCCATGGCGCTGAGCAGGATGGGCGGCACGTTTCTCACCCCGGACGCGCTCCTGCGCCACCTCCGTGCCTCGGGGGGATTCCAGGGACCGCTGCTCGACTGGAGCGCCGCCGGCTCGGCCGTTCCCGGGGGGACGCGGGCCAGCCCTGGATCGCTCGACTGCGCCCGGGTGGACCAGGAGCTCGCCGCTGGCCGGCCGGTCCTGCTCCGGGTGGTGCACGAGGTGCAGGGGCATCCGCGGCAGCACTGGATCTGTCTCACCGGCCGCGATCCGGGCACCGGGCAGTACACGGCGAACGATCCCGCCACGGGCCGCACCACGCTCCTCGCGCGCACCGGCACCGCGCTCGCGAGCCTCGATGGCCAGCCGGTGCAGTACGCCTCCGACGGGCGGATGGTGACCTTCGCCGGGGGGAGCGTTCGCCAAACCTAGACGGCGGTTGCACTGTCTCCCCTGAAACTGCCCCGGGTCCGCGGTGCCGCGTTGGAGGAGCATTCCCGACCCAGGCGCCGAGGGATTGTTCGGTGGCACGCGCGTCCCCACATTCGGCGGCCGTGAGGCAGAGTCGTCCGGTAATCACCCCCACGAGCCATGGATCCACGTCTCGAGGAGGCCCGAGAGGCCGACCAGCCCGGCACGACCCGCCCGGCGGACGAGCCCGAGATCGCCGAGTCGCTCCACGCGCGCACCCGTGAGCAGCTCCTCGGGCAGGAGCAGCTCCCGCTCGCCACCTACCGGGTCCAGCTCCACAAGGACTTCGACTTCGCGAAGGCCAGCGCCATCGTCCCGTACCTTGCGCGGCTCGGAGTGAGCCACCTCTACGTCTCGCCCATCCTCCGCGCGATGCCGGGCAGCAACCACGGCTACGACGTCGTCGACCACACCCAGGTGAACCCCGAGCTGGGTGGGGGCGTGGGCTTCGTCTCGCTGGCGGATGCCCTGCGGGGGAACGGGATGAAGCTGGTCCTGGACACGGTCCCCAACCACATGGGCATCGCGTCGGGGAACGTGCTCTGGGAGGACGTGCTGGAGAACGGCCCGGCGGCGCTCCACGCCCACTTCTTCGACATCGAGTGGGACCCGGTGAAGGCCGAGCTGCGCAACAAGGTCCTCCTCCCCATCCTCGGCGACCAGTACGGGGTGGTGCTGGATCGCGGCGAGCTGCAGCTCGAGTACCAGGGCGGCAGCATCGTCCTTCGCTACTTCGACACCCGGCTTCCGCTGAACCCGCGCGCCTACCAGGACGTGCTCGGTCCCGGGGTGGAGCAGGTCGGCGCGCAGATCGGTGAGAACCACCCCGACCACGTGGAGCTGCAGAGCATCCTCACCGGCCTTCGGAACCTGCCCTCGCGCGGAGACACCACCCCGGACAAGGTGCTGGAGCGAAGCCGGGAGAAGGAGGTCCTCAAGCGCCGGCTGAACGCGCTGGTGAGCAGCGCGCCGGTCATCGCCGAGCACCTCCGCAACAACATCGAGCGGCTCAACGGCTCGCCCAACGACCCGCGGAGCTTCGACGCGCTGGACCGGCTCCTGGAGCGCTACGTCCCCTACCGCCTCGCGCACTGGCGAGTCGCGGGCGAGGAGATCAACTACCGCCGCTTCTTCGACATCAACAGCCTCGCCGCCATCCGGGTCGAGGACGCCGACGTCTTCGAGGAAGCGCACGCGCTCACCTTCCAGTTCCTCGCGCGGGGAATGGTGCACGGCCTGCGGATCGACCACCCGGACGGGCTCTTCGACCCGAGCGCCTATTTCCTCCGGCTGCAAGAGCGGTACTTCCTCGACCAGGCCCGGAGGCTGGCGGGGGACACCCAGGACGACGCGAGCTGGCCCGCGGTGGCGGAGGCGCTGTCCCGCCGCTGGCGCGCCGAGGTGTCGAACGATCTCACCTCGCCGCTCCGCCGCGCGCTCTACGTGGTGGTGGAGAAGATCCAGGGCGGCCGGGAGCGCATCCCCGACGACTGGGCGGTGCACGGCACCACCGGTTACCGGTTCGCGAACCTCAGCACCGGGGTGCTGGTGGATCCCTCGGCGGGACGGGAGTTCACCGACATCTACGAGAAGTTCATCACCCACCCCATCCGCTTCGACCAGCTGCTGGTGGAGAAGAAGAAGCAGGTGGTGGCCGTCAGCATGTCGAGCGAGATCAACGGCCTCGCCCGCGAGCTGAACCGGATCTCGGAGATGAACCGTCGCACCCGGGACTTCACCCTCAACTCCATCGGCCGGGCCCTCATTGGTTTCATCGCCCACTTCCCGGTGTACCGGACCTACGTCTCCGAGGCGCCGGGGGTGGACGAGCGTGACGCCCACTACATCCAGTGGACCATCGCCCGCGCCCGGATTGCGGACCCCACCACGAACGCGTCGCTGTTCAGCTGGCTGGAGGACGTGCTGCTCAAGCGCTACCCCGAGCACCTCCCGGTGGCCGAGCGCCAGGTGATGCTGCACTTCGCCATGAAGCTCCAGCAGATCACGGGACCGGTGATGGCGAAGGGGCTGGAGGACACCGTCTTCTACGTCTACAACCGGCTGGTGGCGCTCAACGAGGTGGGCGGAGAGCCGGAGCACTTCGGGACCAGCGTGGACACCTTCCACCACCGGAACCTCGAGCGGGCGCGCGATTTCCCCGGCGCGCTGCTCGGCAGCTCCACCCACGACACCAAGCGCAGCGAGGACGTGCGGGCCCGGCTGGTGGTGCTCTCGGAGATGCCGGGGGAGTGGCGTCGCGCGCTGGAGAGCTGGAGAAAGCTCAACGCGGGCCACAAGACGGAGATCGGCGGCAAGCCGGTGCCGTCGGGCAACGACGAGTACCTCCTCTACCAGACCATCCTCGGCGCCTGGCCCATGGGCGAGATGGACGTCGCCCAGCTGCCCGCGTTCCGCGACCGGATCCGCGAGTACATGCTCAAGGCGATCCGGGAGGCGAAGGTCCACACCAGCTGGACCAATCCCGACCCCGACTACGAGGAGGCCACCGCGCTCTTCGTCGAGCGGGTCCTCGATCCCGGAGCGAGCCGGGTGTTCTTCGACCAGGTTCGCCAGCTCAAGGAGCGCCTCGAGCGTCCGGGCCAGGTCAACTCCCTGGTGCAGGTGGCGCTGAAGCTCGCCAGCCCCGGCGTGCCGGACCTCTACCAAGGCTGCGAGCTGTGGGACCTCTCGCTGGTGGACCCGGACAACCGGCGGCCGGTGAGCTTCCAGCTCCGGGAGGAGATGCTGTCCGAGCTGCAGCGCCAGCACGCCTCGGCGCCGGTGAGCATCGCTCGCGATGCGTGGGCCAAGCCGGCGGACGGACGCTGCAAGCTGCTCCTCACCACGATGATGCTCCGGCTCCGGCAGGCCCGGCCCGAGCTGTTCCGGCGCGGTGGCTACGAGCCGCTGGAGCTGGACGGGATCGCCGCTGCCCGCGCGCTGGCCTTCGCCCGCCGTCTGGGGGACGAGGCGGTGGTGGTCGCAGCGCCTCGGCTGGTCACTCGGGCGCTGCGCGCCGGCCTCGGTCCGGTCTACGGTTCGACCCGCATGCGACTCCCCACCGACCTCGCCGGGCGGCGTTTCCGGAACGTGGTGACCGGAGTCCGTGTGCAACCGCTCGAGGGGGGACTCGCCCTGGGGCCGCTCTTCACCGACTTCCCGGTGGCGGTCCTGGAGGCGGTGGAATGACGGTTCCCACGGCGGTCTGGCCGGGAAAGCCGCAGCCGCTGGGGGCCACCTGGGACGGAGCCGGGGTCAACGTCGCGGTCTTCTCCGAGTGGGCGGAGCGGATCGACGTCTGTCTCTACGACGTGCGCGAGCCCAACAAGGAGACCGCGCGCATCACCCTCCCGGAGAGGACGCGGAACGTCCGGCACGGGTACCTCGTGGGAGTGGGGCCGGGAACGCTCTACGGGCTGCGCGCGGACGGCCCTTACGATCCCAATCGCGGCCTGCGCTTCAACCCCAACAAGCTCCTCATCGACCCGTACGCGAAGGCCGTATTCGGCCGGGTGGACTTCGACGCCCCCGTCTACCCCTACCGGGTGGGGAGCCGGCGCGCGGACCTGTCCTTCGACGACCGCGACAGCGCGCCGGGCATGCCCCGGGGCATCGTGGTCGACACGCGCTTCAACTGGGAGGGCGTCGAGAGCCCGCGCGTCATCTGGCCCCGTCTGGTGGTCTACGAGACGCACGTGAAGGGCTTCACCATGCGCCACCCGGACATCCCCGAGTACCTGCGGGGGACCTACGGCGGCTTCGCGCACCCGGTGACGATCGACTACCTCCAGAAGCTGGGGGTGACCGCGGTGGAGCTCCTCCCGGTCCACCAGGCGGTGGACGAGGGATTCCTCGAGGCCAAGGGGCTCACCAACTACTGGGGCTACAACAGCATCTGCTACTTCGCGCCCGACGCGCGCTTCGCCTGCACCGGCCCGTTCAACGTGATCAACGAGTTCAAGGGCATGGTGAAGGCGCTGCACCGTGCCGGCATCGAGGTGCTCCTCGACGTGGTCTACAACCACACCGGGGAAGGGAATCACCTCGGGCCGATGCTGAGCCTCAAGGGCCTGGACCCGCTCGCCTACTACGTGATGACCGCCGAGTCGCCTCGCTACTTCCAGGACTTCACCGGCACGGGGAACAGCCTCAACCTCGACCACCCGCAGACGCTGAAGCTGGTGATGGACTCGCTGCGCTACTGGGTGCAGGAGATGCGGGTGGACGGCTTTCGCTTCGACCTGGCGACGACGCTCGGCAGGACGAAGATGACCTTCGACCGGCACGCGGCCCTCTTCCAGGCCATCCATCAGGACCCGGTGCTCACCCGGGTGAAGCTCATCGCCGAGCCGTGGGACGTCGGAGCGGGCGGCTACCAGCTGGGCGCGTTCCCGGTGGACTTCTCGGAGTGGAACGGGAAGTACCGCGATGCCTTCCGGAGGTACTGGAAGGGCGACGACAACCAGACGGCGGAGATCGGCTACCGGCTGACGGGATCCTCGGACCTGTTCCAGCTCTCGGGGCGAGGTCCGTACGCCTCGGTGAACTTCATCACCGCCCACGACGGATTCACGCTCCACGACCTGGTCAGCTACGCGCACAAGCACAACGAGGCGAACCTCGAGAACAACAAGGACGGCGCGGACGACAACAACTCCTGGAACTGCGGCGTGGAAGGCGAGACGGACGATCCGCAGATCAATGCGCTCCGGGAGCGGCAGATCCGCAACTTCCTGACCACGCTCCTCGTCTCCAACGGGGTGCCGATGCTGCTCGCGGGAGACGAGATCGGCCGCACCCAGCGCGGCAACAACAACGCCTACTGCCAGGACAACGAGATCTCCTGGCTGGACTGGAACCTGGACGAGCGGAGGAAGAGACTTCTCGAATTCACCCGGCGGTTGATCCGGTTGCGGATGGAGCAACCGGTGCTGAAGCGTCGGCGCTTCTTCCGCGGCCAGCAGATCTGGGACTCGGACCTGAAGGACCTGGCCTGGTTCCGCCCCGACGGGAGCGAGATGACCCAGGAGGACTGGTCGCATCCCTTCGTGCGGTCTCTCGGGCTCCTGCTCGGGGGGGATGCCATCGCCACCACCGACCCCTACGGGAACAAGGTGAACGGGGACACGCTGCTCATCCTGATGAACGCCCACCACGAGCCGGTGGAGTTCGTGCTCCCGGCCATCGAGTGGGGCAGCGACTGGGAGATCCTGGTCGATACGGCCGACGGCGACGGAAAGACGGGTGCGTCCACCTCCGCGGGTGGCAAGCTCACCGTCGTGGACCGCGCGATGATGGTGCTCCGCCGCCCGGCAGTTCCCGGCGCCAGTGGCGGCGGATGAGCTCATGACTCCCTGGTGGACCTGGGCGCTCTTCAACCTCGCCGTCCTTCTGGTGCTCGCGGTGGACCTGGGGGTCGCTCGCCGCCGTCACCGGGCGCAGACCGCCGCCGAGGCGGGCCGGTGGGTGCTCCTCTGGGTGAGCCTGTCGGTCGCCTTCGGCGTCGCGCTCTGGGCGATACGGGGTCGGGACCGGGGGATGGAGTTCTTCACTGCGTACGTCATCGAGTACGCGCTCAGCGTCGACAACCTGTTCGTCTTCCTGCTGGTGTTCCAGTACTTCCGGGTGAACGTGGTGCAGCAGCACCTGCTCCTCTTCTGGGGCGTGCTGGGCGCCTTCTTGCTTCGCGGGACGCTGATCCTCGGTGGGGCGGCGCTGGTTCACGAGTTCGAATGGCTGCTCTACCTCTTCGGCGCCTTCCTCCTCTGGACGGCCTTCAAGCTGATCCGTTCGGGCGATGAAGAGCCGGAGACGGACCCCGCGCACAACCCGGTGCTGAAGCTCGCGCGACGGGTGCTCCCGGTGGCGGATGAGACGCCCGAGGACCGGTTCATCGTTCGCAGCGACACCGGGAAGATCCAGGTGACGGCGCTCTTCCTGATCCTCCTGGTGGTGGAGACGACGGACCTCATGTTCGCGCTCGACTCCATCCCCGCGGTGCTGGGCGTGAGCCGGGATCCCTTCGTGCTCTACACCAGCAACATCACGGCGGTGCTCGGGCTGCGCTCGCTGTTCTTCGTGCTGAGCTCGCTGCTCGCGAAGCTGCGGTACCTCAAGCCGGCGCTCGCGGTGGTGCTGGGGTTCGTCGGGCTGAAGATGATCCTCGAGGAGTGGATCCGGGTTCCGGTCTGGCTGTCGCTGATCATCATCGTCGGCGTGCTGGTGCTCGCCTTCCTGGCTTCCTGGTGGAGGGGCCGCAACGAGGAGAGGTCGCCGGAGCAGCACGGACCGCGAGCCTGATCGCCCACAGGGCGCGGCGATGACCGTTGCGCCCCGGGCTGGCGCCGGGCCATGTTGCCTGGAGGCCATGTCGACCACCGTCACCGAGGGGATCCGGATCACCGTTCAGCCGAGCTTCTGGCCGGAGCGGAGCTCACCGGAGAGTGGCCAGTTCGCCTTCGCCTACGCGGTGCGCATCGCGAACGAGGGGACGGCGGTCGCCCAGCTTCGGAGCCGGCACTGGATCATCACCGACGCCAACGGGCACGTGGAGGAGGTGAAGGGCGAGGGCGTGGTGGGCGAGACGCCGAAGCTCGGGCCCGGCGAGCGCTTCGAGTACCGGAGCTGGGCGATGCTCCGGACCCCGTTCGGGACGATGCGGGGGAGCTACACCTTCGTGCGGCCCGACGGGTCCACGTTCCAGGCGCGCATTGGCGAGTTCGCGCTGACGAAGCCCAACGCGCTGAACTGATGGACTCCGCTCCGCAGGGCGTGCTGCTCATCAACCTGGGGACGCCGGACGCGCCCGAGACGGGGGCGGTCCGCCGCTACCTGCGCGAGTTCCTGAGCGACCCGCGGGTGCTGGACATCGGCCCGGTGGGGCGGGCGGCGCTGCTCTACGGAGTCATCCTGCCGTTCCGGCCGCAGAAGTCGGCCGAGGCCTACCGGAAGATCTGGATGCCCCAGGGGTCGCCGCTGCTGGTGCACGGGAACGCGCTGCGCGACCGGCTCCAGGACGCGCTCGGCCCCGGGTGGGCGGTGGAGCTGGGGATGCGCTACCAGAGCCCCTCCATCGCCTCGGCGCTCGAGAAGCTGCGCGCCCGCGGGGTCCGCGAGCTGACGGTGGTTCCGCTCTATCCGCAGTACGCGTCGAGCTCGACCGGGTCGAGCCTCGAGCAGGTGTACCGGCTGGTGGGCGAGGCGTGGAACGTGG
>Ga0081540_1002994_pt1 | contig 13543 bp, 16 predicted proteins | sample TabmetS2T1R1_FD_71024 | JGI IMG/M metagenome (GOLD analysis project Ga0081540, IMG submission 71024) | Tabebuia heterophylla rhizosphere microbial communities from the University of Puerto Rico - S2T1R1 | ecosystem: Host-associated > Plants > Roots > Rhizosphere ... | reverse complement strand
CGGACAGGGCCTTGGTCTTATCCATGGAGGATCCTTCAACGATACGCAGGGCAGTGGCGGACATATTACGTGCTCCTTATGGCGGGGATTCGCGAGCGGGACAAACGGCGGAGAGAAGCTTTTTTGGTTCGATTTCGTCTGGAAATTCTGTACCACGTTTGTTCTATGTTCGCAATATGTTCTTTTTCGGTGCTGGGTACCGTCCGTATTTAACCCCACATCCTAAGTCGATTTTTGGAGTGCCCTAATTCGACCGTTCGCCGGCCACGAAGCTGCCCCGACCTGTTCTAGGAGAAGGTGTATGCCAATTGGGATACGCCCGTCGGATTGGCGACAGTCATCGTCGTGTGATGTTTGTTTGAGATCACCGCGAGGTACGACGGCAAGCACATGGTTCTCCGAAACGTGAGCACCGCGCTGCTTGTCAATACAATAAATTTGAGACAAATTGTCGCATATTGCTGCATCCACCCGATCGCGCTCTTAGCAACGGGGGCACAAGATGAACTATCGCGAGATGGAATTTGCAGTAGTCCAGTCGCTTTCTCCCAAGGGTTGGAGGTGGTCCATCAATCTGGGGAACAAGGAAGCTGGCGGGACTCAATATGACCGCGACAGCGCAATCCGCAGGGCCAAAAAATACATCGACGATCTGATCGAGAAGCGCGAGCGCATCGAGAAATAAGGCCGCCTGGATAATGGCCTGTTTCCGGCCTCAGTGGCCTGGTTTGAAATGAGCCGTGTCCTGCCTTGAATTTTTGGTGCCGGGAGGATGGGAGAAACCCGTCTGCGCGTTTTACGACGCCCCAGCTGATCGCCTCGCCAAGTCAATCCTCCCGGCTTGGCTAAGACCAGACGGGCACCCACATGAGCGACTGATTGCGCTCGCCCGGCCTACGGGCACCGACATGACGGCCCACTCTGTGCTAGAATGCCTGGCCGCCAACGCGAAAGACAGCCATGGCAAAGATCGTTAAGCGATACGCGCGTGCCCGACTCTATGACACGGAGAAGGCCCAATACGTGACGTTGGCCGATCTTCGAGAATGGCTGGCGCGCGGACTGGCGTTCACCGTGATCGACGCCGAAACGAACCAGGACATCACAAGGGTTCTGCTGGCGTGAGGCGTAAGAACGTAGCGCAGGGCCCGGTCCCCCCCGGTGCGGCCGGCCAGCCGCCAGCTACGCAATCATACGGAAGTGACGCGGCGCCTGCGGCCCCGCCATAAATCCCCGATGGGCCGGCATATCCTTTTCAAATGCCCTCGGCTGGGCAGCAACGTGCAGCATTGGCTTCCGGCGACCTCGCCGGAGGACGGGCCCAATTCGTATGTGTCGGTCGTCTGTCTCGCCTGCACCCGGCTTCATTTCATCCACAAGGAAACCGGGAAGCTTCTGGGCGAGGAGTGAACGGCAACCGCGTGTCCGCCCGGACACAGGCCGTCATTTAAGTTCACTTTTGTACTGTTTCCCGAGGAACGGATTCCGTTGCGGTGCGTAATCGGACCGGGTGCAACGGGTAGTATGGGAACCAAAATTGTGCCGGGTAAAAAGTATCTGACGGAACAAGCGGCGACCTTTCTCAAGTTTGCAATGGCCACCACAGATCCGGATCTCGCCGCGGGCTTTCTGGACAAGGCCGCGGATCTTTCGGCCAGGAGTGAAGAGGCGCCGGACGCCAGCCCCCGGGCGCCTGATGTAGAGCAGCCGAAAGGCTAGCTCTCGCGATGGGGCCGCCAAGCGCGGCCTCATCGTTTACCGGCCCATCCGCCAATCAAGAATCTGACGACGTCACTTACAATTTTAGCTGTGGTTGCAGCTTCACTTGAACCGCCCGTCAAGACGCCGTGCGCTATGCCTGCCGCATGCAGACACAAGCGACCGCCGCCTTCCTCTACGCCCCCATCCTGCCGACGCTCCAACAGCATGGCGCCCATCTCCTCACACGGCTCTTGAGCCTCGGCCGTTCACCGGAACCCTCGCGGCTGCCGCAGCCGGTCCGGCCGGACGCCCCGTCGAGAACCCATATTCCGCCGCGCCAGCCCTATCCAACGCGTCAGGACTAGAGCCGGGAAGCGTCCGGGCGGTCACCAGGCGCGGGGCACGGCATCCCGCTCCGGGGCCGGCAATCAGCCCGCTGCCGCAGATCCGCGACATCAAGCGAAACGACCCCGCCGCATGGGGCTATGCAGCGAGGTCGCCGACGACGGGGAAAATCCTGAGGGACCGCCCCCGTCCTCGCGAGAAGATACGTCCGCCGCAAGGCCCCGTTTCAGCGTGCAAATCTTCGCCTCACGCGCGTTGAACCTTTTTCATTCCGTTCAGACAAAACTTTTGCCTGGGACATTGCATCACTCGGGGAATAGGCCTGCGCCGCCAAGCGACCATACTCCGCTTGCGCGGCGCAGTGCTTTTTTGCGCACGCTGAAACCGGGGCCGGCGGGGGAATTTGGACCTGCCCGCGGGGTTGAAACCCACACAGCGAGGGATGTCCACCGTGCCTGCGCGGCAAAAGGCGCTTGCCAGCAGACGCAATCATGAAACTTTGCGGTTCCACCCCCGTTATTGCACGGGGAATGCGGGAGTTTCCGTGAATCACGAAGGCGTGGAATATGCGCTGACCAGGTCGGAAAGCCCGGGGGTTCTGGAAGTGGCAATTTTCGGATCGGCGAGCCGGTCAGGTAAGACCGAAGCAAGGCTTTTCCCTCCTGGCCGTTCGCCGCGTCCAGTCAAAGATTGATCGCAAGCTGAAGCACATGGCGCGGGCTGACGCTGATCGGGGTCCACGCGCACTCCCCCGGCCCCTCTCCACTTGCTTCCGGCCGGCGTCGAACCTGTCTATGCCTTATGCCCTATGCCTTATGTCTTATAGTTGCATTGTTTCTTGACACAATTTTAAGTATCGATTGGTTTTGAAGCGGTTAGGGGCCGCAACGGGATTTTTTATATGATCCACAAGGGCGTCGAATTCAGCGTGACTGCGGTCGCTCCGGGCATCTGGAAATGGCAATTCCGTATTGGCGATCGGGTGGTCGCAGGCAAGACCGAAGCCAAGCTCAATCTGCTTGCCATCCGGCGGGTCCAGCTCCGGATCGACCGGGAGCTGAAAAAAGCCGAACGGGAATAAGCCCGCTTGCGTGACTGTTCCGCCGGCGCTCTCTCCGAGAAACTTATTGCAATTACAGCACGCTATGGCTGAATGATGAACCGGTCCATATGCCCGGCAACGTGCTTGGGCCCGTAAAAATATGGGTTGATCTTTTCATAGGCCAGGAATCCACTCCGCGGCGCTTGCGGGTCCTTCCGAGCCAACGGCGGCCCATTTTTCATCTGGTCAGCTTGCCATGCCGATCTTCTTCTTCAGCGTTCGACATGGCGATGCGTGCATCAACAACGAAGGCGCCGAGTTTGACGATCACAACGCTGCCTGGAAGGAAATGACCGGCGTCTGCGGCGACATGATCGCGGACGTGTCCCGCAAGCTCTCCGAAAACACCGAGTGGCAGATGGAATTGCTGGATGAATCCAGGAAGCCGGTATTCCGGATTCGCCTGGTTGCGGAGACGCTGCAGGAGCCCGATCGCGAAAGCTAGAGCGTTTTCCAGCGAAGCATGCCCTCGGACTTGATCCGGGGGTGGAGACCGGTTCGCGTCAAGAAAAACGCGTCAAATTAAAAATCTAGAGCCCAGTTCCGATTCCATCGGAACGGGGGCTCTAGGCGTGCGCCTTTTTGGAAGACGCGTCAGCTTCACCTGCCGGCGCAGCGCCCTTCCGCAGTTCCCGGGCCGAGATGAATCGAACGCCGACCAGTTCGCCCCTGCGCCAGATCAAGCTGCACACCCGCCGCACCTCGCCGCCCGCGGTCAGCGAAAGGCCGAACATCTTCGGCACCGCGAGGTCGCCCACGTCGAGACAAGCGCCGTTCTCGGAAATGTCGAGGATGTAGCACTCGATCCATGGCGCATCCGGCGCTGGAATCAGGAAGCCCGGCTTGTACAGGTCGACCCGGACGAACTTGCGGGCACCAAGATCTTTGCGGTCTCTCGTCATGATTTCTCCTGCGCGGAGAAATGCTAGGTGGAATACCTGAATACCGAGTTATCGGAATTCGGCAAAAACGGGGGTGTCGGACGATTCCGCGCGAGATGAACCCTCGGCGTTCAATCCGCACTGGCCAGCCGGCGCATCGTGAATTCGATGTCGCCACCGGGCAGCTCGCGCCAGCTTTCGACCGAGCTCATATAGGCCGCTTTGGGATAGCGGTTGAGGAAGTCGCGCGCCCGCGCCCTCGCCTCGTCGCGCGGCAGCGTGAAGGTCTCGCGCAGATAGCCGTCGCCCGGCTTGCGCCGGCCGGCCATCCGGCTCGCGAGATCGCGCGGGCGAAAGACCATGTCGCAACTCCAGACACAGGACGACAGGTCAAATATAGGGTGGCGGCGAACGAATACTATCCGCGGCCTACTGGCTGGTGGTGCCGGTCTTGCCCTTCTTGGCTTGCGTCGTGGCCTTCGGCGCCTCGGTGCTGCGCACGTTACCCCAGGGATCGGAAGAGGCCTTGGCGTCGGGAATCTTCTTCAGGGAATCCTTATAGGCCCGGTCCTTGATCGCATCCTGCTCCTTCTCCTCCGGCGATTTGGAGGTGAGTTCCGGCATCAGGTTGATGTTGGGGGTCTGCGCGTAGGCCGGCACCGTCAACAACACCACCACCGCGGCCGCGCTCAGCATTCTCATGACGCTCTCCTTTTGCGTTTTCGCAAATGTACCACCGGCGCAACCGCCTCGCCAAGCACGGCGCCCCAGCCTTTGGTTGGACGCGCCGGAGGCGTCCGGAACCTGCAGGATTGTGGCGATTTCGGCCGCTTGCGGATCGGCCGCATCTGGCGGGCCTCACCGGTGTTCCCTTCGCTGCAATGACCACTACAATGCGTCGATAACAATAGCGGGTTGAGGAAACGAGCGTTCATGCAACAACAGCCACAAGCAGCGGAATTCGGTATCGCGGAAGCCAGGCGGGTGCTTGGCGAGGTATTTGCGCCGTGGGTGATGGATCTCAACCTGTCGATCGAGCGCTTCGATTTTGACCCGCCCGGCGATGCCGCCGACTGGCAGCCGGGCGCAATCCTGCGCCTGCCGTTCTCGGAGCGGCTCTGCCGCAATGGCGGCACGGTCTCCGGCCAGGCGCTGATGGCCTTTGCCGACACTTCGATGGTGATCGCCAACCTCGCCGCCAACCGCGGCTATCGCATGATGACGACGGTCGACCAGACCACGCATTTCATGCGCGCGGTCTCCGCCTCCGACGTGCTGGCCGATGCCCGCGTGGTGCGCCTCGGGCGCACCATGAGTTTTGGCCGCGTCACGCTGCTATCGGCCGCCGACAACAAGCCGGTAGCGATGGTCTCGAGCGCATTCGCGATGCTGTAGTGGAATCGTAGGGTGGGCAAAGGCGCGCAGCGCCGTGCCCACCATCTATGGCCGAACGCGCTTTCCGATGGTGGGCACGCTTTCGCTTTGCCTACCCTACAAATCTATCACGGCAGCACGGCGGGTTACGCTACGCTAACCCTACCCACTAATAGCCCGCCCCCGTAGTTCTCTCGTCTTGCCGGAACACGGTTCGTGTGGCGTCTTGGCGTCGAGATCTGTCAGGAGCGAACCATGGTCAAGACTGTTCTCGTGATGGCGACCGTCACCTTCATCGCTTGCACCGCCGTGATCGCAATCCACGAACTCCTCGTCCGTGCGCGCCGCCCGCAGGCCAGTCCGCCGCCGCGGCGCCGGGCGTTTTAGGAAACGAGCGGGCATAGCGGCGGCCGCTGCGATCAGTAGATCGCACAAGGAGAACTGATTGCGCGTCGCCGTAAAGGGCTATTGCTGTTCGCATCGCCAGGCGGATCATCGCCCCGGTCTTTCCGGTTGGCGTGTTGAGCACGCGACGAACAATTCATTTTTCTAATCCTTTTTGTCTCTTCGCACGAAAAGCGTTCGTGGCGTGCTTGCATACGTTCACCAACACGGCTCAAGCTATGTTGCTTCACAAGCAACGCGCGTTGCTTCACTGACGGGGATGACGGCAAGAGCAATAAAATCGGTCGGCCCCGAAGATGAAGGGCGATTCCGGCTCACTCAAGTCAAGGGATAAGGAGTTGCATCATGGCAATTGGGACCGTCGTGCTTGTGCACGGAGCTTTCGCGGATGGCTCTTGCTGGGCCAAGGTCATTCCTCTCCTGACAAAGCGAGGGCTGAAAGCTCTCGCGGTTCAGAACCCCCTGAGCTCACTCGCCGACGATGTTGTGGCAACCCACCGGGTAGTAAACATGCAGGAAGGCCCGGTTCTCATGGTCGGGCACTCCTGGGGCGGCGCCGTCATCACCGAGGCCGGCAATCATCCCAAGGTCAAAGCCCTTGTTTATGTTGCTGCGGGCGCACCCGACAGCGGTCAGTCGTTCGACGATTGGTGGAAGCCATATAAGCCCGCTCCCGGTGCGAGCGAGATAAAGCCCTATGGTGAAGGTTATGTGGCCTTGACGCTGGAAGGTGTGCGGAAGCACTTCGTCCAGGATGTTCCGGCGGACGAAGCCGACATCGTCTACGCGACACAGGGCCCGCTTGCGGTCAGATGCTTCAGTGACACGATTTCGGAAGCGGCCTGGCGCTCGAAACGTTCATGGTACATCGTTGCAGCACGCGATGAGACCATTCCGCCGGACGTGCAGCGGGACTCGGCCAGCCGAATGGGCGCGGAGACGCTCGTGCTTCAGAGTTCGCATGTGCCGATGCTCTCCCAGCCCGAGGTCGTAGCGGAATTCATCGCAAACGCCGCTGCATCTGTTGGGACGTAATGGCTGCGCTCACAGCAGAGCGGACGTAGCCGCACAACTTTCGTGCCCTCGCGCCAACTTTGTGGGTTCGCGGCCTTGCTTGCGCGTCGTCGAAAACGGCTATCGCCGTTTCGGATCGCCCGGCGGATCATCGCCGCGGTCTTTCCGGCTGACGTGTTGAGCGCGCGCTTTGTCCGCGGGCTGTTCCTGTCCCCGCTCGTCGCGAACAATGCCCTGCTGCGCTGAACTTCGGTCCTCAGGCTTCGGCATGCCCGCCTGACCACCATGCTTGCCGCCCATGTCCTGTTGGCCTTCCAAATCGTTTTCTCTCGCCATTTGAAAACTCCGGTTGGCCGCAGATCCTGGAGTAGCGCGATCGTCCGGCGTCTGCCCGGATCGCCGCCCGTCGTTCGACCGTGTCAAAGCGTGTCAGGGGTGCGTGTCGGCGAACCTTTGTCCTCATTGCGCAGCTCTTGTTCAGCCAAGTGCCAAAATTCAGCTTCTCGACCTTCGGGCCGACCCGCTTGCTCCCAAAGCTGATACGCTCGCGCGTCGATTTCCTGTTTGCTGGGTTCAGCCACCACGTTTTCTCCGAGTTGGAGCACGCCCCACCTTCAGGCGTGTCGGGACTTACCGGCGGACTTGCCAGACCAGCTGGCCTCTCGGATTCAAGTCCACATCAAGCCGTTAGTTCCTCGCCGAGACTGCCTCACAAGACAAAGGCCAAGCGGGCGTTACACCGCATGGCCTTTGCCGGGACTGTCCCGCTCCTCGCGAGGATTCCGTCTCCGGCGAAATAACCGCGAACCGGCAGAAACGTTCCTGGCGAGGGCGTCAGCCCATAAACTTGTCGTAGTCGGCGATGTCCGCTTTCGTGCGCACAGGGACTCCAATCGGACACCGCCCCATGTCCGAAAGGTACCAAACGCGGAAGTGGTCAAGTTTATTCCCTTCCGCCTCACGCAATTTCTATTGATATGTCGGCCTTTAGACCGTCCGGCGCGAACTTCATGTCGACTCGAGCGCCCAACTGATGAGGTAACAACCGCCGCAAGAGTTGGCTGCCAAATCCGACCCTCGTCGGCTGCCTCATGATAGGAACGTTGGATTCCTCCCAGCTCATTGACAGACTGGTCCCATTAAGACTCCAATTCACGCGGAGAACACCCGCAAGAACGGAAAGCGCGCCATACTTCAGCGCGTTGGTGGTAAGCTCATGAATGGCCATGGCGAAGGAAACAGAGACATGAGCAGGTAACATGACGTCCGGGCCAGACAGAATGATCCGCTGCCCCTCGCCATCTTCATAGATTTCCAACTCATTTTTCAGAAGCTGCCTAAGCGGTACAAACCTTTGTTCGTTGTCCGTCAACAAGGAATGGGTTTTCGACAACGTGGCGATCCGGCCGTAAAATGCCTGCTGAAAGTCATCCATTGTACGGGAAGCACGGATCGTTGAACTCGCTATCGCCTGAACCGTCGCCAATGTATTTTTGATGCGGTGGTTCAACTCGTTGAGAAGCAGACGCTGCAGTTCCTCGGCTTGTTTCAGCTTGGTGAGATCTCGGCTCGCCCCAGCAATCGCCACCGGTTTTTTCTCCGGGCCAGCACCCTCGAACTCAACGAGACCCCACGCGCTCAGCCATCGCCAACTGCCATCAAGCTGTTTTACGCGGTATTCCACATCGTAACGTCCGCTGCCCTCGGGATCGAGGGCGTTCTTGACCCGCGACCACATAAGCTCGAGATCGTCAGGGTGAAATTTGGCCTTCACTCCCTCATCATCATGGAGAAATCGCGCCTCGGTTAGCCCGTAAAGCCGTTGAGCGTTTTCGTCGTACACGCAGATGTTGTCGGCCAGCGTGTAACACCAAGTCCCCATGTCCGAGGCGACCATTGCAAGGTCGAACGTACGTTTCTGGCGTTGAGATTCGTGATCGTCGGTTACTACCTGGATCGAGTTAGTCCCGCCGACCACAGCGCCATTCGGGCTGCGGCCGTTAGGCTCATGGGGAGTCACAGCAACGCACGACCAGCCGTCGCGGTGCCTTGTAAAGGCGTGACTGTGTCGCGTCGTTACATCCAGGAGCTCTTTCGAGCCACAGCTATCCAGACAATAGCTGCACATCGAAATCATGCGTCGGCCGCGAAGACCTCGCGTGACACCCGCCTCATAGTCCTGGAAGTCCTCCCATTGATTGCGGCCGAGCCAGCCGATGTTTCCGTGGGTCCGAAAGCCATTGTAGCCATCGGCTCGCGCCTGCTCTTCGCTGGCGAGTAGCCCGGCGACGATTTCTTCGCCGTTGATGATACTGTCGCTGTTATACCAGGCGCGAACGTCGTGAATTTCGATCTGCTTTCGTCGTTCACGGCGGTCGAAATCACCAACCGCCGCGCGAAGGGCGCTGCGTGCGTTGTCGGCGGTGAACGGCTCTGTCGCGACCAACAGGCACCGCTCGTTGTTCTCCAAGCCAGCCTTGAAATACGGAACGAGCGTATCGCGCAAATCGGAACCGGTAGAGAAGAACTGGCAGATATGCGATCCCCAAGGCATTTCGCCGAGGCTCTGCAACCCAGTTGTAGCGTAGCCAGACACTGAAATTTTCCTCGATCCCACGGAGCGTATCCAGAGGAACAAAAAATACTCCAATTGATACGAAGCGCCAGACTGTTTTTTGCGATGCCGTCTGTCAGGTACCCGACACAACCACAAGAAGTAGTGGTTCTGAAACATGATGAGCGGCGGCCGAAGGTCCGATCCGGGTCGCTCGCGACGATTTTGGCGTGTCCGCGGCATGTCCGGTTGGGCAGCAATCTCGGGAGTGCCGATTGTCCGGTTTTGTCGGTTGAAGGATTGACGGGCAAATCAGTCAATATCTGTCCAGCCCCTTCTGCAAAAATATTCCGCTTAACACGCAGGCCAAATCACCCCCATAACTCCGCCTGTCTCACGGCAGATGAGGGGCGTTGGCCATCGTCACGAACGTGCGGCGAGATGCGATGGACGCGAGCCGCGACTGACGTGTGCGGCTCAAGCGTACGGCGAAGTCGTGTGGTCCTGACGCCGCGGTGCTGGCTCGAGGCAATCTAGTTGACCACAGTTTTGCGACGCTATGAACGGCGCCACATATCGATGTCTTGCCGAGCCGTGCGCGGATTGAGAATCCAACAGGCGAGCCCGACGCTTTCGTATGGGCAAAGGAACGTTAGCGACGTGCCCACCATCTGTCCGCAGCAATCGCCGTAGTTGGTGGGCGCGCTTCGCTTTGCCCTACGGACTACTGTTCAACGGACGACGGAACCCCGCCCTCTTGTAATCAAAGCTTCACAAATCTGCGGCAGGCTTAGTCAGCCGGGATTTAAAGACCCGGCCGGGGAAATACCAACGCCGCCGAGCGATCATATTCCGCTCTCATTGCCGCGTTGTGTGCGTTGCGCAAATGAATTCACCCCACTCGTCAAAGGATGACGATAAATGATCGATCAACAGTTGGCTCGCTTGCGTACCCATCGCAGTAATATTCAACGTTATCGCAACCTGTTGCAGACCAGTCTGACAGAGCTTGAACGCCAGTTTATCCAAAAGCGCCTGACCGAAGAGCAATCCAATCTGGAAAACTTGGCCACCTCCCTCCCCAATGACCTTCGCGGCCTAAAGGCGCTCGGCCCCCGTCTGGTTTAGTTCGTAGGATGGGCAAAGGAGCGTTAGCGACGTGCCTCACGCTCTATCGTCGATCGCCATTCTTGATGGTGGGCACGCTTCGCTTTGCCCACCCTACGGATCGCGATCCGCTGAACCTGTATGCTCGCGTGCACCATCTTCTGCGCATCTCGCACAAGAGACCGCGGGTGCGGCGCGCACCCGGTCTTCCCTGCGCCCTTCTGATAAAGCGGCGGGATGTAATCAAGCAAGCCTCGGGCGAAACGCGCCGCGAGATCGCGAAGTCATATTCGTAGGATGGGTAGAGCGAAGCGAAACCCATCGCCCCACGAACGCTGGCATCTGATGGGTTTCGCTTCGCTCTACCCATCCTACGGCCCTCTGATGAAAGCTCACGCCCTCGCCCTGCGCCGCCGCCAGCGCCAGACCAGCATCGCCATCAGCATGATCACCGCGCCAACCGCGACCGCCCCTCCCACGAACCGCCCACCGGGCCGGTCGATGGTGCGCGAACGCAGCGAGGGCGCTTCGCCCGGCCGCGCCAGGCGGAACGCCACCACGCTGTCGCCGATCGTGGTGCCGGCCTCGGAATGACCGCCGGCGCCGATCGCGACATATTGCTCGCCCTTCCACAGATAGGTCATGGGATTGGCGACACCCGGCACCGGCAGCCGGCCCTGCCACAGCTCCTGCCCGGACCTGGCGTCGAAGGCGCGGAGGTAAGCGTCCATCGCGCCTGTGAAGACGAGACCGCCGGCGGTGATCGCGACGCCGCTGACGAGCGGCGTGCCGAAGGGAAAAGCGATGCCGAGCGGCGCACGGTCCTCCGTGGTACCGACGCGGGAGCGCCAGAGAATCTTGCCGCCCTTCAGATCGACTGCGACCATCTCGCCCCAGGGCGGCTTGTTGCAGATCAGCCCGAGAGGCGACAACGCCACGGCACGCGTCATCGCAAACGGCGCGCCCTGCTGCCGTCCGAAATCGTGCCCGGGCGGCGGATCGAACCCTTGCGCCGCCTCGCGCGGAATCAGTTTGACGATATGGATCGCCCGCGACGTGTTGGCGATGAGGATCTGGTTGACGGGATCGAAGGCGGCGCCGCCCCAGTTCACGCCGCCACCGGTCATCGGAAACACGATCGAGCCTTGCGTCGACGGCGGCGTGTAGAGGCCATCGTTGCGCGCCGCCGCGACCTGCGCGCGGCAGGCCCCGCTTTCCCAGAACGGAATCAGCCCGAACACATCGTCGGCCGAAATGCGTTGCGACAGCAGCGCCGGCACATGGGTCGGAAACGGCTGCGTCGGCGAAAGCTGCTCGCCTTCGGCGCCGCCTTGCGGAACGCTGCGCTCCTCCACCGGCCATACCGGCTTGCCGGTGTCGCGATCGAGCACGAACACAAATCCCTGCTTGGTCGGCTGGATCACGACGTCGCGCTGGCCGTCGCCGGTATCGATGCGCGCCAGCGTCGGCTGCGCCGGCAAATCGTAATCCCAGACATCGTGATGCACGGTCTGATACGACCACACCCGCTCGCCGGTCTCGGCGCGCAGCGCCACCACCGAATTGGCGTGCTCGTTATTGCCGGGCCGCTTGCCGCCCCAGAAGTCCGGGCTCGGCGAGGACGTCGGCAGGAATACCAGGCCCCTCTCCTCATCCACCGACATCGGCGCCCAGACATTGGCGTGGCCGGCACTGACGCCGTCATGAACCAGCGGATCGAAGCTCCAGCGCGGGCGTCCGGTTCGCGCATCGAAAGCCCGCACCGTGCCGGCCGGCGCCTCGACGCGGCGGTTGTCCGCAATCGCAGAGCCGACGATCACGGTGTCACGCGCGATGACCGGCGCCGAGGTGATCTGGAATTCGCCGGGCCAATCCAGCGGCATGCCGATCTCGATCCTGATCTCGCCATTGGCGCCGAAATCGGTGCAGGGCGCGCCGGACTTCGCGTCGAGCGCGATCACGCGCGCGTCGTTGGTGCCCATGAAGATCCGCGCACGGCAGGCGGTGTTATGGGGCGCCGTGCCGTCGACCCAATAGGCCACGCCGCGGCAATTGTAGCGGTTGGCCGGGCGTTGATCGGTCGAGATCTTCGGATCGTATCGCCACTTCTGCGCGCCGGTGCCCGGATCGAGCGCGATGACTTCGTTGAAGGGCGAGCAGAAGATCAGGCTGTCTTCGACGAGCAGCGGGGTGGCCTGAAACTTGGTCCGCTTCATCACCTCGGGCGCGCGGGCATCGAGATCGCCGGTGCGAAACTCCCAGGCGCGAACGAGATTGCCGACATTGTCCGGCGTGATCTGGGCAAGCGGCGAAAACCGCGATCCTCCGCGATCGCCGCCCCAATGCTCCCAGGCGGAAGCCGGGATTGAGATACAGATGAAGATGACAACGAAGGAAGTGAACAGACGAACCGGATTTCGCATCCTGCCCCCGCAAGCGCAGCACAACGCTTGCGGGATCGCTTACCCTATTGGCACGTCAGTATCTACCCCGATCGCCGCCATAGTGGCCACCACGGCCGCCGCCGCCAAACCCGCCGAGGCCAATGCCGATGCCGATGCTGACCGGCGGTCCCGACGGCTCGTACACCTCGCGCGGGGGCGGACGGCGAACGACCACGACGTCCTCTTCCGGCTCGCGCCGGCGCGGCGGCTTGCGATCGACCCGCTTCTTCGGCGGATCCGGCTCGACGCGCCGGACCGGCGCGTTGACCTTGATGGGCTGCTGCTGCGGCGGCTGCACGTTGCAGGGACACATCGGCGCGGCCAGCGAGACGTTTTGCGGCAAGGCCCCGGCGGCGACAACGGGCGGCGTGAATTCGGGACGGTTGCGCAGCCGCTGTTCCAGCTTGCGCGCGGTCGTGCTGAGATCGCTGTCGGGGAATCTCGTCAGGAAGGAGCGATAGCCGGACGCGGTATTGATGAGCACGGCCTCATTCCACGCCACCATGCGCCGGTGCCGAACCAGCCATTCGCGTGCCAGCCGCCCGAGCGTCGTCTGCGGGTAGAGGCCGGCAAAGGCTTCATAGGCTTCGTCGGTGCCATCGGCGACGATCAACTC
>Ga0081540_1002993_pt1 | contig 13546 bp, 6 predicted proteins | sample TabmetS2T1R1_FD_71024 | JGI IMG/M metagenome (GOLD analysis project Ga0081540, IMG submission 71024) | Tabebuia heterophylla rhizosphere microbial communities from the University of Puerto Rico - S2T1R1 | ecosystem: Host-associated > Plants > Roots > Rhizosphere ... | reverse complement strand
GGACGTTGGCTCGAGTCTGTAGTGCATTACTGCCCGGGGTCAGGTAGAGAGCGATGAGAGCCGCGGACTGGGAGGGCTTTCCTTCTCCCGAGACGCCCAACCGCGCAAGGTATGAATAATATTGCGATCCGAGTTCTATACGCGCCACATCCTTCAACCGCAAAATCGATCCGTCAGGCGTAGCACGGACAACGATTTCACCAAACTCCTGCGCCGTAGGTAAGCGGCCAGGGGCGCGCACGTTATAAGTAAATTGCTGACCGGCAGGAACTGGCTCGCCTCCAATCTGGCCTGCGGGATTGACTTTATTCTGGGCCTGGACCGCCTTCGTAATGTCAGATACGGTTACTCCCAGGCTTGCTAACCGATCCGGGTTCACCCAGACGCGCATGGCATAGGGGCCTGCGCCGAATATCTGTACCTGACCAACTCCAGCAATGCGCGTTAACGCATACTGCAAATTGATGGTGGCGTAATTAGCCAGGAAAATGTTGTCGTACGCTCCGGTCGGCGAGTAAAGATCAAGCAGCATAAAGGGCGCTGTCGTGCCAGGTTGAACGATCACGCCTTGCTGGGTCACTTCGGAGGGTAATTGCGCATTAGCTTGCCCGGTCCGCATTTGCGCCAGGATTTGGTCGGTGTTGATATTGGTTCCCAGCTGGAAATCTACATACAGACTCATCCCGCCGCCCGAACTGGCGCTCAATGAGTACATGTAGTTCATGCCGCTGACACCCGACATCTGCTGCTCGATGGGTGTTGCAACTGACTCGGCAATGGTCTGGGCATCCGCGCCCGGATACGTCGCCTTCACCTGAATCATGGGGTCGGCAATATCAGGAAACTGCGCTGTCGGCAGATTCAATATTGCGATCCCGCCTACCAGCACCATCAGAATCGCAATGACCATCGCAACGATGGGACGATTGATGAAGAATTTCGCCATGATCAGTTGCCCCCACCAACGGTTGGCGCTGGCACGTAGGGCTTCGGATTAACGGGAATGCCTTCTTTTGCCAACTGGGGCGCCGCCGCAGCGGCCATTTGTAGTCTTTCAATGCCTTCAACCACAACCTTCTCGCCCGGCTTCAGTCCCTGAGTGATGACCCAATTCGGCCCAACTCGATCACCCACCTTGACAGGCCGAAACATCGCCTTGTTTTCAGGAGTGAGCACAACGATCATGTAGTCCGATTGCACTTCAATGACGGCTGGCTGTGGCACCAGCAATGCATTTTCGTTGTCGCTTATTTTGATCCGCACACGGCCATAGCCGCCTGGCCGCAGAGCAGCTTGCGGATTGGGAAATTCGGCGGCCATCTGAATCGTGCCGGTCCCTGTGCCGATCTGCCGATTCACATAGATGATTCTGCCCTTATGCGGATACGGGACATCATTGGCCTGAATCAGTTCGATAGGCATCGGGGGGCGCGACCCCCTGGAAAGCCTCCCTGTAATGAATGCTGTAACCTCCGGCGCAAACTTCAGAAAGAGACTCTCGCTGGGGTTGAAGTAGGCCCAGATCGGATTCACCTGTGATACCGTCACCATTTTCGTGGTAGTTCCCACCAGATCGCCGATCTGCGAATTCGATACACCGGCGATGCCGTCTATCGGCGAATAGACTTTCGTCCAGGTGAGATTCAGCTCCGCGTTCATCAGATTGGCCTTGGCGGCTGCCACTTGCGACTTCATCGCCTCCTGAGTGGTCAGGTCAGTATCGAGGTCTCTCTGTGCGATCGCCTTCTGGGCCGCCAGGGGGGTGTCGCGATTGACATCATTAGTAGCCTTGGCGAGGTTGGCTTCGGCCGTGCCTACCTCAGCCTTGGCCTGGTCAACAGCAGCCTCGAATTGTCGCGGGTCGAGCGTAAACAGAAGCTGCCCTTTTTTTACGAAGAAGCCGTTCTGGTAATCCTGCTTCAGCAGGTAACCCTGTACTTTCGGAGTGATATCAGCATTCACCGGACCGTTCAGCTGGGCGACCCACTCGCCGTAAATGGGAACGCTCTGCTCGATAACACCCGCCACTACAACATCAGGTGGGGCTGGTCTGGCCGGAGGTTCTTTCTTGGCACACCCAACAAGTGACACAGCCAGAAAGAATCCAACAGTAACTAAATGCCAAAATGCGCCCTCCGCACGCGACGGGGCTGGCTCATGTTTATCTCTAGTGCATGGTCTGGACAGGGGAGACTCGCGCGTGGTCTGCATTGACACACTCCTCGCTCACGAACTCCTGAGGAAGCAAACTCACACAAAGCTCTTCACGACAGCAAGTTCGACAAACTCAGGACTTGGGCACCAAACGACTGCTGACGAAAATAAAGTATTCGAGTATGTCACAGTAGCAAACTGGCAGAAGTGACAGGTAATTTATCGACGGTACCCAATCACTCGGAGCTGTCGGGAACGCGCCTCAACGGTGCAGCTTTGCCTCAACTTTGGTCGGCCCAAAGAACAACCACAGATCGAGATTCAACTTTATATGTCCGTCCAGAAACAGGTACTGCCTCTTGCCATGGCACGACATCTTGAGGCGAATCGAGAGACGTGTCGATCCAGCGCATCCATGAATTGTTCTCACCGTTTACCAATGCTGGCAATTCAAATTCAAGCGGCTCCCAATAGGCATTGAAAGCGAAATAGACGAGTACGTTCTCTTTTGGTAGCTCTGCGCTCAGTGCAATGCTGTGCGAACAATGACTCCAATCAGGATGATCGAGTCTGACCCCATGCCAGGCTTTGACGCTTCTGGCGAGCAGCGCGTTCAGGGGCAATCCTTGACGCTCGGGGCTGGCATCGCGCAACAACCGCCTTTCGTTCAGTAGTTTTACAAACCGGTGCACATCCTTGTGCCTGTCAAGGAGCGACCAATCAAACCAGTTGCTTTCATCGTCTGCGCTGTAGGCGTTGTTGTTGCCATGTTGTGTCCGCCTCACTTCATCACCCATCAGCAACATAGGAATACCGAGCGAAAACAAGGCCACGGTGATGAAGTTCTTCACCTGACGGTTGCGAAGCTTCTCGATCGCCAAATCATCTGTAGGGCCTTCTACTCCGCAGTTCCAACTTCGATTGTCATCTCCACCATCTCGGTTGTTCTCTCCGTTGGCTTCATTGTGCTTCTGGTTATAGGAAACGAGGTCATTCAGCGTGAATCCGTCATGGCAGGTTATGAAATTTACGCTTTGCTCGGCCTCTCGCTCCTTATGGCCGTAGATTTCACCACTGCCCAACACTCGATCAGCAAAACGAGGCACTCCCCCTTCTTCTCCACGGAAGAAGCCGCGCACGTCATCGCGAAAGCGGCCATTCCACTCTCTCCAGCTGTCTCCCACAAAATTGCCCACTTGGTAAAGTCCAGCCGCGTCCCAGGCTTCGGCGATCATCTTTGTCCCGGCAAGAGCCGGATCTGATTCGATATCCCAAAGAACTGGCGGCGCAGCCATTACACTACCGTTTGAATCCCGCGAAAGTATTGAGGCAAGGTCGAATCTGAAGCCATCTACGTGCATTTCTCCTACCCAATACCGGATGCTGTCGACAATCATCCGGCGCACGATGGGGTGGTTGGCGTTGAGCGTGTTCCCGGTGCCGCTGTAGTTCGCATAGCGCAGCCCGTTTTCTTCCATGATGTAGTACGCATTGTTATCAAACCCGCGAAAGCTTAGCGTGGGGCCACGGTGATCCCCCTCAGCCGTGTGATTAAAAACGACATCGAGAATTACTTCAATCCCGGCTCGGTGCAGAGCCTTGACCATGTCGCGGAACTCATTTACTGGAGCAAGAGAATCGTGGCAAGAACTGTACGCCTGGTGTGGCGCGAAGAACGAAATCGGCGCGTAGCCCCAGTAGTTCACACGGTCTGGTGGACAATCCAACGGATCAAACTGAAATATTGGAAGGAGTTCGATGGCAGTAATGCCCAGATCTTGAAGATATGGGATTTTCGGTAGCACTCCGGCAAAGGTGCCGCGCGCCTTCTCTGTGACGCCGGAGTTGCGATTTTGCGTGAACCCTCTCACGTGCATTTCATAGATGATTGTCTGTGACACGGGACGCTTAAGTGGTGTGTCACCTTCCCAGTCATACGCACGCGTATCTACCACGACACTTTTCATCGATGTCGCGGTGTTATCAACTCCTCTATCGCTTTTTCGAGAGTAGCTCCTTGGAACGACAACACCTCGGCCATAAGGATCGAGCAGAACTTTGGAATGATCAAAAAGCAGTCCTCTGCTTGGATCGAACGGTCCATGAACACGGTAACCATAGATCTGACCTGCCTGCACACCAGGAACGAAAACATGCCAGTAGTGATATGTACGGTTAATAAACGGCTCCAGAGTGATTACATGCGCAGCTTGTACGTCGTCTTCACGGTTGAAGAAGAGCAACTCCACACCTGTAGCCTCGCGTGAGTACACGCTGAAGGTCACACCTTTATCATTGGGCGTCGCGCCCAGAGGAGAACTGTGGCCTCGAGTATTACTGACGTCGGAGCTTTGGAATACTTCCGATATCCCTTGCATAGTTTTCAGCGCAGCGCTCTCCGGAAAGCACCTGCGAAGTATCCGTCAGCTCAACTCTCTCATCACAGCCCGCATGGCGGAATCGGGCATGGTCGCACCTTCCAGATGTCGGCGGCATATTCGGCAATCGTACGATCGCTCGAAAACTTTCCTGAGTTTGCGATATTCAAAATGACCTTGCGCGTCCACGCCTCCGGGTCTGCATATAGCTTGCACAACCGTTGATCCGCCCCCAGATAGGATTGAAGATCCGCCAGGTGCATGTAATGGTCTCCTCCTGTCAACAGGGTTTCACGAAGAGGCTCGAATACACCCGGCTCATTACGGCTGAAATAATTAGAGAAAATCAGATCCAGAGCCGCGCGCGTCTCCGGTTCGTTTTCATAATGCCAGTGCGGGTTGTACCAACCACGGTTGTTGACGACTTGTTCGCTGGTCAGGCCGAACAGGAAGAAATTGTCCTCGCCTGCTTCTTCCACCATCTCAATCGTGGCGCCATCTCTTGTGCCAATCGTCAGCGCACCGTTCATCATGAATTTCATGTTGCTCGTACCGCTTGCTTCGTATCCGGCCGTGGATATCTGGTTGGAGACATCCGAGGCTGGAATCAATCGCTCCGCCATCGAAACGCAATATTCGGGAAGGAATAATACCTTGATGCGTCCCCGAACTGCAGGATCACCGTCGATCGTCCCGGCGAGATTGTTGATGAACTTAATAATGAGCTTCGCCAGTCGATATGCGGGCGCCGCTTTTCCAGCGAAGAAGAACGTACGCGGCGTCATCTCAAGGCTTGGATTCTCGCGTAGTCGGTTGTACAACACGACAACTCGCAATGCGTTCAGCAGCTGCCGCTTATATTCGTGAATGCGCTTCACCTGGCTATCGAAGATGGTATCCGGGTCTACAGTTTGCGCTGTAGTCCCTTTGAGCCAGTCCGCAAAATGAGCTTTGGCCTCGCGCTGCGCTTTGCGAATCGCGTCACGAAAACTCCGGTCATCCGCGAGCGCATTGAGTTGCTTGAGCTGATCGAGATGGGTAATCCACCCATCACCAATAGCCTCAGTAATCGTCATGGCAAGCGCGGGATTAGCGAGCAGCAGCCAGCGCCGCGGCGTTACGCCATTGGTTTTGTTGTTGAACCGTTCCGGAAACATCTCGGCCAATTCCCTCACAGTGATTGAGCGCAGTAATCCGGAGTGAATCGCTGCGACGCCATTCGTACTGTGCGATCCGAGAATCGCAAGATTGGCCATGCGAATATTGGCACGCGCGCTTTCTTCAATAAGACTCACGCGCTTTACACGTTCCTCGTCACCTGGATAACGACCTCTTACGTCATCAAGAAAACGGCGATTAATCTCGTAAATCAGTTCGAGGTGACGCGGAAGTATCGTGGCAAACCATGCAACCGGCCATCTTTCGAGCGCCTCCGGAAGAAGCGTGTGGTTGGTATAGGCGAGCGTTCTCTGCGTAATCTCCCAGGCCTCGTCCCATCCAAGATGTGCTTCGTCCAAAAGGATGCGCATCAATTCCGGAACCGACAATGTCGGATGCGTATCATTCAGCTGAATAGCGACTTTCTCCGGCAGTGTCCCCCAATCCGAATTGTTGCGACGGAAACGCCGCACGATATCCGCAAGTGAACAGGCAACAAGAAAATACTGCTGCACCAATCGCAAGGCCTTTCCCATGCTCGTGCTGTCATCCGGATACAGCACTCGCGTGAGAGATTCAGCTGTGAGAGTCGCCGTTAGCGCAGCCACAAAATCACCACTGCTGAACTTTTGAAAATCGAAGTAGTCAGCGCTGGCCGCGGCCCACAGTCGAAGCGTGTTGACCGTGCTGCCGCCGTAGCCTACGATCGGGCGGTCATAGGGAATGCCATATAGATATGACGGATTATTAGGGACTACCCGTAGTTTTCCTTCATGCAATTCAAAAGTACATCCTAGCTTGATTTCCACTCTCTCATGTGGACGAGTTACCTCCCATGGATCCGGCTGGCGTAGCCAGTTATCCGGTTGTTCTTGTTGCCAGCCGTTCTCGATAACTTGCTTAAAGATCCCGTATTCGTATCGCAAACCATAGCCCATGGCTGGCAGTTGTAAGGTTGCCATGGAGTCAAGAAAGCACGCCGCCAGCCGCCCTAGCCCCCCATTGCCAAGTCCCGCATCAGGCTCCTCTTCCAGTAGAGCCAACATGTCCACGTTTCTCTCTCTGGCCATCTGGGTAACAAGAGGATCAAGCAGAAGATTGGTGAAATTATTGGAAAGAGAACGACCCAAGAGGAACTCCAACGAGAGATAGTAGACACGCTTCGGATTTTCCTGCTCGTATGTCTTCTCGGTTAGAATCCATCGCTGCGAGAGTACATCCCGGACGGATCGCGCCGCCGCCTCAAAACGCTCTCGCGCAGCAATTGTCTGGTCATCGAGAACATTGTCGAAGAGGAGATGTCGATCATACAAGCCGTCCTCACCGGTGAATTGAATCCGGCACCCATACTGCTTGAGCTCTTTTGCTGCGTCGACCCGCGTTGTTCCTCTCGCGGACACAGTCGCACTCCGTGTGCTCATCTCGGATCATCCTCTCTCACGTCCTAGTAGGGCCATCTCCAGTCGGCTGCATCGGGTCGATCAATGCCGTGTTTATAAGCGTAGTTCCGGCACGAGATCTGTTCGTTGTAAAACTTCTCCCTGGCATGCGCTCCGATTTTCTGCAGCTTTGGTACCCGTTTAATTACATCCATTGCCAGGCTGAAACGGTCGATCTCATTTTCGATCGCTAGCTCCATAGGAGTGTTGATGTTGCCCTTTTCCTTATAGCCGCGGACGTGCATATTCCCATGGTTCGCGCGTTGATACGCCAGACGATGAATGAGCCATGGATATCCGTGAAAATTGAAGATAATTGGCTTGTCTGTGGTGAACAGTGAATCGAAATCCCGATCTGACAAACCATGAGGATGTTCGGTGCTCGGCTGCAGCCTAAACAAATCCACCACATTGATGTAGCGAATCTTGAGATCGGGAAACTCCGTCCGCAATAACGTAATTGCTGCCAGAGTTTCCTGAGTCGGTATATCGCCTGCCGATGCCATAACTACATCTGGCTCGCTCCCCTGATCGTTGCAAGCCCAGTCCCAAATGCCAATCCCCTTCGTGCAATGTGCAATCGCTGCTTCCATGTCCATGTATTGCAGGTGCATTTGTTTATCACAAACGATTACGTTGACGTAGTTCTCGCTTCTCAGGCAGTGGTTGGCAACCGACAACAGCGAGTTGACGTCAGGCGGCATGTAAATTCGAGTAACCGCAGAGCTCTTATTAACCACCACATCCAAAAAGCCGGGATCCTGGTGCGTGAAGCCATTGTGATCCTGGCGCCAAACGGTAGAAGTAACCAGAATGTTCAACGATGCGACTTTCTTGCGCCACGACAGATGGTTACAAATGGACAGCCATTTCGCATGTTGGTTGAACATCGAATCAATTACATGGATAAAGGCCTCATAGGATGAAATGAAACCATGACGGCCAGTTAGCAGGTATCCTTCAAGCATTCCTTCAACTGTATGCTCGCTGAGCATCTCGATAACTCTTCCGTCAGGAGAAAGTTCTCCCCCATCCGCATCCTCTGGAAAGTAGTCAGCGATCCAGAACTTCTTGCTCACCGCATAAATGTCGTTCAACTTGTTGGACGTGTTTTCATCGGGACCGAAGACGCGAAAGTTCTTCATGTTAAGCTTCATCACGTCGCGAAGAAACGCCCCAAGCGGACGAGTATTTTCAGCTTCAACCGTTCCCGGCTTCTCAAACGTGAAAGCATATTCCCCAAAGTCGGGAAGGCGCAGAGCTCTCTTCAATCCTCCACCATTAGCGTGAGGATTCGCGCCCATGCGGCGAGTACCAACGGGAGCAAGTTCCTTCAGCTCCGGAATAAGTGTTCCATTCTGATCAAAGAGCTGTTCTGGTTTGTACGATCGCATCCAGCCCTCAAGATCCTGGAGTCGTTGCGGATTCTTTTTGACATCTGCCATCGGTACTTGATGTGCCCGCCAGAATCCTTCCAGTCTGTGCCCGTCCAATTCTTTTGGAGCGGTCCAGCCCTTCGGAGTCCGCATCACAATCATCGGCCATCTCACGCGCTCCGCCACTCCGGATTTGCGAGCTGCCTCCTGGTGTTTTCTTATCTCGTTGACGCAGTGCTCTGTTGTCGCAGCCATCGCCTGATGCATGCTCTCAGGATCAGACCCCTCGACAAAATAGGGCGTCCAGCCATATCCACTGAAAAGATTTTCCAGCTCGCCGTGGCTCACGCGCGCAAGCAACGTTGGGTTGTTGATTTTGTATCCATTGAGATGCAGGATCGGTAGCACCGCACCATCGCGAATTGGATTGATGAATTTGTTGATGTGCCATGAAGTAGCCAGTGGACCGGTTTCGGATTCACCATCGCCCACTACAGCGGCTACGATCAAGTCTGGATTGTCGAACGCAGCACCGCACGCATGCGAAAGAACATAGCCAAGTTCCCCGCCCTCATGGATTGAGCCGGGAGTTTCCGGAGTGCAATGGCTTCCTATGCCCCCTGGAAAAGAAAACTGTTTGAAAAATTCGCCGAGGCCTTCTTCATCCTCACTTTTATCGGTATAGATTTCGGAATACGATCCTTCCAAATAGACTGGCGCCAGGACACCCGGTGCGCCATGCCCTGGCCCTGCCAGAAAAATCATGTCCAAGTCGTATTTCTTGATGAGTCGATTCAAATGAATGTATACGAATGACAAGCCGGGACTGGCTCCCCAATGACCTAGAAGCCGGTTCTTTACATGCTCAGCTTTCAGTGGTTCTTTTAGCAGTGGGTTTTCCTGCAGGTAGATCATGCCCAGCATCAGATATTGACATGCGTGCCAGTACGCAATGGCCCTGCGCAAATCTTCGGCATTGAGAGGCGTGCCTGACACCGTCGATCTGGCTACGCCATATGCGCTCAATGCATTGTCGGTTCCTTCGGCTACCGCGGCAATTGCCATAAATCACACTCCTTCGTGCGCCCGAACTTAGGAAAAGTGTAGAGGGAGCTGCGATGAAGTGTCTTCTGTCAGAAGTGACAGGATGATGTCGTTTTCCACGCCTTTAAATGAAAGGACTGTGAAAATACAGATCGGTATCTACTGCATTCCAAGATCAGCCAGCAGCTTAGGATTTGCTTCATCAGTAGCAAGTAAGTTGTGGCACGTAGAGCAGTCGTTATCGATGCTCTTTCCGTCCTTCGCGGTGTGGCTCCCATCGTGGCAGCGGAAACACCCCGGATACGCGTTGTGCCCAAGATTGTTGGGATGTGTACCCCAGGTAAGCTTCATGAAAGGGGACACATTCTGGTTGTAGATCGCGCTCAAGGCTCTGGCTGCATCATCGATCTGAGTTCGCCTCTGGCTCCAGGCATCTGGATATTGAGCATGATAGAAGCCCTCTAGATTGTTCCTGATCGTTGATTCAGCCTCTTCCTGCGAAGCGTAGTCGGCTTTAATGAGTGCAAGGCCTTGTTTATGCACGAAAGGCAGAGAAGTGTTGATCCGCCCTTGGGTCATTGCCTTGTTGATGGCATCTTCCGGTGTATCAAACGAATGCGCTGCACGATTGTGGCAGTCGATGCAGTCCATCACGTGTTTCTGCGCGCCCTCAGGTGTCTTTGTCTCCGATGACACAAATTCGATTGTGGATCCGTCGTCATTCGTCTTGGCTATCCACGGAATCGTCTGATTCGTGTTGTCTGTGGCAATGAATTCTATATGGCCAAGATGTGCGCCATGGATTCCACTCTGGCGGCCCGACAACTCTCGCCCTCCAACATGAACAAGGACGAGAGAATGCGTCTCTGAATTGTTCTCGTCGTCTCCAAAAGAAGTCTTCACAACAAGCTTGTCGCCGATGTATTTGCCTGAATTGTGGCAGTGCAGACAGGTTGTATGTGCCAGCGGAACTTTGCCTTCCGCCATAATGGGACGAGGATAACGACCAATTACCACGTGGACAAGCTGCCGAGCCCCGTTCAGTTTTGCGCTCATATAACCCGACAATCCGGAAGCGATATGACATTCCGTGCAGGCTACATTTGCATGTGACGACACGTGATAAGCGTTCCATTCCGGAGCCATAACGTGACATGACTGCCCACAAAACGAAGGCTTATCCATCTGAGCAACGCCGCGATAACTCGCTGTACCGACGATGACAAAATTGATAAATGTAGCCAAAGCGACGAAGCTCAACGAACGACGGAAGACAGGACTGGCAAAATCAACCTTGGGATACTCAGTTGGAAGCTGACCTGCGGCTTTCAGCCGTCGCCTTTTCCACCACATCCCAAGTGGAATGAGAATTAACCCGAGGATGAATAGAGCCGGAAGGCAAAGGTCAAAAACAATTCCGACATACGGGTTCGCTGAACCACCATGCCCAATGACAGCCACCACCCAGAAGCCAATCAGGGTCAGAGCAGACGCAGTCGTGAGTGCGATCCCGATCTGGCTGATTGGGTTCTGAGCAAGAAAGACTAGGGGCCGAAGCCGATTCTCCCTGAATCCTCCGGATTGAGTCATCGCTCTCCGCTCGTCAACTCATTTTTTCTGCAAGGTACGTATATGGGCGACGACTGCTTTTATCTGGTCGTCGGTAAGCTTGTTTGCGTAAGCAGGCATCTTCCCCTTTCCGTTTTTGGTGTCCGCGAACAGGCTGTCATCTGAAGCATTCACAATATCCGGCGAACTGAAAGGCAGAGCCTTCATTGATTTGCCGGCGGGTGTGTTGCCACTCCCGTCAGCGCCGTGGCAACTCTGGCATTTGGATTTGTAAATGTCCGCACCTGATTTCTGAGCGAAACTCATAGGGCCAACTGCGAGCAGACTTACAACACAGACACGAGTAATCTGTTTCAACATGTTTGATAGCTCCTCCTGGTAAGCGGTTGACAATGATAGCGCAAACAAACACTGCCTAAAACGAATAATTAACTCCCAGAGTGTAAATATTCCCTCGGAAACTTCGTGGCGATGTAGGACCAATAGGCGTACCTTCGCCATAGCCGTAATAGTTATAGTCTGCTTTCCACGTCCAGTTCGGCATAATCTCCACATGGAGTCCCGCATAGGGCACCTGAAACTGTGACTGCAATGAGCCCGGCACCTGACGCACATTGAGGATTTCTGCGTTTCCATTTACCGCGCTCATACGATATCCCGCATTGGCGTGAACACGCTTTATTGGTGAGAACGTAAATCCGATGGAGCCAAACTGCGTCGGTTGATTGTAGTAACCGTTACTTTGGAGAGGCGTGCCTTCTTCAACACAGAGTGGATATGCGGTTCCCGCCCCAGGCGGCGGTGGTGTAGAAGGAAAACATTCAAGGGTCGTCGAGTACACGCTGTCATAAGCATAGTTAAGATCCACAGACCACTTCTCGCTTGGAACAATCGAAGTACCAAATGAGAAATCGCGATAGTGTTCGAGGTGATTTACTGTCTCAACATTGTTACGCGCTTCATAGATGTTCACCGCTCCAGATACCGTCAACCACGGATGCGGCTTATAGGTCGCTCGCACAATGTAGTGCTGCAATTGGCGAGGACTGATGCGGGTAAAGGCATTGTCCGCGTACATGCCGTCGAAGTTAAGGTTGATGCGCAGCTCCGGCGTGGGCCTCAGGGCGGCTCCGAATAGTCCCCAGTTTTCATGGATCAGAGTGACGTCTCCGCCGGAATCGGTAATGGTTCTGCTTCGATAGCGGTAACCGACGGAGATGCGTGCACGTGGTGCTACATCCCATGCCATAACAAATGTATTGGCTTGCGTTTTCTGGTTCAGCGCTCGATAGGCAGTCGTTGTCGTTGTCGTCGCAGCTCCGGGCGGCACCAGCATCGACGATCCGGCATAATCCGTCTCTGTGAACATGTTGGTTCCAGGTATGCGGAAATACCAGAAGTCATAAACGTCTGAAGCAGAGACTTTAGGAGTGATCTGCCATACCGCGGCGATATCACCGTTCACGTTGATGCGCTGTGCCTCGGCGGAGCCAGTGATGATGGTCTGGCGTACAGAAGATCGTGAACTGTAGCCGTTAAAGTTTTCGTAGTAGTTGCTGAGACTGCTATTTGATCCGTTGTAAAGCAGGCGTCCATTCAGCGTAAAGTTATGAATCGCCGATGTCTGGAAGCGCGCTTGCTCAGTCGGAAAGAGAGTCCGCGTCGGCGCGAAACGCGTGTAGCCAAGAAAGGCGTTGCAGGTTGGGTTGACAGTTCCGTCGCTATTAAATGGATTGGAGCACGGTGTACCCCATACGGAAGACAGGTTGACCCCAAGACTGACTGGCGCGCCATTGGATAGCGTGTAATTCAACCCCGCAAGCTGCCAGTTTGTGTTTCCCTTGTAATGAGTAACGAATTGGTCGTAGCTGAACGTTGTTTTTGGGTCAGGTTTCCAATCGACGCTGCCTGTCCAGGTATCTGTAGAGTTGCGCCAATTCTGGTAAAGGAGCGCATCAGTACTCACATGGACCGTGCTGTACGACGGCCCCTGATTAATGTTGTGGTTATATCCAAAACGAACGCTGACCTTCGATAGCGGAGCCAGAGTTAGATTCAGATCAGTGATGCGCCGCACTGTGTTGAAAAGGTGTGGAGAGAAAAGAATCGGAACAAAAGGGTTCGACTCTGGAGGAATCAGTGGGTTGGCCAACAAATCGTAATCGAAATATTGCCGGTTGCGCCGATAGCTCCCACGAAAATCATAGATGCGTCCCTTCGATACATTCAGATACGTGACGTTAATAGGATCGCCCCCGTAGCCGAAACTGCTGGTCGCAAGTTGATCAAAGAAAATCGCATGCCCGGGATCAACCGCATGCATCGTCAAAGACTGATTGAGAATGCGCGGCCCCGACTCTAGATTCACCAGGGTGTCGTAGACCGGGTCGCTGCCAGAGTGTTCTACAATATGACCGCCAAGATCAAC
>Ga0081540_1002992_pt1 | contig 13547 bp, 14 predicted proteins | sample TabmetS2T1R1_FD_71024 | JGI IMG/M metagenome (GOLD analysis project Ga0081540, IMG submission 71024) | Tabebuia heterophylla rhizosphere microbial communities from the University of Puerto Rico - S2T1R1 | ecosystem: Host-associated > Plants > Roots > Rhizosphere ... | reverse complement strand
CGCCTCGGGCGGCTGCCCCGCCTCGAGCGCCGCGCCGTGCAGCAGGTCGCGCTCGCTGACCTCCAGCGCGTCCAGCCCGTAGCGCTCGAGCACCTCGCGCACGATCACCACGCCGCCGAGGATCACCGGCGCGCGCTCCGGCTCGAGACCGGGAAGCTCACGGCGTTCGGCCAGAGGAAGGGCGGCCAGCCGCTCGAGCTGCTGCTCGACGGCCTCGCGCGAGAGGCGGTAGCCGTGCACGCGCGCCGCGTCGTAGCCGCCGAGCTCGAGCGCGGCGAGCGTGGTGATCGTCCCGGCGACGCCGATCGCACCGCTCGGCTCGAGCCGGGGGAGAAGCCGGCGCACGTCGCGCGCGGCGGCCTCCAGCTCGTCCCGGGAGGGCGGGTCGGAATGCAGATGCCGCTCGCTCAGCCGCACCGAGCCGACGTCGATGCTCGTCCGCTCGCCGGTCGTGATCAGCTCGGTTGAGCCACCGCCGACGTCGAGCACCAGCGTCCCTTCGTCGAGCCGCCGGCCGGTGGCAACGCCGCGCAGCGCGAGGGCAGCCTCCTCGCCGCCCGTGAGCAGCCGCGTGGTGAAGCCGTAGCTCCACTCGATCTCGCCGAGGAACGCCTCGCCGTTCTCGGCGTCGCGGACGGCGCTTGTCGCGATCGTCAGGACCCGTTCGGCACCCAGCCGCTCGAGCTCGCGACGGTAGTCGGAGAGCACGTTGCGGACGCGCGCGATCGGCAGCGGCAGCAGCTTGCGCCGCTCGTCGACGCCTTCGCCGAGCCGGGTGAGCTCCGTCCGGCGCTCGACCTCCTCGACGCGCTCGCCCTCGACATCCGCGGCCAGCAGGCGGGTCGAGTTGGTGCCCAGATCGACGACTCCGACTCGCATGCCATCGATGCTAGCCGCGCTAGGCAGCGGCGAGCAGGGCGCGGATCCGGCGCGGATCCTTGAGCGCCGAGGGCGCCACGCCGAACTCCCGCGTGAAGCTCGCGGTGAAATGGCTGTGGCTGGCGAAGCCGAGCTCGAGCGCCAGGCCGCAGAGGTCGCGGTCGTTGCCGGGCAGCCGCTCGAGGGCCGCGCGCAGGCGGAGCGCCTGCCGGTAGCCGGCAAGGGTGAACCCGGTCTCGGCGCGGAAGACCCGCGCGAGGTGGAAGGGCGACGTGTGGAGCGTGCGAGCGAGCTCGCCGAGCGACCGCCGCACCGAGAGGTCGGAGGCGATCTCTGACTTCGCCGCCTCCGCGAGCTCGCGGTGGTCGACGCTCGTGCGCTCGCGCGCCGGGCGGCGGCGAGCCGCGTCCGACGCGAGCGCCGAGAGCACGAGCCGGGAAGCGAGCTCCTCGGCTTCGAGCTCGTCGCAGAGGCGGCCGCGCAGCTGGCGCACGAGCAGGTGCTGGAGCAGGTACGTCCGCCTCCCCGCCGGGACGTGCGTGGCATGGAGGCGCCGGTCCCCGGCGAGCTGCTCGAGCGTCGCCGCCGGCAGCTCCACGAACACCGAGTCGTCACCCAGCTCGTGGTGCAGCTCCCGCCGGTAGTGCTGATCGGCGTTGTAGAGCATCGCGTGGTTCGGCGTCGCCAGCACGGGCTCGCGCCCCAGCTGCCGGATCAGCACGGAGCGCCGCGGGAAGACGACGTGCGCACGGTCGCCGATCCGGTTCGTCTCGTGCCAGGAGGCGTCGCCGGGCGGGCAGTGGAACTCGCCGACCGACAGCGCCGGCGTGGAGAGCAGCGGGGTCACGCTGGCCACACCAGCTGTGACGGCGCCGACGCGACCGGGTTAGCGCGGCGCCTTCGCATCAGACGAAGGCGCCGCGCCTCAGGGAGGAGCTCAGCGCTTGAGCGGCCTGTTCCCGGCCACGATGTAGACGTGGTTCCCGTTCGCCGCCGAGAGCAGCTCATCGGGGAGCCCGTCGCGGTCGGTGTCGCCGAGCCCGACCGCGTCGAAGCCGAGGTTGTCGTTCTCGACCGTGCTCGTGATCGTGCGCAGGAGCGACCCGTCGGCGCCGGAGAAGATCTGCACCTTCCCGGCCGCGGGAGCGCCGGCGTTCGAGGTGTAGGAGCCGACGACCAGGTCGGGCCGGCCGTCGCGGTTGACGTCGCCCGCGCCGCGGCCCGGGCCGAGGCCCGCCTCGGGCGAGTCGCCGATCCAGGCGAGCAGCTCGTGCCCGTCCCGCCCGGAGTAGACGCCGGCGCGGCCGGCCGGGTTGCCGGCGGCGTCGCTGCCGTTCGTCGTGTCCGCGTAGTCGCCGGCGTAGAAGTCGGGCGTCCGGTCGCCGTTTACGTCCCCGACGCCGGCCACGAAGAAGGAGCCCAGCTCGCCGCCCTGCGGCGAGGCGTCGATCGTGAACAGCCGCTCGCCGGTGCGGCCGGAGTAGACGTACGCCTGGCCGCGGCGGCCGGCGCCGGCGTTACGCGCGCCCACGATCTGATCTGCGACGTGGTCGCGGTCGACGTCGCGGCTCCAGCCGGCGCCCGAGCCGAGCTGGTTGCGATCCGCGTCGCCGGTGAGCGTTCGGATCGGCTCGTACGTGCGGCCCGAGTAGATCGTGGCGTACCCCGGGCCCGTCCCGGCCGGCGGCGCCTGGGTCGCCCCGATCAGGACGTCCGCGTGGTGGTCGCGGTCGACGTCGCCCGCGCTCGAGACGCTCCAGCCGAACGCGTCGCCGGGCGAGATGCCGACGAAGCGATGCAGCAGCTCGCCGGTGCGGCCGGAGAAGAGGTCGACGTGACCGGCGCCGTTGCCCGGCGAGCCGACCAGGATGTCGTGCACGCGGTCGCGGTTCGTGTCGCCCGCGTCGGCCATCGCGAACCCGTTCTGGTCGCCGTCGGCGCCGTCGAAGCGGTAGATCAGGCGGCCTGTGCGACCGGAGTAGACGTAGGTCGTCCCGGCCGACGCGCCGCTGTAAGGCTCGCCGACGATCGCCTCCTCGACGCCGTCGCGGTCGACGTCGCCGAGCTCGCTGACCGCCCAGCCGAAGTACGAGCCGGCCGGCGCGGGGCCGTTCGAGTCGAACTGGTGCAGCACGCGGACGTCCTGCTCGACGAACGTTCCGCCTGCACCGCTCGCGCCGACGGCGAGCGCCGCGGCGAGCACGCCGAGCCCCGCGAGCGTGAGTGAGAGCGCCTTGACCTTGGTGACCATCCCGACCTCCCTGACGCTGGTTTTCGACCAACGTAGGAGCCGTCCGCGGCGCCCGCTTTCACGATCTTGCTCGTTTCAGGTGTCGCTATACTTCAGGCCGCGACGCGGGGTGGAGCAGTCAGGTAGCTCGCCGGGCTCATAACCCGGAGGTCGCAGGTTCAAATCCTGCCCCCGCTACTACGAAAGGCCCCGGAAACGGGGCTTTTCGCTTACAGAGCGAGGAAGTGGAGCACAACTCTGCAAGCGGTTGCCGCAGCGGCCGTCGCGTCCCGGCCGTGAGCGCGGCGCCGGCGCCGGAGCAGCAGCTCGCCGACAAGTACGCGCCGGTCGTCGCGTTCAAAGAAGCAGCGCGTGATCTGCGGGACAGGGAGAGGGCTACAGGCCTGTCCAGGTCGATCTTGTGCTGGGCCGAAAGGACGCCCTCTTCCGCGATCACGACATCGCCCCCGGCAGGGAGGGCCTGGCCGGGGGCGATGCGTGTGGTCGCACCTACGAGGAGATGCGAGTTCGCGGGGCGCGCCGGCCGTAGTGACCGCCGACGATCGCGCCGGCCGCAAGGAGGACTACGCCGAGCATGCCTGCCGCGCCGATTCCGAACGCCGACCACGAGAAGCCGCCGCCTGCTGTCACGGTCGCCGATGCCGGAGAGACGGTCCAGCTGGCGAGGTGGTACTTCTTGTTTATCCCCTCGCTGCGAAGCGTCAACGCCCGGTACTCGTCCACGGTCATGGTCTGGGGAACCCGGTGGTACTTACCGAGGTGGTACTGCTTGTTCAGTCCGTCGCTACGGAACATCAGCGCTCGATACTCGGCCTTGCTCACTCCGGCCGGCTTCGAGCTCGCCGCCTGGACGGGCGCCGTCAGCGCGAGGGCCACGCCGATCGTCCCGGCGATTGCGACGATCCTGTATGTCGTCCGCGAGATCTTCACCTGATCCTCCTTCGTCTTGGCGACCGCCCGGTGCGGTCTTTGCACATCAGACTGGGAGCGGCTAAAAGAGCGCTTGTCGGGACCTAAAGGGCCGCTAAAGGAGGCGACGGGACAGATGGAGTTCTTGATTCTCGGCCCGCTGGAGGTCGTCGAAGCTGGTCGCGAGATCGCCGTCGCCGGCTCGAAACCGCGTGCCCTGCTCGCCGTTCTGCTGCTGTACGCAAACGAGGTCGTCTCCCGTGACCGTCTCGTCGACGAGCTCTGGGGCGAGGCCCCACCCGAGACCGCCGCCACGGCGCTCCAGGTGCACGTCTCGCAGCTTCGAAAGGCCCTCGGCCGCGAGACGATCGTGACGCGCGCTCCCGGATACGTAATCCGGGTCGGGCCCGGCGACCTCGATGCGGAGTGCTTCGAGTCGCTGCTCAAGGACGCGCAAGGCCAGGACGCCGCCGTAGCGGCCGAGACGCTACGAGAGGCGCTGGAGCTCTGGCGCGGGCCCGCGCTGGCCGATCTCGGCGACACCCTCGCGCGCCCGGAACGGACGCTGCTCGAAGAGCGGCGCCTGTCGGCGCTCGAGCAGCGGATCGAGGCCGAGCTCGCGCTGGGGCGCCACGCAGAGCTGGTTCCGGAGCTCGAAGGGCTCGTGCGCGAGCGGCCGCTGCGGGAACGCCTGCGCGGCCAGCTGATGCTGGCCCTCTATCGCTACGGTCGCCAGGCAGACGCGCTCGAGGTCTACCGCTCGGGCCGGCGGTTGTTGGACGAGGAGCTCGGGCTCAAGCCGGACAATGAGCTCCAGCGCCTCGAGAGAGCCATCCTTAACCACGATCCTTCGCTCGAGTCGCCGGCAGTCGCCGAAGGCACACGACCCCCTGTCGCACAACGTCGCCGAGCGTCGTCACACACCGAGGCGCAGGTTCCTCCCGACTCGGTCGCCGTGATCGACCCGCAACGCTCCCGGGTCGTGGGCCACGTGCTCGTGGGCCGAAGGCCTGTCGCCCTCGCGGTCGGGCACGGCTCGGTGTGGGTCGCCAATACAGACGATGCCACGGTCTCTCGCATCGATCCGGATCGCGGCGAAGTCATCAGGACGATCGGAATCGGAGCACCGGCGGTAGACCTCGCTGTCGCCACCGATGCGGTCTGGGTGGCCAACGGGAGCGACGGCACCGTCTCGCGCATCGATCCGAGCGCCGACGCCGTCGTCGAGACGATCGACCTGCGGGGGTCGAGCGAGCTCGCCTGGAACCCGACCTACGCGGTCGACGCCGATGACGATTCGGTCTGGATCGCCGCGGGTACTCACCATGTGCTCCGCATCGACTCGGCGACGAATGAGCCCGTCGCGATCATCGACGTCGGCCACGTACCTATAGGCCTGGCACTCGGCGAGGAGGCACTCTGGGTGGTGACGACCGCCGAGCGGGCCCTGCGGATCGAGCCGCACACGAACAAGGCCACGGCCGAGGTGCCCATCGAGTACCCCGTCGCGTTGACGGCTGGGAAGCAAGCTGTTTGGGCCTCTGACTGGCGGGGCCAGGTCTGGCGCATCAACCCGGACACGGGAAGGGTGACTCAGACGACCTCGGTCGGCGGAGGGCTCGTGGGCATGTGCGCGACGGATGCGGTGGTGTTCGCGGCCAACAACGCCGACGGCACCGTCGTCCAGATCGATCCGCAGGACGGTCGGGTCGTTGGCCTCATTCCGATTGGCCACGCGCCGACTGACGTAGCCTCCTGGGACGGGACCGTCTGGGTTTCGATCCAGAGCGAGAGCGTTATGTTGACGAGCTCGTGATCGGGATCTTCCCGGCGACGATCTCGGCTCTGACGTCCTCGATCTCCGCCTTGAGCGAGCTAGGCACCGCCGCGCTGATCGTGCCGAGGCCGACACCGCCGTTCCGGAGGGAGAAGCGGGAAGTGCGACCGGTCTCGAGCGTCCCGCGCCCGAGCTCTTCGATCGTCTCGAACACGGCCACGTCCAGCCGCTTCACCGCGCTCGTCAGGATGTGACGGCCTAGGTGGGATTGGTCGACATCGACTCCGATCCCCCAGATTCCACGCTCTTTTGCCGCCTCCAGCGCACCGAGTCCACAGGCGCTGGCGACCTGGAAGACGACTCGAGAGCCCTTCGCGATCTGGCTCAGGGCGACCGACCTGCCTTTCACCGGGTCGTGGAAGCTGTCGGCATAGCTGTTCAAGATCGTGACCCGAGGATTGGCTCCTCTCGCGCCTGCCTGGTAGCCGGCGATGAACCGCTCGACGGCCGGCACCCCCCGCTGGCCGCCGACGGAGCTGATCACCTCTTCCCCGGGGGAGAGCGCCAGTACGCGTGCAGCCAGGTGCCCGGCCAGATAACCGGCTTCCTCTTCCCGGAACACGATGCCCATGACGTTCGTCGGACGATGCGCCAGGTCGTTGTGGGCGAAGTCGATGCTTGCAAACCTCGTTTCGGGAAACTCGGTGGCGACTTTGTCGATCGCGGCGCGGGCAAAGAAGCCGAATCCGATGACAAGGTCGTACTTCTGTTTCGCGAGAAGCGAGAGGCTCGGGACGGGGCCTTCCTTCGGGGCCGGCGTCAACACTCGCCCTTTGATCCCCGACTCTCGGACGGCCCGCTCGAGCCCGAGGTAGGCCCCTTGGATATACGGGTTCTCAATGCCTGTCGGCTCCGTGACGAGTCCGACTCTGAGGCGCCTTTCGCTCACCAAACCAAGCTCATCTTGTCCGATACTCGCTTTTGGGAGCGCTGGGGATCGCGCCCACGGCTTTGGCGTGCCGCTGATCATCGACCGAGAGCCGATCGGAGTCGAGCGCGTCACGAAGCTCCGCGTCCATCACGCCTCCCTCGGTTCCGGTGCAGGCCCGCGGCGGCCGATGCCGACTGATCCCCGATCACTCTGTGGGATCACGTGGACGCGATCTGCGAGGCGGTGACGGCCGCGGGGCGTCACGTCGCGCTCGCCTTGCACACCGGGCGCCGCCGCCGGATACGCGGCCCGCCACCAAGTCCAGATACCGGGCTTTGGCAGAGCCCTCTGACGGACTCGAACCGTCGACCCCCTCCTTGCAATGGACGTGGTCTTCCTGCAGGCCTTCGAATCAGCCTGATGCTGCAAGCGTCCTGCAAGCATCGGGCTTCCGCAGCGATGTCACTGTGTTCCGCCTAAATGCAGCGGATGTGGGCGAATCTGGCTCGGAACCTGCATTTAGGCGGAATACGGCGGAACGCGTGTACACATTCGAGGCGGCTCATAACCCGGAGGTCGCAGGTTCAAATCCTGCCCCCGCTATGCCGAAGGCCCCGGTTCCGGGGCCTTCTTTCGTATTCGGCGGCGGAGCTCGGATCATCGGTTTTGAGTTCTCGACCGCCCATCGCGTCCCCAAGGCCACGTACGCCGCGGCCTTCGTTCTCATGGTGCTCGCAATGGTCGTCATTCGCACGGCCGCCGTACTGATCGGCGGCCGTGCCGCAGGCGCAAGACATCAAGCTCGACGAGCCCAAGATCCCCCGCCACCTCCGCCACGTGGCCAAACGCAAATCACCCCGTGAGTTGGACAAGACGGGATAACCGAAAGGAGTCTCGACGAGCACTCTGGAACCGGTGACGTGAGCCCGAGGCCTGGAAACAGGGCCTTCGGTCATCATTGGGGTTGCGCATGGACAAGCCGCGGATCTTCCTCGGGTCGTCGGGCAAGCAGGCCAAGCTGCTCCAGGCGATCACGCGCGGGCTCGAGGAGGTCGCCGACGTCGAGCCGTGGACGACCACGTTCAACCCGGGACGCTCGACGCTCGACCGGCTCGTCGAGCTCTCGCAGGAGGTCGACTTCGCCGCGTTCGTGTTCGCCCAGGACGACTGGACGACGACGGACGCGTCGGAGTCCGGCCAGGCGGCGCCGCGCGACAACGTGGTCTTCGAGGCCGGGCTGTTCGGCGGCGCGCTCGGGATCCGGCGGACGTTCATCCTCCATGCGAACGACTCCAAGCTGCCCAGCGACCTGCTCGGGCTGACCTCGGTGCGCTACGACCCGGCCACGAGCCCGGCGGAGGTTCGCGCGATCAACCAGAAGCTCCGCAAGGCGATCGAGACCGAAGGACGCCGCGGGCCCGTCGAGGGGCTCTGGTGGCAGCTCTCGCTCACCGCGCGCACCGAGGAGGAGCCGTCGGCGGTCAGCCTCCTGCGCATCGCGCGGGACCGGGACGGCGGCCTGACGGTGAACGGACGGGGCTGGCAGGAGGACGGCACCCTCTCGGTCCGCTACTGGAGCGAGGCCGCGAAGGAACGCAGGGACCCGGCCGGCATCTTCTACTTCTGGAAGGGCGAGCGACCTCGTGATCCGAGCGCGCCGCAGCTCGAGGGCACCGGCGAGATCAAGCTGGAGGGCACCGACCGTGCCACCGGCTACTGGATCACGCGGTCGGATCGCGACGCCGAGCTGAACTTCCGCACCGCCGGGATCTACCTACGGGCCGACCCCGCCGACCTCGAGGTGCTCGAGGGCGGGAGCGAGGACGAGCGCGCCAAGCTGATCGCACAGCGCCTCGAGGAGTGGAAGTCGGCCTCGACCGCGTTCTGAGCGCTAGCTGCGCTCTCCTTCCGACGGCGCAGAGATCGCCTCGACCAGCTCGCCGGTCTTCGTCTCGTTCTCCCCGAGGGCGATGTCGGCCTGGGCGACGATGCCGACCAGCCTGCCGTCCTCGACGACGGGCAGCCGCCGGACCTGGTGGCGGGCCATCAGCCGGAGCGCTTCTTCGAGGTCATTGTCGGCCTCGACGGAGATCAGGTCCCGGGAGAGGACATCGCCGACCGACGTCTGCTTCGGGTCGGCGGCCTCGGCGACCACTCTCATGGTGATGTCCCGGTCGGTGATCATCCCGACCAGGTTCTCGTCGTCGGTGATCGGGAGCGAGCCGATGTCCTGCTCTCTCATCAGCTTGGCGGCCTCGACCACCGTCGCCGATTGGCCGATCGAGCGGGGATCCTGGGTCATCGCGTCGCGAACGGTCTTCGCCATCGTGCCTCCTCTCGTCTTGTGCGCGATCTTAGCCCTGTTGCTCGCCGATCGTTAGGGTCGGTCACTACTGCGACCGGGAGGAGTTGGTGATGGCATCCATTTCGGAGCGGGAGAGCAGGGAGATCGAGGCGGCAAACGTCTCCGGCGCAACTCCGGTCGTCTTGATCCACGGCCTCTGGCTGCTGCCGAGCAGCTGGGACACGTGGGCAGACTTCTTCAGGCAGGCCGGCTACGCGCCGCTGACGCCGGACTGGCCGGGCGATCCGGAGACGGTGGCGGAGGCACGGGCGAACCCCGACGTCTTCGCCAAGGTGACCCTCGGGCAGGTCGCCGACCACACCACGGGCGTGATCGGAGCCCTGGACAAGAAGCCGGTGGTGATGGGGCACTCGACCGGGGGCTTGCTGGCGCAGACGCTCGCCGGCCGGGGCCTCTCGGCGGCCACCGTGGCGATCGACCCGGGAGTCTTCCGCGGCGTGCTGCCGCTGCCGGCCTCGGTGATCAAGGGCGTCGGGCCGTTCCTGATCAACCCGCGCACGCGTGGCCGCGCGATCACGCTCAGCTTCGACCAGTTCAAGTACGGCTGGACGAACGCCCTGGACGAGAAGGAATCGAAGGAGCTCTACGACACCTACCACGTCGCCTGCTCCGGGATCGCACTCGTCCAGATGGGGAACGCGAACCTCAACCCCTGGACCGAGGCGAAGGCGGACACGAAGAACCCCGACCGCGGCCCGCTGCTGATCGTCGACGGGGAGAAGGACCACACGGTGCCGTGGGCGATCGCGCACGCCGCGTTCAAGCGGCAGAAGCGCAACCCGGGCGTCACCGAGATCAAGCAGATGCCCAACCGCGGCCACTCGCTGACGATCGACCACGGCTGGCAGGAGGTCGCCCAGACCGCGCTCGACTTCGTCAAGCGGTTCGTCCCCGCCAAGCCGAGCTAAGCCGGTCAGCCCGCCGAGGGCGCCCCGGCGATGATCTCGCGCAGAGCCACGACGTGGCCGGTGTAACGATCTCGACCCAGGGGCGTCAACCGCGCGCGGACGCGCCGGCGACGCTCGCTGAGGGGCCGTTCGATGGTGATGTACCCGGCGTCCTCGAGCGTGGCGAGCTGCTTCGAGAGCGCGGAGTCGGACAGGCCGAGCTGATCGCGGATGAACGTGAAGTCGGCCCAGTCGGCGGCGGCCATCAACGCGACGATCGAGAGCCGCGTCGCGGGATGGATGAGCTCGTCGAACCGTCTTCGGTCCGTCATCGGGCCGTCGTGCGCTCCGTCGCCCGGCCGCGGGTCCAGGCCATCACCCGCGGGCCGCCGAGCACGAGCAGGATCGCGACGAAAACGCTCGCCCAGATCGAGGGATGCCCGGCGCCGTCCGCAGCGAGCGCGAGCGCCAGCCCCACGGTCACGCCCACGAGCGCAAGCAGGAACCCGATCACCAGGAGATGGGTGTGGCCGCCGGCGACGTCGGCGCGAACCCTCACGTCGCCGGACTGCTGGCGGCCGGCGTCCAGGCGCTGAAAGACGTACGAATGGCCGGCGCCGACGGCCACCGTCGCCGCGGCGACGAGCCACCAGGCCGCGTGTAGGTCTGCCAGCACGCCGAGCGCGATCCAGCAGGCAGCGAGCCCCCACCAGTACCACATGGGCAGGCCGAGCCGGTCGATCACGTGCTGGCGCGCTCGCTCCGCTGCTTGCAGGGCGACCCGCGCTTCGGCTTGCGTTGGGTGTGTCATCTCGGCTCCTTCTCTTTCCTAGTTGGAAAGTGAAGAGTAGACTTTCCTACCTGGAAAGTCAAACGCGCAAGTTTCGGCCGGTCTCGACGCCGTCTACGCGCTACTCGGCTGACCGAGGGCTCAGGCGGCGGCGAGAGCCGGGTCGCGGCTGACCAGCTCGGTCAGCCGCGACTCCAGGGCTGCAAGCTCGCTCCGCCGCGAGCTGAGACCGACTCCGTCGAGGCCGTCGCCCTCGAGCCGGCGAAGCTCGAGGGCGACGGTTCGGATCTGGAGCAGGATCGCGTCCAGCTCGTGGTTCGGCATCAGGCGGCCTCCAAGGCGGGTGCCAGCTCCTGCTCGTCTTCGACCTGCGCGGGCTCGGCCGCCTTGGGCTCGATCAGCACCGCCGCCAGCACCGCGGCGAGCACGGCCACGCCGGCCAGCACGTAGAACGTGATCTGGAAGCCGTAGGTCAGCGCCGGCCCGCTCAGGGGCGAGACGCCGGGGTGGTCGGTGACGTAGTGGCCGGTGAAGGTGGTCGCGATAGTCGAGGCCGCGGCCAGGCCGATCGCCCCGCCGATCTGCTGCGTCGTGTTCAGGAGGCCCGAGGCGACGCCCGCGTCGGACTCCTGGACGCCCATCAGCGCCGCGATCGTCAGCGGGATGAAGCTGAAGGCTAGCCCGACCGCGCTGATCAGGAAGGCCGGGAAGACGTCCCAGAAGTAGTGGCCGTCGGCCGGCAGCTGGGCGAGCAGCACGAGCGAGACCGCGGCCAGGAGGAGGCCGAACGGCAGCACCCGGCGGACGCCGATCCGCGTCACGAGGGCCTGGGCGACGCCGGCGAGCGCGATGATCGTCAGCGTCAGCGGCAGGTAGGCGACGCCGGTCTTGAGCGCCGAGTAGTGCAGCACCTGCTGCATGTAGAGCGTGCCGAGGAAGAACTGCGAGAACAGCGCCGTCCCGACGAGGAAGGAGGTCACGTTCGCCCCGGTGAGCGAGCGCAGCCGGAAGATCCGCATCGGCAGCAGCGGCGCCGCGGAACGCAGCTCGATCGCGACGAAGGAGACGATCAGCGCCGCCGAGGCGGCCAGCAGGCCGATCGTCTGGGCGCTGCCCCAGCCGACCTCGGTCGCCCGCGTCATCGCGTAGACGAGCACCATCAGGCCGCTCGTGACCGCGAACGCGCCGGCGAAGTCGAACGTGCGGTGCCCGAGCTCTGCACGGCTCTCGCGCAGGAGGAACGGACTGACCGCGACGAGCGCGACGCCGACCGGGACGTTGATGAAGAAGATCCACGACCAGGCGAGCGAGCTCGTCAGGAAGCCGCCGAGCAGCACTCCGGCCGCGGCGCCGCTGCCGGAGACCGCGCCCCAGACGCCGAGCGCGACGTTGCGCTCGCGGCCCTCGGCGAAGGTGGTCGTCAGGATCGAGAGCGCCGCCGGCGCGAGCAGCGCGCCGCCGAGCCCCTGGGTCGCCCGGAACGCGATCAGCGAGCCTGCGGACCACGCAAACCCGGCGAGCAGCGAGCTGGCCGTGAAGAGCACGATCCCGGCGATGAAGAGCCGGCGGCGACCGAGCAGGTCGGCCATCCGGCCGCCCAGCAGCAGGAAGCCGCCGAACATGATCGCGTAGGCGGTGACCACCCACTGCAGGCTCTGCTCGCTGAAGTGGAGGTCGGTCTGGATCGACGGCAGCGCGACGTTCACGATCGCGACGTCGAGCACCACCATGAACTGGGCCGCCACGAGCACCGCCAGGGCGATCCAGCGGCGGTCCCTGGTCTGACTAGGCATCGAAAATCCCCTCTGTTCGTTTCCGCTCACAATCCTTTTCTACAGGAAACGATCACCGCTTGTCAAATATCTCAAAGTTGCTAAGATCCCCACATGGCAACCACTGACACCAAGCAGGCACCAGGCTGGGCGCCGACCGCGGGGATGCTGCTGTTGAAGATCGGCAAGGCCGCCGAGCAGCGCTTCGTCGAGGCGCTCAAGCCGACCGGCCTGACGCCGCGCCACCTCGGCGTGCTCTTCGAGGTGCAGGCCCGGCCGACGAGCCAGCAGGCACTCGTCGAGACGATCGGGGTCGACCCGAGCAAGCTCGTCGGGCTGCTGAACGACCTCGAGGCCGACGGCCTGATCGAGCGCAAGCGCGACCCGCAGGACCGGCGGCGCCACATCGTGGAGGTCTCGAAGCAGGGCAGCGCCCGGCTCCTGGAGGCGAAGGAGATCGCCGCCGCGGTCGAGACCGAGCTCCTGGCCGGCCTCGACGAGGATCAGGTCGAGCAGCTGCTCGTGCTGCTCGCGCAGGTCGCCGACAGCAGCGGGATCTTCGAAGGCTGCGTCGAGCGGCTCGCCCGCTAGCAGCGCCCTCGCCGCGCGCCGAACCGCCTTGCGCCAAACTCGCGCCGAACCGCCTTGCGCCAAACTTCGTAGGGACCTCTGAATGCGCAAGCGAGGAGGAACGATGAAGCGAGGCGTAGTGATCGTGGCGAGCTGCCTGCTCCTGCTCGCGGCCGCCGGTTGCGGCTCGAGCTCGAGCAGCTCCAGCGGCGGCACGACGACCGAGGAGAGCTCCGGCGGGGGCCAGAAGACGATCGCCGGGGTGAAGGCCAACGACCACGGCACGAAGGCGGTCGAGGACAACGGCAAGACCGAGGTCGAGCTGGACGACTACTACTTCGAGCCGACGGTGCTCGAGGGCAAGGCGGGCGAGAAGGTGACGCTCGAGCTGAAGAACGAGGGGAGCACCGAGCACA
>Ga0081540_1002991_pt1 | contig 13549 bp, 17 predicted proteins | sample TabmetS2T1R1_FD_71024 | JGI IMG/M metagenome (GOLD analysis project Ga0081540, IMG submission 71024) | Tabebuia heterophylla rhizosphere microbial communities from the University of Puerto Rico - S2T1R1 | ecosystem: Host-associated > Plants > Roots > Rhizosphere ... | reverse complement strand
GCGAGAAGCCGGTGGCGTCCTTGCTGTCGCGCAGCTGCCGCAGATGCGACACCGGCGCCTTGTCGCTGATGAGGCCGCGCGCAGAGTCGCGCAGCATGGATTGTTCTTCGGTGAGGACGAGTGGCATGGGTGAGGTGTTTCCGAGACGCGTGTTGAATGAATGGTGGTTTTCTAGGGATCGTCATGCCCGGCCTTGTGCCGGGCATCCACGTCTTCTGCCGAAGCAGCACGAAAGACGTGGATGGCCGGGACAAGCCCGGCCATGACGCTGGAGGCGTCTACGCCCCCGGCAGATCGAGGATGCGCTTGGCGACAATGCCGAGCATCACCTCGGACGTGCCGCCCTCGATCGAATTGGCCTTGGTGCGCAGCCAGGCGCGCGGACGGGCGCCGCCGCGCGAGCGCTCGCTCTCCCATTCCAGCGCGTCGATGCCGCCAGCCGACATCAGGATCTCGTGGCGGCGCTTGTTGAGCTCAGTTCCGTAATATTTCATCGCCGAGGAGAACGCCGGGTGCGACTGCCCGGCCTTCGCCAGATCGATCGCGCGCTCGGACACGGCCGCAAACGCGGCCTCGTCGATCTCGAACGACGCTATCCGGCTGCGCAGCATGGCATCGTCGAGCTGGCCCTTGTCGTCACTGCCGACGGAGCCGGCTGCGACCTGGCCGAGCGGACGGCCGATGCCGCGCTCTCCGGTGCCGGAGATCATCGCGCGCTCATGCTGCAGCAGATATTTCGCGACGTCCCAGCCGCGGTTGACGGTGCCCACGACATGCGACTTCGGCACGCGCACATTGTCGAAGAAGGTCTCGCAGAACGGCGAGTAGCCCGAGATCAACAGGATCGGCCTTGTCGATACGCCCTTCGAGGCCATGTCGAACAGGATAAAGCTGATGCCGTCATGCTTCTTTGCCGCGGGATCGGTGCGCACCAGGCAGAAGATCCAGTCGGCATAGTTGGCATAGGACGTCCAGATCTTCTGGCCGTTGATGACAAATTCGTCGCCGTCGCTCTCGGCGCGGGTCTGCAGCGAGGCGAGGTCGGAGCCGGCATTCGGCTCGGAATAGCCCTGGCACCAGCGGATCTGGCCCGCGGCGATCTTCGGCAGATGCTCCTTCTTCTGCGCCTCGTTGCCGAACTTGAGCAATGCCGGCCCGAGCATCCAGATGCCAAAGCTCGACAGCGGCGACCGCGCGCCGATCCTGGCCATCTCCTCGCGTAGCACCTTGTGCTCGGCGCCATCGAGGCCGCCGCCGCCATATTCTTTCGGCCAGTCCGGCACGGTCCAGCCCTTGTCGCGCATGCGCTCGAACCAGACGCGCTGCGCTTCGGACGAGAATTTTGTGTTACGGCCGCCCCAGAACACGTCGGCATCGGAGGTGGCGGGCTTGCGCATTTCCGGCGGGCAGTTCGCCTCCAGCCAGGCGCGCGTTTCCTTGCGGAATTGTTCGAGATCGGACATCGGCGTTTCCATCTGAATTGAAAGGTTGGATTCGACCTTAGTCACGGCCTCGCGGAATTCAATATCTGATCCGATACGCCATGCATGCCAGACGATGGTCACGGGCTCCGAACGGGTGTATTCGCATGCGGCGATAATTGTTGAAAAACAAGAGGAAACTGCAATGCGACTGAAGTTGCTTTCGCCTGGCGAAATGAGCCCGGAGCAAAAAGAAACCTACGACGAGTCGATTGCGGGCAAGCGCGGCGCCCCGCCGGCGCCGATGATGGCCTGGCTCAACAGCCCGGAAATGGCCAGGCATGCCACGCGGCTGGGCGAGGTGATGCGCTTCAACACGATCTTTCCCGCAAAACTTTCGGAGATCGCGATCCTCGTCACCGCACGGCACTGGACTGCGCATTACGAGTGGTTCGCCCACAAGCGCCTGGCGCTGAAGGGTGGCATGGACCCGAAGATCATCGACGACATCCGCGACCGCCGCACGCCCGCCTTCGACGATCCTAAGGGACGGATGATCTACGATCTCGCCAAGTCCTTGCACGAAGGCCATGGCATGGCGCAGGGGCTTTACGATGAAGCGGTCAAGGTGCTCACCGAGCGGGGCGTGGTCGAGGTGATCGGGCTCTGCGGCTATTACACCCTGGTGTCGATGACGCTGAACACGTTTGAATTCGGCCTGCCGGACGGACAGGTGTCAGAGCTGACATGAGGTGTGTTTTCCGGAAACCAAGCGTTTCGCGGCGGGGTGTACCCCGGCCCCCGGCCTCTCCTTACATAGCTTGAAGCCATCAGGAGAAAACCGCCATGTCGCCAAATCCACCCATCATCGCGGGCACGCGGATCGGGCATGTGCATCTGAAGGTCGCCGACCTCGATCGCGCGCTCGGCTTCTATTGCGACGTGCTCGGCTTCGAGCTGCAGCAGCGGCTGGGCTCGGGCGCCGCCTTCATCTCGGCCGGCGGCTATCATCACCACATCGGTCTCAACACCTGGGAGAGCAAGGGCGGCCATCCGCCGCCGCCCGGGACCACCGGCCTCTTCCACACCGCGATCCTCTACCCGACCCGCCCGGCGCTCGCCGATGCCCTGCATCGCGTGCTTTCCGCGGGCATTCAGCTCGACGGCGCCAGCGACCACGGCGTCAGCGAGGCGCTCTATTTGCGCGATCCCGACGAGAACGGCGTCGAGCTCTACTGGGACAAGCCGACGGACGCATGGCCGCGCACGGCGGACGGCAAGCTCGCGATGTTCACCAAGCGGCTGGACCTCGACGATCTCTTGCGCGCCCGCGGATCATGACCAGCACTGCGGCCGTCAGCTCCACGCCGATGCAGGCATAGAACGGCAGCGCGTAGCTGCCGTAGACATCGCGAAGCAGCCCGATCACGCCCGGACCGAAGGCATAGGTGATCTGGTTGATCGCCGTGATCAGGCTGACCAGCACGCCGAAGGAGCGCGGATCGAACTCGCGCTGCACGATCAGCGCCGGCAGCGTGATCAGATTGCCGACGGAGAAGCCGAACAGCGCGCAGGCCGCGATCAGCACAAACTCATTGCGCACATTGATGACGATGAAAAGCGCCACCGTCTGGCTGACAAAGGAAAGCGCCGAGGCCAGCCGCTGATTCATGCGGTCGATCACGAAAGAGAACAGCACGCGGCCGACCACCGCCATCGCCGTCAACAGCGCCACCGCAACCGCCGCCCGCTCGCGCCCGATCACGCCATCCAGGAAGGTGATGAGGTGGACGATGAAGCCGACCTGCGCGAAAAGCACCAGCGCAAAGGCGATCGACACCGACAGGAACGCGATATCGCGGAACGCCATCGCCCTGATCTGCGTCGGCGATGGCGCATCCGGTTCGGCCGCGGCCGCGGTGTGCGGCAACACCGGCGGCGTGCCGACGAAGATCAGGATCACCGGCACCATCAGCACCACCATCACGATGGCGGCTGCGATCATTGCGCCGGAGAAGCCGAAATAGCCGATGCCGGCGACCAGCAGCGGCACGCCGACGATGCCGCCAAAGCTCGCGCCGTTCAGCGCCAGGCTGATCGCCATGCCGCGCTTCTCGTCGAACCAGAGGCCGAGCGTATTGGTGATGATGCCGAGGCTCGTCCCGGCCCAGCCGAAGGCGAGCACAGCGTTGGCAAGATAAAGCTGCCAGGGCTCACGCACCTGCCCGATGGCGACGCCGGCCAGCGCCATCGCGAAGGTGCCGGCAATCAGGCAATTGCGCGGGCCGAACGCCTTGATCGCTTCGGCGACGAAGGCGACTAGCGCCGCGCCGAACAGATAGAAGAATGTCGTGCCGGAGGAGATCAGCGAAGCCGGCCAGCCGCGCAGACGATGCAGCTCGGCGACATAGACGCTCTGGCCGTAGAAGCCGAGTCCCCAGCCGAAGGTCGCAAGCAGGAAACAGACGACGACAATGCGCCAGCCATCGTAGCGGATCGAAGTTTCCGGAACAGTCTTGTAGGTGGATGCGTCCATCTCTTTTTCCCTGCGATAGCGTGTTCTGCCCTGGACCGCACCGTCCACCCGTTTGCCGTCCCGACGATATGGATCGTGAGGCCGCGTCCAAAAGACCTGCCCGACGGCAATCAATTCGATGCGCGTCGAACTGTCAGCAGTTGGCATCAGCGTGGCTAGATGCTCGGCTCGGGGAACTCATCCACCTCGCGCAACTGCGCCCGCCGTTTCGCAAAGGATGCCAAGCAAAGCACGGCAAGGCCGAGCAGCACCGGTGGAAACACAACAAGATTGACAGCGTTCCAGCCGTAATGGGCCAGCAACTGGCCGGAGGAGAACGAGCCGATTGCCATCATCCCGAAGATGAGGAAATCATTGAAGGCCTGCACCTTGTTGCGCTCGGCTGGACTATGCGTTTCCAGCACCAGCGCGGAGGCGGCGATGAAGGCAAAATTCCAACCTACCCCGAGCACGATCAGCGTGGCCCAGAAATGCAGCGCGGTGATGCCGGAGAGCCCAATGCCCGCCGCGGCCGCTTCCAGCAACAGCCCAACTGCGACAACGCGTGGCGCGCCGAAGCGGGAGATCAGCGATCCCGTGAAGAAGCTCGGGCCGTACATCGCGACGATGTGCCATTGAATTCCAAAATTGGAATCGCTGACGGTCAGCCCGCACATCTTCATGGCAAGCGGCGCCGAGGTCATCACCAGGTTCATCATGGGATAGGCGATGACGCCGCAGAGTGCTGCCGCGATAAAGCGCGGCCGGCGCGCGATTTCGAACAGCGGCCGGCCGCCATGCAGATCGGCGGCCGCAGGTTTCGGTGCATCGACGCCTGACAGGACCGCCATCGCAACCAGCGCGACGGCTGCCTGCATCACAAAGCTGAAGGCGAACAGATAAGGCGGCCAGACATCCATGGTCCATTGCACGAGCTGCGGCCCGAGCACGCCGGCGAACACGCCGCCCGCCATCACCCATGACACCGCCTTCGGCCGGAACACGGCGCTGGCGCCGTCGGCTGCGGCAAAGCGATAGGATTGCGCGACCGAGCCGTAGAGACCGCCGAGAAAGGTCGCCAGACAAAACAGCCAGAATTGACCACGGAGGATGGCGAGCGCACCGAGCACGCCGGTGAGAGCGCCGCAGCCGGTGCCGATGAAGAAGGCGACGCGCCTGCCATAGGCGCGCGAGACCCAGCCGGTCGGCAGCGTGCCGCTCGCCATTCCCAGCACATACATCGACAGCGGCACCGTCGCGAGCGAAACGTCCGGCGCCAGCGTCGCGCCGATGATCGAGCCGGTAGCGAAGATGACCGCAGAGTTGGCGCCAGTCAGCGCCTGCGCCGCGGCCAGCCGCACGACATTGCCGCGCGCCCGCGCGTCATCGGCCGTCTCATCGGTGGCTGTCACATCGATCATCGGCATTCCCGCCCGCAAGGCCCCGGCGGGAGCCTCTTTGCGGCCAGCACTATGGAGAGCGCACCTGGGCCAATCAACCGCTGCAAACGGGCGCGCGCTATGCGTTCGCGTCAAGCTCAAGCGCGTTCGAATGCCGCAATAGCTCCGTTCGAATCGCAAAATGCGAGCGGCAGCCTGCCATCACTTCGGCTTCTTGCCCGCTCGCTTCTCCGCACGCACGGCGCCGGTCTTGTGGACTTTGGAGCGCGGCTCCGCGAGCCTGCTTAGCCAATGACCCAGCGGCGCCTCGAGCGCCATCTTGACAGCAAGGCCGAAGTAGCTGGAGCGGCTCATGCCAAGCTCCGTAGCGCGCCTGTCGGCCTGCGTGATCAGGCTCTTGGGCAGATAAATATTGACGCGCTCCGATGGATTGGGCGGATCGACGCCGACGATGAAATAGGCGACGACGTCGGAGCCTTTGGGCAGCACGATCCGTTCGATCGGCGTCGGCTCGGGCAGCGGCCTGCCCTGCTCGGCCCAGCCATCCACGGCTTGCGCCAGCGCCTGCTCCGCCCGCTCGATCGCCTCCTCCTGCGACCTGCCGCCGGCGACGCAGCCCGGAAAATCGGGAAACCAGGCCCCCAGCGCATTGCGCGGGCCGCGTTCCAGCACTGCCGGATAAAGCCGTCGTTTCAAGTCTGGCCTCCCTCGACTGGTTATGCTATTTAACACACTTCGATGTGTCAATTAACACATCACACCATGACCTGAGGCGAGGACAATACCATGGACCCGCAAGCCGAACTCCGCGTCATCCGCCGCGCTTACGCCAGGCAGATCCTGGCCGCGGCATCCGTGGACAATCCCCGGCTCGCCAGTGCATTCGCCAGCATTCCACGCGAGGATTTTCTCGGCCCCGGTCCGTGGTTGATGTGGCGTTGGGCCCGCTATGTGCCGACGCCGGAGGCCGACCCCGTCTACCTCTACACCAACGACCTTGTCGCGCTGGTGTCCGAACGGAACCTCAACAACGGACAGCCGTCGCTGCACGCGTACCTTATGCATCAGGCCTCGCCTGTCGCCGGCGAGCATGTGGTGCATGTCGGAACCGGCACCGGCTATTACAGCGCTATCTTTGCGCATCTTGTGGGACCGTCTGGGCGGGTCACGGGCATCGAGTACGATCCGGAGCTTGCCGCGAAAGCGAGAGGCTGCCTTGCACCCTATCCCAATGTCACGATTGTCGAAGGCGACGGCGCGCAAGTCCCCTTCGATGTTGCTGACATCATCTACGTCAACGCCGGCTGCACCCGACCGGCGGCGCGATGGCTCGACAGCCTCGCCGATGGCGGCCGGCTGATCCTGCCGATGACTTCAGATCAGGGATTTCGCAGCGCCACCACACTGGAGCGCATGGCAAGCGCCGGAGCGGTATTCCGGATCGAACGCCAGGACGAGGACTATCGCGCCTCCTGGATTTCGCCGGTTGCGATCATTCCCTGTGCAAGCAGCCGCGACGAGGTGTCCGAACGCGCCCTTGCCGCGGCCTTCGACCGCGGCGGCTGGGAGAGGGTCACGCGGCTATATCGCAATCAGGAAATTGCCGAGGAGCGTTGCTGGGTTCACGGGCCGGATTGGTGTCTCGCCTACGATTGATCCATGCCGACCATCGAGGCGGATCGCGCGACGTCATGAGAAAAACTGGGGCTGGCACCAGAAACGATGCTTTGCTCGAGAGCGCCCTATGGCGTTATTGAACAGCAACGCATTTCAAGCCGAAACGGAGGCTGTCGATGTCAAGATGGCCGCGTTCAGAAAGCAGAATGCCCGCGCTTGAATGCCAGCATCAGATTATTGGCCGGCATCTCGAACGTCTCGGCCAGTTCGAACCGGACGTCTCGCGCCAACCTCTCGACATCGCCGACGTCGCGAACGCCCCATTCCGGGTCCTGCGAGCGCAGGCTGGTGTCGAACACGGCGTTGGAGACCGCGGTATGCCGGCCGTCGCGCTTGAACGGGCCGTAGAGGAACAACCGTCCTTCCTCACACAGATGCCGCGCCGCGCCTGCGACCAGCCCTTCCGCGACGCGCCATGGCGCAATGTGGATGACATTGGCGCAGAACAGCGCGAGCAGTTTTCCGGGTGCGCCGCCGTCGGCCGCCGCCACCGACCAGGCCGGATCGGAAAGGTCGATCCGCTGCGGCGGGCGGATGTTCGGCAGGCCTGCCGCCGCGCGCCAGGCCGCGATGCTCTTCAGGTGTGCCTCGCCGAGATCGCTCGGCCACCACGTGATGTCAGGGTTTTGCCGGGCGAAATACACCACATGCTGGCCGGTGCCGCTGCCGGCCTCCAGCACGTCGCCGACCTGGCCTGCGAGGAACTTTTGCAGCACCGCCCAGATCGGCCGGTGGTTGCGGTGGAACGCCGGCGCGTCGAGGCCGCCGTCCGGCGCGGCCGGCCGGCCATCCCGGCCGAATTCGGTGACCTGCTGCGTCACAAGGTTCTCCTGTCCCGCTTTAGCCCGTCAGGGGACGCGTTGCAAAAGTGTGCCCGCCACGGTCGCAACACCGCCGCAAGTGGGCTATTCCGAGCCCTCTTCCGAGAGCATTTGACCCCCATTTTCGCCGCGCCTCCCATGCACGCGTTTCCTTCACGCGAACCGGTGCCCACTTCGCTTGGAAACGCTTCAAATGTTCACATTGCCAGCCGATAGCCTTTGTGCTTTTGACGTTCCATATTGCGAAAAGCGAGCATCGACGAACGCCGGGAAACGCCCTTGATCGCCCTCTCTTTCAGGAACTCCGCGCCTGTGCTGGCGCTGCTGGCCAGCCTCGTCGCGGCGCCGGCCCATGCCCAGTCCGCCGTCGCGGAGGGACAAAAGCTCGCCTTCGACCGCAGCAAGGGCAATTGCCTGACCTGCCACGCGATCAAGGGCGGCGAATACCCCGGCACCATCGGACCCGAACTGTCCGACATCAAGGGCAAGTATAAGCGTGACGAACTGGTCGCCATCGTGTTTGACGAAACCAAGCGCAATCCGCTCACCGTGATGCCTCCGTTCGGACGTAACCGTATTTTGACCGACAGGGAGATCGACGCGGTCGTGGATTTCCTGCTGACCTTTTGACGGCCTTTCGGCTTCAGGAGACTTTGATGACCATCACCGACAACAAGTTTTCGCGGCGCGTGATCCTGCAGGGCGCGGGCGCCGTTGCGCTGGTCGGCCTCGGCAATATGTCGTTCGGCTTGCCGGCCTTCGCCGCGGCGAACGACAAATATCCGGCAGAGGCGTTCAAGCAGAAGAGCGATGCTGACGCCATCAAGGCGCTCTATGGCAAGACGGCGGAAGCTTCCGACAAGATCAAGCTCGACGCACCCGAGATCGCGGAGAACGGCGCCGTGGTTCCGGTCTCGGTGAGCACGACGCTGCCCGATGTCAGCTCGATCTCGTTCCTGGTGAGCGCAAATCCGATTGCGCTGGTGGCGTCGTACAAGATCCCCGCGGGGACGGTGCCCAGCGTCGCCAACCGTATCAAGATGGCGCAGACCAGCAAGGTGACCGTCGTCGTCGAAGCGGGCGGCAAGCTGTTCAGCGCAGACAAGGAAGTGAAGGTCACGGTCGGCGGTTGCGGCGGCTAGGCGCGCATGATCCGGAAAAGTGGGAACCGGTTTTCCGATAAGATCATGCGCAAACATAAGAGGTAGCGAATCCCATGGCATCGACCATTCGCGTGCGCGCCACCAATAACGGCGATATCACCGAAGTGCAGGCGCTGATCCAGCACCCCATGGATTCCGGCTTCGTCAAGGATTCCAAGGGCGAGATCATTCCGCCGCATTTCATCCAGCAGCTGACATTCGAGTATGACGGCAAGCCGGTGTTTTCAGCCGACTGGGGCGGCGGCGTCTCCAAGGACCCATATGTCAAATTCGCCTTCAAGGGCGGCAAGAAGGGCGACGAGCTGAAAGTGAGCTGGGTCGACAACAAGGGCGCCACCGATTCCACCACGGCGAAAATCGGATGATGAAATTGCGCGCAGTCCGTTTTGGCTTCTCCGCGCTGGCGCTGGCCGCGCTGGCCTTCGTGCTGCCCGCCACTGCGGCCGACAAGATCGATCCGGTGGCGGATGCGAAAGCATTCAAGAAATTCTTCTACGACAAGTTTCCGAAGCTGAAGCCGGAAGATTTTGTCAACGGCCCCTATTCGATGGATGAGGGCCTGCACCGGCAGTGGGTCGAGAAGGAGCAATTCCCGCCTTACGAGTTCTCGGTCGAGGCCGGCAAGGAGATGTTCACAAAACCGTTCAAGAACGGCAAGACCTATGAAGACTGCTTCCCGAACAAGGGCATCGGCATCCGCCAGAACTATCCCTATTTCGACGAGAAGGAAGGCAAGGTCATTACGCTGGAGCTTGCGCTCAACCGCTGCCGCGAGGCCAATGGCGAGGCGGCCTACTCCTATGTGAAGGATGAGATGGCGGCGCTGACGGCGTACATGGCCTACACCTCGCGCGGCAAGCCTTTTGACATCAAGATCCCGGACGATCCGCGCGCGCTCGCCGCCTACGAGCAGGGCAAGGAATATTTTTACAGCCGCCGCGGCCAGCTCAACTTCTCCTGCGCCACCTGCCATGTGCAGACCCCGGGCGAGCGCATCCGCACCGAGGTGCTGGCGCCCGCGCTCGGCATCATGAACGCGATGCCGATCTACCGCTCTGAATGGTCGGGCATGGGCACCACCAGCCGTCGCTTCGTCACCTGCAACAGCCAGGTGCGCGGCGTGCCGTTCAATCCGCAGGACGACGAGTATCGCAACGTCGAATATTATCTCTCCTATGTTGCCAACGGCCTGCCGATCTCGGGCCCGGGAGCGCGGCCATGAAGGCAAAGCTCGTTCTGCTCGCCGCGCTACTGACGGCAGGCTCCGCGTTCGCCGCATCCGAGGCCGACTACAAGGCGGCTTATGCGGCTGCGGAGGCTGCCAACAAGGAGGCGGGCCAGCTGCGCAACCAGTGGACGACGACAGCATCGACATTGGCCGCAGCCAAGAAGGCCGCCGATGCCGGTGATTTCGACAAGGCCACTGAAGCGGCGAAAGAGGCCGAGGCGCTGGCAAAAGCTTCGATCTTCCAGGCGACTTCCGAGAAGACGCTGTGGAGGGACCTGGAGATACGCTAGGGCGTACTCCGCGCGCGGAAGAGGAGCCATGACCATCCGCCGCCGGGATTTTCTCAAAGCAGCCGGCTTCGCCGCGTTCTCGGCCTGCCTGCCGCGGCTTGCGCGCGGCGCTGACAGCGCGAGCGTCTATGATATCGAGAAATTCGGCAATGCGCGCATCCTGCACATCACCGATACGCATGCGCAGCTGCGCCCGGTTTTCTTCCGCGAGCCCAGCGTCAATCTCGGCGTGGGCGCAATGCTCGGCATGCCGCCGCATCTGGTCGGCAAGGCGTTTCTGGAGCGCTTCGGCATCCGTCCCGACAGTGCCGACGCCTATGCCTTCACCTGTATCGAGTTCGAGAAGGCCGCCGGCCGCTTCGGCAAGCTCGGCGGCTTTGCGCATCTGAAAACCCTGATCGACAAGCTGCGCAACGACGTTGGGCAGGCCCGCTCGATGCTGCTCGACGGCGGCGATCTCTGGCAGGGCACGGGCCTTGCCAACACCATGCAGGGCGCCGACATGGTGGAGGCCGCCAACCTGCTCGGGATCGAAGCGATGACCGGGCATTGGGAATTCACCTACGGCGAGCAGGCGCTGCGCGACAATCTCTCCCGCTTCAAGGGCGAGTTTCTGGCGCAGAACGTGTTCCTTACCGAGGAGGCTGCGTTCAACGACGCCAAGGCGTTCGATCCTGCATCGGGCCGCGTGTTCAAGCCGAGCACGATCAGGGAGATCGGCGGGCATCGCCTGGCCGTGATCGGCCAGGCCTTTCCCTATGTGCCGATCGCCCATCCAAAACGCTTCACGCCGGATTGGACCTTTGGCATCCGCGACGAGGAGTTGCAGAAGCTGGTCGATGGCCTGCGCAACAACGACAAGGTCGATGCGGTGATCCTGCTGTCGCATAACGGCATGGATGTCGATCTGAAACTCGCTAGCCGCGTCACCGGCATCGACGTCATCCTCGGCGGCCATACCCACGACGCCGTGCCGCAGCCGGTCGCCGTGACCAATGCCGGCGGCGTCACGCTCGTTACCAATGCCGGCTCGAACGGCAAATTCCTCGCCGTGCTCGATCTCGACATCGCCAAGGGCAAGGTAGCCGACGTGCGCTACCGCCTGCTGCCGGTGTTCTCCGAATTGTTGAAGCCAGACGCGGCGATGCTCGCGCTGATCGACAAGCTGCGGGCTCCGCACGCCATCGACTACGTCGAAAAGCTCGGCACCGCGGACCGCCTGCTCTACCGCCGTGGCAATTTCACCGGCACCATGGACCAGTTGATCTGCGATGCGCTGCGCAGCGAGCTCGATGCGCAGATCGCGCTGTCGCCGGGCTTCCGCTGGGGCACCACGGCGCTTGCCGGCCAGCCGCTTACCATGGAAGATATTTTTTCGGAGACCGCGATCACCTATCCCGCGACTTACGTGCAGAAGATGACCGGCGCGCAGATCCGCGAGGTGCTGGAGGATGTCTGCGACAACCTCTTCAACACCGATCCCTACTATCAGCAGGGCGGCGACATGGTCCGCGTCGGCGGCATCACCTATGCCTGCGCGCCCGCGGAGAGCGTCGGCAAGCGCATCTCCGAGCTGAAGCTTGAGAACGGACACGCGCTGGAAGCCGGCAAGGTCTACAAGGTGGCGGGCTGGGCCTCCGTCAACGAGCAGAACGGCGCGCCGGTGTGGGATATCGTGGCAAAGCATCTTCGCGCCGGCCGGCCGCCGAACCGCCCGGGGCCGGGTGTGACGCTGAAGGGCGTCGACGATAATCCGGGAATTGCAGGTCTGGGATGAAGCGGCTTGCGGCATGCCTATCCGCCTCGGCCGTGACGCTGCTGCTCGCGGCCTCTCCCGCTTGCGCGCAGCAGATCCCGCTGCAGGACAAGCCCTTTGCCGAGCACAAGGTCGTGCTGCAGCTTTCGGAAAACGATCCGAAGAAGGCCGGCCTTGTCATCAGCGTCGCCAACAACCTCATGAAATTCTACGATCCCGACAAGGTCGCCATCGAGATCGTCGCTTTCGGCCCCGGCATCGACCTGCTCAAGCCCGACAACCCCAGCCGCAAGGCGGTGGAGAGCCTCATCGCGCAGGGCGTTCGCGTCGACATTTGTCTGAACACCGTCGACACGCTGGAGCGCGAGACCGGCAAACGGCCGGAATTCCTTGCCGTCGCAACGCCGGTGCAGGTCGGCGTCGCGCAAATCCTTCATCTGACCGAGAACGGCTATACGCTGGTGAAACCGTGAACCCACAACCGTCATTGCGAGCGAAGCGAAGCAATCCAGCTTTCTTTGCTGCGGCAAAGCTGGATTGCTTCCGCCTTCGCTCTCCGAGCTTCGGCGGACTCCCAGCCCGGCGTAGCTTGCGCAGCAAGCGTAGACGGGTCGCCGCTTGCGCTCCTCGCAATGACGGTTGAGAAGGAACCGTAACGGAGTTTTGTCATGTTCCGCCGCCTTGCGACCGCAGCGCTGCTGTCGATCGCCCTTGCCTCGCCCGCGCTTTGCGGCGAAGCAAAGCATCGCCTCGCCATCCATGTCGACCAGAACGATCCGCAGGTGATGAATCTGGCGCTGAACAATGCCACCAATGTGATCGAGTATTACCGCAGCAAGAACGAGGACGTGGATGTCGACATCGTTACCTACGGTCCCGGCCTGCACATGCTCCGCGCCGATACCTCGCCGGTGAAGGATCGTTTGAAGCGGCTGAAGGAACTGGCTTTCCCGGGAAACGTGCAATTCTCGGCCTGCAACAACACCAGGCAGGGCATGGAGAAGACCGAAGGCAAGGAGATCCCGGTTGTGGGAGATGCCACCGTGGTACCGTCGGGCGTGGTTCGCCTGATGGAATTGCAGGAGCAGGGCTGGAGTTACATCAGGCCCTAAACGGCGCTTCGGGTGATAGATCGTTTGAGAACGCGGCAGGAATAGAATATTATTGCCCTGATCCTTCATCAGGAAGCAAATCCTGCCATGATCTTCCGCCAGTTGTTCGACAGCGTCTCCGGCACCTACAGCTATCTGCTCGCCAGCCGTCACGGCGGCGAAGCGC
>Ga0081540_1002990_pt1 | contig 13551 bp, 13 predicted proteins | sample TabmetS2T1R1_FD_71024 | JGI IMG/M metagenome (GOLD analysis project Ga0081540, IMG submission 71024) | Tabebuia heterophylla rhizosphere microbial communities from the University of Puerto Rico - S2T1R1 | ecosystem: Host-associated > Plants > Roots > Rhizosphere ... | reverse complement strand
AGGGAAGGACGGGTGTGGACGCCGCCGTGAAGCGGCTTCTCGGGGAGGGGGGAAGGGTCGTCGCGGCGGAGCATCGGTGGTCGGGGGTGTTCCTGGGAAGTCCGGTTTCTTGCGGGCGGAGTCCCTCGCTGGCAGCGTAGCGCGAGTGGTGAACGCGCGCGCCCGTGCCCGTCGAATCGAGGACAGCGCGCTGCTCGACCGCATCGCCGAGCTGGAGGACCGGCTACGCACGCTCGAGCGGCAGCTGGGCCAGAGGCCTGCGCGCCGCCGTGCCTCCCGGGGCGCCCTGGCGGCCAGCCCGGCCTCCCAGGTCGAGCGCTGCCCGGGGTGCCTCCTGGAGCTCCCCCCGGGACCACGTGGGGCGGAGTGCGTCTGGTGCGGCTTCGTCTTCGCCGCGGTCCGCGGAAGCCGTTCGAAGTCGGTGCGAAGGCGCCGGGGGGGCGGTATGCAGGGCCCTCCCCGTGAGCCCACGAGCCAAGAGAGCGACTGACTTCTTCCGGGTCCAGGAGGCGCGCCTTTCCAACGGCCTGCGCGTCCGGATGGTGCCCGACCACGATGCGCCGGTGGTGAGCCTCTACACCTTCTTCCAGGTGGGCTCGCGCAACGAGCGCCCGGGCATCACCGGCATCAGCCACCTCTTCGAGCACATGATGTTCAACGGGGCGGCGAAGTACGGCCCGAAGGAGTTCGACGAGGTGCTGGAGTCGAACGGCGGCCGCTCCAACGCCTACACCACGCACGACACCACCGTGTACTACGAGGACTTCGCCGCCGACGCCCTGGGCACGGTGCTGGACCTCGAGTCGGACCGGATGCGCTCGCTCACCATCGACGACCGCTCGCTCCGGAGTGAGCGCGAGGTGGTCAAGGAGGAGCGCCGGCTCCGCGTGGACAACGAGCCCGCGGGTCTGATGGACGAGGCTCTGCATGCGCTGGTCTACGAGGCGCACCCCTACCGCTGGCCGGTGATCGGCTGGATGGGGGACATCGAGGCCATCCGCCGCCAGGACTGCGAGGCGTACTTCCGCACCTTCTACGCCCCGAACAACGCCACGCTCTGGGTGGCCGGGGACTTCGAGCCGGACGCAATCCTGAAGCGCATCCGCAAGGCCTACGGCGACATCCCCGAGGGGCCGCGGGTACCGGGGGTGATCAACTCCGAGCCTGTGCAGCGCGGCGAGCGCCGGGCCGAGCTCCGCCACCCATCGAGGGCCCCGTCGCTGCTCGTGGCCTACCGTGGGCCGCAGGTCACCGACCCCGACACGCTCACCCTCGACGTGCTGCAGTTCATCCTCGGGGTGGGCGAGGGGAGCCGGCTCCAGCGGTCGCTGGTCTACGACAAGCGGCTGGCGGTCAACGTGGGCGTGGACTGGAGCTGGCGCCGGGATCCCGGGGTCTTCGCCTTCCACCTCGAGCTGCAGCCGGACGCCGACGTGCGCGCCGCCGAGGCCGCGCTCTACGCCGAGCTGTCCCGGGTGTCCGAGCAGGGCGTGGAGGCGCGCGAGGTGGAGAAGGCGCGCAACAACCTCCGGGCGCACCTCCTCCGCGAGTTCACCTCCAACTCCGGCCGGGCCCACGCGCTCGGGAGCTACGAGATGTTCCTCGGGAGCTGGGAGCAGGGGCTCGCCCTGACCGAGGCCTACGCACGCATCGACGCGGCGAAGGTGCAGGCCGCCGCCCGCCGCTGGCTGGCTCCCACCCAGCGCTCGGTGGTGACCCTGGTCCCGGAGGAAGGTCGGACGTGACCGCCGCCAAGCAGCGCACCGTCCGCGCCGTGGCCGTGGGTCGCGGGCTCCGCCTGCACCGGTTCCAGACCCCGGCCGGCCTGTCGGTCACCGTCGCCCAGCGGGGGCGAATTCCGCTGGTGGCCGTGCGCCTGGTCCTCTCCTCGGGCGCCGCGGGCGACCCTCGGGGGAAGGAGGGCGTGGCCGACTTCACCATGCGCCTCCTTCGCCGCGGCACCGCGCAGCGGGGCGCGCACGCGCTGGACGAGGCGATCGAGTTCGTGGGCGCCTCCCTCGGGCTCTTCGCCGGCGAGGATCAGGTGGCGCTCGCCCTCACCACGCCGGCGGAGCACCTCCCGGCGATGCTCGGCGTGCTGTCGGAGCTGGCCCGGGTGCCGAGCTTCCCCGAGGACGAGGTGCGCACCGAGCGGGAGCGGAGCCTCGGGCAGTTCGCCAACGACGTGGACGACCCTTCGCTCCTCGCCGACCGGGCGCTGATCCGCACCGCCTGGGCCGGGCACCCGTACGGGCACGACGTGACTGGCACCCGCGCCTCGGTGGGACGCTTCACCCGCCAGGACCCGCTGGACTTCCATGCTGCGTTCTTCGGGCCACGCCCGGCGCAGCTCTTCGTGGTCGGCGCGGTGGATCCGGACGTCGTCGCCGGTCAGGTGGAGGAGGCCTTCGGGCCATGGGCCGGCGGTCCAGAGCACGGGGTGGAGATCCGGCCGCCCGATGGCGTGGCCCGCGCGGGAACGGTGGTGGTGGTCGACCGGCCCGAGCAGACCCAGAGCCAGGTCCGCCTCGCCGGCCCGGCGTACAAGCGCGGCGCCCCGGTTCAGTTCGCCGCGCAGATCGTGAACGTCACCCTCGGCGCCGGCTTCACCTCGCGCCTGGTGCGGGAGGTCCGCGTGAAGCGGGGCCTCTCCTACGGGGTGGGCTCCGCGTTCGACACCCTTCGGGCGGGAGGGCTGTTCTCCGTCTCCAGCTTCACCAAGGTGGAGACCACCGGCCAGCTCCTCACGGTGATGCGGCAGGAGGTGGACCGCATGCGGGAGCGGGGCCCCACCGATCGCGAGGTGGAGAAGGCCCAGCGCTACCTCGCCGGTCTGTTCCCGTTGCGGACCGAGACCAACGAATCGCTCGCCGCGGTGCTCGCGGACATGGCCCTCTACGGCCTCGGCGACGACTGGCTCGACCGCTACCGCGACCGGGTGCGGGCGGTGACCCGGGCCGAGGCGCGCGAGGCGGCGGCCCGATACTGCTTCCCGGAGGCGCCGCTCACCGTCGTCGTCGGACCGGCCGAGCGGCTGCGGCCGCAGCTGGAGCGCTTCGGTCCGGTGGAGATCCTCTCCGCCGACGACGTGCTGTGATCTCCGTCCTCTGGTCCGGCGAGGGCCTCCTGGCGGTGGACAAGCCTCCCGGGATGCCGGTCATCCCCGGGCGGACCGAGGAGGGTGGACCGCCGCTCCGGCAGCGCCTCGAGGCCCAGCTGGGCCGGCACCTCTGGGTCGTCCACCGGCTGGACCGCGACACCTCGGGGGTCCTCCTCCTCGCGCTCGACGCCCGGGCCCACCGGGCGGCGAGCCTGGCCTTCGAGCAGGGGCGCGCCGACAAGCGGTACCTGGCGCTGGTCTCCCCCCCGCTCCCCGCGCCGCTCCGGGTGGACGCGGCGCTGGTGCCGGCACGCCGCAGCCGGATGCGGGTGGCCGGTCCGGGAGAGGAGGGGAAGCCAGCGGTGACCGAGCTCACCCCGGTCGAGACCCTCGGCGACGTCGCCCTGGTGGAGGCGCGGCCGCTCACCGGGCGGACCCATCAGATCCGCGTCCACCTCCGCCACGCCGGCTCGCCGCTGCTGGTCGATCCGCAGTACGGCCGGCCCGACCCGGTCACCGAGCGCCAGCTCGGCGGAGCCTCGGAGGCGGTGGTGCTCGTCCGGACCCCGCTCCACGCCTCACGGCTCGTCCTCCCCGAAGGAGACAGTCTGCCTGCGGTCGACGTCTCGGCGCCGCTGCCGGCTGACATGGCTCGCGCGCTGGCGCTGCTGCGTCACTGATTGACGCGGAAGTCCAGCGAGCGCCCGGTGCGGCCGCCCAGGTCCGAGACATCGAGGTGGTAGTTCCCCGGACGGGAGACGGTGACGGTGATGACCTCCACCCGCAGCCCGGCCTCGAACGGGCCACTGATGGTCGGCGTCACGCTGGCCCCGGGGACCGCGAAGTTCACCGTCCCGATGTAGCCACCGTCCTGTCCGCCCTGGGCGCGGAGCGTCACGCCGAAGGGACTGCCCGAGGTCTGCTCGGGGATGGTGTCGATGGTGTAGCCCACGGGCCAGGTGCCGGCGCTGACCCGGAAGGCGTCGGTGGCCATGGCCAGGCGACCGTCCCCCAGGACCAGCGTGACGTCGTAGCTTCCTTCGGGGAGCACCGAGGGCAGGAAGTCGGTGATCACTCCCGCGTCCGCCCACCGGGAGGGACCGAAGGTGCGGGGGCCGATCTTCACGGTCATCCGATCGTCCACGGTGGCCGTGCTCGAGCCGTGGTCGGCGAACGTGGGGAGCACCGCGTCGAGGGTCAGCGTGACCGGCCCGCTGGTCGACGCCGGACGCGCCGCGGGGCTCACCGACACCACGCTCGGCGGAGGAAGGGTGGCCCCGCCGCACCCGGCGATGCAGAGCGCGATCAGAAAACGAAGGGCGCGGGTCACCGGAGCTCTCCTCGCACGCCCACCGAGAAGATGCCCCCGCCAGGACGCGCCTCGAGATGGCTGGTGCTCACCTTGGAGAGTGCGGGCCGCACCTCGAGGTACGGCTCCACCGGGCCCACCCGAAGCCCCGCCTGCGCCGCGGCGAACACCTCCCAGCCAAGCACGCCCTCGGACAGGTCGGCGTCGAAGTTGCTCGACAGGTGGTGACTGCCGGGCAGTATCCCGCCTCCCGCGCGGATCCCGAGCCGGAAGGTTCCGGCGGAGATCGCTTCCCACCGCAGCGCGAGCTCGATGGGGAACAGGAGCAGGGACGAATCCTGGACGCCCAGCGTGCCCACCTGCGCGCTCATCGACTGGGACCGCACACCCACCTCGAGCTCCGCCACCAGCGGGAGGTTTCGCAGCCCGTAGCCGACGATGAAGGCCGCCTGCGGACCGGCGTTGGACCCTCCACCCACGTACCCGCCGATCGCGCCGCCCAGCACCCAGCGTGCCGGAGGAGGAGGCGGAGGAGGGGGAACCACCGCCGCGCTGACCACGGGCCGGACCACGGTGAGGGTCTCCTCAGCCCGGACCGAGCCGTCCAGCGTGCGCGCGACGAGGGGGACGGTGCTCCGGCCCGGTTCCGGGGTGACCCGGAAGAGCAGCCTCCGGCCAGCCTCCTGCTCCCGCTCGACCTTCGCTCCCTCCGCGACCAGCTCGATCCCGGCCGACTCTTCCGTGTCGGGCACCACGATCAGCGCGTGCACCGGCGCACCGTCGACGCTCGATTCTGGGGTCAGTCCCAGCAGCCAGGCCGACGGCGGCAGGTTCAGGGGGATGACGCGGATCTTGCTCTGGTCCGCCAGCTCGGCGATGACCCGCGCCTCGTGCGCGTGGGGGCCCACCTCGACCGGAAGCTTCAGCCTCCCCTGGCGGTCCGCGCGTCGCGGGCCGAAGCGCGCCCCGGCCACCTCCACCGTCACCTGGGCCGCGGGCTCGGTCTCGATCGCCAGCTCGGTCCGCCCGGAGCAGGGGAGGGCGAGCACGGTGACGTCGGTGAGCGTCGGCGACTCTCCGGTCCAGAAGGCGAAGAGCACCAGCGCTGGCGCTCGCGCCTCGGCCGGCGGGATCCAGTAGAACCGCTTGAAGTCCTCGCCGGACGGGGCGTCGGTGAGGGTGCCCATCGAGACCGCCGCGTGAAGGCCTGGCCCTGCGTTGCGGACGGTGATCTCCGCGCGAGCACGAGGCCCCAGCACCAGCCGGGACGGTTCCGCCTCCACCACCGGCGCGGCCTGGGCAGACGTGGCGACGGCGAGGATGAACGCCGAGACCACGGCAAGCGAGCGGCGGATCGATCCGGGTGGCTTCGGCGTCGGGAGCGCAGGGAGGCGAGAAGGGCGCACGTGGCGTCGGCGCCGGAGGCTAGCAGCCTTTCACGCCCGGTCAGGTTCGTCGCTCGCGTCCTGCGCGTCCTCGGGTCGGTGGGGTGGGTTGAAGGAGGGACGGGCCGTGCCCGCGCTCCGTCCCTGCACCAGTGTGCGCTCGGCGGCCTTGAAGGCCACGTCCATCTTGTCCTGGCGCACCGCTCGGACGATTCCCAGCCCGAAGGTGGGGTGACGGACCACCTGATCGATGGCGTAGGTCTGGTCCGGGCGGTAGTCCTGCGCGCTCCCGACGTCCAGCGCGGCCAGCTGCTCATCCCAGCCGACGAGCGTCTTCGGTGTCTTCTCGGCCTGGGAAGCGCGTGGCCGGCCGGCCGCGGACCGCGACGAGCTCTGTGTGCCGCGGTACACGTGGTCGCTCCCGCACGTGTTGCAGCGCACGCGGGCAATCTTCGATCCGACCATCGCCAGGATGGTGTGGGCGAGCTCCATCCTGCACCGCGTGCACGTGGCATCTACCTCGCCGCCCACCCGATGCGTTGCCATGTCCCTCGTTGTCCTTGCCTGTCCGGCGTGTGGGCAGCCCCCGAGGAGCCGCCGGGCGGCCTGCGCCGTGCAGAACGCGCTGCCACCCCCGATGCAGAGTAGCCTCGGCGTGGACCGGCAGCCATCCCCACCAGGAGATTCACACCCGTGCCCATCCGCCCCACCCGAGCCGAGATCGACCTCGGGGCACTGACCCGGAACCTCGAGACCTTGCACACGGCCGCTCCCGGCGTGGACGTGCTTGCGGTGGTCAAGGCGGATGCTTACGGGCACGGGGCGGTGCCGATCTCGCGCGCCCTCGAGGCGGCGGGAGTCCGCTTCCTCGGAGTGGCACTGGTGGAGGAGGGGCTCGTGCTCCGCCAGGCCGGGCTGAAGAGCGACATTTTGGTGCTGGGCGGGGCGTACGACGGCGGCTGGGAGGCGATGGTCGAGCACCAGATGATCCCGGTGGTGTTCCGCCCGGAGCACCTGACCGCGCTCGACGCAGCGGCCGGCGCGCGGGGGACGACGGCGCGCGCGCATCTCAAGGTGGACACCGGGATGGGGCGGCTGGGCGTTCTGCCAGCAGACGTTCCGGCGTTCCTCGAGGCTGCTCGCGGCTCGCGGCGGATCTCGCTCGAGGGGCTGTGCTCCCACTTCGCCAACGCCGACCTGGCCGACGCCGCGCTCACTGCCCAGCAAGTGATTCGCTTCCGGACCGCGCTGGGACAGATGCGCGCCGCCGGCTTCGAGGCCCGCTGGCGCCATCTGTCGAACAGCGCCGGACTGCTCGCGCTGCCCGAGGCCCGGGACGGGATGGAGATGAACCTCGCTCGTCCGGGGCTGGCGCTGTACGGGCTGCAGCCGGCGCCCTGGCTGCGGCCACCCCGCGTGCTCGAGCCGGTGCTGAGCTGGAAGACGGCGGTGGTGCACCTCAAGACGGTCCCGACCGGAACGCCGATCTCCTACGGGAGCACCTGGACCGCTCCCAGGCCGTCGCGGATCGCCACCCTGCCCGTGGGGTACGCCGACGGCTGGTCGCGTCTGCTCTCCAACCGGGGGGCCGTGCTGGTGCGGGGAACGCGGGCTCCCATCGTGGGCCGCGTGTGCATGGACCTGTGCATGGTGGACGTCACCGACCTCCCCGCAGTCGAGGTCGGGGACGAGGTGGTGCTCATCGGCCGGCAGGGGGCGGAGACCCAGGACGCGCACCAGCTCGCGGCCCTGCAGAGCACCATCGCCTACGACGTGCTGTGCGCCATCGGAGCACGGGTACCGCGCGTCGTCGCGGGCGAGTAGGCGAAGAGGTGCCCTGGTGGGCGGCGTGCCCTAGGATGCCCGGCGTCGCCCGATGACCACCTCCGACCTCGAGTCCAACCAGAAGCGGAACCCGCTGGTCGGCCTCGTGGAGGGCGTCGGCAATGGCGTCCTGGGCGTGTTCCAGACGGTGGGCGGCCTGGTCACGCTGGCCGTACAGGTGGTGGTCTGGGCGGTGCGGCCCCCCTACCGGCTGCAGAACCTCTTCGCGCAGTTCGACTTCGTGGGGGTGGGCTCGATCGTCCTGGTTTCTCTGACCGGGACCTTCTCCGGGATGGTGTTCGCCACCCAGTCGTGGAGCGCCTTCGAGCTGTTCGGGGCCGAGAGCCTGGTGGGCCCGACCGTGGCCCTGACCGTCACCCGCGAGCTGGCTCCGGTGTTCAGCGCGCTGATGGTGACCATGCGGGCCTGCTCCGCGATGTGCACCGAGCTGGGGACGATGCGGGTCACCGAGCAGGTGGATGCGCTGGAGACCATGGCGGTCAACCCGGTGCAGTACCTCCTGGTGCCCCGGGTCCTGGCCGGGCTGTGCATGGTTCCCCTGCTCACGATGATCTTCGACACCGCCGGGCTCTTCGGGGGCTTCTTCGTCGCGGTGCCGCTCAAGGGTCTGTCGGTGGGGACCTTCGTGCTCCGGACCCAGAACCTCCTGGCTCCGGCCGACATCTGGGAGGGACTGTCCAAGGGAGCGGTCTTCGGCTTCACCGTGACCCTGATCGCGTGCTACCGGGGCTACAACGCTCACGGGGGCGCCAAGGGCGTGGGCCAGGCGACCACGCGTGCGATGGTGGACGCCGCGGTGGCCGTCTTCATCGAGGACTACTTCATGGGGCTCCTGTTCCACGGATGAGCGCCGAGCCGAGAAAGCCTCCGATGATCTCGGTCCAGGACCTGTGGAAGTCCTTCGGGGACAACCAGGTGCTGACGGGAATCAACCTCGACATCGAGGAAGGGAGCACCTGCGTCATCCTCGGCGGGTCGGGCTCGGGCAAGACCGTCTTGATGAAGCACATGATCGGCCTGCTCAAGCCAGATCGCGGGAAGGTGATCGTCGACGGCGAGGACGTCGTCCCGATGGATGACCGACAGCTGGAGATCGTTCGCCGGAAGTTCGGGATGGTGTTCCAGGGTGCGGCGCTGTTCGACTCGATGACCGTCTACGAGAACGTCAGCTTCGCCCTCCGCGAGCACTCCACGCTCTCGGAGGAGGAGATCCGGGCCAAGGTCCGGGAGAAGCTGGGCATCGTCGGGCTCAGCAACATCGAGGAGCGCTACCCGGCCGAGCTGTCCGGCGGGATGCGAAAGCGGGTCGGTCTGGCCCGGGCCATCGTGCTCGACCCGAAGATCGTGCTCTACGACGAGCCGACGACCGGTCTGGACCCCATCACCACCGACTACGTGGACGACATGATTCTCACCGCCAAGTCGGAGCTCGAGGTCACCCAGGTGGTGATCAGCCACGACATCGCGTCGTCCTTCAAGGTGGCGGACAAGGTGGCCTTCCTGTTCAAGGGAAAGATCGTCGCCGAGGGACCTTCCAAGGAGCTGAGGCACAATCCACATCCCGAGCTGCAGCACTTCCTACAGATGTGGTTCGGGAAGGGCGGGTAAGGTGGAGCCTCTGGCCGGCCTCGGAGCGGAAGGACCTTGAAGACCTTCGTCACCCCCTTCCGGGTGGGGATGCTGGTGCTCGCGGCGGTGGGCTTCCTGCTCGCCTTCCTGGTCTTCGTCCGCCGCGGGACGCTGGGGGCAGAGACCATCACCGTGTACGCGATGTTCCGCGACGCCTCCGGGCTGGGGACGCGCAGCCGGGTGCAGGTGGCGGGCATTCCGGTGGGGGAGATCCGGGACATCGCCCTGGTGGGGACGCGGGCCCGGGTGACCCTGCGGTTGCGGAAGGACATCGGGCTGCGGACCGATGCCATCCTGATCAAGCGGACCGAGTCCTTCCTGGGGGACTACCTGCTCGACCTGCAGGTCGGCACGCCGGAGGCGCCGTTCATGCCCGACGGCGGGGAGATCATCCGCGTCATCGACCAGCAAGGGCTGCAGGCTCTCTTCGACACGCTGGGGAAGATCACCACCGACATCCAGTCGGTGACCACCTCGCTGCGCGATGCCCTCGGTGGCGATGCCGGGACCGAGTCGCTGAGGACGATCGTCAGGAACCTGACCGAGCTTTCGCAATCGGTGAACGACACCGCCCAGCGCTCGAGCCAGAACATCGAGGCGATCCTGGAGAACGTCCGGGACGTCACCGCCTCGATGCGCAGCGCCACCGAAGGCGAGGCATCCAGCGTCCGGGAGATCATCGAGAACGTCCGGATCCTCACCGGGGACGTGCGGCGCATCGTGGCCGACGTCAGGACGACGATGGGGCCCGATGCGGGGGCCGAGCAGCAGCTGGCCTCCATCGGAAGCTCGATCCAGAAGCTCGACGCCACGCTGGGAAACCTCCAGGCGGTCACCGAGAACATGAAGGAGGGGCGTGGGGCGGTGGGGCAGATCGTCTCGGACGAGAAGCTGGGCCGCCAGGTGGGGGAGACCATCGAGGACGTCTCCAACTACGCCCAGCGGCTGGTGGGCCTGAAGCTCGAGGCCAACATCCGGAGCGACTACCTGTTCAACGCCGGGGCGGCGAAGATCGACGCGACGCTGCGGATCATCGCCCGGCCCGACAAGTACTACATCCTCTCGCTGATCAGCGACCCGCGCGGGGTGGAGACCACCGAGTACATCCAGACCAATCCCCCTTCGCGCGACGACCCGGCGCTGCAGAAGCGGACGGTCACCAGCATCAACTCGCTCAAGTTCTCCGCACAGTTCGCGAAGCGGTACTACTGGGCGACGTTCCGCTTCGGGATCATCGAGAGCAGCGGCGGGGTGGGGGTTGACCTCTACTTCTGGAGGGACCAGCTGGCGCTGAAGACGGACTTCTTCGACTTCGCGAACCAGCGGCTGCGGTGGCCGCGGGTGCGGACCAGCCTGCAGTTCACCTTCCTCCAGCACCTGTACCTGAATGCCGGAGTGGACGACATCTTCAACCGGCCGATCTACAGCCAGCTCGACAACCGGGTGCTGGCGGGGCGGGACTTCTTCCTCGGCGCGGGAATCGTCTTCACCGACGACGATCTGAAGGCGCTGGTCCCGGTGGTGCCGTCGGGCGTCGGGCGGTAGGCAACGTCATGCGCTCGCTGAGGCTGCAGGTGTGCCCAGCGCCTTGGCGACTTCGTCCGCGTTCCCGAACGCCGACCGGTACCGGGCGACGAACTCCGGGTGCGTGAACCGGTGCTCCTGGCACCCCCGCACCTCGATCGCGTACGCCGCCGCCACCGCGCCGATGCGCCCGGCCACCGGCCAGGGCAGCTGCCGCGCCATCCCGAACACCAGACCGCCCAGGTACGCATCGCCCGCGCCGGTCGGGTCGACCAGGGCCTTGATCGGCGCGACCGGCACGTCCACCGGGGCCTTCCCGCGCTCCAGCACCGTCGACCCCTGCTCGCCGCGGGTGACGATGGTCACCGGGGCGAGGGACTGGAGCACCGCCTCGCTCTTTCCGGTCTTCTGGGACATGAGCGCGAACTCGTAGTCGTTCCCGATCACCGCCGCCGCCGACTCCATCCCGTCGAGGATCTGCCGGGGCTCCAGCCGGGGGGTCTGCTTCCCGGGGTCGAAGAGGTAGGGCACCCGGGCCGCCCGGCAGGCCTCGACCGCCTTGAGCATGGAGTCCGGGTCGGTAGGGCTGATGACCACCAGGTCCTCCGGACCGAGCCCCCGGCCGCCCAGCTCCAGCCGGTGCCCGTGCGAGAGCGCCCCGGCGTAGAAGGCGACGATCTGGTTGGCGTCCAGGTCGGTGTTGATGAAGCAGGAGGCGGTGAACTCACCCGGGATCACCGTCACCCCCGAGGTATCCACGCCGGCCTGGTCGAGCGCCGCCCGGTACTCGGGGAAGTCCTCCCCGGCGGTGGCGATCAGCAGGGGGTTCGCGCCCAGAAGGGCCAGCGTCCAGGCGATGTTGCCCGCCACGCCTCCCCGGAGCCTCCGCATGTCGTCCACCAGGAAGCTCACCGTCAGCCGGTGCATCCGGTCGGAGAGGAAGTGGTCCCGGAACTTCCCGGGGAAGGTCATGAGGTAGTCGTAGGCCAGAGAGCCGGTGACGACGATGCGCATGTGCGACCCCAAAGCACGGAGGCGCGGGGATCGGCAAGGTCGTGTAATGTCGGCAGTCCAGGAGGCCGATGCGCTTCGCCGTCATCTCGGACATCCACTCCAACCTCGAGGCTCTGACCGAGGTGCTGCGCGCCGTCGAGGCCCAGAAGGTGGACCGGGTGGTGTCGCTGGGTGACATCGTCGGCTACGGGGCCTCTCCCAACGAGTGCTGCGACCTGGTCCGCAGCGTGGCCGAGGTCACCTTGCTCGGGAACCACGACGCCGCCGTGGCCGGCCGGATGGACTACTCCTTCTATTACGAGGGGGCCCGGCACGCCCTCGACTGGTCCGCGCAGGTCCTCACCGAGGAGAACCACGCCTGGCTCCGGAGCCTCCCCTACACCTACCGGGTGGGGGAGATCGGGTTCAGCCACGGCTCTCCGGTGGACCCCCGCGCCTACGAGTACGTCTTCGCGCTGGAGCAGGCCCGTGAGCTGGTGCCAGAGATGCAGGATCTGGCCGAGGTGACCTTCATCGGTCACAGTCACCTCTGCAAGGCATTCGCCCTGGGGAATGGCGAGGCGAACGATGTCGTGGCGCAGAAGTTCGCCTTCCGGCGCGGCTATCAGTACCTCATCTCGGTGGGGAGCGTGGGGCAGCCGCGCGACTACGACAACCGGGCCTGCTTCGTCGTCTGCGACACCACCGCCCGGACCGTGGAGTACATCCGTGTCGAGTACGACATCGAGGGCGCCGCCCGGCGCATCTTCGAGGCCGAGCTCGCTCCCAACTTCGGCCGACGCCTCTTCCTGGGGGTCTGACCCGTGACGAGCCGATTCCTCGCCCTCGTTCTGCTGCTGGTCCTGACCGGGTGCGCGCGCAAGGAGGCCTCGCCCGAGTTCACGCGCGCCTCCGAGCGCTTCAACAAGCTCTACGCCAAGGAGCTCGACGACGCCTACCTCGACCCCGGGATGAACGAGGTCGAGGCGCTGCTGCAGAAGGTGCCTGCGGACTCGCTCGATGCGCAGGCGGCGGCGCAGCTGCTGGCCCGCATCCGGGAGAACCGGACTCGCCTCGAGCAGGCGGCGAAGGAGCGGGAGACGGCGCTGGCCGCGGCCAGGACGGGGCCCACCTTCTCCGGACCCTCGGTGAGCGCGCCGCCCCTGGCGGGCCCGGCCTCCGCACGCCCCTCGCCACCGCTGGTCCAGGACGCCGGCCCCCCCTCGGCGCCCACCGCAGGCATGGCGATGCGCGACTTCAACCGGCTGTTCGGCGACTGCTTCGAGCAGGCCGGGCCGGTGGAGGTGAACGGGCGGGGCCCGCGCGACTCGTACACCCTGGTGGATTCCGACCGGTGCCGCCGCGCAATGCCGTCCCTGGCCAACTCGGTGGTCCTCGCCGACAGCGAGACGGTCATGGGCATCGTCAACAAGTCCGCGCTGAAGCGCACCCTGCCGGACGGCGGAGCACCCCCTGCGCCGCCCGACGCCGGGGGTTAGTGTCGCCAGCCGCGGCATGCAAGACGGCACCTTCCTCGCGCTGATGCGCCTCGTCCCCAAGTCCGCGCTCTCCCGGGCGGTGGGGACCCTCACCCGGTTTCCGGCCCCGGCCGGCGTCCACCAGGCGGCGATGCGAGCCTTCGCCCGGGCCTACCGGGTGGACATGGCCGAGGCCGAGACCGGCTTCGACGGCTACGACCGGTTCAGCGACTTCTTCAGCCGGGGGCTGCGTCCCGGGGCCCGCCCGGTGGATCTGGACCCGCAGGT
>Ga0081540_1002989_pt1 | contig 13552 bp, 14 predicted proteins | sample TabmetS2T1R1_FD_71024 | JGI IMG/M metagenome (GOLD analysis project Ga0081540, IMG submission 71024) | Tabebuia heterophylla rhizosphere microbial communities from the University of Puerto Rico - S2T1R1 | ecosystem: Host-associated > Plants > Roots > Rhizosphere ... | reverse complement strand
CGCGAGCTCGTCTCCGCGCCGCGTGTGCTCCTTCTCGTCGTCGAGCAGCTCGAGCCTCGCCACGAGCCACTCCTCCCGGGTTCCCGTCCTGTGCTCGGTCATCTGGCTCCCCTCGTTCTTCGTCGGCCCCGGAACCGTGCCAGTTCGAGGGCGTTCTACGTCGGAGCCAGCTCGGGCTCCGGGACCCGGCCCCCTTCGCCCCTGCTCCGGTCGTAGAGCTTCCCGAGCTCGGCGACGGCCAGAAAGACGATCGGGCCGATCAGGCAGACGCCCCACTGTGAGGACGTCAGTGCCACGGTGTCGAAGATCCGCTGGAGCGGGCCAAGCGCCGTGACGAGGAACGTGAGCACGAGCGCGGCGCCGATCAGCTGGACGAAGCGGCGGTTCTCGATCGTGTAGCGCTTGAAGATCGTCTCCGTCGGCTCGCGCGTCTCGAGCGCGCCCACGATGTGCATCAGCGAGAGCGTCGTCAGGCCCATCGTCGTCGCCGTCACGAGGTCGTAACGGTGCTCGCCGAACGAGACGATGCTCACCGCCAGCACGGCCATGACCACGCTGGCGCCGCCGAGCCGGATCGCGAGCTCCCGGTCGACGATCGGCGCGCTCGCGTCCCGCGGCCTCCTCTTCATGAGCCCGGGCACCGGTGCGTCGAAGCCGAGCCCGATCGCGAGCAGCACGTCGACCGCGAAGTTGATCCAGAGGATCTGGAGCGGCGTGAGCGGCGTCCCGCCGGCGACGTTGAAGATCCCGGCGAGGAGGAACGTGAGGATGAACCCGCCCAGCATGATCAGCTGGACGCGGATGTACTTCATGAGGTTGTCGTAGATGCCGCGGCCGCCCTCGACCGCGCTGACGATCGTGGCGAAGTTGTCGTCGGTCAGGATCATGTCGCCCGCTTCCTTCGTCACCTCGGTGCCGGTGATCCCCATCGCGACGCCGATGTCGGCGCGCTTGAGCGCAGGTGCGTCGTTGACGCCGTCGCCGGTCATCGCGACGACGTGGCCCTTCTTCTTGAGCGTCGAGACGAGGCGCACCTTGTCCTCCGGCGCGACGCGGGCGACGACGCCGATCTCCTCGACCCGCGCCTCGAGCTCCTCGTCGCTGAGCGCGGCGAACTCCGTCCCCGAGAGCGCGAGCCCCTCGATCCCGAGCTGCTCCGCGATCGCAGCGGCGGTCGTCACGTGGTCGCCCGTGATCATCCGCGCGCGGATGCCCGCCTCCTTGCACTCCGCGATCGCCTCTTTCGCCTCCTTCCGCGCCGGGTCGACGATTGCGACGAGCGCGAGCAGCGTCAGGCCCTGGACGTCGTCGACGTGCTCTGCGCCGCGGTCGAAGGAGGAGGCGTCGAAGTCCTTCGAGGCGACTGCCAGCACGCGGAGCCCCTCTCCTGCGAGCCGATCGTTCTCGGCCATGACCCGCTCGCGGTGCTCGTCGATCGGGATGCTCGACCCGTCGACGTCACGCGCCTCGGTCGAGCGCGCGAGCAGGACGTCCGGCGCGCCTTTCACGTAGCAGCGGACGACCTTCTTGCCGTCCTCCTCGACCTCGTGGAAGGTGGCCATGAACTTGTACTCGGAGTCGAACGGGACCTCTGCGATGCGCGGATGGAGGCGGCGCGTCTCGTCCACGTCGAGCCCGCCCTTCGCAGCGAGGACGACGAGGGCGGCCTCGGTCGGGTCGCCGACGATCTCGCCGTCGTGCACGGCCGCGTCGTTCGCCAGCGCCATCGGCACGAGGAACGGCTCGAGCGCCGTGTCCGACTCGCCCCAGGTGCGGAGGATCCTCCCGGCCGTCGAGTAGCCCTCGCCGTCGATCGAGTAGCGGCGGCCGGCGACCACGAGCTGGCGCGCGGTCATCTGGTTCAGCGTCAACGTGCCGGTCTTGTCCGAGCAGATCGCCGACGTCGAGCCGAGCGTCTCGACCGAGCGCAGACGCTTCACGATCGCGCCCTTGGCCGCCAGCGCCTGCGTCCCCAGCGAGAGCACGGTCGTCACGACGGCCGGCAGCCCGGTCGGGATGGCTGCGATCGCGAGGCTGATCCCGACGAGGAAGAGGTCGTCGAAGCTCTCGCCGCGGATCAGCCCGATGATCACGATCAGGACCAGCGCCGTCGCCGCCATGATCGTCAGCAGCACGGTCAGCTGGTCGAGCTGCCGCGTGAGCGGCGTCTTCTCGTCCTGGACCTGGCTCAGCATCCCGGAGATGTGACCGACCTCGGTCGACATCCCGGTCGCCGTCACGACCAGCTCGCCCCGGCCGCGTGTCACGGTCGAGTTCATGAACGCCATGTCGACGCGGTCGCCGAGCGGAACGTCGTCGCCGGGCACCGGTTCGACCGACTTCAGCACCGGCAGGCTCTCGCCGGTCAGCGCGGCCTCCTCGATCTCGAGCGTCGCCGCCACGAGCAGCCGCCCGTCCGCCGGGATCTTGTCGCCGGCCTCGAACGAGATGATGTCTCCGGGGACGAGCTCCTCGGAAGGAACGTCCGCCAGTGCCCCGTCCCGGCGCACGTGCGCCTTGATGATCAGCATCTTCTGGAGCGCCGCGATGCTCTCCGCCGCCTTGCCCTCCTGGTTGAGCCCGAGGATCGCGTTGAGGACGGTGATGCCGAAGATGGCGAGGCCGGTCGCGAACTCCTGGAGCGCGACGATGCTGACGATCGCGGCCCCGACGAGGACGTACTGCATCAGGTCCTCGTACTGGCGCAGGAACGCGTGCCAGCCCGGCTCTTTCGGCGCCTCGGCGAGCTTGTTCGGGCCGTACTCGGCGCGGCGGCGCTCGACCTCGGCGGAGTCGAGGCCGGTCGCCGGGTCGACTACGAGCTGCTCGCAGACGTCGTCAGCCGCAAGGGCGTGCCACGAAACCGTGTCGGTCGCCGCTTTCCGTGCCGCCGTCGCCGCCATCGTCCGAACCGTACCCCGAGCGAGGAGTCAGGCTCAGGCGGCTGCGATGCGCTTGTGCAGGCCCCTGAGCTTGAACGCGAGGAAGAGCTCGGTGATTCCGCGGGACAGCGCGATGATCCCGACGTAGGCGACGAGCAGGATCACCTTGTTCCTGAACGAGCCGGCGACCCAGAAGGCGAGCAGGATCTCGATGATGCCGACGATCAGCTGCAGCCACCAGAGATCGAACTCGTCCTTCGTGATGAAGGAGACGGTGACGTCGAAGATCCCCTTGATCAGCAGGAAGAGCCCGATCAGCGCGGCGATCGTGGAGAACGCGTTGTGCGGGTGCGCGAACGCCCACACCGCGGCGATGATGAACAGGACGCCGAGGATCCCGTGGACGATCTTCCAGCCCGACGTGGAGACGGAGATCTGGAAGAACTCGTTGATCCCCGCGAACAGGGCGACGAACCCGAACAGCCACGAGACCGCGTACACCGTCGTGTAGTTCCACTGGAAAACGATGATCGCGAAGACGAGCCACGCGATCCCGGTCAGCAGGAAGATCCACCAGCGCCCGGTGGCTTCTTCGAGGACTTCTCGTTCTTCGAACAGCATGGCGCCTCCTTTCGTAGGGCTGACCCGGATTCCTTCAACCCCCGAGCCACGATTTCGCCTCGTCGACGTGGCCCGGCTCGAACACGCGGATCTCACCCGGAATCACCCAGCTGAACGCGGCGATCCCGTGGCGGATCCAGTCCTTGTCGGTCACGACGGCGAGCCGCTCCCAGGACGAGCGGTACTTGAGCCCAACCGACCCTGCTGCCTTCATGTCCTCCCACAGGGCGCCGACGTCGAGCCCGTCGAAGTCGTCGGCGGTTTCGACGAGAAAGCTCACCGCCTCTCCGTGCTCGAGCCTCTCGCGCACGGGGTCGAGAATCTGGAAGTACTCGTCGCGGGTGATCCTGCCCGAGAGCCGGAACCCGAGCGTGCCCGCCGGCATTCCATCCAGTGCCTCGACCACGCCGGGAATCTAACGACTAGGCCGCGAGGACGTCGGGCGTCGACACGAACCGTCCCGCCGCGAACAGGACCGGGGTCGCGGTCAGCCGCATCGAGCGCGCCGCCAGCGGAAGCGCGAGCTCGTGCAGCGCGCTCCAGGGCAGGCCGTACTCGCGGCGCAGCCGTTCCGGGAGGAGACCCGCGGTCGCGAGCCGGTGCGCGGGGACGAGCACGCGCATCGGTGCCGGAAGCCGAGCCTCGACGATCACCTCCGCAACGGCACGGGCGGGCGAGGTGACCGTGATCGTGTCGCCGGCGATCTGCGCCGCGAAGTACTCGCGGAACTCCGGCAGCGAGCGCGGCAGGACGTGCTCCGGGACCCCGAAGAGCCGCGCGACGACCGCCATCTCGCGGTAATACCGCTCCTGCTCGCCGGGCGCGAGCCGCCGGACGAACCGCTGGTAGGCTGCGAGCGAGCTCTCGACGAGCGTGGCGTGCACCCAGAGCTGGAGATCAGGGTCGGAGGCCGAGTAGCGCGTGCCGGGCGGGAAGCGCCCGAGCCGGGACTTCGTCTCTCCACGAACGTACTCGTGCACGGCCTGCACCGCCTGGCCGGCGCGATCGGCCTCCTGCTTCGAGCCGTACGTGATCAGGTAGAGAGCCCCGAGCGTGCGGATGAGCCGGCGCCAGAGGTCGCTGCGAAAGTCGGAGTGCTGGACGACGCCGGCCGCGACGAGCGGGTGCGCGACCTGGAGCAACACGGCGGGCCCGCCTCCGAGGAACGGGGTCAACGGCGTGTTGCCGATGCGCCGGATCGGGCTCTCGGGGGCGAAGTAGCCGTCCAGGCTCGCGAGCCGCTCGGCGTGCGTGCGCGCGACGGGCATCCACGACACAGTGCCCGAGAGCGACGTCCCCGGGCGGCTAGAACCGACGTGGCTCGGTGAGAGAAGATCTCTTCGTGAGCACCGATCGCCGGTTCCTCGGCCTCGAGCACCAGGTGGCGCTGATCCTCGCCGAGCTCTCCACGCTTGCCGAGGCGTACCCGAAGGTGCTCGAGAGCGTCGGCAACGCGCTCGGCTGGGACTTCGGCGCCGTCTGGGAGGAGTCCCTCGACCCGGCCGGCTTCGTCCGCTGTGCGGCGACGTGGTGCGTGGACCCGACTCGGCTCGCAGAGTTCGCGCGCGTGAGCATGGAGACGGCGCTCCCGCCGGGCGCCGGGCTCCCGGGCCGCGTGTGGTCGAGCGGCGCTCCAGCGTGGATCACGGACGTCCAGTCGGACCCGAACTTCCCGCGGGCCGACGCGGCGGTCACGGCCGGCCTGCACGCGGCGTTCTGCTTCCCGATCCGCACCGCGCGAGGCGTCGTCGGCGCGGTTGAGTTCATGACGAACGACCTACAGGAGCCGGACGGCGAGCTGCTCGCGACGACCGAGAGCCTTGGCAGCCAGATCGGGCAGTTCGCGGAGCGAAGCCGAGCCGAGGCCGCGATGCGCGAGCGCGAGGCGCGACACGGGGCGATCCTCGAGTCGGCTCTCGACTGCATCATCACGATCGACCACAAGGGACGCGTCCTCGAGTTCAACTCGGCCGCGGAGCACACGTTCGGCTACAAGGCCGACGAGATCGTCAGCCGCGAGATGGTCGAGATGATCGTCCCGCCGAGCCTCCGCGCCCTGCACCGCGCCGGCTTCGCGCGCTACCTCGAGACGGGCGACCCGCGGATCCTCGGCCACCGGCTCGAGATCACCGCGATGCGCGCCGACGGGAGCGAGTTCCCCCTCGAGCTCACGATCACGCGGATCCCGCTGCCCGGCCCGCCCGCCTTCACGGGCTTCGTCCGCGACATCACGGAGCGGAAGGAGGCCGAGCGCGAGCTCCGCGCCTCGCGCGTCCGTTTGCTCGGCGCGCAGAACGAGGAGCGGCGCCGGCTGGAGCGGAACCTCCACGACGGAGCCCAGCAGCGCCTGGTCTCGCTCGCGCTCAGGCTGCGCTCGCCCGCGACGTCTCCGGGCAGGACGAGCAGACCGTCGAGCTGCTCGAACGCGCGCAGGAGGAGCTCCAGCTCGCGCTGAACGAGCTCCGCGAGCTGGCCCGCGGGATCCACCCGGCAGTCCTCACCGAGCGGGGGCTCGCTCCGGCGCTCGAAGGCGTCGCAGCCAGGTCGACGGTTCCCGTCGAGCTCGCCGTCCTGCCGGAAGAACGGCTGCCGGAGCCGATCGAGGCGGCCGTCTACTACGTCGTCTGCGAGGCGCTCGTCAACGTCGCCAAGCATGCGAACGCGAGCGCCGCGCGCATCTCGGTCGCCCAGGACGACGGCCAGATCGTCGTCGAGGTCAGCGACGACGGCGAGGGCGGCGCCGATGCCGCGCGCGGCTCGGGGCTTCGCGGCCTGGCCGACCGGGTCGAGGCACTCGACGGCCGGCTCGTGCTCCTGAACGAGGCCTCGGGCACGACGCTCCGCGCCGCGATTCCGCTCCCGTAGACCGCTCCGAGGTTCGGGCAGCCGCACCCCGAGACACGAGGTGGCCGCATTTCCGCGGGCCTCGCCGGGTGCGACCTTCCGTGGGCCGATTCCACGAAAGGGACGACATGAGCCTCGATCTCAATACACTCGAAACGAGCTTCGACCTGATCGCGCCGCGCGGCGAGGAGCTCGTTGACGTCTTCTACACGCGGCTGTTCGAGACGGCTCCGGCGGTGCAACCGCTCTTCGCGCGCACCGACCTGAAGAAGCAGAAAGGCGATGCTCCTCGCGACGCTCGTCCTGCTTCGGAAGTCGCTGCGCGACCTCGAGTCGATCGCGCCCAAGCTCCGCCAGCTCGGCGCTCGGCACGTCGCCTATGGGGCGCAGCCCGAGCACTACCCGGTCGTCGCCGAGGTGATGCTCGCGTCGATGGCGGAGATCGCCGGGGACGCCGTCACGACCGCCAAGGTCAAGGACGGCTCCCTCAAGCCCGCGGACTTCGGCACAGGCCAGCTTCCGGCCGGCCCGCAGGGCCTCCAGGGCCCGAGAGGCGATACGGGTGCCCGCGGCGCGCAGGGCGACATCGGCCCGAGCAACGGATACATCCACCCGTACTCCGCCGTCCCGGTCGCGATCGACAGCGCGCAGGGAGCCGTCGTCGCGTCCATCAACCTGCCGGCGGGCAAGTACCTCGTCTTCGCGAGGACCGGCGTCGGAACGAACGCCGCCACCGGCGTGGCCGTGCAGTGCACGCTCACCGCGCCCAACGCCTACGACTACAGCGTGTTCGACCTCCGCACCGGTTCGATCGCGGAGAGCACGACGACGCTCAACATCGCCACGACCCTCAACTCGCCTGGTCAGGCTCAGCTCTGGTGCCGCGGCATGGCCATGAGCACCTGGGCGAAGGACTACTCGATGTCCGCGATCAAGGTCGGCCAGTTGACCGCGTCGTAGGCCGCGAAAACCTGAATGCGGAGGGCGCCAGAGTGCGCCTTTCCGCGTTGCAAAGAGTGTGGTTATCCGTACGGCGGATCGGGGAAGCCTCTGCGACGATCCAATCGTGGCCACCATTGTCATCGTCGACGACGACCCTCGCTTTCGCGGCATCGCGCGTAGGCTGCTCGAAGCCGAGGGCTTCGAGGTGATCGGCGAGGCGTCCGACGGGCGCGAGGCGCTCGCGGTCACGCGCGAGCTTGAGCCCGAGATCGTGCTCCTCGACGTCCAGCTGCCGGACATCGACGGGATCGAGGTCGCGACGCAGCTTTCCGCCGGCGGCGATGCGCCCGCGATCGTCCTCACGTCGACGCGCGACGAGTCCGACTTCGGCCCGCAGGTCGAGCAGAGCGGTGCGCGCGGATTCGTGCCGAAGGGCGAGATTTCCGCGGAGCGGATCACTAGCCTCTGCGAATGACCGAAGAGCGCAAGCTGCGCGTCGTGATCGCGGAGGACTCGGTCCTGCTGCGCGAGGGCGTGGCGCGGATCCTGGAGGGCGCCGGGTTCGAGGTCGTCGGCCAGTCGTCGACCGCGGACGACCTGATGCTCAAGGTGCGGAGCTACAGCCCGGACGTCGCGATCGTCGACATCCGCATGCCCCCGACCCACACGGACGAGGGGCTGACCGCGGCCAAGGCGATCCGCTCGCTGCATGAGGACGTCGGTGTGCTCGTCCTCTCGCAGTACGTCGAGCCCGAGTACGCGATGGAGCTGCTCGCGGACGACGCGGAAGGAGTCGGCTACCTGCTCAAAGACCGGGTGGCGGACGTCGGCGAGTTCGCGGGCGCGGTGCGGCGCGTCGCGGACGGCGGCTCGGCGCTCGACCCGGAGATCGTCAGCCAGCTGGTGGGCCGGCGGCGCAGCGACGATCCCGTCGAGACGCTCACGCCGCGCGAGCGCGAGGTGCTCGAGCTGATGGCCGAAGGGCGCTCGAACCAGGCGATCGCGCAGCGCCTCGTCATCACCGAGCGTGCTGTAGAGAAGCACGTGACGAGCATCTTCGGCAAGCTCGACCTGCCCGCGGCGCGGGAGGATCACCGCCGCGTCCTCGCCGTCCTCGCGTTCCTCCGTGCGTAGGTCGGGCAAGATCTGCCCATGAGGACGACGGAGCTCGGCTCGACCGGAATGGAGATCACGCGCGTCGGCTTCGGCGCGTGGGCGGTCGGCGGCGGCGGCTTCGAGTGGAGCTGGGGCGCGCAGGAGGACGAGGAGTCGATCGCAGCCATCCAGCACGCGCTTGCGTTGGGCGTGAACTGGATCGACACCGCAGCCCAATACGGCTTCGGGCACTCCGAGGAGGTCGTGGGGCGCGCGATCGCGGGCCTCGACGAGCGGCCGTTCGTCTTCACGAAGGGCGGGCAGCCCCCGGGGCCGGGAGGCGCGACGCTGCACGACCTGACCCGCGACGGGCTCAGGAGCGAGCTCGAGGCGAGCCTGACGCGGCTCGGGCTCGACGCGGTCGACCTCTACCAGATCCACTGGCCGATCCCGGACGAGCAGATCGAGGAGGGCTGGGCGGCGCTCGTCGAGCTGCGCGACGAGGGGCTCACCCGCCACATCGGCGTCTCCAACTTCTCCGTCGAGCAGCTGCGCCGGTCCCAGGAGATCGCGCCGGTCGAGACGCTGCAGCCGCCGTACTCGCTGATCGCGCGCGAGGCCGAGGACGAGATCCTGCCCTTCGCCGAGCGCGAAGGGATCGGCGTGATCGTCTACTCCCCGATGGGGTCGGGGATGCTCACGGGAGCGATGAGCCGGGAGCGAATCGAGGGCTTCCCGCAGGACGACTGGCGCCGGCGCGCCCCGCCCTTCCGCGAGCCGGAGCTGTCCGAGAACCTGGCCCTGGCGGACCGGCTCCGTGCCGTCGGCGAGCGGCACGGGGCGACCGCCGGCGCGGTCGCGGTCGCGTGGACGCTCCGCAATCCCGCCGTGGACGCGGCGATCGTCGGCTTCCGACGGCCCGACCAGGTCGACCCGATCGCCTCCGCGGCGGACCTCGAGTTGGACGACGCGGACGTCGCCACCATCGCGGGCTCAGCGTGACAGCACGGCCCTAACCAGGTCCGGGTGGGTGACCGGCCAGATGTGCCCGTCACCCGCGTCCACCTCGCCGTACTCGGCGCCGATCAAGGTGGCGAGCTCGCGGCAGTGCGAGGTCGGGGTCATCGAGTCGGTCGTGCAGCCGACGACGGTGCACGGAACGGGATTCGGGCGGACTCGCTCGAGCTCGGGCCGAAGGTCGAGCTGGTGGACGAACCGCCCGAGCCGCAACGCGCTCCTGGGCGCGACTCCCACCCGCACGATCGACCGCCCCACCTGACGCAACGGGAAGCGGCCGGTCACGACCTGGCGCACCCATGTGACCAGGCTCGACGGGATCGGCTTCGCGAGCGGGAGGCCCGCGGGCGAGAGGAGGGTCAACCGCTCGACGAGGTCGGGCCGGTCGAGCGCGGCGAGCAGCGCGAGGGTAGCGCCCATTGAGTGACCGGCGAGCCTGACGGGCCCGCGACCGGCGATCTCGTCCACGAGCCAGGCCCGGTACGCAGGCAGTTCCCCGCGCGTCTTCCTGAAGGACGGCAGCTCGAGCGCGTGCCAGCCCTTCGGCAGCCCCGGAACGTAGAGGCGGGCCGGCGCGGCCCAGCCGGGCACGAAGAGGCCACCTTGACAAGTTGACCTTGATTTAGTCAAATGCCTAAGTCATTCGTCTAAGTCATGGCAGGGAGGCTCACATGGCCCACAACGGCTCCACGCTCCACCGAACACCGCAAGAGGCGATGCAGGCGCCGCAGGAGGAGTTCCTCTATCTCGCCTGTCTGCACGAAGGCACTGAGGTTGATGCGCCGGACTTCCTGAGTGTCGTCGACGCCGAGGACGGCCGGATCGTCCATGAGCTGCCCATGCCGAACGTGGGCGACGAGCTCCACCACTTCGGCTGGAACCGCTGCTCGTCGGCGTGCCACGGCCCGGACCGGTCGCACCTGATCATCCCCGGCTTCCGCTCGTCGCGGATCCACTTCGTCAACGTCGCCGACGACCCGCGCCGGCCGACGATCGAGCATGTGATCGAGCCGGAGGAGGTAATCGCGAAGACCGGCTACACCCGACCGCACACCGTCCACTGCATGCCGGGCGACAACGTCGTCATCTCGATGCTCGGCGACGCCGACGGAAACGGTGCAGGCGGGTTCGCCGTGCTCGACGCCAAGACGTTCGAGCTCAAAGGCCGCTGGGAGAACGGCGGCGATACGCCCAGCTTCAACTACGACTTCTGGTACCAGCCGCGGAAGAACGCTCTTGTCTCGAGCGAGTTTGGCGAGCCCAACGCTTACGAACCGGGATTCGACCTCGACGACGTCTCCGCGGGACGCTACGGCAGCAAGCTCCACTTCTGGAATCTCGCCGAGCGGACGCTCGAGCAAACGATCGATCTGGGCGAGAACGGGCTCGTCCCGCTCGAGGCCCGCTGGCTCCACGACCCCGGTGCGGACGAGGGTTTCGTCGGCGCCGCCCTGTCGAGCACGATGTGGCACTTCCACCGCAACGGCGACTGGAAGGCCGACCAGGTGATCGCTGTCGAGAGCGTGCCGCTCCAGGGCTGGCCGTTCCCTGTCCCCGGGCTGATCACGGACCTGCTCATCTCGATGGACGACCGATTCCTGTACATGGCGAACTGGCTGCACGGCGACGTCCGCCAGTACGACGTCTCCGACCCCACCGACCCGAAGCTGACCGGCCAGATCTGGCTCGGCGGCGTGATCGGCATGCCGAGCGACTCGCGACGCGACCTGAACGGCGGGCCGAACATGATCCAGTTGTCCTTCGACGGTCGCCGTCTCTACGTCACCAACTCGCTCTACTCGACGTGGGACAACCAGTTCTACCCGCAGATGCGCTCGTGGCTCGTGCGCGTGAACTGCGATCCGAACGGCGGGATGGAACTCGATGAAGACTTCTTCGTCGACTTCCACGACCGGCCCGCCGGCCCGGCGCGCACGCACGAGGTGCGCTTGCAGGGCGGCGATTGTACGACGGAGATCTTCCAGTGATACTCGGGCACGTCAATGGAGTTCCCGTCGAAGAGACCATGCTGCAGCTGGCCTCAGCCGGCGTGATGACTGTCGCGACGCTCGGGGTCGCGGCGGAGGTGACCTTCCGCCGCCTGCGGGCGCGCCTCAGGCGGAAGTAGTGGCAGCACCGACGAAGACAAGCAGCCGTTCGGCCGCCGAGGAGGCACTTCTCGACGCCGCCGAGCGCCTGCTCGTCGACGTCGGCTACGCGGGCATCACGACGCGCAGGCTCGCCGAGGAGGCCGGCGTCAACCACGGGCTCGTCCACTACTACTTCGGCTCGAACGAGAACCTGCTCGTCCACGCGCTCGAGCGGTTCACCGGGGGCCTCATCTCCCGCCAGCGAGAGCTGTACGCGGCCGACGTGCCGTTCGTCGAGAAGTGGCGGACGGCGATGCGCTACCTCGTCAGCGAGGACGTGACGTACGAGAAGGTCTGGCTCGAGCTGCAAGCGGTCGCGTGGAACAACCCGGACCTGCGCGAGCGCCTCGTCCGCGTCAACGCCGAGTGGCGCGCCGTTCTCACCGAGGCGTTCGCGGAGCCCCACCGCGAGCTCGGGATCGACATGCCCCTCGACGCGCTCGTCTCGCTCGTGATGACCTTCAATATCGGGATCATGGTCGAGCGCCTCGGTGGAATCGAGACCGGCCACCAAGCGCTTCTCGAATGGATCGACGGATGGCTGTCGAGCTGACGACACCCGAGCAGACGCGGGCCCGCTACCCGGACGACTCCGGCTACGTCGAGCGCGACGGCGTCCGCGTCTTCTACGAGGTCTACGGGAGCGGCGACCCGAACGTGCTGCTCCTGCCGACGTGGTCGCTCATCCATTCGCGCCAGTGGAAGATGCAGATTCCGTACCTCGCGCGGCACTTCCGTGTGATCACGTTCGACCCCCGCGGCAACGGCCGCTCGGACCGCCCGCAGGAGGCGGCCGCGTACGACGAGCGGGAGTTCGCCGCCGACGCACTCGCGGTCCTGGACGAGACCGAGACGGAGCGTGCCGCGATCGTCGGCTTCTCGCTCGGTGGACAACGCGGCCTGCTGCTGGCCGCAGAGCACCCGGAACGAGTCGAGGGAGCGGTTTTCATCGGCCCGTCCTTCGTCGGTGGCGGCGAGCCATCGGCCGAACGGAGTGTCTACGACTTCGAGACGCGATACGACACCGAAGAAGGCTGGGCGAAGCACAATCGCCATTACTGGCTGCGCGACTACGCCGGCTGGGTCGAGTTCTTCGTCTCGAAGATGTTCCCGGAGCCGCATTCGACCAAGCCGATCGAGGATGCAGTCGGCTGGGGGCTGGAGACCGACGCAGAGACGATGATCGCCACCCAGGTTGCGCCGAGCCTGACGCCGGAAGAGTCGCGGGAGCTCTGTCGGCGCATTCGCTGTCGAGTGCTCGTCATACAAGGCGAGAAGGACGTGCACATCTCCCTCTCGCGCGGCGCCGCCTTCGCGGAGCAGACCGGCGGAGAGCTCGTCGTGCTGGACGGCTCAGGACACGCGCCACACATCCGCGACCCCGTGAAGGTGAATCTGCTCATCCGCGAGTTCCTGAAGTCCCTCCCATGATCGTCGCCTCCCCGACTCGTGAGCAGACCCGCGCGCGCTACCCGGACGAGGAGGGGTTCGTGGAGCGCAACGGCGTCCGCATCTTCTGGGAGCGCTACGGCGAGGGCGAACCGACGATCCTCTTCCCGCCGACCTGGGAGCTCGTCCATTCCCGCTGCTGGAAGATGCAGATCCCCTACTTCGCGCGCCACGGACGCGTCGTGACCTTCGATCCACCAGGAAACGGACGCTCCGACCGGCCCCGGGACCCAGCCGCGTACGAGCGAAGCGCGGTGGCCGAGTACGCCGTGGCGGTGCTCGACGCCGCAGAAGTCGAGCGGGCGGTGGTCGTCTCCTGGTGCGACATGGGCGAGTCGCTGATCCTCGCCGCCGAATACCCCGAGCGGGTCAGCGGCGTCGCCTTTATCGCGCCGTCGCTCCCGACACGGGAGCGCGAGGTCCCCGAGTTTCCCTTCGACGAGCTGCTGGACACGGACGAGGGCTGGGCCAAGGAGAACCGCCACTACTGGCTGCGCGACTGGCCTGGTTACGTCGAGTTCTTCATCTCGGAGATGTTCACGGAGCCGCACT
>Ga0081540_1002988_pt1 | contig 13554 bp, 14 predicted proteins | sample TabmetS2T1R1_FD_71024 | JGI IMG/M metagenome (GOLD analysis project Ga0081540, IMG submission 71024) | Tabebuia heterophylla rhizosphere microbial communities from the University of Puerto Rico - S2T1R1 | ecosystem: Host-associated > Plants > Roots > Rhizosphere ... | reverse complement strand
CCGTCGTCGGCTGCGGCCAGCCGATCGAGAAGCCGAAAGTCTCCGAACAGCTCGATTATGAAGGCGAGCTGGTGATCGTGATCGGCAAGGAAGGAAGGCACATCCCGCGCGAACGCGCATGGGAGCACATATTCGGCATGACGCTGTGCAACGAAGGCAGTGTTCGCGACTGGCTGCACCACGGCAAGTTCAACGTCACCCAGGGCAAGAATTTCGACCGCTCGGGCAGCATCGGCCCGTGGATCGTCACCTCGGACGAATGCGATCCGCGCGGGCCGCATGACATCATCACCCGCGTCAACGGCGAGGTGCGCCAGAGCGATTCCACCGAACGGCTGATGTTCCCGTTCGATTACCTGATCGCATATCTCTCTACCTTCGCCACGCTGAAGCGCGGCGACATGATCGCGACCGGCACCCCAACCGGCGCCGGCGCCCGCTTCACGCCACCGCGCTGGCTCAAGGTCGGCGATGTCGTCGAAGTGGAGTCCGGCAAGATCGGCATCCTTCGCAACACCGTGGCAGCGGAGCAATAGCCGATGCTCGATCAACAGACCGTCGAACGGCTGGCGCAGCGCCTCGATGAGGCCGAGCGCAGCAAGTCGCTGATCCCGGCGTTCACCCGCGAATATCCGGAACTTACGATCGAGGACGCCTACGCCATTCAGCGCGCCTGGACCAGGCTGCAGCTCTCGCGCGGCCGCATCGTCAAGGGCCACAAGATCGGCTTGACGTCGAAGGCCATGCAGAACGCCGTCGGCATTTCGGAGCCGGACTACGGCGTGCTGTTCGCCGACATGTTCTATCCCGACGCCTCGCCGATCCCGTTCGACCGCTTCCGCGCGCCCCGCATCGAGGTCGAACTGGCCTTCGTGCTGAAGACGCCGCTTAAAGGTCCTGATTGCACGCTGTTCGACGTGCTCAACGCCACCGACTACGTCACGCCGGCGCTCGAAATCCTGGAAACGCGGATGCATCGCGTCGATCCCGAGACCAAGGCGCCGCGCAAGGTGATGGATACGATCTCGGACAATGCCGCGAACGCTGCGCTGGTCGTCGGCGGCCGGCCGATTCGCCCGCTCGATGCCGACCTGCGCTGGATCGGAGCGCTTCTGTTCCGCAACGGCCAGATCGAGGAGACCGGCATCGCTGCCGGCGTTCTCAACCATCCCGCCAACGGCGTGGCCTGGCTAGCCGACCGGCTGGCCGCGCAGGGCGAATATCTCGAAGCCGGCGAAGTGGTGCTGGCCGGATCGTTCACGCGCCCGGTCGAGATCACGAGGGGCGACACGTTTCATGCCGATTACGGCCGGTTCGGATCGGTGTCCTGCCAGTTCGTCTGAACAATAAGCGTCCGCGGAGTAAAAGATGACAAAGCGCAAGAGCATTCATATCGGCGAGTTCAAGCACGCCAATCCCATTCCCAACGCCTGCCGTATCGGCAACCTCCTGATGTCAGGCGTCATCCTGGGACGCGACCCCGCAACCGGCGCGATGCCCGAGCGGATCGAGGACCAGTGCGCCAACATGTTCGCGCATATGAAGGCTATTGTCGAAGCCGGCGGCGGCACGACCGACGACATCATCAAGATGACGGTGTGGCTGCAGGACCGCAAGCAGCGCGCGCCTGTCAATGTCGAGTGGCTGAAGATGTTTCCCGACGAGCATGCCCGCCCTGCCCGCCATGCGCTGCAGATGGACATGGAGAGTGGTGCGCTCGTGCAATGCGATTTCACCGCCGTGATCGGCTGACCGCGATCAGACAAGGAACCCGAGATGCCGACCTATCTTCCGTTCGACCCGAACCCGCGCCGTCCCTCGAAACTGCCGCCGCCGAAGAGCATCGACAGCCAGTTTCACGTGCTGGGCCCGCTGGAGAAATATCCGGTGCGGCCCGGCGCCGCCTACCAGATGCCGACTGCGACCTGGGAAGCGGCGCTGCGCGTCCACAAGGCGCTCGGCATCGAGCGCGGCATCATCGTGCAGACCACGACCTATGGCGCCGATCATTCGGTGGTGCTCGACGCCCTCGCCGCGATGGGGCCGAACTACCGCGGCTGCGCCAACGCGCTGGTATTTGCCGAGGCCGATGACGCCTATCTCGCCAGGCTGCACGATGCCGGCGTGCGTGGCGCTCGCTTCAGCTTCCGGCAGGAGCTCGGCGCCGTGCTCTCGGACAAGGATTTCGAGCGCGCCATCGCCCGGATTCGCGAACTCGGTTGGTACGCAAAAATCCAGCCGGAGAAGGACGGCATCGTCTCCAGCGTCGCCAAGTATGAAAACCTCGACGTGCCGGTCCTGATCGACCACATGGCGCGCCCGGACCCGGTTCGCGGCGACGACGATCCGAACCTGCGCAAGATGCTGGAGCTTTTGTCGAAGGGCAATTTCTGGGTGATGCTGTCGCTCGGGGAAAAGACCTCGAAGAAGGGCCCGCCATGGGACGACGTGATTCCGATCGCGCGCACCTATATCGAGGCGGCGCCCGACCGCTGCGTCTGGGCCAGCGACTGGCCGCACCCGGTTTCGGTGGTGCAGCCGCCCAACGATGCCGACCTGCTCGAACTGCTCTATAGCTACGTGGCCGACGAGGCCGAGCTGAGGAGAATCCTCGTGACGAATCCGGCCGAACTGTTCGGCTTCAAGGATTAGTGGGCAGCACCATAGGTGCGCAGTCAGATACGAGCAGCCAGATACGAGAAGGCTTCCACTCTCCGCGCTATTGCGTAGCAATTTCTCCGGCGATCACCGGTCCGAACAGCTCGCCATGTTCACCATTGAATCGTGACATCTGCATCTGCTCGACCGGGAAATAGTCGGTCGGGCTTGTGTTGATCTTGATGCCCGGCAGCAACAGCCCAAGCTCGAAATCCCTGAGATTGGCGGCCTGTTTCATGATGTTCTCGCGGGTGAGTTCGTCGCCGCATTGCTTGAGCACCTGAACCAACGTTTGCGCTGTCAGGTAGCCATAGACACTGAACGTGCTCGTCTTGTCTCCCTCGGGAAAATACTTGTCCATGAATGAAGCCCACTCCTTGATCGCGGGATCGTCCTTCCAGGTTGGATCGGTGGGGTCCTTGAGATAGTTGGTCGACAGAATGCCCTTTGCGTTCTCAAGGCCGGCCGGCTTGAGCACGGAGCCCACCGAGTTCGAGATGCTGGCGAGAATCTGAACTGGCCTCCAGCCGATCTCAGCCGCCTTCCTGATCGCCTGTGCGGCGAACTTCGGGGAGCTCTCATTGAAGAAAATGTCGGCGCCCGAGGTTTTGAGCGTAACAACCTGCGAGTCGACGGTCGGCTGCGAGGGATCGTAGGGGACTTCCGCCACGATCATGCGCTTTGCGGCGTCGGCACCAAGGCCGTCTTTGAGGCCCTTGACGTAGTCGCGCCCCGAATCGTCATTCTGGTAGAGAATGCCGATTTTGCCCTGCGGCAGGTTCTGCAGGATGTATTTTGCATAGATCCGCCCCTCGGTCTGATAGGTCGGCTGCCAGCCCATCGTCCATGGAAAGTTCTTCCCATCACCGAACTGGGTGGCGCCGGTGGCGACGAAGAGCTGTGGCACCTTCTTGGAATTCATGTATTGGCGAATGGCATTGTTGGTCGGTGTACCGAGGCTCTGGAAAATCAGCAGCACTTCATCGCTTTCCACCAGTTTGCGTGCCTGCTCCACGGTCTTGGGTGGGCTGAAGGTGTCGTCGTAGGTAACGAAGTTGATCTTTCTTCCGTTAATGCCGCCCTCGGCGTTGATCTTGTTAAAAAAAGCGGCCTCCGTCCGGCCTATCAGCGCATAGGCCGACAACGGCCCGCTGTAAGGCATGATGTTGCCAATCTTGATCTCGGTGTCTGTTGCGCCCGTGTCGTATTTCTTCTGGGAAAGCGCGCTGCTTGCGCTGACAGCCAGCAAAATAGTTGCGGCAAAGAACGCCGCCAGTCGCCTTACGACGGAGGACATTTCGCTTCTCCTGATGAAATCAATGAATGTGTGGTTGCCAGGGAGCCGGGTCTCGCGTCGGACAGTGAACACCCGGCGTCCGAGCTTGTCGATTCGGGAAATGCCGTGATCGATCCTGATCCGGCAGCAGGGCTGACCGTAGTTGCCCCGGCACGGCGCTCTCGCTCGATCACACCAGCTGCAGCCAGGGCAGCACGATCAGCAACAACCCGGCGAAATAGATAACGCCGAAGATCAGGCCGAATTTCCAGAAATCGCCCTTCCCGATGTAACCGCTGCCGTAAAACATCGGCGCCGGTCCCGTCGCGTAGGGCGAGATCACGCCCATCAGGCCGAGCGAATAGACGCAGAGCAGTGTCAGCGTCGGGATCGGCAATCCCGGAATGCTGTGACCGACGGCGAGCACCACCGGCAGCACCGCCGCCGCATGTGAGGTAATGCTGGAGAAGAAATAGTGGACCCAGAAGAAGAACGAGACCAGCAGGATCAGCCCGAGCGTCGGCCCCAGGCCCGCCAGCTCCTTGGCGTAGCCTTCCGTCACCCATTTGATGAAGCCGATTTCGTTGAGGCCCGAGGACAGCGTCAGGAGAGAGGTGAAATAGAAGAACACCTCCCACGCGCTCTTTTCGCGAACGATGTCTTCGAACTCGATCACCCCTGTCAGAAGCATCAGCGAGATCACGACAAAGACCACCATGGTCGGATTGATGAAGTTCGATCCGAGCAGCGGCAGGGTGATGGTCGGATTGGAGCCGCAGATCCACAGGAACATCGCCAGCAGCACCAGCGCGGCCATGATCCATTCGTTGCGCGACAGCGGCCCCATCGTCTTGAGTTCGTTTGCACTCCATTCGACGATTTCGGGGCTTTCCTTCACCTGTGGCCGGCACACCACGTAACTCAAGAGCGGCACCAGGATCAGCAGCAGGATGCCGAGTGGCGCAAAGCCGACGAACCATTGCGACCAGCCGACCTCGACGCCGGAGATCTTCTTGGCGATGGAGAGCGCCGCCGCATTCGGCGCCAGCGCGGTCAGGAACAGCGAACTGGTCACCGCTGTCGTCGCGAACGCCGTCCACATCACGTAGGTGCCGATCTTGCCCGCGGTGGGCCCGGGCTCCGAACCGTAGATGCGCGGGATGTTGCTGACGATCGGGTAGACGGTGCCGCCGCTGCGCGCGGTATTCGACGGCGTCGCCGGCGCCAGCACCAGGTCGGAGAAGGCCACTGCATAGCCGAGCCCGATGGTGCGGCGGCCGAGGCGATTGACCAGCAGCAATGCCAGCCGCCGGCCGAGCCCGCTCTTGCGATAGCCGATCGAAAACACGAAGGCGCCGACGATCAGCCACACCGTGCTTTCGGAGAACCCGCCCAGCATCCAGCGCAGCGCCTTGTTCGGGTCGTGCTCGACATATCCCGAGATGCCCGCAATCGTCAGGCCGATGAGGCCGATGGCGCCCACCGGCATCGATTCCAGGATCAGCCCGGTAATCACGGCAGCAAAGAGGGCGAAATAGTGCCACTGATTGGCATTCAGACCTGCCGGAACCGGCACGAGATAGAGCGCCAGCCAGACTGCCAGCGGCGCGAGGGTTTTCCAGGTGATTTTCACGCGTTCCCCCTTGGCTTTCTTCCGGGCGGTCACTGTGCCGCGATTTTTCCCGGGAACGTAGCATAGGCCCTCGGCGTCCTGCTATCCTCCGCCCATGACATCGCGCGAGTCAGCGGCTTCCGAGATCACGCCCGAAGTGCTGCTGCGGGCCTATGCCTGCGGCATCTTCCCGATGGCCGAGAGCGCCGACGATCCGACGCTGTTCTGGGTCGAGCCGGAATTGCGCGGCGTGATCCCGCTCGATGGTTTTCGCATCGCCTCGCGGCTGGCACGCACCGTGCGCTCGGACGCCTTCAGCGTCACCGTCAATACCGCCTTCAAGGCCGTCATCGCCGGCTGCGCGGCGCCGCAGGCAGGCCGCGACGACACCTGGATCAACAAGCGCATCCGCGATCTCTATGTCGGACTGCACGAGCTCGGCTACTGCCACAGCGTCGAGGTCTGGCAGGACGGCGATCTCGTCGGCGGCCTCTATGGCGTGAGCCTGGGCCGCGCCTTTTTCGGCGAGAGCATGTTCCATCGCACCCGCGACGCTTCCAAGGTGGCGCTGGTGCATCTGGTGGCGCGACTGATCGCGGGCGGCTTCGAGTTGCTCGACACGCAATACGTCACCGAACACCTGCGCAGCTTCGGCGCGGTCGAAATTCCCCGGCGCCGCTATCGCTCCCTGCTCGACAGGGCGATCGCGGGTGTGCCCGCGGATTTCCTGAAACTGTCAGACGGCCAGCCGGTAAGCGGCGCCGAGGCGCTCGCGATCATCGCCGAGCGCGCTTGATACGCTGGACAGCCGGGCTTGCGCGTCGGCGTCGAATTCATTCGGCTGCGAGCGCCCTGCGCTCCCCGGCTTCGTGCACGATCACGCCCGACAGCGGATCGGATGGACCGACCCAGGGCTGGCGGTCGAGCACGGCTCTGGTGTGGGCATACCCCGCGTCCCAGCGCTGTCTGATGCCGTCTGGCGTGAAATCGACGTCCTTGGTGTGATCCTCGCAATCGAGTTGTGGAGCCAACAGCTGCACCACGTGCATGCGCGTCTGGCAGCCATAGCTCATCAATTCGCGCACCTCCGGCCTGTCGCGCTCGGCGTCGGGCAATCGCGCTGCAAGCTCGTTGATGACGTGGCGCAGGCGGTGCGACTGCTGATGGCGCACGATCTGGCTTGCCATCCGGCTTGAATACTGAACGTCCTTGTGACGGTTGAGGACGTCAGCCATCGTGCCCGGTTCGGCGCCCGACGGGTTCCAGAGGTGGACGGCGAAGATGAGCGAGTCCTTGCGCGGATTGTCGTCGAACACGACCTCGGTCGGAGTGTTGGAGAGGATGCCGCCGTCCCAATAGAGCTCGCCGTCGACGCGGACGGCGGGAAATGCCGGCGGCAGCGCACCGGACGCCATGATGTGCTTTGCATCCAGCTTGCAGCGCCGGCTGTCGAAATACGTCATCTGGCTGGTGCGCACGTGCGCGGCCCCGACCGTCAGGCGCGGGCGTCCGTGGTTGATCAGATCGAAATCGACGAGCTCGGCAAGCGTGGCCTCGAGCGGGGCCGTCGAATAGTAGCCGGCGCGATCCGCTCCCAGCGGATAGCAATCGCCGGCATGGGCAAGCGGATTGGGCGTGAAGAAGCCGGGTATGCCCTGTGTCAGGATGGTCCAGTAAGACCATTTGTCGGCGAATTCAGGCGATACGCCGCGCAAGTCCCAGCGCCGATCGCGCTGCATCCTGTTCCAGAATTCGCGCAGCCGAGGCAAGCGGTCCTGCGGCGCATTCCCGGCGATCAGGCTGGCGTTGATGGCTCCGATCGACGTGCCGACGATCCAGTCGGGCTCGATGCCGGCTTCCTGCAGCGCCTGATAGACGCCGGCCTGGTAGGATCCCAACGCGCCACCGCCCTGCAGCACGAGCACGACCTGGCCCGGCAGGCTGGCCCGGTCGAACTTGCGGCGTTGCGAGACAACCGCCGTCGGGCGTTTGATTGGCTGCTCCATTCGATACATCCTGTTCCGCTTATTGGTGCGCCTGTCCGCCTGATTCAATGTCCTGGCGAAGCCCTGTCAACCACGCAAGGGGCAAAGGCGCCCGCGACATTTCGCGTTCTCCGGTGCCAGGCAAATCGGTCGGACGGGTCGAAAGATGGTCAATTCTCACGCGAAATGGCACACACGCCTACGGGATATCACTCATTCCCACGGAGAATAGCATGGATCGTCTGGCATTGATGGAGACGTTCGTGCGCGTCGTTGAAACGGGGTCGTTCTCGGGCGCGGCTCGGCAGCTTCGGGTAGGACAACCGGCTGTCTCGAAGTCGATCGCGCAGCTTGAGGAATATCTCGGGGTCAAGCTGTTGACGCGCTCGACGCGCGGCCTCACCCCAACAGAGGCCGGACTTGGCTACCTTGAGCGTGCCAGGCGCACCCTCGAGGAATTGGCCGAGGCCGAACTCGCCGCCCGCGGGGCCGGCGCCGGCCTGAGAGGCAGATTGCGCATCTGCGCCGCCGTCACCTTCGCCCGCATCCATCTCATCCCGCTGCTACCCAAATTCCTCGCGCAGAATCCGGAGATCGAACTGGAGGTCGTTCTGGACGACCGGCAGATCGACCTTGTCCAGGAGAGCATCGACGTGGCTCTTCGGATGGGAAAGCTGATGGACTCAGCACTGACGGCGCGCCGTATCGCAAGATGCAAGCGCCTCGTATTGGGTACGCCTGCCTATTTCGATCGCGCCGGCACGCCGTCGATGCCGAGCGAATTAAGCAAGCATCAGGCCGTCGTCTACCTGCAGGGAGAAGGCAGCATTTGGTCGTTTCGGCGAGAAGGCTCCGAATTGGCCGTCACCGTTCAAGGCAGATTGCGAGTGACCGCCGCGGAAGGCGTAAGAGCTGCCGTTCTTGCCGATCTGGGGCTCGCGATCGCGTCGGAGTGGATGTTCAGTCCCGAACTGCGATCGGGCGCCGTGCGTGCGGTCCTGCTTGAATGGAGCCTCCCAGCGCTCGACCTGTGGGCCGTGTTTCCGACCGGGCGCGCCGCCACCGCCAAGGCGCGGGCGTTCGTGGATTTTTTCGAGCGCAGTTTCAACGCATAACGAAAAGGCCGGCCGTTATTGCGGCCATGAGCGCGGTCGGTCGATGAGACGACCGAGCATGTCTTCGATCCCGCGCGGCATTCAGCAATCTGCGTGAATGAATACGGTGACACGTAATGGAGCTGCTCATCCCGAGCCTCCTGCCAAGGAGTGTCGCCATGTCCCGCATCTCGATCCTGAAGCGCTCGATCCGCACGGCAGTCGCAGGCCTCGTCCTCGCCGGCCTGCTTTCTCCGGCAAATGCGGCCTACCGGTACGATGCTGTCGCCGTGTTCTTCAATCAGCCGCTCAGCGCGACTGCAGGGCGTGCCGGCGCCAAGGAAACGAACTCGGGCATCGCGGCGAGCCGGTCGATAGTGCTGGCCTCGCAACTGCCCTGGCCTGCTCCGGTCGGCCATCGGCAACCGCGCCGGGCCGACGTTCCCCAATCAGAGGCCATGTCGGCCCGTGAACGCCAGCAACAGCACCTTGATCATGAGCTGGACCGCAGGTTGGTCATTTGTCGCGGGTGCTGATCGGTGAGCAGCGATTATTCCTGACAGGAATAAGCGCTAGTCCAACGACCTCGCTACCCCGCGCAGCGGTCTCCTTTAGCTTTCTGCGTGACTTCAATGAACCGGACGGCGCCGCCGTCCTCCACGCAAAACGCCCCAAAGGAGAACCGCCATGTCGCTTCAAGCCAGGCTCGACGCTTTCAAGGCCGATTTCGAAGCAGGAAAGCCACCCTACAGTGTTCCCCGCCCCGTCATCGAAACGATGCACCGCGCCACCGCGGAACTGATCGCGTCGGGCGCCGCGCAGCGCGCCAGGAAGGCAGGCGACGTCGCGCCCTTCTTCTCACTGAAGGATCCCGAAGGCAACATCGTTAGCTCGGCGGATCTGTTGAAGCGCGGCCCGTTGGTACTCGGCTTCTACCGCGGCGTCTGGTGCCCGTATTGCAATATGGAGCTGCAGGCGCTCGAAGCCGCCAAGGCGGAGTTCGACAGACTCGGCGCATCGCTGGTCGCCATTTCGCCGCAGACTGCCCCGAACAGCCGGAAGTCAGTGCGCCAGAACAAACTCAGCTTCCCGATCCTCTCGGACGTAAAGGGCGCGGTTGGCGCCGCATTCGGGCTGCGCTTCAATCTGCCCGACTATCTGGTCGAGCTCTACAAGCAACTGAAGAATGATCTGCCGACGTTCAACGACGATCCGAGTTGGACACTGCCGATGCCGGCCCGCTATGTCATTGGACAGGACGGCATCATCCTCTACTCGGAGGTGAACCCCGATTATACCCACCGGCCCGATCCCCAAGATATGATCCCGGTCCTTCAGCGGGCGGCTGCCATCAAGGTGTGACGCCGCATGTGGCATCGACGGCGTGACCGGCCCCTCCTGCCATCATCTGTTGGCCGGCGCGGGCGCATCGCCGCCCCTCGGCGGCCTTGTGCCCGTCAATCGGATGCGCTTCTGCGCTCCGCGGTCTTCGCGTCAGCGGAAGCTGAAGGCCTTGCGAAAACGTCCCGGCCCGACGGCCCCTGCGTTTTGCGCCATTGGGCAGGCGTGACACCCATATGGCTCTTGAAGGCACGCTGGAACGCCGCTTCGGATTGATACCCGACCGTCTCAGCCACGGCGCCGGTGGAAAGAGACGACCGCTTCAATTCGTTCGCTGCGAGCGTCATCCGGATGTCGGTCAGGAGATCGCTGGCCGATCGTCCGAGTTTCTCCTGAAACTGCCGGACGAGCGTGGCCCGCGACATGTTGCACAACCGCGCAAGCTCCGGCAGCGACCATGCCCGCGCAGGCTCGTTGAAGAGAGCGGCCACTGCCGGCGCAAGGCGGGGATCACCGGCGAGCGCAAGGAGGCCTCGCGGCGCATCGTCGGTCTCGCTGGCGAGCCGCAGCGCAAGCGCAAACATCGCAGTCGAGAACGCGTTCAGCATCGCGCGGCCGCCCAGGTGATCGTCCGCGGCCTCGCTCCGCATCAGCGAGACGAGGCCCGCGAGTTGCGCGGCAGTGTCCATCTGTCCGGCATGCGTGCCCGCATGCACGACCAGGCGCGGCGGCAGATAGCTGCGCAAAAGCCGATCATGAGGAGGCGCGATCGCGAAGTGTCCGCACAACAAGTCGAGCCGATGCTCCGAACCGGGATTTTCGCTGATCGTGAAGTTAAGGGCCGCGCGGTTGCGGGCAGCAAGGGGCGCGGCGCCGCTGCCGTCATGCATGACGTGGCGAGGGTTGCCCGGAAGCAGAAGTATGTCACCGGGCTTGAGCTGCAGCGGCCTGCCTTCCGGATCCTCCAGGATCGCAGAGCCGGCAAGCACCGCGTGATACGGAATTTCGTTTGCCTCACTGGGCCCCTGCTCGATGCGCCATGGCGCTCCGTAGGAGCAGCGCAGATCGAGCTGCCCGCGCACCGGCATCATTTCGAAAAGCCGACTGAGCCAATCCATGGACCTCTCCTGACGGCGCATAATTGAGACCATGGAGCATATATTGGAGATTTTGCGGCATTAAAAGTCTCAACACCTGCCCATACGGTCACTCCGCAATCGTTCACCAACCAACCCGCGGAGTGACACCATGTCCCGTCTTTCAGTTCCCAATCTCGAAACCGACACCGGCCCGTCGGGCCAGATCTATTCCCAGATCAAGAAGGCGGTCGGCACCGTCCCGAACGCGCTGGCGGCCATCGCCGCCCACGGCCCTGGCGCCCTCAAGTCGGTGCTGGCCGCCGATGCCGTGCTCGCTGCTGGCAGCCTGAGCAAGCGAGACCGGGAGGTCATCAAGCTCGTCATCAGCGCCGCCGGCGGCTGCGACTATTGCGTCGCCGCTCACAGCCATCTTGGCAAGCTTGCCGGGCTGAAGCCGGAGGAGTTGCAGCAGATCCGCGACGGCGAGGCCACCGGCGATGCCAAGCGCGATGCGCTGGTCAGCTTCGTTCGCAAACTCGCGCAGTCCAGCGGCACCGTCAGCGACGAAGATTTCGCCGCGATCAAGGGCGCTGGCTACAGCGATGCCCAGCTCGTGGAGATCAGCCTGGCTTTCGCGACCACCGTCTTCACCAACGTCTTCAACCGCATCAACGACACCGAGATCGACTACCCCGCGGTCGCGTGAAGCAGCCGCCCGATCACATCTTCAATGAAAGGGATCACGACCATGACTACGCTTGCCAACACCACGCAAAGTCCGCTTGTCCGCGCGCTGTACAGGTCCGGCCTGCTTGCGGAGGATCTCGATTACCACATCATCCGCGCCTCGATGGTGATCATGTTCTTCTTCTTCGGTTACCAGAAGTGGTTTCCGTACGAGTTCGAAAGACTGGTCCCCTTCATCAGCAACGGGCCGCTGATCTGGTGGCTATATCCGGTGTTCGGCCACGCCGGCGCCAGCTACTTCCTGGGCGCCTCGGAGTGGACGTTCGGGGCCCTGCTTCTCGCAGGCTTCTGGGACAAGCGGCTCGGCGTTCTCGGCGCCCTCGGCGCGACCGGTACCTTCATTGCGACGGTCACGATTATTCCGTTCATGCCGGATGGCTGGGACGTCGCAGCGGGAGGCTTCCCCGCGATGACCGGGAACGTCCCCTTCCTCATGAAGGACGTCGTTCTGCTCGCTGTCTCGTTCTTTCTCCTGAGGCAGGACGTGGTTCGCTTGACGCGGCAATAACGTAACCGATCCTGCACAATGCAAATCGCCGGCGAGTGACTCGCCGGCGATTGCGCGTTCGGTGACGCCCAACGCACGATCATGCTCAAACGAAAGACAGAGCGGGATGCGATCCGGAGAAACGTCGGTCCGCTCTAGTTCCCGAACAGGCCGCCGAACAGCCCGCCGGGCCGCTGCTGCGGCGGGGGTGGCGGCGGCGCCTGCTGCTGCTGGAATTGCGGCTGCGGTGGCGGTCCAGGAGGCCGCGGAGCAGCCTGCTTCGGCTGCGGCGGACGCTTCTGCGCGGGCGGCGGGGCCGCCTTCGGCTGTTCGGGCGCAGCGCTGACGATGGTCTGGTCGGGGCCTTTGCAGTCGGTCAGCCAGATATCGTAGATCGGATGCTCGACGCCGTGCAGGCCCGGGCTCGCCGCGTACATCCAGCCGGAGAAAATCCGCTTCACCTCGCCCTGCAGCGTGATCTCATCGACCTCGACAAACGCATCGGTGTTGGCGGCTTCCGTCGAGGGCCGCGTGTAGCAGGCGTCCGTCTTCACGCGGAGTGCACCGAACTGCACGGTCTCGCCGATATCCTCCTCGAAATTGATGATGCGCCCGGTGATCTTGTCGAGCCCGGAGAAGCTCGCCTTCTTGTTGGCGATCTTGGTCGATGGCGGCTCGCTCACCACTTCGTCGCCGGGCTGGAGCGTTGGCGGTGTCTGCGGCACGCCCTTCGGCTGGCGCTGTCCGGGCGGCAGTCCCGGCAACGGATTGGCACCGGGCGGCGCGTTGGCGACGTTGGGAGCCCCTGGCGACGGCGGCTGCACGGCCACCGCGGGCGGCGCATTCGGCGGAGGCCCCTGGGTGCCCGGCGGCGGCGCCAACGGCTGCGACTGGACACTTCCCGGTGGCGGCACACCCTGCCCCGGCGGCGGCCGGTTCGGCGTCGGCAACAACCGACCGCGCGGCAATTCCGGCACTTCTTCCTCGTCCTCGGGAGCCACCTGCTGGCCACCACGCGGAATCGCACCCGGCGGGCGTGGGGCTGGGTCAGAGAAAATAGTACCGATCTGCGCGCGTGCGGGCGGCGCAAGCGCGAGGGTTGAGGCGGCGATCAGGGCCGCAAAGCCAGTCAGGGCAGCAGTTCGGAGCATCTCGCGCGGCTTCAAGGAGCGAATCGGGCTTTCGACATACTAATCAATTATTGGCTATGGGCCGCTCGCAGTGTCACCGGTTAACACGCCGAATACGGCGGGGGAAGGGGGGGGGTGGCGCCCT